>Ga0209698_10006576_pt1 | contig 12333 bp, 3 predicted proteins | sample LitLauG_LLR_2012_FD_187203 | JGI IMG/M metagenome (GOLD analysis project Ga0209698, IMG submission 187203) | Freshwater sediment microbial communities from Pennsylvania, USA - Little Laurel Run_MetaG_LLR_2012 (SPAdes) (version 2) | ecosystem: Environmental > Aquatic > Freshwater > Creek >...
ATGGACGGGCATAGGAGTAAGCGGCAGTGCAGGCAATTATAAGTTTGATCCTACGCAGGGAACACAGACCGTGACCTATTCATATACTGATGGGAATTCATGTTCAGCTGGTAGCCCAACCACGATCACAGTGAACACCGCACCAACTGTATCGGCAGGGAGCTATGGGCCGGTTTGCAGCAATAGCGGACTGGTGTCCCTGGGAGGTACTCCTTCCGGTGGCACATGGACGGGCATAGGAGTAAGCGGCAGTGCAGGCAATTACAAGTTTGATCCTACGCAGGGAACACAGACGCTGACCTATTCATATACTGATGCGAATTCATGTTCAGCTGGTAGCCAAACCATGATCACAGTGAACACCGCACCAACTGTATCGGCAGGCAGCTATGGGGCGGTGTGCAGCAATAGCGGGCTGTTGTCTCTTGGAGGTACTCCTTCCGGTGGCACATGGACGGCTACCGGAGTAAGCGGCAGTGCAGGCAATTATAAGTTTGATCCAACACTGGGAACACAGAGCCTGACCTATTCCTATACAGATGGGAATTCGTGTTCAGCTGGTAGCCAAACGACTATAACGGTGAACACCGCACCAACTGTATCGGCAGGCAGCTATGGGCCGGTGTGCAGCAATAGCGGGCTGTTGTCTCTTGGAGGTACTCCTTCCGGTGGCACATGGACCGGTACCGGAGTAAGCGGCAGTGCAGGCAATTTTAAGTTTAATCCGGCCGCTGGCACCCAAACACTTGTTTATACTGCGTCAAACGGCGCGTGCAGCAACAGCGGGACGACCACCATAACGGTAAATCCGGCACCAAACGCAACGATCGTTGCTATTCCTCCGTCACTATGCTCCGGCGCCGCAGGAAATACGGCTTCAGTTGCACCGGGAGCTACTTCCTATTTATGGACAATCAGCAACGGCACTATCACCAGCGGCAAAACGGGTAACAACATTGTCTATACCGCGAACATGTATGATAACGACGGCGATGTCGAACCAGACCACGATTCAGACGACTCCGTCAAACTATCCGTGACGGTGACCAATGGTTGCGGAACAGCATCCTCGACAGTACGGATATTGATCAATCAATTGCCGACGGTAGCTAATATCTCGGGCAATAACTCCGTGATCAAAGGCTCATCCGTCACCCTGACCGATGCTACAACAGGCGGTTTTTGGAGTAGCAGCAACACTGCCGTTGCGACTGTCAGCAGTGGCGTGGTGAAAGGGATTTCGGCAGGCTCAGCTACTATTTCTTATAAGGTAACCAATGCGGTGACTGGCTGTTCAAATAATGCCACCAAAACTATAAATGTTTATAATCCGTTGACTGCAACAGCATCGACAGGAACAATACTTTGCAATGGTTCGACCACAACAATAACGGTCAATGCAATTGGCGGCTCGGGCGGTTATAATTTTAGCCTCAACGGCGGCAAATTCCAAAACAGCAACAAGTTTACGGTTGGCGCAGGGACTTATTCCATTACGGTGACCGATAATATTGGCGACAAGGTTGTACTCACGGGGATCAGCATTTCGCAACCGGCAGCGGTCGTGCTGAAACTAGTATCTGAAACGAATGCTTCATCCAAAACTGCCGCCAACGGGTCATTTACAGTGAATGCAACGGGAGGTACACCGGGTTATACTTACAGCGACAATGGCGGTTCGAGCTACCAAAGCTCTCCTACGTTCAGCAAACTGGCACCGAAGACCTACACCGTGTATGTAAAGGATGCCAACGGATGCACAGCGAAACTGTCTGTTACAGTTGGGGCCGGGTCCAACTTATCTTTGAGTGTAGGCGCCATCACCCAGTTGACTGACGAGCAACAGCTCGATGCAAAGGTAGCACCCAACCCGAGTGCCACGAAGTTTACAGTTATTTTAAACGGAAACAGCAATAAGCCCGTTGAGATGAGAGTGATTGATATGTACGGCAGGTCCGTTTATCAGGCAAGGGGGTCAGCTAGCCAATCGTACGAATTCGGGGAGCGATTCACCGGGGGAGTTTATATAGTTCAGATTTTACAGGGTGAACTAGTAAAGACGCTGAAGGTTGTAAAAGCCAAGTAATAAACTATCACCAGCGTGAAAGGTCATCCTCAAAAGGGTTGGCCTTTCTGTTTTGCAGGGGCCGACGCGGCTGATAACCCTTTGAGTTACTTCGCCCCCGGCGACGAGCATCCCGAGTGTCTCAACGCAATAGTGTTAGGGAAGGCCCATTGATTATCCTGATCCAGGAATAAGCGGTAGCTATTTCTAAGTTGCTTAATCCAGGAAGACTGTTGGTAGGTGAATTTAGCCTCTTCAAAGTCTGAGGTGTAATGCTTTTTTAGGGCTACACTGCTATGCCCAATCGTTTCGGATTTAAGTTCGACTGGTGCACCGGCTTTTTTCATTTTGTCGCCAAAAATGTTCTGGCTCGTGCCGTGAGGTAACATGCGTCCTATCTACAAATTTTTAGCAATCGCTGCTAGGGTTCGTGAAATTTTTCCCCGCATACGCGTTTGTTCTTTGAAGATTTTTTCCTTCTTAAAGTCTCTGTCGAGGATGGGAAACATGCCGTTGCCCGGGGATTTGTCCTTGTTCCCGTGGCGTTCTATGATGTCAACGACCTGGGCCTCAGGTAAGACTTGATCTGCTCCTGAGCCGCGGTGTTCTTGGTCTTCTCGCGCTTGTTGATAATAGTCTTCTTTCCCATGTCACTGTACCGGAGCGTGGCCACGTCTTTTAAGTTAAGTCCGTTCCCATAGAAGCTGAAGAAGAACAGATCTAAGTGGTATTGCTCGCGTGCAGTATTTGCCGATATTCTATCAATGCCAGCAGTGCATCTTTAGAAAGAACATGTTTGCGTTTCCCGGAAGTTGGCGGTCTGTACTTGTTCATGCCGAACGGGTAGGATGTATGCAGGATGAACCCTTTTGATATGGCCAGGTTGAATATCGAGCACAGTTTCCGGGCATACTTGCTTATTGTCGGTTTTAGCCTCCTTTTTTGTTTTCAAGTTATTTCGAAATATTTTTTGCCAAAATACTTGCATGCTGAGATATCAATTCTATGCAAAGGGTTACCATACGTCGGAATAACAGTCTTCAGGGGTCGGGTTACAGTGGCCCGTTGTTGAGATACGTGTTTAACTCTCTGCTCATTGGAGGCATGAGTTCATTCCAAACAGGACCTCAACCATTGATTATCCATTCCTTTTATTTGGGAGACCTAACAACGGCTATGCAGATCAAAAAGTAGCTAAAATGGTTATCAGTATTGAGTTTCACATTTTTAAAGGTATAAAAGAGGTACATAATTTGTAATTGCGGCTTTATGAACTTCAGCTCTGGAGCTACTTTTTATCGACAGGTGAAGCACTGCTTTTATAAGGGCTATAGTATGGGATACTGGCACCAAAAAAATCTTCCGCCGGATTAGTGCAGAAACTCATAAAGTCAACCTTCATTAAATTTTAACCTCAGGGTAGTTGGTTACTTCTTAGAAACAATCTTATTGTAAATTTTAGAAAATTTTCCAACTAAAGTAGGTAATGGATCTCTTAATAAAAATTCGATTATTGAGTTATCAAAATAAAGATCCTTACGCTTTTTAAGTACCAGCCGTTGTGCTAATATTTTAATTGCAACCCTTCCATTTACGAAGCGTTTAATTTGAGGCTCATTTTTAGAAATATCATGATTCAATCCGGCAAGGCAGGCGAGGTATGGGAAGTTTATTCCGGCGCATAATGAACCAATTACACTCGACCAAAAACGGGGATTCATTTCTATTACCTTAACTTGTTTATCCTGTTTGTCATATCGGAGATCAATATGTACAACACCGCTCCAATTGAACTTTTCTACGAGTTCTCTTACAACTTCGTATGTGGTCTGATCATAGAGGAAATCAATACCTGCAGGGGGGCCAAATTGACGAGAACTGTTGATAAATCCTTTCTGAATTGTATAAGCCAAAATCTTGCCTTCCTGGCATAAGACACTGCAATCAATATCGTGGCCATCGATGAAAGATTGAACAATGAATTCTCCCGAATGAACGTGTTGCTTACAGAAAGAATTCAGCGCAGCAGGAGTATTGAAAATTCTAATTCCATTTCCGTTACCACCAATAACTGGTTTTATCAAGACAGGAAATGACATGCAAGAAAGATCTTCTTCGAAGGTGCTATTGGTTTGATATAATATAGTTGATGGATGGGGTATCTGATTGCTTTTGAGCCATTCTGCCAACAACCATTTATTATTTGCAATTTCAAAGGCATCGGATTTGGGGAATGGTGCAACTGATCCCATTTCCAAAACAATTTCTCTATTTGTGCAAAATAGCTGCAATGTCTTGCCGTCTACGGGCAAGATTATATCCACCTTCATCTCTTTTACTATCTTATGGATTTCATTCAATCGCCCGACATTGGTTTTTTTGTCCTCATAACTAAAGAATCGACTTGTGTAGCGGGAAAAGCGAGCTGATGCCCATGGATTATTAGAGAGGACGTACACTTTGATGTTTTTTATTTGGCCCAAACATCGAAGAACACCTAAAGCCTGAGGACTTTCACCATCAGGTATCAATACTGAAAAATATTCGTTGATTTCTATATTATTCATTCATTTTACAGATACGTTTGATAGGAACGCTTAACGGCTAAATTTATTTCACTAGGATCGCCCCGAAAACAAGAAATCCCCCCTGGGCATGAGTTTTGGAAAAAAACAGTAGTAAAAAACGCTTCCAATGTCACAAAAACTTCACAAAATAAGGCTGCAAAATACTATGACCAAATTACTATTTTTCCACGAACAATTATGGCAACAACATTTTTAGAATCAGATCTTGGCCAACTTAATGTTGCCCTACCTTTTGAGCGTTTGTCAAAACGAGGGCGTATTTCTTACTCAAAGATTCAATGATTTGGCGTTCCTTTATAGCTTCAATACAGACCTTGGCCTTGAACTCGCCTGTGAATTTTCTTCTGCTTTTCTTACTCATTTTTCAGTTTTAATAGTTTACAAATGTCCAACCTTTTTACCTGTCTAAAAAATGGGGAGTATTACCGTGACAGGAGTTCCCATGTATTATATAAATCAGACCAATTACCCCTGGGGACTACTATCCGAATAAATATTCGGTGATTAAAGGAAATAGGGTGAGATTGCCTGACCAATCATAGACAAACCCTATCTTCAGTATTCTCTCAATCCGCTGCGTTTGGTAAGGGAAATCACGGCGAGACTGTCTGTTACGGTTGGATCCGGGTCCACCTTATCTTTGAGTGTGGGCGCCACTACCCAGCTGACCAACGAGCAACAGCTGGATGCAATGGTCGCACCCAACCCGAGTGCCACGAAATTTACAGTCATTTTAAGCGGCAACAGCAATAAGCCTGTTGAGATCAGAGTGATTGATATGTACTGCAGGTCCGTTTACCTTGCCAGGGGGTCGGCTAACCAATCGTACTAATTTGGGGAGCGATTTACCAGCGGCGTGTATATTGTTCAAATTCGTCAGGGCGATTTGGTAAAGACGCTGAAAGTTGTAAAAGCAAAATAACGCACTATCACCAATCATGAAAGGTCATCGTCAAAAGGGTGACCTTTTAATCGTCTGAAATTTGAATGTAATGCACCAAACCTACCCTAAGAAACCAACCTGGCTGCAGATTAGTACTTGATCGCCCAGGTCCCCTCTGCGCACCTCGTGCCAGGACTATTCTGTTCCCTGATGTTACCGGGTAATATGGCTCAAAAGGATGTATGCCTTTTAAACTATTTCTTTATTAACGCTGATTTTATAGACTTTTTTCACAGAGCGAGAAAAAGACCTGGTATCAGGTCAGGAATTTGAATATACCTATTTTCGTGGAGGCTCAGTTACAATCATTGTTCCTTCATTTTTCGGAAGGGAAAAGAAGAAGTTTGCTCCTTCATTTATTTTTGCAGTAGCCCAAACGGCACCTCCATGTTTGGTAATAATTTTTTCTATTATAGCCAGGCCAATTCCCGTTCCTTCAAATTCATTGGCGCCATGCAGTCTCTGGAAAACTTTGAATAGCTTATCCTTATATTTTTCGTCAAATCCTGCGCCATTGTCCTTTACATAAAAGATAATTTTATCAGCGTGAACAATAGATCCCACTTCGATTTTTGGTGTAATTGTTTTGCCGCAATATTTGACGGCATTGGATAATAGATTGATCCATACCTGTTTGATCAAACTACTGTCTCCCTGAACGCAGGGCAATTCATGTACAACCCATTCCAAGTGTAATTGCTGCAGCGTCGGCCTGAATGAATCATTAATTATTTCATGGATCAAATCATTCATATTGACATTCACTTTAATGATTTCCTGTCGACCCAAACGGGAAAAAGCTAATAAATCGTCGACAAGGGCACCCATTTTTAAGGTATTCGCCTTGATAATTCCCGTAATTCTCTTTGCTTCCTGGTCAAACTTTTGTCCGTATTCTTCTTCAAGGATGCTGGCAAATCCAATCATCCCTCGCAATGGCGCGCGAAGGTCATGGGAGACCGAGTAGGAAAATGCCTCCAATTCTTCATTCGCCTTCTTAAGGTCCGCTGTCCGCTGCTGCACCTTTTCTTCAAGTTCTGCGTTGTTATTTCTGATCAATTCGTCAACCGTTTTACGTTCAGTTATCGTTTTAAAATAAACTGACAAGCCATTTTGAGACGGATAGGCACTTATTTCATACCATTCTTTTAACGGAGGGTAATAATCTTCAAAGACAACGACCTTGCCTGTTGCCATGGCGTCGTGATAGTTGTTATAAGACGTCGAATCAACGCTACTGGAAAATATTTTCCATAAATTTTTACCGACTATCTCGTATTTCGGCACTTTTAATACAGTTTCTGCTGTCCGGTTCCAATAGGTGACCGTCCAGTTTTTATCGACTGCGAAAAAGGCGTCCGCAATGCTCTCAAGAATAATATTTTTTTCATGCTCGGTATTTAAAACGGCCTGTGTTCTTTCTCTCATTTTTTCTTCCAGGTCGACATTCAATTTACTCAAGTCAGTTTCTGCCTTCTTCCTGAGCGAAATATCTCTAACCAATATCAAGTTGCCGATTACATTTCCTTCAAAATCTTTTAAAAGAGATGCCGTTATTGATACATTCATGGGTGTGCCTGATTTTGTTAAATAGATTACCTCGCCCAGCCAGGAACGCTTTTTCCCTTTCAGAAATTCAAAGACCAGGTCCATGCCTTTGTCCATGTAGTTTACCCTTAGCACGCCTGTGGCATTTTTCCCGATCACCTCGCTACTTTTCCATTCAAGTAATGTTTCGGCCGCTTTATTCCATTTTGTAATATTATGATCGTTATCGGTTGAAATCACCGCATCCCCTATATTTTCTGTTATGGCGGCAAGAAAACTAGTGCGTTTCACCAATTCCTGCAATTTTGCGCATAGTTTGTCTTTCTCTTTATTTTGCCAAACAAGTAACTTGTTGGCAATGAGTAGTTTTTTTTCGCTTATTTCAAGTTTTGTTCCTGACATTTCTTGTTTGAATAGGTTAATATAAAGATCAGTACCTTCAAATTGTAGCAAATCCGTTCAGTCCTATCTTTCATTGAAAGCTGTAACTCCTATTGACATCGCGTTCTCGATTACGTCTAAAAAGGCATTGATTTCAAAAGGCTTTTTCAGAAAGCCATCTGCATTTGTCCTGCTGGCAATGACATTAACTTCGGGTTTTGCGGAAAAAAGGTATGACTGGGATATAATTGGTTTTGCTGTTTTTTTTTATAAGAGTGGTGGCTTGCTCTCCGCCTATCGTTGGTATCCACAATTCCAATAAGATAATGCGGGGCTTAACTTCATTGATGTCATTAATAACATGATCCCAAAAAATTCTGGTTTTGACTTGGTATCGACGTTGCTCCAAGATTGTTTTGCAAACCAATAATATTTCCGGATTATCATCATGCATTAGTATGCGATGCTTCATTTGACAATGGAATTGTGAAAAAAAACGTGCTGCCCTTACCAGGTTTGCTTTCAACCCATATTTTTCCGTGATGACGTTGAATAATCTCGTGCGAAATGAACAAACCTATTCCAAGTCCCTGAAAATGGATGACCCGCTGTTCTTCCCGGTAATACCGCTCGAATATTTTATCCAGGTTTTCTTTACGAATTCCGATACCACTATCTTGTATACCAACTTTTACCGCACCAGCCTCCATTGACAATTGAATAAACACCTCCGTTGATTTGGGAGAATATTTAACCGCATTACTCAGTAAATTGATCACCACCTGTCCCAATCTGTTTTTATCGCCAGTGACGGTCGTTTTTATCTTGCCCAATAATTTTATTCGATGAACACTTGATGCATACTGAACTTGTTCCATTGCATCTGCAATCATTTCGTTAAAGTCAAACTCGGTTATGCGGAGGTTCAGTTTTCCATTTTGTATCCTGGTTACATCCATTAATTCGCCAATAAGATCATTGAGCCTGTCAATCGATGATCCTGCTTTTTGTGCAAATATCAAATCTTTATCATTTGTTTGAGCCATACTCATCTCCAATAATTGTATATAGGCTTTTGCCGTTGTAAGCGGTGTTTTTAATTCGTGGCTCGCTATACCGATGAATTCATCTTTTGCGTGTTCTTTTGCTTTTTGATCATGAATATCTGTTGAAGTGCCGATCCACATTTTTATTTTTCCACTTTTATCTTTGATGGGTGACGCACGGTTTATGTGCCATATATAATTACCATCTTTATTCTTGAACCGCATTTCCATTTCTAAATCATTTCCTTTTTCTGCAGCTTTTTGAAAGTTTTTTTGAAAGTTTTTCAACTCGTCAGGATGCGTAATTTTATGGTACCCGAAATCTTTTAATTCTTCAAAGTTCATACCGGTAAAATCCAGCCATTTTTTATTGTAATACGTTACGGCGCCTTCTGCCGTAGCAATGATTATTTTAGCAGGCATAAGCTCAGCTATCTGGCGAAAACGTGCTTCACTTTCTTCAATTCTCTTTCTGGCAACTACCTGCTCCGTAACATCTGAGGCCGTAACCATCACCCCGGAGATTGTTCCATCAGTTTCACGAAAAGCCTGATAAACGAAATTGAAATAACGATTTACTTTTTCTCCGTCTACGTTGGTGAAATAGGCGGGCACTTCGTTTCCGTGGTGTGTTATGCCGGTCCGAAAGACGTCAAGTAACCATCCCATAAACGGTTGGTCTTTCATTTCAGGTACAATTTCTAAAAATGGTTTTCCCAGTGCTTCTTTCCCGACCTTCCAAATGCTGAACACCGGTTCATTAGCCACTTCTAATATCATATCTATTCCTTTTAATATACAGATAGGAAATGTGGCTTTTTCGACTAAGCTGCGAAAACGCCCTTCACTGTCCTCCAGCTTTTTTCGTGCAAGTTTCTGTGAAGTGATATCGTCCATAGCCAGCAGTATCCAATGTTCGCCATTTTCTTTCTGAAAGGGCTGCGCATTAAAACGTATCGTTCGCCTTCCCGTGACCGGGAAGGAATGGGTAACCTCCCACTCAATAAACTTTTCATTTGCTGTCTGAATTTGTAAAAGCTTGCTGCGTAAAATCGGAATGTCCCACCCTTTATTTTGTAAATCGAATAAGATACTTCCAATTGTCTCTTCTTCAGTTAAGTGGCAATTTTTATAAAAAGATTTATTGGCACTCTTTATTTTGAAATCATGGCCGATAACTACCAATGGCTCATTTATTGTTGAAACTATTGCCTCTGCATAAAGCCGTGACTCGTCATATTGTTCGTTGCGGTCAGATAACTCCTGGTTGACCGTTAACAATTCTTCGTTGGTGCTTTGCAACTCGTCCCTGCTCGTTTCCAGTTCTTCATTGAGGCTTTGCAATTCTTCGCTGCCGCTGAGTAGTTCTTCATTGGCACTTTGTAATTCTTCATTTACAGCTCCTTGTTCTTCTGAAATGGCTCGCATATCTTCACGCACCTGAGAAAGATCTTTTTGCAATTGTTGGTTTCGAAGATCTTTTTGATCCTTTACATTGACGGCAGTTACCTCTCCGTCGGCATCGTTGCGCTTCTCGAATGTTGTGTCTTTAAAAAGAATTAAATAATATAATTCAAGCGAATTGACCAGTGGCGCCACTTGAATACTAACGATCTGTTTACCGTTACTAATTGAAATGCCTTGTTTTAGATATGGACCTTTTGTGGTTTTCGAGTGTTGTAAGGCATTTCGAATTTCAAATGACAAATCTTCCCGGGCCATTTTAAGTATATTGAGACTCGCTTTCCCAGGCTGAGGCATTAGGAAGTCGCCAGTTGATCCCCGGAATTGTACGATATCCAACTGGTCATTCACGATAACTCCTGGCGGGGAGTATTCCGCTAATATAAAATTATCTGCGTCCTTTCCAAAGTCGCCTGTTTTTATTTGTTTGACCGGAATTTTATTGACGCTGTCTTTGTGGATTTCTTTTCCCCTCAAAGGAGCAACATGCATAAATCGCTTCGGGAAAGACTTTCGAATGTATATCTTATCCTTTATTCTGGTTGGAACAAACAGTTCAGAAGAGCCCCCGATGGATTCCGCTTTCCCAAGCCATAAATACCCTTTTGGATTAAGGGCGTAGTGGAAAACGGTGAATGCTTTTTTTTGTAAAAAGGGTTCAAAGTAGATAAGCACATTGCGGCAACTGATGAAATCAATTTTTGAAAAAGGAGGGTCTTTTAGGAAATTATGCGCTGCAAAAACACACATATCCCTTATTGCCTTTTTGATCTGATAATTTCCATTTGTTTTAGTAAAAAATTGGATTAAGCGTTCCTCGCTTAAACCTCCTGTCTCACTTTTTTCATACACGCCGATCCGGGCTCTCGAAATCGATTTGTCTGATACATCCGTTGCAAATATTTGTATTCGGAAATTGGAAATCTTATCACCTAAAAACTCATGAAGGCACATACCGATCGAATAAGCTTCTTTACCTACGGAGCAACCGGCCACCCAAATACGCAAAGGATTATCCGAAGATTTATTCTTCGTCAGTTCCGGAAGTATATTTTGGCAAATATGTTGAAAAACTTTAGGATCCCGAAAGAATGTGGTAGCCGGTATCAAGACATCTTGGAATAATTTATCTTGTTCCGTTTTTTCTTGTATCAAATAAGCCTCGTAGTCAGAAAGTTTGCCGAATTTTAGAATTACCATTCGCCGAAGAATACACCTTTGTATGGTGGTTTGTTTATAATACGTAAAATCAATACCATTTTTCATCCGAAGAATAGACAGTATCTGTTTAAAGCTCTTTTCTTCAGTGAGTTTATTTGCAATAGCATCTTCACTTGAAGGAATCAAATTGAAAGTATTTTTTAGCTGCAACAGTTGCCCGGGCATTGCTTCTGGTGAGAGTATGAAATCAACCACACCCGATTGAATTGCACTTTTCGGCATACCTTCATAAGATGCACTGTCCAGGTCCTGAGCAAAGGCTATGCCGCCGTGATCCTTTATATCCATTAGCCCTAAGGTACCATCTTTGCCCGTGCCCGATAAGACAACGCCTATGGCATGACTTTGATGCACCTCGGCGAGTGATGAAAAGAATATATCAATCGGCATGTTATTCTGATCTTTCGGCCTTGGGCTAAGTTTCAAAATGCCATCGTTGGCAATGAGGATTTTATTGGCGGGGATAATATATACTTGGTTAGGCTGTACTTTTACATTGTCGGTGATTTCATTAACCCGAATTTGGGTTTCTCTTTGCAGGATTTCTGGTAAGGCGCTGCTGTGGTCCGGAAACAAATGCTGTACTAGGATATATGCGATTCCGGAGTTCTCCGGTATGGCTTTTATTAACCGCTTAAATGCTTCCAAGCCGCCAGCTGATGCCCCAACACCGACCACAGGAAAAAGATTTTTAGAAAGTATTTTTTGTGAATTTTGAGTCACGGCTGACAAATATTACACTGAAGGTTTTATTCCAAATACAAAAGCGACCTTAATTGCCGCTGGGTCTCCACCCGAAATTTGCGTAGCTGTCTTTCCTGAACTAATCTCTGAGGTTTATTGAAGTTGCAAATAATTATTAGACGTAAGGTAAACTTAAACTGGGGCAGTTTGACATTTATGTTTTTCTAATATGTTGAATAAAGCGAATTAGAAAGTGTTCAGAAACCTTATGCCACCGGCAACCTCCCGGTATTGACGTGCGGACAAATGCTGAAAAAAACGCCTGTCGGTTAAGAAAAGGTTGTCTGTTTGAAATACCACATTCATTCAGAATAATATGGTAAGGGCTTATAT
>Ga0209698_10006577_pt1 | contig 12329 bp, 12 predicted proteins | sample LitLauG_LLR_2012_FD_187203 | JGI IMG/M metagenome (GOLD analysis project Ga0209698, IMG submission 187203) | Freshwater sediment microbial communities from Pennsylvania, USA - Little Laurel Run_MetaG_LLR_2012 (SPAdes) (version 2) | ecosystem: Environmental > Aquatic > Freshwater > Creek >...
ATTGTATGATATGCAAGGAAATGTGGAGGAATATTGCCAGGACGTGTACGACACCTATCGCGGCGGGATCGCGCTCGACCCGCAGGGGCCGGCAACGGGCTCGGCCCGCGTGCACCGAGGCGGCAATCAGGATCGCGTCGAAGGCGCCGACTTCGAGCGATGGCGCCACCTCGCTCGCATCCTGCAGCAGCACGCTGTGCCCGGCCTCCGACAGGCGCTCGCTGATGAACGAAGCGACTTTGCGCGTATGCCCTTCCGTGGTTCCGTAGACCAGCAGGATCTTCATCGGCAGTGATCGCGTTTCAAACGTGGGAACCGGCCCATTTTCCGCGGTCCGGAAGGCGTGAATGTGACCGGCACGCGGCCTGCGATAACATTTGCAGGATGCCGCCGATCATCTCCGTCTCCAGCCTGACCAAGACCTATGCGTCGGGCCTGCAGGCGCTGAAGGGCATCGATCTGCGGATCGGCAAGGGCGAGATCTTCGCGCTGCTCGGCCCCAACGGGGCCGGCAAGACCACGCTGATCAGCATCGTGTGCGGCATCGTCACGCCCAGCGGGGGCGAAGTCCTGGTCGACGGCCACGACATCGGGCGCGATTACCGCGCGGCGCGCTCGGCCATCGGGCTGGTGCCCCAGGAACTGCACATTTACGCGTTCGAGTCGGTCTGGGCGAACGTGAGTTTCTCGCGCGGCCTTTTCGGGCGGGCGCCGAACCCGGGTTTCATCGAGAAGCTTCTGCGCGACCTGTCGCTGTGGGACAAGCGCAAGGACCGCATCATGACGCTGTCGGGCGGCATGAAGCGCCGCGTGATGATCGCCAAGGCGCTGGCGCACGAGCCGCAGATCCTGTTCCTCGACGAGCCGACCGCCGGGGTGGACGTGGAGCTGCGGCGGGACATGTGGGCGCTGGTGCGGGGCCTGCGCGCGTCCGGCGTCACGATCATCCTGACCACGCACTACATCAACGAAGCCGAGGAGATGGCCGACCGGATCGGCGTGATCAACAAGGGCGAGCTGATCCTGGTCGAGAACAAGGCCGAGCTGATGAAAAAGCTCGGCCGCAAGCAGTTGACGTTGCACCTGCAGCAGTCGATGGCGGCGATTCCGGCGGCGCTGGGCGGCTGGGCGCTGTCGCTGAAGGACGGGGGCCGCGAGATCGAATACCGCTTCGATTCGATCGAGGAGGATACCGGCGTTCCCGCACTGCTGAAGCGGATGGGCGAGCTCGGCATCGCATTCCACGACCTGAACACGCGCCAAAGCTCGCTCGAGGAAATCTTCGTGAGCCTGGTCAGCGAGCGGGACGGAGCGCGGCGATGAGCGAGCGCGGCTTCAACCGGCATGGCGTGTGGGCCATATACAAGCTGGAAATGGCGCGCGCGATGCGCACGCTGCTGCAGAGCGTGCTCACCCCCGTGATCACGACGTCGCTTTACTTCGTCGTGTTCGGTGCCGCCATCGGCGGCCGCATGTCCGAAGTGCACGGCGTGCCCTACGGCGCGTTCATCGTGCCGGGCCTGATCATGCTGACGATCTTCACCGAAAGCCTTTCCAACGCGTCGTTCGGCATCTACTTTCCCAAGTTCACCGGCACGATGTACGAGATCCTGTCGGCGCCGGTGTCCTCGCTGGAAATCGTGCTCGCCTACGTCGGGGCGGCCACCACCAAGTCGATCGCGCTGGGGCTGATCATCCTGGTCACGTCGGCGTTCTACATTCCGATCCGGATCGATCACCCGGGGTGGATGATCGGCTTCCTGGTGATGACCGCCGCGACGTTCAGCCTGTTCGGCTTCATCATCGGAATCTGGGCCAACAGCTTCGAGCAGCTGCAGTTCATTCCGATGCTGGTGATGACGCCGCTGACCTTCCTCGGCGGGGCTTTCTATTCGATCGACATGCTGCCGCCCGCCTGGCGCACCCTCACCCTGCTCAATCCGGTCGTCTACCTGATCAGCGGGTTTCGCTGGAGCTTCTACGGCAATGCGGACGTTGGCGTCGCGACCAGCCTGGCGGCGACGCTCGGGTTTTTCCTGGGGGGCCTGGCGGTTGTGGTCTGGATATTCCGGACCGGGTACCGGTTGAAGACTTAGTTCGCGCCGGTCACACCCTGTGGCGGGCACTCGCGTTCAAGGCGTGCGGGTCGGATCGACCATCCCGGCTACCGGCAGCAGGAACGTCTGCTCCATCATGAACTGCCCGGACAGGGCGGCGTGCGATACGACGTCGGTCTGCACGATCCAGGTCGATCCGGGCGCCAGCTTCAGCTGGGTCGACGCCGCGCTCGCCTGGTAGAGGTCGTCCGCCTTCATGCGGTCGTGCAGATCCAGCATGATCTGGTCGTATTCCGTGCGCAGGCCCCGCGTGATCCCCAGCAGTTTCAGCATGCGGCGGTGGCCCGGCCAGCGTCGGGGAAGCGCGGGGAGAAAACGCGTGGCGACGGCCTCGAAGGGTTCGCCGATGTTCCACACGCGATCCTGGCCCTGCGCGTTGACGTTGCTGAACACCCGCAGCAGGCGCTTCCCCTGATTCGGGCTGGACGGAAAAGCGTCCACGTGCAGCCGCCGGTCGTCCTTGCGCCAGGAACTGGCCCGGCCGGACGCTTCCGACGGCCGGAAGCTGGTGCGCGCCACCTGCAGCGTCGGCGCGTAGTGCGGAAACAGGGACTGGACCAGCGCGAGCGATTCACGGGCGTAGCGCTCCAGCATCTGCCGCAGCGGGCCGGCGTGTTCCGACCGGGCCGTGGTGCCGCGCAACGCGCCCGTGCGAAGATCGAAACTGACGTGCTTGGATTTCGGGCTGACGCAATCGGGCCCGAAGAAGCGCCGTTCGTCATCGCCAATCGGGAAGGCAAGCCGCGGGAACAGGATCAGGCCGCCCGCTTCCAGCACTGCGGTCGCCTCGCGCTGCTGTTGCTCGCTGAATCCGGCCCGCCAGGAGTCCTGTTCGAGGCGGTAGGCACGAAATTCGTCGCGTGCGTGCTGGTGCGAAGACATGGATCGGATCCTGGATGCAAACGCGGGCGATCGGTGTCTGGACACGCAGAAGTTTAGCCAAACGCGCGCGGCAGCAGGAATTTCGTATCATCGCGCGACGCGCGGACATCGGTCCGCCGCCGAAGCGCGACATCGAACCGGAAGGCCGGAACATGAGCGAGCAGACCTGGAGCGCGGTCGACCACTACCTGGACGATCTGCTGGTGGGGCGCGATGCCGCGCTCGAGGCGGCGCTGCAGGCGAGCGCCCGGGCGGGACTGCCGCCGATCAGCGTGTCGCCCACGCAGGGCAAGCTGCTCAACCTGCTGGCGCGAGTGCGCGGCGCGCGCAGGATCCTGGAGGTCGGCACGCTCGGCGGCTACAGCACGATCTGGCTGGCGCGCGCCCTGCCCGACGACGGGCGGCTGATTTCGCTGGAAATCAATCCCGGGCACGCCGACGTCGCGCGCGCCAATATCGAGCGGGCCGGCCTCGCAGGACGGGTCGAGGTCAGGCTCGGCGCGGCGCTCGATTCGCTCGCAGCGCTAGCGGCCGAGCAGCCCGGGCCGTTTGACCTCTTTTTCATCGATGCCGACAAGGCGAACATTCCGGCTTATTTCAAGTGGGCGCTGCAACTGTCACGGCCCGGCAGCGTGATCATCGTGGACAACGTGATCCGGGACGGCGCCGTGATCCAGGCCGACAGCCTCGACCCCAACGTGCAAGGCGTGCGGAAGCTGAACGAACTGATGGCGGCCGAGCCGCGCGTCAGTGCGACCGCGATCCAGACGGTGGGCGCGAAAGGCTACGACGGCTTCGCCATGGCGCTGGTGCTTGGCGCCTGACGCAGGCGCCTTGCTCAGTATTTCTTGTACGGCAGGAATTTGCCCGACATGACGATGGACACCCGGTCCCCGGCGGGATCGGGTTCGCGCTGCAGATCCATCTTGAAGTCGATCGCGCTCATGATGCCGTCGCCGAACTCCTCGTGAATCAGCTCCTTCAGAGTCGTGCCATAGACGTTCACGAGCTCGTAGAAGCGGTAGATCAGCGGATCGGTCGGCACGCTGGTCGGCAGGCTGCCCTTGTAGGGCACGACCATCAGCCAGCGCTTTTCCTCGGCATTCAGGCCGAACAGCTCTGCCACGGCATCAGCCTGCTGGGCGCTCAAGGTCATCTGGCCGAGACAGGCCGCGGTGACCCATTCCTTGCTCAGACCGACCTTGCGGGCCACGTCGGACCACTTCAGCCCCTTGTTCACCTTGGCGGCGATGATCTTTTCGGTAACGTCCATGCGGTTCATGCGTCGGTCTCCTGCAGTGGGCCCCGTTTCGTAGGCACGTCGCGATTTCTATTGTGCGACATCTCACGCGTTTGCGGGTTGGCCCGGTGGCACTCCGATCCGCGATTCAGAACCCTCACCCCCGACCCCTCTCCCGCCGAGCGGGAGAGGGGAGGAACTTCTCCCCTCTCCCACGTCAGTGGGAGAGGGGTCGGGGGTAAGGGTCGTCCGGCAAGGCGAGACGCGTTCACCGAGGCCGCTTGCGAGCAACCGGCGCGGGCCCGCCCGCTTCCGGATGAAGCCGCAGGAAGGCATCGGTCGCATCGCGGGCTTGTTGCCGGATCTGCGCAACAGCCGGCCGCGCGGCAAGTCCCAGCGCCAGGCTCATCACGAGGTCGTCCAGCAGCAGCGCCATGAACTGAGCCACGCGCCGGTTCGAATCGCCGTCGTCCAGCAGGCCGGCCGACTGCGCCTGCTGCAGCAGGTCGCGCAACGCGGCGCAACTCGCCTGGCGCCCGTGCGAGTCGAGCGCGCGTGCGACCTCGGGAGACCGATCGGCTTCGGCGATGGCAAGCCGGAACACGGCAATCACGTCGGGATCGCTGATCTCGTGCAGCAGCACCGCCCCGAATTCCGTCAGCGCCGTCGCCAGATCCTGCCGGTCGCGCAATGCCGGCCAATCCGCCGGCAGACGCATCCGCCTGGCGCGCTCGGAAATGCACGCGACGAGCATCTGCTGCTTGCTTCCGAACAGCGCGTACAGCTCGCGCTTCGAGACCCGGGCGCGGGTCGCGATTTCCAGCGTGCTGGCCCGCGCGAATCCGTGCTGCTTGAAGGTCGCGAAGGCGGCCGACAGGATGCGCCCCCGAACCGGGTCGTGCGGTTCCTCCTGCGGGCATTCCTGCTGAGCGGATTCGGTCCGTTTTTCGAAAGCTCTTGACATGGTACCGGCCGGTACCGTAGCATCCGGCGCATTCGGTACCGAACGGTACCACAGACCGATGCCCCGTTGGAGGCCCCGTGAAAATGGAACCGCTTTCGCCACAACCGTCCCGCCTGGCGCCGCCGCCCGTGGTCCGCCTGGGCGGCGTCGCCAAGACCTATCGATCCGGCCAGATCGACGTGCCGGCGCTCAAGGGCATCAGCCTGGAGATCGCCTCACACAGCTTCTCGGTGGTGATCGGCGCCTCCGGCAGCGGCAAGACGACCTTGCTGAACGTGATCGGGGGCATCGATTCGCCCACCCGCGGCTCGATCGAGGTGTGCGGTCAGAACATCGGGGAGCTCGACGACAACGCGCTGTCGGACTTCCGGGCGCGCAACATCGGTTTCATCTTCCAGACGTTCAGCCTGGTTCCGGTCCTTTCCGCGTACGAGAACGTCGAATACCCGCTGCTGCTGGTGGGCGCCGCGGCCTCCGAGCGCAGGGAGCGTACGCGCGCGATGCTGGATGCGGTCGGGCTTGCCGCGCAGGCCCGCCAGCGGCCCAACGAGCTGTCGGGCGGACAGCGGCAGCGGGTCGCGATCGCCCGCGCGCTGGTCAAGGGGCCGCAGATCGTGCTGGCCGACGAGCCCACCGCCAACCTGGATTCGGCGACCGGCGCCTCGATCATCGAGCTGATGCACCGGGTCCAGGCGCAGTCGCGCACCACGTTCATCTTCGCGACCCACGATCCGCAACTGATGTCGCACGCAGACCGGACCTTCACGATCCGCGACGGCGAGCTGGTCGATCACCGAAGTGGAGGCAAGCAATGACGTTGCTGTGGAGGATCGCCTTTCGCAACCTGCTGCGCAACCGGCGGCGCTCGCTGATGACCGGATCGGCGGTGGCTGCGGGCGCCCTGGCGATGCTGCTGTTCGGCGGCTTCGCCTCGTACATCTTCTCCGGACTTGAGACGAGCAACGTGCAGCGGATCGGCCACTTGACCGTTTTCCGCGACGGATATTTCCTGGTGGGCGCCGGCAACCCGGCCGCCTTCGGTATCGACCGATACCAGGACGTGATGGACCTGATCGCGCGCGATCCGATCGTGGGCCCGATGATCCGCGTGATCACGCCCACGCAGTCGCTGGTCGGCATCGCCGGCAATTTCAGCGGCGATGTCGACGCATCCAAGACCTTCATGGGCGTCGGCCTGATCCCGTCCGACCGCGACCGGATGCGGCAATGGGACGAGTTCGGCGCGGGCGAGGTGCATGCGCCCGATGCGCGACTGTCCGACTCCGATCCATCACGCGGACTGGTCGGCGTCGGGCTGGCCCGCGTGCTCGGCCTGTGCGCCCCGCTCGGGCTGCCCGGCTGCCCGCCGGTGCGGATGGCGCCCGCATCGACCGGCAGCGCGGTGCCGGCCGTCAAGCAGGACCTCGCGGACCTCGCGCTGCGCGATCTCGGCGGCGGCACCACGTCCGAGCGCATGCCTCAGATCGACCTGCTGGCGGCGACCGCCGGCGGCGCGCCCAACGTGGTCCGATTGACGGTCAGCGGCAGCGAATCGCAGGGCGCCAAGGAGCTTGACGACAATTTCATCGCGATGCACCTGGCGCTCGCGCAGCAGCTCGTCTACGGCCGCGGCGAGCACAAGGTCACGGGCATCGTATTGCAGCTGCACCGCAGCGAGGACCTGCCCGCCGCGCGGGCGCGCCTGGCCGCACTGTTCAGCGAACACAAGCTCGGGCTCGACGTGCGCGAATTCGGCGAACTGGCGCCGTTTTACGTGCAGGTCGTCAAGATGTTCAGCTCGATCTTCCTGTTCATTGCGCTGGTGATGTGCCTGATCGTGCTGTTTGCGGTGGTCAACACGATGACGATGAACGTGATGGAACGCACCAACGAAATCGGAACCGTCCGCGCGATGGGCGTGCGTCGCAGCGGCATCCGCTCGCAGTTCATCGTCGAGGGTTCGATGATCGGCGCGATCGGCGCCTCGACCGGCGCGCTCCTGGCGCTGGCCGTCGCCGCGCTGATCAACCAGGCGGGTCTGACCTGGATTCCCCCGGGCAACGCCAGCGAGGTTCCGTTGCGCCTCGACGTGGCCGGCCGGCCACTGCTGGTGATCGGCGCCTGGGTCGGGCTGGCCCTGGTGGCCACCGTCGCCGCCTATCTTCCGGCCAGGCGTGCAGCGCGGCTGCCGGTGGTCGACGCGTTGCGTCATGTGTGAGCGTGCGATGCGCCCCTCGATTTCGATCGCCTGCCTCGCGCTCGCCCTGCTGTCTGCAGGTCCCGGTTTTGCGCAGACGGCGCAGGAGATTGTCGCCGCGACCGACAAGGTGCGAAATCCGGCCCAGCCGTTTCGCACCACGATCACGCTCACCGAGTACGTCGCGGGCCGGGAGCGGGACCGCGACGCGCTCGCCGTGTTTTCCAAGGAAGATCCGGCGACGCGCCAGTACCGCAACCTGGTCCAGTACCTGGAGCCGCCGCGCGACGCCGGCAAGCGGGTCCTGCTCGACGGGCACTCGCTCTGGTTCTTCGACCCCGACTCCAAGGTCAGCGTGCGCATTTCACCGCAGCAGCGGCTGATCGGACAGGCGGCCATCGGCGACATCCTGACCGTCAACCTCGCGGCCGACTACGCGGCAACGATCGTCGCAACCGAAAAGATCGACGACGCGGCGCGCCAGCCGCGCCAGTGCTGGCACCTGGATCTGAAGGCGGCCGACGATCTGGCCGTCTACAGCCGGGTCGAATACTGGGTCGAGGTCGGGTCGTTTTACCCGATCAAGGGCAAGTTCTATTCGGACAGCGGCCGGCTGCTGAAGATCCTGTACTTCCGCAACTTCGCCGAGAGGCTCGGTGCCATCCGCCCGACCGAGCAAATCATCATCGACGCGGTCGACACTTCGCTGGTGACCACCGCCACGCTGGGCGAGTTCGCGTTTCAGGAAATCCCCGAGGCCTGGTTCCAACGCGACTACCTGCCCCGCCTCCAGATCAAATGACGGTGCGCATGCGCCTGCTGCCTCTCATCGGCGCGGCGCTGATTGGCGCCGCCGCCGCCCAGCAAAAGCCCGACGAGAACAGCGATCTGGAACTGATTCCGAAGGCGGCGCAGGCTCCGGCGCCGGCTTCGAACGCCGAGGGATCCGCTCCGACCGCCGCCCCGGGAAAGATCTACCTGGAAAACGCCTTTACTCAATCCTGGCAGCAGAGCGGCCTGGTGCCGATCCCGCCTCCGCAGCCACCGGATTGGCAGGAGCGCCTGCTGCTGGACGTGCGCAAGGATTGGCGGCTGGCCAGCACCGTCACCCTGGCCTACAGCGGGCGCGTCAACCTGCGTGCCGGGCAGGACCTGAGCTTCCCGAGCCATGAAAACGCGACCAACGATCTGCGTGAGGCGTACGCGAGCTGGGAGCCGCTCGAGCGCACTTATGTCGACGCCGGCCGCATCAATCTGAAAAGCGGCGTCGCGCTGGGATTCAACCCGACCGACTTTTTCAGGACGCGCGCGGTGGTCGAGCCGCTGTCGGTCGATCCCGTGGTGCTGCGGGAAGATCGCCTTGGAACGCTGATGGTGCGGACGCAGCGCATCTGGGCGGGCGCCTCGCTGACGGCGGCCTTCGCGCCGGCCGCCGCATCGAGGAGCCCGATCTACAGGAACGACAACCTGCCGAGCCTGAATCCGATGTTCGACCGGACCAACGCGCTGGATCGATTCGTGTTGAAGGGCAACGCCGACATCGGCGGCGGCTTCAGTCCGGAGTTGCTGTTCTATCGCGACACCGAACAAACCCGATGGGGGATGAACGTCGCGCAGAGCGCCGGTCAGAGCGTGGTCGCCTACGCGGAGTGGTCAGGCGGACGGAGCGCGAGCCTGATCGACGATGCGCTGCGCTTCGGACGCGAAACCGGAACCCTGCCGCCGGCCGCGCCGAGCGCGCTGCCGGAAAACGCGCTGCAGGGTTTTCAAAGCCAGCTCGCGCTCGGGGCTTCCTATGCGACGCAGACCCGGATCACCTTCAATCTCGAGTACCACTTCTACCAGGCCGGCTTCTCGCGCACCGACTGGAACAACTGGTTCCGGGCCGGCCAGGGTCAGCCGAATACGTCGCCGATTGCCGGCGAGCTCTGGTACATCCGCGCGTACGCGGTGGATCAGCAGGTACCTGTCAGCCGCCACTCGATCTTCCTGCGCGCCGATTGGGTCGACGCCTTCATCCCCAAGCTGGAATTGAGCGGGTTCGCCGACGTCGACGCCCAGGACGGCTCGAGGCAGGTCCAGCTGACCGCGGACTACGTCCTGTCCGATGCCTGGACAGTCGGGGCGCTCGCGCTCGTCAATTCGGGCGGACAGCGCTCCGACTTCGGCAGCCTGCCTCAGGGGGTCAGCGTGCTGCTCAAGGTTGCCCGTTATTTCTGAGACGCGCGCTGATCGGTCAACGGAACGGATAGGCAAGGCCCTGGGCCGCGTCCCGGGCCGGACCTGCAGCGGCCGACGCACCGAGCTCCGATTCGTAGCTGAGCCGGGAGACGTCATCGCGCAGGCGGACCAGATTGCCGTTGCGGCTCGACCCTTTCAAGTAGCGCTCGAAGAAGGCGACGCTGTAGGCGGCGATCGACGCGGCGTACCGCCGGTTCAGGTCCGTCCAGGCGAAGTGTCCCGCGCCGCGGAACTCGACGAAGTATTTCGGCGGGTTGGCCTGTTCGTAGCTCCCGGCGCCCTTGCCGATCGCCGGGGTGATCCCGAAATCGCGCGTTCCGCCTTGAAACATCACGGGCACCCGGACATCGGCGATCGTGTGGCGGATGTTGAACGGTTGGCTGTAGGGCGACAGCGCGAGGACCGCCTTGACTCCCGGCATGCGCCAGCTCGGCCATGCCCCGGCCAGACCGAGCGCGGTGTAGCCCCCGAGGGAATGACCCAGCAGCCCGATGCGGGAAAAGTCGATGCGCCCGGAAAAGCGCGGATCCTGCTGCAGCGTGTTCAGCAAGTCGACCAGGTTGTCGCGACGGTCGATGTAGTTCGTATCGTTCCAGGTCTCCGGCTCGAAGAACTGCCGCAGGGAAAAGTCGCCGTCGTCGGCATGCGCGCGTCCGCACCCGGCATCGTCATGGTCCGGCGCGAACACCCAGAAACCCTCGTCGGCCAGCGCCTGCATCAGGAAGCTCGACTGCGTGGCGCAGCCGCCGTATCCGTGCGAAAAGAGCAGCAGCGGCTGCCGGACCGCGTCGTCGCCCTTCGGCGCCCAGTACACCGTGTGCCGTCCCGCCAGCGTGATGTCTTCGCCCTTGGCCAGGCAGGGACCGCACAAAATCAGCAGGGCGCTCAGGGCAGCACGAGCAAGCACGTCGATCGTCCTCTCAGGCAATGTGATCCAGATCATTCAAACCGGAATGTAGCCGCGCGATTTTCGCATTACCGCCGCAAATCGCCCCCATTCAGCGTTGACACGGCGGCGGTGCAAGTCCATCATTTCGACTGTGTCAATTACGGGGAACACCCCATGGACTGTCGGCCTAGTCGCTCTTTGAAGTAACCAGCGGAATCCGCGGCTCGAGTCCATTTCCCCGACCGCCGTTCCGCTGAAATGGCGGGACGGTGCGTCAAGCAAAGCAAGGCCCGGAAGCTCTCCGGGTTTGACCACCTCCTTGGTTTCATGCTCTCGGGCCGACCGCCTGAACGCGGCCGGCTGAATGACGGAGGTGAAAAATGACCTTCAAGAACCGCTGCAACCTGGTCGCCGGTCGCTTCGCGCAGGCGATCAAGTCCCGGTTCGTCCGTGGCCCCGGCAGGCACGCACGCACGGCCACCCACCGCGCGTACGGTCACTCCGACTTGCAGCGCTGCCCCGGCGCCTACGCGCTGCTGGCCGGCGTGCCACGCCGCTGATCGACCGCCCCCGGAAGTTCCCCGGAAACGCCGCGCCCCTGGCGCGGTGCCGGCGGCGCTTGGCCTGGCCGGATCCTGCGCAAGTCCCGACAAGCCGTTGAACGCGAGATTCGACCGATGCTCGTTCCGATCCTCTTGCTGCTGATCGCCTTGTGCTCGATGCCGGCTGCCTGCGCAGCGGCGCCAAGCGGCGAGACCGACGACGCCGCATCGCCGCAGTGGTGGAGCCTGTACGCCCAGTTCACCAACGTCACCCAGTATCACCCGTCCTTCACGTCGCCCTACCAGGGCCCGAACAGCCTGGACCCGGGCAACAGCGGCCGGGAGACGATCGATGTGACGATCTACGCCGGCGCGCGCCTGTGGAACGGCGCTGCCGTATACGCCAACCCCGAGATGGACCAGGGTTTCGGCCTGAGCGATACGCTCGGCGTGGCCGGGTTTCCGAGCGGCGAGGCGTACAAAGTCGGCGATTCCGATCCGTATTACCGGCTGCCGCGCCTGTTCCTGCGCCAGGTCTTCGGCCTGGGGGGCGAAGAGGACCCGGTCCCGTCCGGCCCCAACCAGGTCGCCGACCGGCAAGCGGCCGACAACGTGACGCTGACCGCCGGCAAGTTCTCGGCGGTCGACCTGTTCGACACCAATCGCTACGCGCACGATCCACGCTCGGATTTCATGAACTGGGCGGTGATCGAGTCCGGAGCCTACGACTACGCGGCCGACTCCTGGGGGTACAGCTATGGGGCCGCGGCCGAATGGACCCGGTCCTGGTGGACCTTGCGCGGCGGCGCGTTCGCCCTGTCGCGGGTTCCGAACGAGAAGTCGCTTGATCGAAGCTTCAAGCAGTTCGAACTCGTCACCGAAATCGAGGAACGGCACACGCTGGCCGATCACCCGGGAAAACTCAAGCTGCTGGCGTTCAACAACCGGGGCCGGATGGGCCTGTACGGCAATGCGATCGACCTGGCCGATCAAACCGGGACCGTTCCCGGCACGGGCGCGGTCAGGCACATGGCATCGCGTCCCGGCGTCGCCCTGAATCTGGAACAGGAGCTCGCGGCCGATCTTGGCGTGTTCGCGCGCGCCAGCTGGAACGACGGCAGCAAGGAGGCCTTCGATTTCACCGAGATCAACCGCTCGCTGTCGGCGGGCGCGTCGCTCGCGGGCAATCGCTGGAACCGGGCGCAGGACACGCTCGGCCTGGCCGCCGCCGTCAACGGGCTGTCGAGCGCCGCGCGA
>Ga0209698_10006578_pt1 | contig 12329 bp, 12 predicted proteins | sample LitLauG_LLR_2012_FD_187203 | JGI IMG/M metagenome (GOLD analysis project Ga0209698, IMG submission 187203) | Freshwater sediment microbial communities from Pennsylvania, USA - Little Laurel Run_MetaG_LLR_2012 (SPAdes) (version 2) | ecosystem: Environmental > Aquatic > Freshwater > Creek >...
ATGCCGGTTCGAGAGTCTTTGTCGAACTCGGAAATTCGGACCGCGTTCTGCCGGAGCAACTCCTCGATGATCCGGAGCGGGAAATCGCATTCCTCAAGAGACGAGCACGATCCACACGGCAAGCTCGTCATGTCGTGCGTGACGCCGGCTGACGACGGCATGCGCATCTCTATCGAGGATGCGGAGGCTGCCGCTTTCCGCGCGGGCGTAATCGAAGGACTCATGCTGAATCACCCGCATGACTGCCCGGTCTGCGATGAAGGCGGCGAGTGCCATCTGCAGGATATGACCGTCATGACCGGTCATGACTACCGGCGCTACGAATTCGACAAGCGCACCTTCCGCAACCAGAACCTGGGTCCGCTGGTGAATCATGAGGCGAACCGATGCATCCAGTGTTACCGCTGCGTGCGCTATTACCGCGATTACGCGGGCGGCAGAGATCTGAACGCGTTTGCCTCGCGCAATACGGTGTTTTTCGGCCGTCACGAGGATGGCGTCCTCGAGAATGAATTCAGCGGCAACCTGGTCGAGATTTGTCCGACAGGCGTGTTCACCGATAAGACACTGAAGCATCATTACTCCCGCAAGTGGGATCAGCAGTTCGCTCCATCGGTTTGCGTCCATTGTGCTCTGGGGTGCAACGTCGATGCCGGCGAGCGCTATGGCACTCTACGGCGCGTCGTCAATCGCTATAACCACGAAGTGAACGGCTACTTCCTGTGTGACCGGGGGCGGTTTGGCTATGAGTTCGTGAACAGCGACCGGCGCCTCCGGCAGCCGCTGCTCAACGGCAAGCCCGTGTCGGTTGCCGATGCCCGGCGTCATCTGGAAGAGCGGGCCGCCGCCGGCAGCGTGATCGGTATCGGTTCGCCGCGCGCGTCGCTGGAAGCCAATTTTGCTCTCCGGACCCTCGTGAGCGCGGAGCGGTTCTTCTCGGGAATGGCCGATGATCAGACGAAGCTGGCCGGCCGCATGATCGAGATTCTGCGGCGCGGCCCCATGCGGACACCCACACTGCGCGAAGTCGAGGAGTCTGATGCGGTATTCATTCTAGGCGAGGATCTCACCAGTGTCGCTCCAAGAATGGCGCTGGCCCTCCGGCAGTCGGTGCGCCAGCAACCGATGGAGATTGCCAGGCGGGCGCACATCCCGTTGTGGATGGATCACGGAGTGCGGGACGCACTGCAGGACCCGAAGGGCCCGCTGTATATCGCGACGCCGTATGCCACTCGCCTGGACGAGATTGCTACCGCTACGTTCCGCGGCGCGCCCGATGATGTGGCGCGCCTGGGCTTCGCCGTGGCCCACGCTCTCCATCCGGAGGCGCCCTCGGCTCAGGAGTTCCCGCTGCTCGCTGAAATGATCGCGAACGCCTTGAAAACTGCGAAGAAGCCTCTCGTGATTTCGGGCATGAGCTGTTCCAGCCAGGCCGTCATGGAGGCGGCTGCCAATGTGGCGATGGCCGCAAACGCTGCGCTCAGCCTGACAGCCCCCGAATGCAACACCGTGGGTGCGGCTCTGATCGGCGGCTCTCCGCTCTCGGCGGCCTTTGAAGCCGTCAGGAATGGACGCGCGGACACGGTGATCATCCTGGAGAACGATCTCTATCGACGTGCGCCCGCCGCCGAAGTGGATGCTTTTCTCGCCGCCGCCCAGCACGTGATCGTCCTCGACCACCTTGCCAACCCGACTACCGAAAAAGCGGAGTTGGAGTTGCCGGCTGGGACCTTCGCCGAATCCGATGGCACATTCATCAGCAGCGAAGGACGCGCCCAGCGGTTTTTCCAGGTTTTTGTACCGCAGAACGAAGTGCTCGCAAGCTGGCGCTGGTTGAAGCCCGATCGTTGGCAGAACCTGGACGATGGGCTTGCGGCTCTGTCGAGGGCATTGCCCGAGTTGGCGCCGGCTTCCTATGCTGCACCCTCAGCCGCGTTTCGAATTGGCGGCGCCAAAATCGCGCGCTCGCCGCACCGCGAGAGCGGCCGGACCGCCGCGCTCGTCAACATTAATATTTCCGAGCCGAAGACACCCGAGGATCCCGATTCGGCGCTGTCCTTTTCGATGGAAGGAACGCCGGACAAACCTCCAGCGGCTCTGATCCCGTTTTTCTGGTCGCCCGGCTGGAATTCCATTCAGGCGACGAATACTTATCAAGAGGAACCAGGCGGGCCTTTGCGGGGCGGCGATGCCGGTGTTCGCATGTTCGAGCCTGCGGCGCCGAACGGTCAATCATGGTTCAGTGCCATCCCGCCCGCGTTCGAACCCCGCGAAGGTGAGTGGCTGCTGCTGCCCATGTACCACTTCATCGGCTCCGAGGAATTAAGTCGGGCGGCGCAGGGACTTTCAGAACTGGCGACGAAGCCGCACGTGGCCGTCAATTGCGCCGATCTGGCGGAGGGCACGGAAGTCGAAGTAAGTTGCGCGGGCGGCACCTTCCGCCTTCCGGTGCGTCTCCGGCCTGATCTTCCGCAGGGCGTTGCGTGCCTGTCGGCCGGAATCGCACCGCTGAGTGGAGTCACAATGCCCGTGTGGGGCAAGATTGAGAGGCCGAAATGACGAGTCCTTACCCGCTTCTTTCGATCCTCGGAATCGTGATTGTGGCGCTGACCATCGCAGCCTCGCTCATCTATGTAGAGCGCCGGTTGCTCGCCCTCTGGCAGGACCGTTACGGTCCGAACCGAACCGGGCCGTTCGGGCTCTTGCAGGTGGTCGCGGACGCCATCAAGATCTTCATGAAAGAGGACTGGGTTCCGCCGTTCGTGGACAAACCCGTTTTCATTCTGGCCCCGGCCGTCATCTTCGTCACCGTGCTCATGTCTTTCGCGGTGCTTCCAGTCGCCCCAGGAATCATCGTCACTGACCTGAACGTCGGTGTTTTGTTCTTTCTCGCCATGTCGTCGCTTGGAGTTTACAGTGTCGTGCTCGCCGGATGGTCCTCCAACAACAAGTACGCCCTGCTGGGCGGGATGCGGGCCGCGGCGCAGATGCTGAGCTATGAGGTCTTCATGGGCCTTTCACTCATGGGAGTAGTAATCCTGGCCGGGTCGTTCAGCCTGCCGGCTATTGTCGAAGCGCAAAGGAAGATCTGGTTCGTGATTCCGCAATTCCCGGGCTTCGTCCTGTTCCTGATCGCTGGTTTGGCCGAGACGCGCCGCATCCCATTCGATCTCTCGGAAGCCGAAAGCGAGCTCGTGGCGGGCTATCACTCCGAGTACTCCGGGATGAAGTTCGGCATGTTCCTCGTGGGAGAGTACATGGGAATCACCCTGCTCTCGGCCATGATCTCGGTTCTCTTTTTCGGAGGATGGCTGGGCCCCGTTCTGCCCGGACTGGTGTGGATTCTGATCAAGACCTTCTTCTTCATTTCATTGTTTGTTCTACTGCGGGCCGCCTTGCCGCGCCCGCGATTCGATCAGCTCATGTCCTGGGGCTGGAAAGTGATGTTGCCCGTGGCGCTAGCCAACGTGTTGCTGGCCGGTGCGGCGGTCCTGCTGTGGAGATAGTCAAATGTTCAGCATACTTCGAACGATCTGGTACGTGTTCCTCCACGCTTTCCAAAAGAGGATTACGGTTCAATACCCGGAGCAGAAGCCCTATCTCGCGCCACGCTACCGCGGCAGGATCGTTCTTTCCCGCGATCCGGATGGCGAGGAGCGCTGCGTGGCGTGCAACCTGTGCGCGGTTGCCTGTCCGGTAGGCTGCATCGCGCTGCAGGCGACAGAGGATGAGCACGGGCGGCGGTATCCGGACTTCTTCCGTATCAATTTCTCGCGCTGCATCTTTTGCGGCTATTGCGAGGAAGCCTGCCCGACGTACGCCATCCAGTTGACTCCGGACTTCGAGATGGGGGAGTTTCACCGGAAGAACCTAGTCTACGAAAAGAACGACCTGTTGATCGATGGGCCGGGCAAGTATCCCGGATATAACTTCTGGCGCGTAGCTGGGGTCAAGATCGGTGGAAAGGACAAGGGCGAGGCGGCACATGAAGCACCGCCCGTCGACGTGCATTCACTTTTGCCGTGAGGTCAATATGGAACCGACTTTTTACATCGCGGGTGCAGTCGCCGTTATTTCGACCATCCTCATGCTGACGCGATTGAACCTGGTTCACGCGCTTCTCTACCTGATCGTGTCGCTGCTCGCCGTGGCGGTAGACTTTTTCGTGCTCGGCGCGCCGTTTGCCGCGGCGCTCGAAGCCATCGTTTACGCCGGCGCCATCATGGTGCTCTTCCTGTTCGTCGTGATGATGCTCAACATCGGACGGCACGCCGCGGAAACGGAGCGGCAGTGGCTCACACCGGGAATCTGGACCGGTCCTGCGATTCTGGCCGGCATTCTCATTATCGAAGTCGCCTGGTTGGCGCGGGGCGCATCCGCAGGTCTGGGCACGGGCGCCACTGGACCGAAGGAAGTCGGGATCACGTTGTTTGGTCCTTACATGATCGGTGTGGAACTGGCCTCCATGCTCTTGCTGGCGGGGCTGGTCGGTTCCTATCACCTGGGCTTCCGCAAAACCGAAAAACCGGAGATTCAACATGACACAAATACCGATGAGGGACGGGCTGATGTTGGCGGGGATCTTGTTCTCGCTGGGACTGACAGGTCTGCTCGTACGGCGTAATTTGCTTTTTGTCCTGATGTCCCTGGAGGTGATGCTCAATGCGGCGGGGCTGGCATTTGTGGCTGCCGGCTCTCGATGGCATCAGGCCGACGGTCAGGTAATGTTTGTGTTCATTCTGGCCATGGCAGCCGCGGAAGTAGCTGTGGGACTGGCGCTGGTGCTGCAGATCTACCACCGGTTCAAGTCCCTTGATGTGGACGAGCTTAGCGAGATGAGAGGTTAACGTGCTTAGTTGGTTGTGGCTCATTCCGGTGCTGCCGTTCGTCAGCGCGACCTTACTCATCCTGTTCGGCTCGAGTTTGCCGCGAAGAACCGTGGCTGCATTGGGCGTGGGGTCCATCGGGCTCTCGGCACTCGTTACAGCTCTGGTCTCGATCAGCTTTTTGACCGCCCCTCCGGCCGGCCACGCATACACGCAGGTTCTCTGGACGTGGATCAGCGTCGCGGGCTTCCAGCCGCAGATCGGACTCTATCTGGATGCACTTTCGCTCCTGATGATTCTGGTCGTGACGTTTGTCGGTTTCCTGATCCATATTTTTGCGGCCGAGTTCATGATCGAAGACGAGAGCTACAGCCGCTATTTCGCGTACATGAACCTGTTCGTCGCGTCGATGCTCACGCTGCTACTGGCCAACAACCTCCTTCTTCTGTTACTCGGATGGGAAGGAGTGGGCTTGTGCAGCTATTTGCTGATCGGCTTCTGGTACCGCGATCCGGCAAACGGGCGAGCTGCCCGAAAGGCGTTCATCGTAACGCGCGTGGGCGATTGCGCCATGATGGTCGCATTGTTCTTGTTGTTCACGCAGTTGGGCACGCTGCAGATTCAGGATCTGATGCTGCGCGCCTCACTGCAATGGCCCACGGGATCCACTTGAGCACTGACGGCAGCTCTTTTACTCTTGGGCGGCGCCGTGGGCAAATCGGCGCAGCTTCCGTTGCAGGTATGGTTGCCTGATGCGATGGCCGGCCCGACGCCCACCAGCGCGCTGATCCATGCGGCGACCATGGTGACGGCGGGCGTGTATCTGATCTCGCGCACGCACGTTCTCTTCTCTCTCGCGCCAGCCGCTCAGTTGGCGGTTGGGGTTGTGGGTGCTGCCACCCTGTTGATTGCCGGGTTTAGTGCCCTCACGCAGCACGATATCAAGCGCATCCTGGCCTATTCCACGATCAGCCAGATCGGCTACATGTTCCTCGCGCTGGGCGTGGGCGCGTGGCAGGCCGCCATGTTCCACTTCTTCACCCACGCGTTCTTCAAGGCGCTTTTGTTTCTGGGCGCCGGCGTGATCATTGAAGCGGTACACGATGAGCACAGCATCTTCCGGATGGGCGGGTTGCGAAAGGAATTGCCGGTCGCTTTTTGGACATTTCTGGCAGGAGGTTGTGCGCTGGCGGGGTTGCCGTTCCTCACGGCCGGGTTCTTCAGCAAAGACCTGATCATCTGGCAAGCGTGGTCGGCACAGGGCGGCCATCCGACGTTCTGGCTTGCCGGAATGCTCGGTGCGGGATTGACTTCGCTCTACACCTTCCGGCTGATTTTCCGCGTCTTCTTCGGCCCGCCGGGTACTCCCGTGACGAAGCGTCCAGGCAGCGCGATGAAAGTTCCTCTCGTCATCCTCGCCGTTCTCGCCATCGTGGCCGGATATGTGAAAGAGCCGTTGCTTGCGTTTCTGCATTCGGCGTTGCCAGCGACAGTCGAAGCGCGCGCCGGCGCGTTGACCGAGACGGGCTCGGAGGCGATTGCCGGACTCTTGTTCCTCGCCGGACTCTACCTTGCGTATGTCTTCCACCTCCAAAAGAGAAGCCTCTCGGACGCGCTGGTTGCGAACCCGATCGGTCGTGCGCTCGACCAATGGTGGTTTGCCGGCTGGGGCTTCGACTGGATTTACAACAAGGCGTTCGTGCAGCCATTTGTCTGGGTGGCCAATGTGAATAAGAGCGATTTCATCGACGCATTCTATACCGGAGTCGGGCGCATCGCTGAGGCGTCCTATCGCCTGCTCAGCAGCACCGAAACCGGTCGTGTCCGCTGGTACGCGACAGCAATGGCTGCGGGATCAGTGCTGTTTATTGCGATGGTGTTGTTCGTATGATTCTCATCCTCTTAATTGCCCTTCTCCTGCTCGGCGGCATTCTCGCCGGAATATCGGCGCGTTGGAGAACGCGCCTGCCGCGTTGGATCTCACTGGCTGCAATCGCTGTAGATCTCGTCCTTGCGGCGAGTATCTGGGCGGGCCGGTCCCCGAGCGTTTCGAAGGCCTGGTACGACGAAGTGGACTGGAACTGGATCCCGAACTTCGGGATTCATTTTCATCTGGCCATCGATGGTCTTAGCCTCCTGATGCTGATACTCACATTCTTTCTCGGCATCGTCGCCGTGCTCTGTTCCTGGACCGAGATCCGTGAGAAGATCGGCTTTTTCCATTTCAATCTGATGTGGGTCCTGGCCGGAATAGTGAGCGTGTTCCTGGCTGTCGACCTGTTCCTGTTCTACTTCGCCTGGGAACTGATGCTCATCCCGATGAACTTTCTCATCGTCATCTGGGGCCACGAACGGCGCGTCTACGCCGCGACGGAGTTTTTCCTGTTCACGCAGTGCAGCGGCTTGCTGATGCTGATCGCGATTCTGGCGCTGTACTTCCTTCATCATCGGACCACCGGCGTTTACACATTCGAATACTCGGAACTCCTGGGCACAACTCTCAGCAGCGGCGCCGAACTTGCGATCATGCTCGGTTTTTTTGTGGCCTTTGCGGTGAAGCTACCGGTAGTACCCCTGCACACCTGGCTGCCGGACGCTCATACCGAGGCGCCCACGGCGGGCAGCGTGATCCTGGCTGGTTTACTGCTGAAAACGGGCGGATACGGTCTGCTACGCTTCGTGATACCGCTGCTTCCGCGGGCTGCTCATGAGTTCACTCCTGCGGCATTGACGCTCGCCGTCATCGGGATTGTTTATGGCGCCGTGACGGCCTTTTCGCAGACGGACCTCAAGCGCCTGGTAGCCTATACCAGCGTCAGCCACTTGGGCTTTGTGTTGCTCGGCATCTTCTCGTGGAATCCGCTGGCGCTCCAGGGCGCGATCATGACGATGATCTGTCATGGGCTGAGCACGGGCGCGCTTTTCGTCCTGGTCGCCGGGTTGCAGGAACGGATCCACACCCGGGATCTGGATCGCATGAGCGGGCTCTGGACCGTGGCGCCGCGCCTGAGCGCTGCGGCGCTCTTCTTCAGCCTGGCGTCGCTCGGGCTGCCGGGCCTGGGCGATTTCGTCGGCGAGTTTCTCGTGTTACTCGGGTCTTATAAGGTGACCGTGGCTCTCACGGTGGTCGCGACGCTCGGGATTCTCGCATCCACCTTCTATGCGTTGCGGATGATGCAACGCGCCTTTTTGGGCCCGAACACGAATTCGTGGCGACTGCCGGACCTCACACCCCGCGAAGGAGTCGTTATGGCGGCCATGATCCTCGGCCTGCTCTGGCTGGGATTCTACCCGCAACCGGTCCTCAATACCTTCGCGTCGGCGATGGACAACTTACAGCGTGAGGTTCAGGTGCCGGCCGCGGGGCTGAGGAGATAGTCATGAACGCCGATACTCTCGCCCTCCTTCCATTGCTCTTGCTCGCGGGGACCGCGATTGTGGTCATGCTGGGCATCGCGGTGAAGCGGAGTCACCAGCTAACGGTCGTGTTGACGCTCGCGGGACTCGCCGCTTCCTTCCTCTCGGTCTTCGCGGTTACTCCGCTGATTCCGCGGCAGGTGACCTCGCTGTTGCTGCTCGACGGATATGCTTTGTTCTACCTTGGCCTGATCATCGCTTCCGCCGCGGCGGTGGCAGTGCTGTCCTACCAGTATTTCGCGAAACACGATGGACAGCGCGAAGAACTGTACCTGCTGCTGGTTCTGGCGACCCTGGGTTGCGGAGTCCTGGTGACGAGCGTCCATTTTGCATCGTTTCTTCTCGGCCTCGAGGTTCTGAGCGTTTCCCTGTACGGCATGGCTGCGTACTTCACGGGCCGTGGCCAGGCGCTTGAAGCAGGTATCAAATACCTGATCCTCGCCTCGGCCTCGGCGGCGTTCCTTCTCCTCGGCATGGCGCTCATCTATGCCGCTACCGGCACCATGGCATTCTCCAGCATCCGGAATCTTTCCCTCGGCGGGCCCAGCCTCGCGCTCCTGCTGCCGGGTATCGCGCTCAGCGTCACCGGCATTGGGTTTAAACTCGGCGTGGTCCCCTTCCATCTGTGGTTACCCGGCGTATACGAAGGCGCTCCCGCGCCGGTGGCAGCCATCGTCGCGACCACCTCCAAGACTGCGGTGGTGGCGCTGCTGGTTCGCTATCTGGCGGCCGCGCCTCAGCAGTCGCCGGCGGTGTTCTTCCTGCTCTGCGCGATTGCAGTCGCCTCGATGTGCGCGGGTAACCTCCTTGCGCTGCGGCAAAACAACGTGAAGCGGGTTCTCGCTTACTCTTCGATTGCGCACTTTGGATACATTCTGGTGGCGTTTCTGGCTGGCGCCACCATGGCGGCCGGCGCGGTTGCTTTCTATCTGGCGGCCTACACGGTGACCATACTGACGGCTTTTGGCGTCGTCACGGTCCACTCGACTTCGGAGGCCGATGCCGCCGATCTCGACGATTACCGCGGTCTCTTCTGGCGTAGGCCGCTGCTCGCGAGCGTCTTCACCGCCGTGCTGCTCTCGCTAGCCGGCATCCCCGCCACCATGGGCTTTGTCGGCAAGTTCTATATCCTCGCCTCCGGCGTGAACGCAGCCGCCTGGCCGCTGATCATTGTCCTCGTTCTCACCAGCGTCATAGGCCTGTTCTATTACCTGCGTATCTTGGTAGCGCTCTATTCCGCCGAACCAGAGCGTCAGTCGCCGATGCAGAGGATCGAGTGGGGCAGCGCTATCGTCCTGGGCGGACTCGCTGTTTTGCTCATATGGTTTGGCGTGTGCCCCGCACCGCTGCTCAATCTGATCCGGGCAACGATCGGCGGGCTCAATTAGTCGGACATTCAACAAGAAAGAGGAGCTATTCGATGCTGTATCAAACGATCAATCCATTCACAGAGAAACTGGTCAAGACCTTTCCAGAGCATACAGACGCGCAATTGCAGGAGATTCTCGCAAGAGCCGAAGCCGTATATGAGAACGACTGGAGGCTGACGACCCTCGATGAGCGGAAAGCGGTCGTCAAGAAAGCCGCAGCGATTCTTCGCAAGAAGCGTGATGAATTCGCAACGCCTATCACGCTGGAGATGGGCAAACTATTCAAAGAGGCACAGGCGGAGGTCGACCTGAGCGCGGACATATTGGACTACTATGCCGACAACGCCGCGACCTTTCTGGCCCCCCGTAAGCTCCACGTAGCAGAAGGCGAGGCTGTCGTGGAGAACGAACCGATGGGCGTGCTGTTGTGCGTGGAACCGTGGAATTTTCCGTATTACCAGTTGGCACGGGTGGCCGGCCCGGACCTGATGTCCGGTAATGTTCTGATCGTCAAGCATGCGCCCAATGTACCTCAGTGCGCGTTGGCTTTCGAAAAGCTGTTTCTTGATGCCGGTGCTCCGAAAGGTGCCTATACGAACGTGTTCCTTTCGAACGAGCAGGCCGCGAAGGCGGTTGCCGATCCGCGGATCAAGGGCGTCGCACTGACGGGCAGCGAGAGGGCGGGTTCGGCGGTTGCCGCCGAGGCCGGGCAAGCTCTGAAGAAAACAACCATGGAACTCGGCGGCAGCGACGCGTTCATTGTCCTGGACGATGCCGACATGGATACGGCCGTCGAGTGGGGTCTCTGGGGCCGCATGAACAACACCGGTCAGTGCTGCGTGGCCGCGAAAAGGTTTATCCTCCACGAGAAGATCGCCGACACGTTCCTGGAGCGCTTCAAGACGGCACTCGAGGCGCTGGTCCCCGGCGATCCGATGGATTCGAAAACCACGCTAGGCCCGCTGTGCACGAGAGGCGCACTGGAGTTGGTGGAAAAGCAGATCAAGATGGCGGTCGACGGCGGCGCAAAGGTGCTCACTGGTGGCAAGCGGCTTGACCGTCCCGGCTACTTTCTCGAACCTGCAATCCTGACCGATATTACTCCGGAGAACCCGGCTTTCCATGTGGAGTTCTTCGCCCCGGTTGCGCTGATCTTTCGCGTGAAGAACGATAAAGAGGCGATCGACCTGGCTAACGACTCTCTATACGGGCTGGGGGGATCGGTGATCACCAAAGACATCGAGCGGGGAAAGCGCATTGCCCGGCAGATCGACACCGGGATGGTCTTCATCAACCAAGCGACCTGGACCGCACCGGACCTTCCGTTCGGCGGCGTGAAGAACTCCGGCTACGGCGCGAGCTCTCCGAACTGGGCATCAGCGAGTTTGTAAACAAGAAACTGATTCGTGTAGCGTAACCTCTTGACTTGTCGTCGTGCCGCTTGAGGCGCGCCCACTGATCTTGAAACGCGGAACGGGCGTGACAAACACGCCCGTTACTCACCCCACCCCTGTCCTGTCCGATCCCAACCGATTCCTCCAAATTGAACCAGCCTCGAATTAGGGCGCTTCGTGGCGAGCTGTCCTTCGGCGCAGCCAAATGCCGCAAAACCTGGCACGTGCTGAAGGCGCGGGCGCTGCATCGCCAGGTGCGAAACAGAAGAACGCTGAAAATGGTGGGGTTCTGGTGGATGGCGAGATGGAACGGCAGATGCGTTAGCGTTAGCCATGACGAACGCCCCACCGGGCATTCAGAACGCGAAACACAAGGGAGAAGGGATGCGAACAAAATCGATGCGCGCGCCGGCGGCTTTGGTCGCGCCACAGACTTCAGCCTAGAACATCGCCAGGGCATCTTCGACGTAACTCGAAGAGTCCGCGATTACCAACCGAACCGAGAGAATGCGCGACGCCCTCGCAGAGCGCGCGTAACGCAGCGCAATCTCCCGTATTCCCTCCACTTCAATTCATGCACTTTCCGACGGCTCAGATCACTTCTTGAGGGTGTGGACGTAAGCGGCAACGTCATCCAGGGTGGCCCCGGAAACCGAAGTGACAGGCCTCATCTTGTCCTTTCCGTCTGTGACGATCTTTTTGATGTCGTCGTTACTCATCCCCTGGACTGCCGCCGACTTCAGGTCTTGCATGTCAACTTTCATCATCTTCGCTATGGCCGGGTTTGGCGTTCCATCGGGCCCGTGGCACGATTTGCATGCTCTGGCGTAGGCGGCCTGGCCCGCATTGGCATCTGCTGCTAAGGCCGCCGCTACCGACAAGTAAACGAGAGTAAGTGTTGTGACTAAGGTTCGCATCTGATTGTCCCTCTGCCTTCCCTATAAGCAATGCACGAGCCAATCACAACGACAGCCGAAGCGCCACCAACGAGACGAAGATAGGGACTTCGGGGTCGAATCGACCGCGGCGGGTGCCCCAAATGTTCCTGTACCGGCGCCGCGTTACCCCAGATCGGCCAACGTGCACGGCAGGCTGGAACGTGAATGGACTTTTCGAACGTCGCCCCTTGTGGCCCGAAGCAGGGCGCGCCGAATGTGGCCGCATGGCGGCAGCGAGGTGCTTGTTTTGGTGTCGGCAAGCCGACCTCCTGAGCGATTTCTCGTCAACTGGGTATGCACTTGACTCAGGTAGCCCCAACCTGTAGTATGGTCGCCAGATGGAAGATTACCCGGAAACTCTACAGCAGTTCGAGAGCCGATTTT
>Ga0209698_10006579_pt1 | contig 12328 bp, 17 predicted proteins | sample LitLauG_LLR_2012_FD_187203 | JGI IMG/M metagenome (GOLD analysis project Ga0209698, IMG submission 187203) | Freshwater sediment microbial communities from Pennsylvania, USA - Little Laurel Run_MetaG_LLR_2012 (SPAdes) (version 2) | ecosystem: Environmental > Aquatic > Freshwater > Creek >...
GCGACCATCACCGGCGGGGCCGCCACCATTGCGGCGACGGCAAATGCCATTGCCACCGCCTCGGTTGCCTCGACCTTCGGTGCAGCGTCGGTCTCAAGCTCGGCCCTGGCCCTAGCGAGCGCCTCCGGAACCGTTTCGTCGGCTGCGGCGACGCTGTCGGGCTCGGCTGCGGCGCTGGCGAGGGGATCTGGCGCTGTCACCTCTGGCGCTGCCACTCTGGCGGGTCTCGCGTCGGCGCTGGCAACCGGCACCAGCTCAATCACGAACGGCGCGGCGACGATCGCCGCGACCGGCGCAGCGATTGCAACGGGCAGTGGCTCATCGAGCTTCGGCACCATCACAGCGACCGCCACGGCAGGCGCTCTCGCCACGGCTACGGCGACCGCAACAGTCGGGCCCTCCACCATCGTCGGTATGGCGTCGGCGCTGGCGACCGGCTCCTTTGTCGGCCTGCCGGCCTTCGCGAAACCGCCGACCGTCGGCTATGGCGCGGTTGGTGCGATCCAGCAGGTCGCCCCTGCGGCACAGATCACGGCGACCGGCTATCTCTGGCTCACCGGTACGCTGAGCACGTCGTTCGGCGCCGCCGCGATCTCGGCGACCGGCGTTGCCATCTGCTCGGCGACGGAAACGGCGGCCCTCGGTGCCGCGACCGTCTCGGCAAGCGGCCTCGCGCTCGCCACGGGCTCGAGCACGGTTGCTGGCTCGGCAAACCTTTCGAGTGCAGCGACCGCTGTAGCGACGGCGACGACGTCACTTTCTGGTTCGGCTGTTATCACAGCCACGGCGACGACCGCGGCAACGGGCGCCGGCACCGCCGCGTTCTCGGCGGCGACGGTTTCGGCGAGAGCCACCGCTTTGGCAACGGGCGCTGCCACCGTTTCCGACTCGGCGGCACTTTCAGCCAATGCGGCCGCCATCGCAACCGGCTCCGCCGCCATCACGGCCGGACCGGCAGGCTTCATCATCACGGCCATTCAGCCGTGCACAGGAGCCCTAGCAAGCACGTTTGGTACAGCAATTGTCGCCGCAAGTGCCACAGCTCCGGCAACGGGATCTGGCGCGGTTGCGGGCAACCTCGGGCTTGCGGTGTCCGCCACTGCGTTCGCGAGCGGGCAGTGCACGGTTGGTTCGGCCTCGTTCGTTCTCAGCGGCCTCGCCGTCGCCCTCGCGGACGCCACAGCAACGGTGACGTTCAGCCAGTGCGGGGTCACCGCAACGGCAACGGCGCCTGCAACGGCGACTGCAACGGTTGTCACGACCGGATCCATCTCTGGCGCCGCTGCCGCCATCGCGACCGGCTCCAGCACGGTATCTTGTGCGGCGTCCACTGTAGCGGCGACCGGACTTGCGCTCGCGACCGTGGCGGGATCGGCCTCGTTCGGCGCAGCCTCGCTTTCTGCCGTGGCTTCGGCCCCGGCGACGGCCACGGCGGCACTTACCACTTCGGCGACCGTTACGGCGAACGCCAAGGCCCCGGCAACTGGCCAGGCCACGGTGGCGACGACTGCCGCGTCCTTGGTAGCTTCGGCTTCGTCCCTTGCTACGGCATCCGGCACAGTGTCGGGCTCTGCTGCCATTGCGGGCTCCGCTTCGGCTCCGGCAACTGGCTTGGCCTGGGTCTCTGGTTCGGCATTCGTGTCCGCATCGGCTACGGCGCTCGCAACCGGATCTGGTGCGGTCTCGGCGGCAGCCGCGTCTCTGATTGCTACGGCAATCTCTCCGGCAACTGGCTCCGGCACAATCGGCGCCTCGGCCACAACGCTGTCGGCATCCGTGACAGCCCTTGCGACTGGCACCGTCACTCTCGCGTTCGCACCGCTCACATTCACGGGCGTTGCTAGTGCGATAGCCACGGCCAGCGGTACGGCCACGATCGGCCCCGCCAGCCTCGCGGCGAACGCGTCGGCACCCGCGACCGGCTCGTTCGTTCAGCAACAGGCGCTGCGCCTGGCCGTCGGTAGCACGCCGATCGGCGCCATTCAGACGACGTCGTCCGTCACCACCGTCACGGCCACCGCAACGGCGTTGGCGACCGCCGCACTGGCCGTAACGCTCGATTCCACATCGCTGTCCGCGTCCGGCCTTGGCGTTTGCTCCGGCGCAGCATCCATTGTCGGCACGCTGGCCCTGGGCGCCTCGGGGCAAGCTGTTGCGGTTGGCACGCTCAACGTCACGCTTGGCCAGAGCACCCTTGTCGGCCTCGCGAAGTCCACCGACACGGCCATCGCTACGGCGACGACGGGCCCGGCCACCATTACGGCAAGCGGGTTTGCCGCCGCGACGGGATCTGCCTCGCTTGCGCTGGGCACCGAGACGACCTCGGCAACCGCGACTGCTTTGGCTACCGGTTCGGCATCGGTCGCGGGCTCGGCGAGCGTGGCCGCGACCGCCAGTGCGCCAGCGACGGGCACGGCCTCCTTCACGGCGAGTGCGGCAACACTCGCGGCCCTGGCTACGGCCCCCGCGACGGGCTCCGGCGTGTTCACGTCCGGGACGGCAACGTTCTCGGCAATCGGCGCCGCTCTTGCTACCGGCTCCCTCGCGTCGAGCTTCGGAGTCCTGACAGCATCCGGCACAGCGCATGCCCTTGGCACTGCCACGGCGACTGTCTCGGTCGGTCCTGCGGCCTTCGCCATCACGGCAGCGGCTCTGGCAACCGGCTCCTATGTCGGGCTTCCGGCCGCTACGGTCTCTGCCACGGGCCTCGCTCTCGCCACCGGTTCGGCATCGGTTGCCGGCTCGGCAAACCTTTCGAGCACGGCGACCGCTCCGGCGACGGCGACCGGCTCGATTGTTGGCTCGGCTGCCATCGCGGCCACGGCGACATCTGCGTCCACTGCCACGGCCTCCGTCGTGTTCTCGGCGGCCACCGTCTCTGGCTCGGCTAACGCGCTGGCAAGTGCGACCGGCACCGCTTCAGGATCGGCGGCTGTCTCGGCTAACGGACACGCCCTCGCAACCGGCACTGGCACCGTTTCGGCCGGCCCGGCAACCTTCGCCATCACAGCCATTCAGCCCTGCACGGGCACTCTGGCAATCACGTTCGGCGCAGTCGCGCTCTCCGGTAGCGGTGCGGCCCTGGCGACCGGTTCCGCCTCGGTTTCGGGGAGCCTTGGACTAGCGGCCTCGGCCTCGGCGCCGGCGACCGGCAGCGCCACGATTGGCGCCGGTTCGTTTATCCTCAGCGGTGCCGCCAGTGCGCCGGGGACCGCGACGGGCGCGGCGACGTTCAGTCAGTGCGGCGTCACCTCCACCGCGGTCGCGCTTGCCACGGCCACGGCGTCAATTGTTCCGACCGCCTCGGCCTCGGCGGCAGGTATTGCTCTAGCCGCAGGCTCTGGGTCGGTCTCGGGCTCGGCCCTCGTTTCGGCGAGCGCGTCGGCGATTGCGACCGGGTCGGTTGTCTGGCAACCCGCGACGCTACGGATGGCTGTCGGCTCCGTGCCGCTCGGCGCTATTCAGACGATCTCCGTCACCACCATCACAGCGACGGCCACGGCCGCCTCTGGGGGGACGTTCGTTGCCGCGCTCGACGCGGCCACGATATCGGCCTCAGGCCTCAGTATCTGCTCGGCGAGCGCGGCAATCTCCGGCTCGTTTGGCGTGTCGGCTTCCGGCCAGGCCCTCGCGACCGGCACGGCAAGCATCACTCTTGGCCAGTTTAGCCTGAGCGCGGTGTCTGCGGCCATCGACACGGCCATCGGCACCGCGACGGTCGGTCCGGCCATTATTACGTCGACTGGGCTTGCCACCGCCACGGCATCCTGCTCCCTTCCGTTCGCATCGGAAACGACGTCGGCCACGGCGTCGGCTCGCGCGACGGGCTCTGCCACGATTGCGGGCTCGGCATGGGCTTCAGCGACGGCCAGCGCGCTTGCGACGGCTTCGGCATCTGTTTCCGGTGCGGCGTCGATTACGGCATCCGCCGCCGCACCAGCTATAGGGTCGGCCACAGTTTCCGGCGCGGCATCCGTCTCCGGCGCGGCAATTGCTCTCGCGAGCGGTTCATTCGTCCAGCAACAACCTCTCAGCCTCGCGATCGGCAAGGCGCCGATCGGGGCTGTCCAGTACACCCAAGCCGCGACCATCACGGCCACGGGGCAATCATTTGTTGCCGGCACGCTCAACGCATCGTTGGCTGCAGCATCGATATCTGCGACTGGCGCCGCCATTTGCACGGCAGCCGAATCGACCACCCTCGCAGCCGCGACCGTCTCGGCGACGGCCAGCGCGCTCGCGACCGGCACTTGTTCTGTGTCGGGCTCGGTGGTCGTTGCCGGCTACTCGACAGCGCCCGGCACCGCGACCGGCGTCGGATCGATTGGTCCTGCGGCCCTCGCGGCAGTTGGCCGTGCGCTCGCCATCGGGTCGTTTGTCGAGCAGGCATCGACGCTCAGCTTGGCGATTGGTGCCGCACCGCTCGGTGCCATTCAGTCGGTCTCGGTCACGACTATTGCAGGATACGGCCAGTCGCTCTGCAGCGGAACGCTCGCCGCAATCTTGGACGATTGCATACTGGCCTCTGGCTCCTCCGGCGGCCTTGCCATCGCGACCGGTCGGTTCATCCAGCAGCAGGCGCCCAGTCTCGCTGTCGGTAAATATCCGCTCGGTGCGGTGCAAGCCGTCCCGGCCGTAACGGTCTCGGCTACTGGCCAAGCACTCGCCAGCGGCACGCTCGCCGCTTCGTTCGATGCGGACTTGGTGGCGGCCTCTGGCGCCAGTCTGTGCACAGCGAGCGCAGTCGTCACTTCCGCTGGCGCGACGCTGTCGGCCTTGGCTGGAGCACTGGCGACCGGATCGTGTGTCGTGTCTGGCTCGGCGGTTGTTGCTGGGTACGTGACTGTTCCCGTTACGGCGACCGGCCTTGGCTCGATCGGCCCGGCAACCGTCACGGCCGGGGCCAGCGCGATCGCCACGGGCTCGTTTGTCGAGCAGCAGCCATTCAGCCTCGCAATTGGAAAGTACCCGCTCGGCGCAGTTCAGGTGGCCCCAGCTGCTTCGATCACGGCGACGGGGCAAGCTCTCGCTGCAGGCACGCTCGTTGCCGCTCTTGATACGGCGACGATCTCGGCCACGGCCATTGCGATTCGCTCTGCCATAGGAGCAGCCACGTTTGCCACGGCCACGGTCTCTGGATCGGCCAGTGCGATTGCGACGGGCACCTGTGTCGTTGCTGGGTCGGCAGTTGTAGCGGGCTATGCCGCGGCTGTGGATACCGCGACCGGCGTTGGTTCGATTGGACCCGCAAGCGTCAGCGTTTTGGGCCGCGCCATCGCGACCGGGACGTTCGTCGAGCAGTCGCCTGCGCTCAGCTTGGCTGTTGGCGCGGCACCTCTTGGCGCAATCCAGGTGGTCTCGGTCACGACCGTCGTGGCCACTGGGCAAGTGCTCGCCATAGGCACGCTTGCTGCGTCTCTCGACGATTGCGTCCTATCGGCGAGCGCCATCGCTCCCAAGTTCGGGCAACTCACGAGTGCGTGGGACGACACAAGCGTCATCGCGACCGGCGCGGCATTCGCGACAGGTGCCGTGGTTGTGCAGTTCCCGGGCGTGCGCGTGACCAGCAACAACACCCTGCGCCGGTTCCGCGCGGCGGCACTCTTGGCGGCATAGATGAGCAACGGCCCCCCAACTTGGGACAGCGTCCCGACCGCCACCGCCATGGCGCAGTCGGACACGTTTCTCGGCATTGTCATGGTCGATGGCACGCCGACGTTTGTTCGAATCCCGCGCAGCCTCGCCGATGAGCTGCCGATTCAGTTGACGGTTGCCAATCTGACCCCGACCAGCGGCGCCGTCGTGCTGCCTGCGTCTCAAGTCGATTGTTTCCAGGTGACGCTAACCCAAAACGTCACGTCGGTCTCGGTCGATGGATGGCCTGCAGCCGGCCGAACGCAACGCTGCGTCCTCTACCTCAAGCAAGACGCAACCGGTGGCCGCTCCTTTACTGGGTGGCCCTCCAACCTTTTGGCCTCTGGATCTCAACCGCTGGTGTTCACGACCACGCCCAACGCCATCGACGTGTTCGTGTTGAGTAGCATCGACGCTGGGGCCACGATTTTCGTGGATCAGGTCGGCGCGAATTACGGCTCCATCACTCAATAAAGGGAAACATCTCCATGTCCGTTCAGTTTTCTGCCGCCGTCCGCAGCGATCGCCTCAACGCAATATGGGCCGGGTCGATCGGCTCCGGTATCAACGCCGCTGCTTGGGTGGCCAGCACATCCGTGACCGCGCTGACCTCGTGGTGCACCAACGGCGGCAACGTCTATTTGTGCACCACTTCGGGCACTACGGCCGCGTCCGGCGGCCCGAGCGGAACCGGTAGCAACATCACCGACAACACGGCGCACTGGACCTGGGTGGGCACCAGCGCCATCGGGCCTGGCGCCAAGCTTCTATTCTATACGGGCTCACAGCCAGCGAACTGTGCGACCGCCGCGAGCGGCACGTTGCTCGCCACCCTCACCCTTCCCGCGCTAGAAGAGTCTGCGGCTTCGAGTGGCGGCGCGACGATCGCTGCGACGTGGACCGGTACCGCATCGGCGGCGGGTACCGCGGGTTACTTCCGCATCATGGATGCCACCAACACCACGTGCCACATGCAGGGCTCGGTCGGTCAGGGCTCGGGCGACATGAGCTTCGATAACTCCACCTTCACGGTCGGCCAGAATCTCCAGATCACCGGCTTTACAGAGACCGACGGCAACGCCTGATTTTGCTGGTTTCTCTTGGTCTTTGAGGAGGTGCCCTGATGGGCAAGATTGTAACTCTCGCACAGATGACGGTCTCGGGTACGCCCGGGACCGGCGTCATTACGCTCGGCTCGGCGTCGACTGGGTTCCAGTCGTTCGCCGCCGCCGGTGTGAACAACGGCGATGTGATCTCGTACTCGATCGTGGATGGCTCCAACTTCGAATACGGGCAAGGCACCTACGCTTCCTCTGGCCCCACGCTGACACGTACGACCATCCAGGGCTCAAGCAATGCAGGGGCCGCGGTTTCTCTGACCTCGGCCGCTATCGTCGCCGTCTCGGCGCTGGCGACGGACTTCTACAGCACCGCCTGTCTCGGTGCTTTTCGCAATCTTCAGGCGTCAGCAACCGGCACCGGCGCCAACATCACGGAGACGTTCGACGAGTTGGTGGTTGAGAATGCCAGCAACATCTATCAGATCTTGCGGTCTGGCTCGCTGACATCCTCTCTGGCGACGAGCGGCGCCAACGGCATCGACAACAGCGCCCCGCAAACCGTCACGGTCACGATCGCTTCGCCCGGCGTGTTCACTCTGAACGGTCACGGCTTCCCGTTAAATGCCCCGGTGGTTCTCGCGACGAGCGGCGCACTGCCCACGGGCTACACGGCGGGCACGACCTACTACGTGACCGCTCCAACCACGAACACGTTCCAGCTCTCGGCGACCAAGGGTGGCTCGGCCATCAATTCGACCGGCTCGCAAAGCGGCACCCATACGGTCGCGAGCGTTCTGGCAGTCTCAAGCTGGTATTCGAAATGGGTGATCTGGAACGGCACGACCGTCGCCGGCTTGCTATCGTCGAGCACGACGAATCCCGTGCTTCCGAGCGGCTACACGCACAAGGCTCGCACGGGCTGGGTGTACACCGATAGCTCGGGCAGCAAGTATCCGCTGAGCTTCGTTCAGTTTGGCCGTCGCGTTCAGTACAAGGTGGCTGCAAGTAGCAATGTGGCTGCGCTTCCAACGGTCGCGTCCGGCGTCAATGGCTCGACATCGACTCCGACGTGGGTGTCGGTCTCTACGGCCAACTTTTCGCCCCCCACTGCGGCTGCCATTGTTGTTGTCGTGTTGGGGGCAAATTCTGGTGCGTGCGCGGTCGCTCCGTCCAACGCTTACGGCGCCGTCAACACGGGATCGAACAGGCCCCCGGTTGTCGGCTATGTCCAGGCCGGCTCGCAGATCAACATCTCACAGGGCGCAATCGTTTTCGAGACCGCCAATACTATTTACGTCGCTTCTGATAACGCGAGCAACTCGGTGCAGTGCTTTGGCTGGGAGGACAATCTCTAATGGGCTACGCAGTCAGAACCGATGGGCAGGGGTGGCGCGCGATCAACTCGCAATCCGATCTGCTCGCCGGCGAAACCTACAGCGACACACAGCCAGGCCCCGCGCCGTCGACCGAACAGGACTACGCCAACGCTGTTCAGACGTTCGTTGATCAGACGGCCCAGGCCGGCAGCTACGTCGACGGGGTGACGTGCGCCTCGTACCTCAACAGCACCAATGCGAGTTGGTCTGCCGATGCCAAGGCGTTTATCGCGTGGCGCGATACGGTGTGGGACGGCGCCTATGCCACGCTGGCCGCAGTGCAGGCCGACACCATGGCCCAGCCGACCGTCGCGCATCTCGTCTCCGGCCTGCCGGCGATCACCTGGCCGTCCACTCAGTAACGAGCTGACACCACACCACGGGGGCACCATGGTTCCGAACATCCTCGACATCTATCACGAGAACGAGGTCACCGACTGGGCGGCCGTCGCCGGCGCCGGTATCTGGGGCGTCATCCACAAGGCGAGCCAGGGCGCGTCGGTGCGCGACCCGGCCTATGCCGCACGGCGCGAGGCCGCCCGCGCGGCTGGCCTGCTGTGGGGCGCCTATCACTGGGGCGAGAACGCCGACGTGCCGACCCAGGTCGCGCATTTCCTGGCTCTCGCTCAGCCCGACGCCGACACGCTGCTCGCGCTCGACTGGGAATGGACCGAACGCGACGGCAGCAAGGCCGCGACCATGACGGTGGCGCAGGCCGAGGCGTTCGTGACCCTGGTGCATGAACGTACCGGGCGCTGGCCGGTGCTTTACACCGGCGACCTCGGCAAGGAGCGGTTGCCCGCCCACGGCTCGCCGATCCTCTCGCAGTGCCAGCTGTGGCTCAGCCAGTACGGCCCACGCGCGGTGTGCCCGCCGGGCTGGAGCAAGCCGTGGGCGTGGCAGTTCACCGGGGATTCCGAAGGTCCCGGCCCGCACGCCATCCCCGGCGTCAAGGGCACGGGCGTCGATCTCTCGACCTATGCCGGCTCGCGCGACGAGCTCGCGGCGGAGTGGTCTGGCGCTCTTGAGCCCGTGGCCGCGCCCGTCGAGGCCACGGCGCCGGCCGAGACCGAGGTGGTGACCATCGAGCCCACCACGGTGACGGTCTCCGCCACGACGGCGGACCCGCCCCTCCACACCAGCCCGACCGTTCATATGTCGCTCGGGCTCATCATCAGTGCCGTTCTGTGGCTCGCCAATAAGCTCGGCGACTGGGTCGACTGGTTGTTCGGTAACTTGCCGGATATTCAGACCGACATTTCAACCCAGCTCGACGCCATCAAATCACTGTGGGCGCTCGCCGGAACCGGAGCCCATGCGGCGATGACGGATTCGGCCATGGCGTTCGTGGCCGTAGCGGTCGCCCTAGGCGTGATCTACCGGCGCGCCAAACCACGCGGGGCGTGAGGCCACCATGAGCAAGTTTCTCGACGAGGTTCTCGGCGACGCCGACTGCCTCGGTGTGCGCGTGACCATTCCGCTGCAGGCCTCAGAACCCGGCAAAAAGCGCGACATCACCGTCGCGCCCGCGCTTGACGTGGCCGAGGACGAGACGCCCGTCCCCGGCGAGGCCAAGGACTTACCGCCCGGCACGCCTGGCGGAGACGACGACCACTAAAACCAAGGGGACACCTGCCAATGACCGACACCACCACACCTGCAGCGGCGCCAGCCGCTGCTAAGACGAGTATCGCCTCCAAGGTCGCAACCTGGCTCAAGACCGCGATCGCCGGCGTCATCGCCTGGGGCAAGGCCAAGCTGCCCGGCGCGAAGGCCGCCGCCGCTCCGGCCGTTGCCAGCGCCGAGACGGCCGCCCGCGGTGCACTCGGCACCGTCGAGGCCGACGTCGCCGCCTCCTACGCCGCCGCTCGTGGCAATCGCGCCTCCTGGCTGTTCGTTGCGCTCCTGGTCGTCGCCGGCGCGCTGGGCGGGTTCTTCGGTGGCCACGCCATCGCGACCCGTGGCGTGTCGACGCTCAAGGACCAGATCGAGACCATCAAGGCCGAGCGCGACGATGCCCAAACCCGACTGAGCACTAAGATCGATGCGCTTGATAAGGCCGAGGCTGACCTCAAGACGGCCAACGCCAAGATCGAGACGCTGGAGCACCCGACGCCGCCGCCGGCTGCCTCCACCGCCGCTGCTCCGGCCCCTACTTCGGCCAAGCCGGTTCGTCCGCGCCGTGTCGTGGCCCCGGTTGCCAAGGCCGCCACCAGCTCAGGCTTCCCGCTGCCGTTCGGCTTCCCGTGAGCCTGAGCAACCTTCCTTGGATCGGGGCGACGGTGCTCGCCTCGATCCTGGCCCTTGTCTGCGCGGGCGGTTGGTTGCGCGAATACTGGCAGGCCTCGGCCCGCCTCGCCGACGCCGTGGCCGCCCGCGACGTCGACTGGTCGGGCAAGCTCGCCACCGCCAACGCCAAGAACGAAGCCCTGGCGGCTCAGATCGACACCCGCGCGCTGCAGGCCGCCGCAAGCGAGCGGGCGCGCTTGCTGATCGCGCACCGGCCCCTGGTCAAACGCGCCGCGGCGCTCGAGCAGGCTCTGGCCGCGCTCAGCGTCGACGACCCGGTGGTATTCCCGCGGTCCCTGGCGAAGGCTCTGCACCGATGACCCGCGCCCGCCGGTTTACGCTTGGCCTGATTTGCGCAGTCACGGTGAGCGTTTCGGGCTGTGCCCAAACTCCACCGCCGCTGGTAAGCGTTGTCACGGCCGAGCCGCGCCCGCTCGTCACCCCGCCCGAATGCAACCCCGCGTCCGATCCCAAGTGGACCGACCTGCCCGACGCCGATGTGCGCCGCTCTGAGGCAGTCCGCACGATCGACCACAACGGCGACGCCTTCGACGACGTCGCCGACAATCGCAGCATCTGCTGGGCCGCGCTCAAGGCCCGCACGTCTCCCGACACTGCCCCCCAATGAGGCCGTCATGACGCACCAGGATGGGATCGATGCAGGACCACCGATGGCACTTCCCGACGAGTGGTGGGCCGGAAACGGGCTTCCATGGCCTGGACCCCGTCTCGATGATTATCGGCGAACTGAGGGCCGGCCACGAGGCGCTGATGCACACACTGATGCGGGAGGTCTCGGACATCAAGGGGCAACTCGCGGAGGGGAACGACGTGCACCACGATCTCGACAAGCGGGTGTCGGCTCTCGAGACCAAACACAAGGAAACGCCGCCGGCGCTCGAGGTGTGGATCAAGTACGCGGCGAGCGTCGCGCTTCCGCTGATCACGCTGTGGCTGACTGGGTCGCACGAAAAGGCCCTGCAGGTTCTGAAGGCGCTCGTCGAAGCCGCGGGCGCTCACTGATGGTGTGCGCGTGGCTTCGTCTTCTGCGCCGTGAGACCCGAGCCGACAAGCGGCTCTCGTGGTCGATCATCCTTTGTGCGGTCATTCTCGGCGCGCGCCTCGTCGCGACGGTGGTGTGACCATGCCCATGCAGCGACTGTCGGCCAAGCTTTTGCGCACGCATCATGACGAGCGCCACGGCTGCGGAGGTCATGTCGCACACTGGTGCCCAGGTTGTGAAGAGTGGCACGAGTTCGCGGTCGATCGACCCTTCCACAACGGCGCGCGCTGGTCGTTCGACGGCAACCTCGAGGCGCCGACATTCGCGCCCAGCATGAATATCCGGGTCGGCCCCTATCCCGACGACAGCGAGCAGCCCGGCCGCGTCGACGTGTGCCACTACTTCCTGACCGCAGGCCGCATCCAGTTTTTGCCCGATTGCACGCACGCCTTGTCCGGGCAGACCGTACCGCTGCCGGACCTGCCCGACCAGGTCCTCATGCAGATCCGCGCGTCGCAGGCGTACGCCGTCAAATCCTGAATCCGTACCGCGTCCCCGTCCCCTTCGCCCAAAGGACACGCCATGTCTCTTGATACCACTCGCGTCGCCTGCCTCGAGCTCGCGATCTCGCTGAAGGCTGACGGTGCCACGGCCGGCGAGATCGTCGCCGCGGCCAGCGCCTTCTATGACTTTCTGAACGCCTCTCCGGCACCGGCTCCCGCACCTGCCGCTCCCGAAGCCGCTCCGGCGGCCCAGACTGCGCCCGTGGCGGCAAATTCCAGCCCTGCCGCACCGGAGGCGCCCGTCGCTGACACATTGGCCTCCACGGCCTCGCCTGCGGCCCCGGCCGCTGTCCAGCCCGTGGCCACAGCGGCCACCGCGGCCACCGAGCCCGCGGCTCCCGCGGTGGCCGTGACCGCTGCAACCGGCACCTGAACTCGAGGTCACATATTGTGGCCTCAAAC
>Ga0209698_10006580_pt1 | contig 12327 bp, 8 predicted proteins | sample LitLauG_LLR_2012_FD_187203 | JGI IMG/M metagenome (GOLD analysis project Ga0209698, IMG submission 187203) | Freshwater sediment microbial communities from Pennsylvania, USA - Little Laurel Run_MetaG_LLR_2012 (SPAdes) (version 2) | ecosystem: Environmental > Aquatic > Freshwater > Creek >...
CTCCATAATCACAAGTACTTTGTTTTGTGTACCGGCGCCGCCTTCCTGCGTCGCCGCACGATTGTCCTTCCGTGCGGCTGGTAGAGGCGCGGGTATACATCGGGACACGACGGAGTGTTGCGCCTTCGTGACGCGGGGATTGCCGTCTGCACTGTGGACGGAGAATCGAACTTGGTCTTGATGCACCAAAACTTCATTGACCTGGCACTCCTGATTGCCACGCTCCTGGTGGCGGGCTTCTTCGCGTACATCTACAGCATCAAGCGCCAGTCCTACCTGATTCTCTGGACGGCAGGCTGGGTCGTTTTCGGCGCCCATTATGTGGTGCCGGCGCTTGCGCCGTGGACGCCGTCCAGCCGGATCGAGAATGCGCTGGATCACTGGCTTTACTCGCTCTCCGGACTTCTTTTTTTCCTGGGCGCGCAAGTTTACTCTCAGCGCAAGCCGTGGAAAATTCCCGCTCTGACGATGGCCGTTTTCCTCGGTGTGTGGGCGGCGGCAAATGCGGCCGATACCTTCCAGGTTTCTGAGGTCATTCCAGGATCCCTCTTGTACATCGCGGTTGCAGTGGTGTTCTGGCAGGAGAGTCGGCGGCAAGAAACGCTTGCCGACCGGCTTCTCGGCGTGTCATTCGCATTCTGGGGATTGCTATGGGGGTCACTCCACTTTCTGAAAGGCTCGCCAGACTTGCAAGGTTCGAACATGACCGTGGTCGCCACTGCGCCGTGTGCGTTCGTGGCCATGCTGATGGTCATGGCACTCTACGAAGAAGAGAAGCGCCGCATCGAACGCAACATGCTGGCGCTCTCCAACCTCAATCTTGCGACTTCCAGCTTTGTCGGCGGGGAAATTCAGCGCATGCTCTCGCAAGCCTTGGACCGGGTCCTGGGTGTTGTGCGGCTTCCCGCCGGGGCGCTCTTTCTTCATCACGGAGACCCTCAGGGTCCGACGTCCGTCGTCGCGGTCGGGCTGAGCGATGAATTCTGCCGCGCCGCGCAAAACGAAGGCCTGGACGATTATCTCGTCAGCCTAGTGGCGCGCCTCGGCGGTTTGCTGGGCTTCCGCGACCTTCGTGACGACTCGCTCTCCGCTCTGGAAAAAGAACAGTCCATCCGGCGCTTCCGTGAGTTGGCACTCCAGCAGGGACTTCGCAGCGTGGTGGCCATCAGCCTTCAGGCCAAAGAGCAAGCCTTCGGCGTGCTGCTTCTCGGGACACCGGACAACCGGCGTTTCACTCCCGCCGAGTTGCGGCTGCTCCTGGCTTTGGGACACCAGATCGGCATGGCGGTCGAGAACAGCTACTTGATTCAGCAGACCTCCCGGCGGTCCGAAGAACTGCATGTGCTGAACGAAATCGGGCGCGCGCTCAGCTCGACGCTGCACAAAGAAGATCTGACGAAGCGAGTGTGGGAAGAGTTGCGGCGCCTCTTCGACGTCGAAAATTTTTACATCGCGGAGCTGGATCCCCTGCGCGATGAAATTCATTTTGATCTCGAGATGATCGACGGTGCGCGGATGCCCAAGAGGACGCGCCCGGCGGGAAATCACATCACGGAATACATCATTCGAACGCGCCAGCCGGTGCTGATCCGCGACAATTATGTCGCCGAGGCGAAAAAACTCGGCATCGATCCGATTCGTTCGAAAGGCTGTTTCTGCGGCGTTCCCCTGGTCGCCTACGACCACGCGATCGGAGCCATGGCCGTTTTCTCCGATCACGAACGCACCTTCGACGAAGGACATCTGGAACTTTTGCGAGTTCTTGCAAGCGAAGCGAGTATCGCGATTGAAAATGCGCGCCTCTTTAGCGAAGAGCGCACCAAGGCGCGGCACCTCTCGCTGCTTAACACCATTTCACGCAACGCCATCGCCACGCTGAATCCCGACGAGATGCTGGCGAAAATTGCCGAACAACTGGAATCCGGGCTTACTTATGATCACATCGGTATCGGCCAGTTGGAGTACGCCACACGTGAAATCGTGATTCAAGCGGAAGCGGGCAAGCGGCGCGGGGCACTCGGCCAGCGCATTCCGCTGGGCGCCGGCCTGATCGGCCACGTGGCGCGCAATGGCCACATGGCCGCCTACCGTGAAGCCTCTCCCACAGATAGCGCCCTGAAACCCTTGTTGGCCGATTCCATCGCCGCGATTGCTCTGCCGGTTTTTTATGCGGAGCAACTCCACGGCATTCTCTACATCGAATCCTCGACACCGGCGGACTTCTCCGAGGAAGAGATCCTTCTGTTGCGCACGCTCGCCGACCTCATCGCCGGCGCGTTGCACAATGCACAAGCCTTCCAAAAGGCGCAGGAGCAGGCCATCACCGACGGGCTGACCGGTGTGAAGACGCACCGCTTCTTTATGGAAGCGCTCTCCGCGGAATGGAAGCGTTCGACTCGCGCGGGACGTTCCTTCGCTCTGGTGCTGATGGACCTCGACCGCTTCAAGTTCGTAAACGATTTCTACGGCCACCTCGAGGGCGACCTCGTTCTCCAGCGCGTCGGGCAGATTCTGGAAACCAATTGCCGCCGCTCGGACGTGGTGGCGCGATACGGCGGCGATGAATTTGTCATTCTCATGCCGGAAACCAACATGGAGCATGCGCGGCAGCTGGCCAGCAAGCTGCGTGGCTGGGTTTCCGCCGATCCGCTGCTGCGCGAGAAAAATATCAGCGCCAGTTTTGGTATCGCCTGCTATCCGCTCCACGGCTCCTCGCCGCAGGAACTCATCCAGGTGGCCGACGCCTCGATGTACCTTTCGAAACACCAGGGCGGCAATGCGGTCTCCACCGCGGATCATTTCGATCCCAACGAAGCGAAGAAATGGAAGCGCGACGTTCTAGAAGCTTATCTGGGCGTGACTCTCAAGCGGCTTTTCTCCACCGGTCCCGAGGCCTTCGAGGAAATCTACCAGCGCCTGCGGCAATTCACCGAATCCCTCTCAGCCACGGAAACGAATAACGGCAAACAAGCCGCGGCTCCCGCGCAAGGCCCCGAGGCCCTGCCGCAGACAGTGCTCGACACGGTCACTTCACTGGCTTTCGCCATCGACGCAAAGGATCACTACACACAGGGCCACTCGCAGAAGGTTTCCGCCTATGCCGCACTCATCGCCGAAGCCCTGGGAATGAATGATGCCGAAGTGGAAGAGATTCGCCTGGGTGCGGTGCTGCACGACATCGGAAAAGTGGGAATCCCGGAAAATATTCTGAACAAGAACGGCCCGCTCAATCCCGAAGAGTGGGAGACCATGAAGTCCCACGTGAAATTTGGCGCGAAGATACTGGACCCGCTCACGCCGCTTGCGCGCATCCGGGAGATGGTCCTGCACCACCATGAATTCTATGACGGCTCTGGCTATCCCGAGGCACTCACCGGGGAAAAGATTCCGCTTGGCGCACGCATCATCGCCGTCGCCGACGCTTACGATACCATCACCAGCGACCGCACTTACAAAAAGGCGCGCAACGCGACGGACGCCCTCGCTGAGTTGGAACGCTGCGCCAACGCGCAGTTCGACGGAGCCATTGTGGAGGTCTTCGTGCGCACCATGCGCCAGCTTCCCAACCCGATCATCGAAGTTGCCGCGACTTCCGGCCCGCGCAATTCCTGACACCCACTGAATAGTTGACAGTCAAGAGAGGACAGAATCGGGGGCGCTTGTTGGCGTCTGTAGCGCCTGCCTGCCTTCCGACACTCCCATGATCTTCCACTTTGCCCGGAAGGAATCGTGGGCTTGTCCCGGCATTAGGAGAGAAGAGAAGAGGCCGGCTAAAAGCGGCCCCACCCTTGCATAAAACAAAACCGCAAGGATGGGCCACCCAGGAGGTCTCATCGGATCGAGGTGCGGCGACCCGCTTAGGAGAAAAGCAGATTCCTCGTCGCTTCGCTCCTCGGAATGACAACATAGGGGTCGTGATTCACCCTGCTACCTTTTCTCTCCGCTGTTCCGTCCAACTAGACAGTCCAGGGTGTCCCAAACTCTTGTCCATAAATCTCATGCGCGCAACAGCGACGAGGAGCCTCCCCATGACGCTTCGCAAACTCGCTCTGCTTCTCGCCTTTTTGTCAATAGCGGCCGTCCCTCTGCTAGCAGGAACGCGCGCCGAAGCGGTCTTCAAAAGGCTGCAATCACTGGCTGGGGAGTGGAAAGGCAAGGACGCCCACGGCATGCCCGCAAAAACGAGCTTCCAGGTAATGGCTTCAAAGACCGCGGTGATTGAAACGCTCTCGCCCTCCGGGATGGAAGAAATGGTCACGGTGTACAGCATGGATGACGACGGCATCGCGTTGGTGCACTACTGTCCGACCAACAACCAGCCGCGCATGCGGGTGGTCCCGCAATCCGATGACGTCAAGGAACTGAGCTTCGATTATCAAGGGGCGGGAAATTTGAAATCTCCATCCATGGGGCACCAGCATCACCTGGTGCTCCAATTTGGGGATGAGGATCACATCACCGAAAACTGGACCTGGCGGGAAAACGGCAAAGACACGCCGATGGTTTTTCACTTCACCCGCAAGAAGCCCTGACTAGAGACTCGAAATTGGAAATTCGAAATTAGAAAATGGACAAGAGAAAGTCCCACCGTTCATCTCGCGAAGGCAGCGGGATGGGGCGGAGGTGGACAAAACAAAACCGCAGGATGGGCCACCACGGAGGTCTCATTGGATCGAGGGGCGGCCACCGGCCCGCCTATTGATCGTGAGGGAGGCCGAAGACGTTGAAGTCCTCTTCGCCGTGCATCCAGCCTTCTTTACCGTCGATACGGACCTTTAGCCACAACTCGTCGTTTTGAGCCCAGCCGACACCGCCAGCGTCGTCCATGCCATCCATAGGCTTACCGGATTTTCCGGAAGGGCCCGCCGCCACGCCGCCGTTCCAGTGCGCTCTCACTTGAGCGACCAGCAGATCGACTTTGGAATTCGTTTTCACCACCACTTTTTCCGAATTCTCGCATTTCTCATCGGGGCGGGCGCAGAGGGTGACGAATGTCGTGTTAGTGATTTGCCTGTCTGTTTCCGGCAGCACGTTGTACTGGCAAGACTGCATTTCGCCTGAGCCGCCCTTTGCCGCCTGCTCATCGCAAGGTTGCGCAGGTGTCATCGTTCCCGCGGCCCAATCCACGCGAACCGGATAAATCATTCGAAAGTGGCCAGTCCATATTCTGAATTGCAGCGCGTCAGCGTGCGGACTCAGCGGTCCGGCGGACTTGTATGTGTTGGTTTTTGTGGCGGGTTCCCATCCCAGCTGACCTTCGAAATAAACGGGTGCGCCAAAAGGCTTCAGTTTTCCGTCCACCACTCCAAATACCTGCCACCAGTCGGGATAGGACTGCTGCGGAGCCGAAGGTTCGGAGTCGAGGCTGTAGCTCACCAGAAGCCCCGTGCCGTTTGTTCCGGCTAGAAGGCGCGCGTCCACAGACCAGGCATCCGAGAAGGTATCGTTTGCTTCCTGGTACGGAAATTTTCTCTGATATTGGATGGCCCCCGCGGCGTCTCGAATTTCCATTGCTACAACTGTGTTACCGGTTTCCTGGGTTGACCCCGGCTGCCGCTTCTTGTTGCGCACTACGACGGTGTAGTCGCTCCCCGCAATCGAGAAAGGTCCAAGACGCCGCTCGCTTTCTTTTTCTTCCGCCGCAAGGGCTGATGCTCCCGTCGCTTGGACAGCGGGTTGCTCGGCACGCTGTTGAGGGGGCTTTGCCTGCGGGGCGGAGGATTCCTGCGCGGCGCGCAACGGACCGGCTTCCCGGGAACGGCGCGTTTGGGCCATTCTCCAACCAATGGCAATCGCCGCAATGGCCAGCAAACTTATCCCGACCACCAGCCCGGTTCTCATGGCTCCACGCTCCGCGCGGGCAATCCGATGGCGGCAAAATCCTCGTTGGTGTGAATCCAGCCCACCTTCTGCTCGTCGCCATCGATACGTACCTGCAGCCACACATCTCGAAACGCGACCTGCATCAGGTCTCCGCTCAGGCCCCAGTCCACGAAAGCGTTGGCCTTGAGGATTTCGATCTTGGAATTCTTGTCCAGCACCAGATGCAGCGGTTCGCCTTGGCCGGGCTCGGTGTCGTTCAGGACTCGCAGAAATGTCGTCTCCGCCTCCGGCGGCTTGCGCTCCGCTTCCACGCGCATGTCGCACCCAATCTCGTGCATGCCCGGCTTTCCGCCTCCCGTTCCGGCGCACCTTATTCCTGGCCTCAGTTTCCCGTGGGCAAAATCCACGCCCACCGGCAAAATCAAATAAAAATTTCCAGTCCACACGCGAAACTCAAAAATCTCCCCCTCGGGGACCATGGGCTTGGTGACCACGCCAGTTGGGGTAACGAGCTGCATCTCCGCGGAGGTGTTTGCGCCGAGGTCGCCCCTCATCGGCTTGTCAAAGATCCTGAATCGCGCTTCCTGGGCTTTGTACCTACCATCCTGATACCCGAAGACCTGCCACGCCTCCGCATTCTCGCCAGTGGATAGCCGCAAGCGGTAGCTGATCAAAAGCCCTGTGAAGTATTTCCCGGACAATAGCCGCGCGGAAGCCGTCAACGATCGTTCGAACCTTTCTCCTTCCACGCCAAACTTGAAGATTCTCTGATATTGAACGGCGCCCTTTCCGTCTAGGACTTCCAGAGTCGCCAGCGTCTGCGAAAAGAGGGGATCGCGCGCGCCCGGCATGCGCTTTTCATGCAGGACGACCGTGAAGGTTTCGCCATGGAAGGAGAATGGACCGAGGCGCTGCTCCACATCCTCGAGCTTTGTCCTTTCAGCGGAGGTCTTGGCATTCTCAGTGGATGCTTGCGCACCAGGAGTCTGCGCGTACACCGGCGAAGCCACGAACAACAGCCCCATCGTGACAATCCTTTTGGAAATAAGGCCCGCCGTTCGCACCGTGGTCTCCCGAATCTCTCGATTCCAGTGTACACACGACGACTCCGCGCGCCCTGGCCTGGCATCCTATGCGTTACCGGCAGCGAAGTCCTGTGGCGGGCAGGGCGGACCCACGCTTTCCCTCGGTGCGGCAGGAAGGCAAAAAAGCGACTAAGGGTAGGGGACCCTGCGCGATCAATCGCGTCACTACAAAGAGCGGGGAAGAAGAAGCCGCCTTAGAAGGCTTCGGCAAGACCCAGGTTCGAACGACGAACCTGCGGCACCCGGCAAGAAGCCCTGAAGTATAGAGCGGTCTCAGCTCGTGGCGAATAGAGAAACCCAGGCGGCCCAATCACTCTGCGGTACATTGTAATCCGCGCTCAACAGCTCAGGAACGGCGGATGGAATCAGTGCAACTATTCTTGCTTTCGGAAAATTCACCCTTAGCCAATCGACCATCTCTTTTCGAGTTTGCTCGGGTGCCGTATGGGCGAGGATAAATACATCGACATTGGAAATCGAAGCAAGGGCGCGCTTTGCAGCGTCGTTGTCCCCAACCGAAACAACCTCATGGCCGAAAGTTCTGAACAGCGTTTCCCTCGCGGCCGACCCCTTGTCATCATCGTAGCTGATCTGAAAAACGATTTGCTTGGCTGGCGACTGGATGGAAATTCTTCTGGCCGTACGCTGGTCGGAGATGACGTAAGTTCCTGGCGTAAGTCCTTTCACACGCGCCTCGGCAGTTTTCATACTTGCAGCCGCCGCCAGCCAGTGAAGGCTGCCGTCCGGCTGCTCTTTGAAAATGTCGAATTGCGACATGGGCAGACACCAGAGGGATGGGTGGGTGCGGAGCATTCAATCACAAGCCAGCTTCGCTGTCTACTGGGAAGAGTCGAATTGGGTCACGGTGTAGTCCGATCGAGGCGCGGCCACCCGCCCGCAAATTCATTGTTGAGGTTTGCCCGCTGTCTGAGAAAATGCTGCAAGGGATAAGGCTTGGCGGACAGACGGGAAGCTTTCCCTTTCCTTAGGACTTGAACAACACGGGCCAAACCAGCCATGTCAGATAAATGTCGGAAAACGTCCCGTCTGTCCCTGCCCCCTAGCTCTTGCAAGCCTGCCCCATTTTGCAGTCTGAAATTGCGACGGTCCTCGGTCGTCCCGAGGTCGTAAAATTGATTCTTGCTGAGAATCGGGTAGCTGGCTTCGGCAGGGCATACAATAACCCATTTGGAAACTGTCCGTGAATAATCGGATTGATGATACCGAGGGCAGCGACGAAAGTATTTACGTTGTGCGCCGGAAATTTCTCACATCGAATACGGTAGGTTTGATTCACGCCGCCAGAAATTGAAATTATCCGTCCAGTTTTGTCTACCGCAATTACTGTGTAGTTTTGTCCACTCGTGTCGGCGGGGCCAATAGGCACCCCTCCGGCCATCTTGCCCGGTCCAATCGGCATGCCTCCGACCATCCTTTGAGAAGTTACAAAGAACGGTTCGCCTTCGGGTGCAATCGTGCAGGAAGCAAGGCCGCTTGTCTGTCGTAGGTCTACAAAAGTTTCGTCAGTAGTGACTGCTATGTCCAGATTGTCGTAGTCTAGATCGGAGTTGTTGCGAACAGACAGCCGAAGGTCCGAATACTCTTTCGTCCAATGTATGCCGCTCACATCCGTTCCTTCACCATAGGTGGGTACGTTAGAAGATGCTTGGAGTTCAACCTGTACTGGTCGAAATAACCACCATGCGAAAGCCAGTACTGCCGCAACGTACGCGATTCTCAGAAAAATCTTATCGCGCCGTTTCAAGCGCCTCACAAATGGTTGTCTTGCTATGTCGCGGGTTGCTAACCAAATCCCGATACAAAAGATGATGACACCCGTCCAAAAGTTGGGAGTGAAGAACAAGGATATTCCGATCCCGATGAGCACGAGCGGAAGACCGATTTTCACGGCGTACTTTGCGGCTCGGCTTCGCGCCTGACTCTTTGTTAGATACTTCTCCATATATTCTCTTACTCTTTATACGCCCGGGGAGATGGGGACAGACGGGAAGTTTACCCCATTCTGAGAAGCCTTTTTTGATTCGCAGTGCGGACTCTGTTGCCTGGAGATGTCTTTCTTTGGGTAGGGAATCCGGGGACAGACGGGGACGTTTTCTGAGATTGCCGGCCGTTCCAGGCTAAGTCCTTGAGAAATAGTAGTTAGTGGGAAGAGAAGTCCTTCCACTCGTCCGCCGCGGCGGACTTGCGCAGGATGACCATTCTCATCGGATGGCGCCCTTGACTTTCTGGGGATATGGCCACGGATAGACGAAAAGCAGATCCCTCACCCTGCCAAAAGCGCAGGGATTCGGGATGACAAATGCCGGGTGAATCGAGGATCTCAACAGAGCGCATCGGATCGTCAGTTGCGGTAACTCGTTGCAGGATTTATGTTTACAAGAATGTTGATCCTGCCTGCCTGCGGCAGGCGGGTGCGAGGGGCATCTGTAATGGTGGTGTAACTCTGTGTATTAGAAGTACTTATCATTTTCGTAAAGATTTTTATTGACAGAGAAGCGTTTTGGTGAGATAGCAATTGCTTGGGAAAGTGCGCCCCGACCGTTTGGTTGGGGCGTTTTTGTTTTTGGAGCAGTGGTGGGTGGCGAGAGAAGAAAGACGAGGAAAAGTAGATCCCTCACCGCCGTTCGCAAACGGCGCGACCGGGTTCGGGATGACAGGTGGCGGCGGTTTGAAGAAAAGCAAGAGAGGCGCCGGCCCTTCGAGGCTGCCTTCGCGAAGCGCTCAGGGCAAGCAGGGTAAACAAGCCGCCGCACTCCAAAAGGACAAAAGCATGAAAGAGAAAAAAATCGATGCGGTAGAAGTGTGGAAAGAATTGGACGCGTTGGCGCCGCGGCTGGGGCTGTCGGTGATCGATCGCGCGGTGTATTTGTATCTGTTGCGGCGCACGCACGTGGAAGGAAAGCGGCGGCTGCGTTTTTCGATTCTCGGGATTGCCCCTCACGTGGGCCTTTCCGGCCCACCGGTGCGAGAGGCGGTGCGGCGGCTGATGGATAAAGGAGCTTTGCGATTGATCGAACGAAGCAACATCGGCCACCTGGTGGAGGTGCGGTTGCCGAGGGAGGTTCGCGCACCGCGAGCCCGCCGAACCGAGGAAGGCGGCAGCGCCAAGCTGCGGCCCGGGACCAACCTGGACGAGGTGGATTTCCTGCGAACGCGCGACCTGCGCCTATCCATCCACGAACGTGAGGGTGGCCTGTGCTTTTATTGTATGCGGCGGACGCCCGCGCGGTCCCACTGCCTGGATCACGTGGTGCCGGCGGTGGAGGGCGGGCGCAATTCGTACCGCAACCTGGTTTCCTGCTGTATGGACTGCAACGGGCAAAAGAGGGCGCAGGCCGCGCCAGATTTTCTGCGCCGGCTCTACCGCGAGGGGCGCCTGTCGCAGGAGGACCTCAACGGACGCCTCCGTGGCCTAGAGGCGCTGGCGGCAGGCAAGCTGCGGCCACCCGTTTTGAGGGAGGAGGATGGAGGAAGCGGGAGAGACGAAAAGAGGTGTCCGTCGGCGCAGATTCTTCCGCCGGTGCGCAACGTCTTGATGCGGTGAGAAAGATTCCTGACGAAAGGTAAGAGAGCAGCCGGCTGGAAGCCAGCGCTACAAAATGGCGACGCAAAGCCTGCCTGCTGCCAGGTTAAAGCTGCGCTCCCCCAACGTGAGCGGCGAATCTTCATCTCGCGTCGAGGTCGACGTCCTTGATCGGCAAGTCCCAGTGCGCATCTAGAATTTCGAACCGGCGCTGCTCTTCTTTCTTATAGGTTTCCTGGTCGGGATAGAGCTGCTTGATGATGGCGGAGCTGTCGAAATTGTCGTTGGCAATGGAAGCGTTTTTGAAAACAATGGTTACGCGGAAATCCCATCGGCCGTCTTCCGTAGCGTGATAGCGCGGAACGGCCATGCTGACCTTCAGCATGCGCCCCAGCTCCATCTCTTTTTTCAGCACGGGATAATGGTTTTTCTTGAAGAGAGCCAGGAACTCTTCCGCGTGTCCCCACTGAGTCTTGTAGTAGTACTCAATCACGTAAGGCTGTTCCTTGCTGTCGGCCGCCATCCCGCTCTGCGGCGCGCCAGTCCCGAGGATTGCCGCAGACAGAAACATCGCTAAGCCCATCGCCGCCATCGTCAGCCTGCGGCCAAGGCGTGAATCTCGAATTTGCATTGCATTTCTCCTCTCAAATCACCAGTCAAACCTACGCGGCAAACTATGGAATTGAAAGCAAAAAGCGAATTCTTGCAAGCCACTCTTTGCAAGTCGCTCCACATTCCCCGGCCCGTTATTTTGTCCCCGAGGAGCATTTATGCAAAACGCGTCAGGGAAGTGGGTGGTCGAGCAGAAATTCGCGGCGACGAAGACTGGCAGAGACACTTGCTGGATCGAATCTGTGGCCGCTGTCTGACTTCGTTGACTTGTCCCAGAGCGAAGCCTAACATTCCACCTCGTAGCAGGCTTTCCTCATGATCGGGCAGACCTTAGGCCGTTATCACATCCTCGAAGAGATCGGTGCGGGAGGAATGGGCACCGTCTATCGGTCGCGCGATGAGCGGTTGAACCGCGACGTCGCGCTGAAAGTCTTGTCCTCGGGAAAGCTGAGCGATGACACTTCGCGCAAGCGCTTCCGCAGGGAAGCCTTGGCACTCGCCAAGCTAAACCATCCAAACATCGGGGCCGTCTATGACTTCGATACCCAGGGAGAAGTGGATTTCCTGGTAATGGAGTACATCCACGGGGAAACGCTGAAAGAACGTCTCGCCCAGGGGTCCTTGCCGGAAAAGGATGTCGTCGGACTGGGCTTGCAGATTGCGTCTGCACTTGAGGAAGCCCACGAACATGGCGTCGTGCACCGCGACCTGAAGCCGGGCAACATCATGGTGACACCCAAGGGCCAGGCGAAGGTGCTGGATTTTGGTCTGGCCAGGTTGCTTGACGCGAATGGCGAAGGCGACGCCACCCAGACCCTCACACAGACGGATGCAGGCGGCACCCTGCCGTACATGTCCCCTGAACAGTTGCGCGGCGGAACTGTGGATACCCGAACTGATGTTTTTGCCACGGGGGTCGTGCTCTATGAAATGAGCTCGGGCCGCCGGCCGTTCGAAGAGAGGCAGCCTGCGCGACTCATTCAGCAGATTCTGGCGGAAGCACCTCCTTCACCGAGGGACGTGAATCACCGGCTTTCCCCGCAACTCGAAAGCGTCATCTTGAAGGCCATCGACAAAGAGCCCAACCTGCGGTACCAGTCGGCTCGCGAATTGCGCGTAGATCTGGAACGCCTGGGGGCGCAACATACCAGCAGCTCCGCAGTTCCGAAGACGCTCCCTCCCGGAACCCTTGACCGGGTGCGCTCGATGATTCTTGCGCATCCCCGAGTCATTTATTTATCCGCGGTGGTTCTCACGCTCGCG
>Ga0209698_10006581_pt1 | contig 12326 bp, 12 predicted proteins | sample LitLauG_LLR_2012_FD_187203 | JGI IMG/M metagenome (GOLD analysis project Ga0209698, IMG submission 187203) | Freshwater sediment microbial communities from Pennsylvania, USA - Little Laurel Run_MetaG_LLR_2012 (SPAdes) (version 2) | ecosystem: Environmental > Aquatic > Freshwater > Creek >...
CTAAAGCACTCTTGGTGGAACCTATATTCGGGTGCCCCATCCATTCCGCGCTCTTTGCGGAATGGGTGGGATACGATTGATGTCCATCTCAATCGACGACCCTCGAATCGAACTCACTCTCGCCGGGTGCCCCGTCCATTCCGCGCTCTTTGCGGAATGGGTGGGATACGATTGATGTCTGTCTCAATCGACGACCCTCGAATCGAACTCACTCTGGCAGTCCGCCTGCCACTGCTCCGAAGGAAACCCCAATGCCTGCATCAACTGCATCCCTCCCCGCCGCTCAAGCCGGAACCCTCACTCTGGGCGGCGATCTGACCGTGAACCGCATGGGCTACGGCGCCATGCGCATTACCGGCAAAGGAATCTGGGGGCCTCCGGAGGACCGGGGCGCCGCACTGGCCGTGTTGCGTCGCGCAGTCGAGTTGGGCGTCAACTTTATCGATACCGCCGATTCCTATGGCCCGAATGTCTCAGAAGAGCTGATCGCCGAGGCGCTTTACCCCTATCCCAAAGACCTGGTCATCACTACCAAGGTTGGCTGGACGCGTCATGGACCCGGCGTATGGCAGCACAACGCCAGCCCCGCGCACATTGAAGAAGCAATTGCCGGAAGCCTCAAGCGTCTCCGGCTCGATCGCATAGACGTCTACCAACTCCACGTTCCAGACCCCGCCAGTTCCTTCGACGCCTCGATGGAGACCCTGGCGCAGCTCAAGGAACAGGGCAAGATCCGCCACGTGGCCCTCTCCAACGTGACCCTCGAACATGTCGAGCGCGCGCGCAAGATCGTCCCCATCGTCTCCGTGCAGAACCGCTACAGCTTCAACGACCGCGAATGGGATTACCTGCTCGACCATTGCGAAGCCAACGGCATCGCTTTTCTGCCCTGGGGGCCGATGGCGCAGGGCCGCAAGGCGAACGAGGTAGTGGAAAAGATCGCCGCCGCCCGCAGCACCACCACGGCGGTAGTCTCTCTTTCCTGGCTGCTGCGCCGTTCGCCGGTCGTGCTGCCCATTCCGGGAACCAGTTCGGTGAAGCACCTGGAAGAGAACGTGAGCGCGGCGGCCTTCAAGCTTTCCGACGCCGAGTTCGCGGAACTGGCTGCGGTTGTTCCCAAACCTTACTGGCTGCGGGGGTAGTGGCCGGCGTGGCGAAAGGGTAACCGCCTGTTGAGCAACGTCCCCAATTCGATTTTGGTACTTCCTCGCCGATGTGATAGCCGACATACGTCAATGTGATAAACCGCGAATTTCGATTGACGCAACGAATTGAAAGAACAAAGGTTGAAAAGAACTACTCTGATTAAGAGTCGATCCGGAGAAGCACCATGAAAGCCTCACTCGCTCTGTTGCTTTTTGCAGTGTCCGTGTCTGCAGCCGCTCAATCCGCAGATGCCATCTACAAGCAAGCCTGTGGCCAAAAGGGTGAGGTGTTCGACGCGCAATTGATTAAAGGGCGGGCACTACCAGTGACTGAGGCGGGCAAAGCGCTTGTGGTCTTCATCCAGAAACAATCCGGCAGGCGCTTCACAACAAGGATCGGCATCGACGGCGTTTAGGTGGGAGCCGCACAGAATGACTCCTACGTCTTCGCTTCCGTTGTACCCGGTGAGCATCATGCCTGTGCAGCTGGGCAGGACCGGAAAAATCCAAAGCCGGAGCTTCTCCATTTCACGGCGGAAGCTGGAAAGGTCTATTACTTTCTCGTTCGCGGCATCGGCGTACAAGCGGAAGGCGGTGACCTCGCCACTCTGGTGCTCGGCGTACCGGATCTCGACGAAGCGCTCTTCCTTATCGCCTCCGATCCTCATAGCGTTGCATCGTCACGGCGATGATTTGAAGGTTGCGGGGTAGGCATTTTGCCGCTGGTGAACGCCCCCCACTCGTATCACCGCCTACTCGTCAATTATCTTTTCGTCAACATTCCCGCACCCCTTCGACGAGGTGTTTCTGCTCATCGGGAATCTGAGCAAGAAAAACGCATTGCAAAAGACCCGGATCTCCGCCCTCGGGTCAATAATTTAATCTATTTTCAGCCATGCTGCTCGAATCCCTCCGCCAACAAGTCCTTCGCGCCAACCAGGAGATCGCCCGCCGCGGCCTCGCTCCCCACACCTTCGGCAACGCCAGCGGCGTCGATCGCACCGGTTCGCAACCGCTAGTTGTCATCAAGCCCAGCGGCGTCGATTACACCTCGCTGAAGCCCGCCGACCTGGTGGTCACCGACCTCAACGGCAAGATCGTCGAAGGCTCCCTGCGCCCCTCGAGCGACCTCGACACCCACACCCTGCTTTACCGCGAATTCCCCCAGATCGGCGGCATTGTCCACACACACTCCGAGTTCGCCACCTCCTGGGCGCAGGCGTGCCGCCCGATTCCCTGCCTCGGCACCACCCATGCCGATTATTTCCACGGCCCGGTGCCTGTGACCGAGCCCCTGACCGCCGCCGAAGTGGCGGAAGCCTACGTCCGCAATACCGGCGCGGTTATCGTTCGGCGGTTCCGCGCGGAGGGCCTTGACCCGGTGGCCGTTCCCGGGGTGCTGGTGGCCGGACATGCGCCGTTTGCGTGGGGCAGGGACGCCGCCGAGGCTGTCGAACACGCAGATGTTCTGGAGTACATCGCCCGCCTTGCTTTCCGCAGCGTGCTTCTTGAAGCGTCCGAAATCGGAATCCCCTTGTACGTTTCCGAACACCACTACCTTCGCAAGCACGGTCCAAAGGCCACATACGGTCAAGGCTAGAGCAGGCCACGCGCTCTCCAGTTTGCTGATAGGGCCAGTTGGGCCCGATCGTTGGCCGGCTTCTGGACCGTGGATCCCCAGGTTTCTGGAACCAGCAACTCTCGAAATTGCCTGGGACCAAAGTTACCATCTCTCTTAACCACACAGTAACCCCCTGCTCATCAATGGTCTACCGATTGATGTAGATTGATTCCTTTCCGCGTAGATGGCATACTGTTTTCTGCAGGCGAATTGCAAGTTCTCCTCGCAAACGGTTGACGATTCAAGGAACCGCGAGTCAATATCTCGCGTATTCTCTGTCGATTGCCAAACCCATCCCCAGTCGGCTGTGCAATTTTCCTTTCATGGCGACGAACGTGCAAGAGAACTGATTGTTGTAGGGAAACTCCCCAATGGAGACAAGTCTGTTCAACCGTGTGCAGGCAACGCTGCTGGCCCTGGCCACAGCTGGCCTCTTCGTGTTGGCGGTCTTGAATCTTCAGCAGGAGCGCAACTCGAATCAACCGGACGACGGAGTCTGGTGGCATGAGACAACGGGTGGCCTAAGGGCAGAACGCGTATTGCCCGGGTTGGCCGGGCAGGTGGCCGGCATTCAGGCCAACGACCTTTTGACCGCAGTGGCCAGTTGCGCCTCATGCGACGAAACCCCGGTTGAGCGCCTCTCGGACCTTGAGCACGCACTTTACCGCACCGGCCCGTACGGCCAGGTTTTCTACGCCATCACCCGTGACGGCATCCCCCTGGATACGCCAGTCAAGGTTATCCCTGAACCGCTGGACCGCAGTCTGGCGCTGGGATTGCGGGTTATCGGCCTAATCTACCTGATCATCGGCTTTTACGTCTTGTTCCGGCGCTGGGGCGCTCCACGCGCGACGCACTTTTATCTCTTCTGCCTGGTCTCATTTGCCTGGTACGCCCTGAAGTACACGGGCAAGCTCGATGGGCTGGACTGGACGGTCTTCTGGGCCAATACCCTGGCGGAGTCGCTGCAGCCCGCGCTTTTCCTGCATTTTGCGCTCAGCTTCCCGGAGGAGCGCTTCAAGAAGCTGCCCCGCCGATGGATATTGCCGCTGCTTTACACCCCTGGTGCGGGTTTGCTGGGTCTTTGGGTCTGGGCAGTGGAGACAAGGCTAGCTACCGGGCTGCTGAAGCATCGGTTAGACCAGACCGCGACCGCTTACGACGCTGTCTTTTACGTCCTGGCCGCATTGCTCTTCCTGCGCAGCTATGGCCAGGCAAACACTCCGCTGCTTCGCCAACAGTTGAAGTGGGTTACACGTGGAACATTGCTGGCGGTTCTTCCTTTCACGCTGTTTTACGCTGTTCCCTTCCTGCTTGACCTGAACCCGCCACGGCAGCTCACCAACCTTGCGGGCATGTCGCTGGTCTTTCTCCCTCTGACATTCAGTTGGGCGATTGTCCGCTACCGGCTGATGGACACCGATCTGATTTTCAAGCGAGGAGTGGCCTACACACTGGCCACCGGCCTGTTGCTCGGCGGCTACTTCGGCATCATCGCGATCATCGCGGTCATGGCCCATGCCGGCTTGCCGGAACAAGTCCGCGAGTGGGGCTTTGGAGTTGCCATCCTGATTACGGCGGCCGTCTTTGATCCCCTCAAGCGGCGCATCCAGGGATGGGTCGATCGCGCATTTGACCGCCATCGCTACGACTATCGCAAGGCCCTGGTCGAGTTCGGCCGCGGCTTGAGTTCCGAAACCGATCTCCAGGCCTTGCTCCACTCCATCGTCGAACGATTGCCACGCACGTTGCTCGTGGCCCGCGTAGCGATCTTCCTTTCGCAGGATTCCCGTCTGCGGTTGGCCGATTCTCACGGCCTGCCGCCTGAAGTCAGCCTCGCCCAACAGCGCTTCGACCTTGGCTTCCTGGACTTCGACCATGCCAACGATCACTCCCACATCTTCCTCGAGAATGCGCAGGCAGCCCTGCACCTGCCGCCTTCGCAGCAAAGCACCGCAGCACTGCTGGATCTGAACTACTATCTGCCCTGCCGCGTGGCCTCAGGCCAGATTGAAGGCAGCCCCAGCGCCAGCCGCACGATTGCCGTGATCGGCCTGGGCCGCACCATGGGAGGCGACTTCCTCTCCAGTGAAGATGTTGAGCTGCTGGAGTCGCTGGCCAGCTACATCGGCATCGCCTTGCAGAATGCGAGCCTTTATGCGCGCCTGGAAGAAAAGATCGGCGAATTCGAACGCCTCAAGGAGTTCAACGAGAACATCGTCGAGTCCATCAACGTGGGTATTCTCGCCCTCGACCTGGACGACCGGATTGAAAGCTGGAACGCGCAGATGGAAGCCATGTATGCCCTCAGCCGCGGCGAGGCTCTCGGGCAGCTTCTGCGGGATGTATTCCCAGCTGAGTTCATCGAGGCACTTGAAGGGTTTCGCAACGAGCAGGGCGTCCATCATCTCTACAAGTTCCGGCTGACGACCCGCGCCGGCGAGCTGCGCACGGCCAATATCGCCATCGCTCCGCTGCTCTCCCGTGATTTTGTTTCCGTAGGCCGCATTATCCTGGTCGACGACATTACCGAGCGCGTCTCTCTGGAGTCGCAGCTCGCTCAAGCGGACAAGCTCAGTTCCATCGGCCTGCTTGCAGCCGGCGTTGCCCACGAGATCAACACGCCGCTGGCCGTCATATCGTCCTACGCCCAGATGCTCTCAAAACAACTCCGCGGCGATGCCCGACTGGGCCCGGTGCTGGACAAGATCACGCAACAGAGCTTTCGCGCCGCGGAGATCGCGAATGGCCTGCTCAATTTCTCCCGCACTTCGACAACCGAGTTCCGCTCCACCGATCTCAACCAGGTCATTCGCGACACGCTTTCGCTGCTCGAACACCAGTTCAAGACCGCGCAGATTGATGTCGCACTCGACCTCGCCGGAGAACTGCCTCCCATCCATGGCAACCCCGGCAAGCTCCAGCAGGTCTTTCTCAACCTGCTGCTCAACGCCAAGGAAGCCATGCCCAGCGGCGGCAATCTGCGCGTCTCCACGCTGGTCAACGGTCACGTTGAAGCCCTTATCACTGACTCCGGCTCTGGCATCGCTCCGGAACATCTGAAGCGTATCTACGATCCCTTCTTCACCACCAAGACCACTCCCAGACCAGGTGACCGGCGCGGCACCGGATTGGGACTTTCCGTTTCTTACGGAATCATTCAGGAGCACGCCGGCAAGATTCATGTCGAAAGCGCCGTCGGCGCCGGCACGACCTTCCATCTGGAGTTTCCATTGCTAAGGAATTCAGTACATGCCTGAACCCATGTCCGAGGTAGCCCAGCCCAAGGTAGGTCAATCTTTGCCCGAACCCGTCCTGGCACCTGCAGCAAATGGCGCCACCGGAACCGCCGGCATTTCCACCAATATTCTGGTGATCGACGACGAGGCCTCCATCCGGGAGTCTCTCGAAGTGTTGCTTTCGCTCGAGGGGTACTCGGCCGCCATGGCCGGCGATGGGGAAGAAGGGCTGCGGATGATCGAATCCAACAGCTTCGATCTCGTCCTGCTTGACCTCGCCCTCCCCGGCCAAAGCGGCCTGGAATTGTTACCGCTGATCAAGGAGCGCCAGCCCGATCTGCCGGTCATCATGATCACCGCTTACGGCACCGTGGATAATGTGGTTGAGGCCGTCCGCGCCGGCGCGGAGAACTTCGTCCAGAAACCCTGGGACAACGAAAAGCTGCTTGCGGATATCCGCTCAGCCGTAGCGCGCCACAAGGCTGAAGAAGAAAATCTTCAGCTCAAGCGTACCCTCAAACAGCGCTACAACTTCGCAAACATTGTGGGCAAGAGCGAGATCATGCTCAAGATTTTCGATCTTGTGGCTCAAATAGCGCCAAGCCGCTCCACGGTACTCATCCAGGGCGAGAGCGGCACCGGCAAGGAGTTGATCGCCAAGGCTATTCACGCCAACTCGCCCCGCCGCGACAAGCCTTTCGTTCCCATCAACACCGGCGCCATGCCGCCCGAGCTGCTTGAGTCCACTCTCTTTGGACACGTCAAAGGGGCGTTCACCTCGGCGGTCGCCTCCAAGAAAGGCCTCTTCGAAGTCGCGCACGGCGGCACGCTCTTCCTTGACGAAATTGCCACTATGGGTCAGGACACCCAGGCCAAGATCCTGCGCGTTCTGCAGGATCGCCGTTTCATGCACCTGGGCGGCATTCAGGAGATTCAGGTCGACGTCCGGATTCTCGCCGCCACCAACATCGACCTGCGCAAGGAAGTCCGCGAGGGCCGCTTCCGCGAAGATCTCTTCTACCGCCTCAACGTCATCACCGTCGATCTGCCCCCACTGCGCGCCCGGCGCGAAGATATTCCTTTGCTCGCCAACCACTTCCTCGATTTCTATGCTAACGAGAATGGCTTCGCCCCGCGCCGCCTGTCCGCCGACGCCTTGCGCGCGCTGGTCGATTACGATTGGCCTGGCAACGTCCGAGAACTCGAGAATTCAATCGAGCGAGGCGTCGTGCTCTCCAGCGGCCCGCTCATCGGCGCCGACCTGTTGCCCGGTCACATTACAGGACGCAGCTTTCAGGATGCCCTGCTCGAGCACAACCCCAACGCTTCGCTCTTCGACATCCTCGAAGTCATCGAGAAGCGCATCATCATCGAGAAGCTCGAGCGCTGCAACTGGAACCAGACCGACGCCGCCGAGCAGTTCCGCATTCCGCTGTCGACCCTGAATCAAAAGATCAAGAGGCTGAATATCGAGATACGCAAAAAGGGTCGCGAGTAAAACCGGGATCAGGCTTCAGGATCCGGGCCATCTACTCATGCCGTTACTTCATTTTCAATTAGCTTGTCATCCAATCTGTGAATCGCATTGCGTTCGAAAAGGTTAGGCGTCATGTGAAGAACCCGAGAATTCCGGTCTGGAGACGAAGGATCGGAATGGTGAATACCCTACTCGGCGTCCTCTTATTTGCGGGTGCGTGCTTCATCTTCCTGAGGTACGCCTCAGATCCGTCGAGCCTGCATGCACAAGAAAGGCTTCAGCATGCTCGAGAGTTGGCACTGCTGTGGAACGCCAGTTTTTACGGTTCCATACTTCTGTTTGCATTTTCGTTGTTCGGCCTTGGATGGAGTCGCTGGACCGGCCTAGTGGTTAATGGCAGCGCGTCAATCTGTGCTCTCATGACCTTAGGCGCGATGTGTGAACCATTCGGATGCTAGCGACGTTCGATTTGGCCTCATTAACCTCTTTTTTTTGATACTATGACTGTCAAAGAACTGCCATAACAATGCGTCCCAAGAAGGAGCAGCACATGACACCACTAAATCGCATCACCCGAAACCCGGATGTGATGGGTGGCAAAGCATGCATCCGCGGAATGCGCGTGACGGTGGGCATGATCGTCGGGCAAGTCGGCGCTGGACGCAGTGTCGATGACATCCTCGCCGAATATCCCTACTTGGAACGCGAGGACATCATGCAGGCTCTTCGCTACGCCGCTTGGCTTGCCGAGGAACGCGAGGTCGTGCTCGCTACTGCATGAAGCTGCTCATCGATATGAACCTGACTCCGCACTGGGTGGGCTTATTAAACGGCGCGGGAATTGAGGCAACGCATTGGTCAGCGATTGGAGCCGTCAATGCTCCCGACACCGAAATCATGGCTCATGCAAAGGCCAATGACTATGTCGTAATTACCCAAGACCTCGACTTCAGCGCAATTCTCGCGGTCACGCACGGAGAGAAACCGAGTGTCGTGCAGATTCGCGCCGAAGATCTGAGCCTCAACGCGATTGGTAAGCAGGTAATTGCCGCCATCCTCCAGATGAGATCCGAACTGGATCAGGGCGCATTGCTAACCGTCGATCCGACCCGCACACGAGTCCGAATCCTCCCCTTGCACTCCAGAGGCTGACACAACAGGGTCAGCAGCGGCATGAGAGTGTCACCGGCTTCCTGCCGGGTGCCCCATCCATGAAGCAGTTTCACCTCGTCATGGGTTGGATACCACCGTCTCATCTCGCCGGGGCCTTTTCACCGTGAACTAAGAACTCGCCTGAACCCACCTCCGAAGAAACCCCAACAACTCCCCCGGTGGCCTCAGCCAAACATCCGCAGCTGTCTCCCGCGGTTCCCTTCGCACCAACACGCTCAGGTGTGGGCTCACAGCTTCGTTGACCGCCGTAAATGCTGCCTCATCCGTCAAGTCGTCGCCGAGAAACGCAACCGGCCCGTTTGCCCCAACCTCTCCGAGAATCGCCTTGACCGCCGCACCTTTGTCGCGTCCTGCGCGCAGCTCAAGCCCCGCTTCGAATTCCAACAAAGCCAAGCCATCCATCTCCGCAAGCGGTTCAAAGAGCGCCCGCGTCCGCTGCTCGATCAATCTTGATTTTTGCGGTGAAACCCCGCGCCAGTGCATCACCACGCCATTCGCCTTGTCTTCAAAGAGCCCTCCCAGACTGTCGCGCCTGAGTTGCTCGCGCAACTGGTCGAGCCCCCCACGTGTAGCCGCCGACGTCGCTTCCAACTCGCGCCGCCCATCCGGATAGAGCCGCTCCGCGCCGTGCAGCCCCCACACCTCGAGTGGCGTTTCCAGCCCCAGCAGCGGCGCGATCTCCGCAGCTGGTCGCCCGGTAATGACTGCCATGCGCGTGCGTCCTTGTTGCTGAATCCGCGCGAGCAATTCCCGCACGCCGGCCCATGGGCGAGCCTTGAAGCGGTCCACACGAAACGGAGCCAGCGTCCCGTCGTAGTCAAGAAGCAACAACGGGTTTTGAGCGCCGGGAAACGCGTAGAAGAATTGCTCCAGCTTCTGTGACGCTTCTTCGTTCAACTCTCGCTCGCTTTCCCTAAGCCTCTCTTAGGCCGATATTTTTAAGGATGCCGATGTTTTGAATGGGCACGACTTCAAAGCCTGCCCGGAGCGCAGTCGAAGGGTGCCGCAAATAGAGCAAAATGAGAGTGGGCTTTAGCCCCCGAGGGAATCTCAAGTTTTCAACCAGGCTGCTCCAGAGGCCTCCTAGGCCAGTCTCTCATCCGCGATACGGGGCGCGGGCACAGACATGGGCGAGGTACGTTGAATCTCGATGCCCTCCGCACTTTCAAGGCGCAACTCGCGCAGGTCGCCCAACACACCTGCGGCCCATCCATAGATGTTATGCTCCATCACCTGGCGCCGCATCCGGCGCATCCGGCGCATCCGCTCCTTGCGGTCCATTTCGAGCCCCTCGTGAATCGCCTCGCCCACTCCGGAGATGTCGTAAGGATTCACAATCAGCGCATCCCGCAGTTCCACCGCGGCTCCAGTGAACTTGCTGAGCACCAGTACGCCGTCCCCATCCTCACGCGCGGCCACATATTCCTTGGCCACCAGGTTCATTCCATCGTGAAGCGAGGTAACCAGGCACACATTCGCAGCCCGATACCAGCGACTTACTTCCTCGTGGTTGCATTGGCGATTGATGAGCACAATGGGCCTCCAGTGCGCCGTCTGGTAGCGCTGGTTGATCCGCTCCACCGTCTCTTCCACCTTCCGGCCCAGTTCCGCATAGCTCTCGATGCGCGTCCTGCTTGGAGCGGCAATCTGCACCATCGTCATCCGCTCCCGATGCCAGGGATGCGCCTCCAGCAGTTGCTCGATGGCCAGCAGCCGCTCCACAATTCCTTTTGTATAGTCCATGCGATCGACGCCAAGCACAAGGCTCTCAGCCTTGATTCCGAACTCTCTCAGCAGTTCCGTGCGCGCAAATGCAATTTCCGCTTCTTCCGCCACCTGCTCCGCCGCTGCGGCATCTGCTTCGCGCACAGTTCCCTCGAAGGCCACGCTCACCGGATAGGGCCGCACTGTGCTCAGGTGTCCGTTGCGGAGCACCGTCATGTGCTCGCGATCGTTGCGCGCCTCAAGCACCCGGTCCACGGTGGAAAGAAAATTATTGCAGTGGAGGGGAATGTGAAACCCCAACAGATCGGCCCCCAACATGCCGTCAAGCAACTCCGCCTGCCAGGGACAAATCCCGAACGCCTCAGGATTCGGCCATGGAATATGCCAGAAGATCGCCACCCGCGCATCTGGCCGCGCCCCCTTCACGAGCCTCGGAAGGAGCGCAAAGTGGTAGTCCTGCACAAACACGACCGGGTCAACGCTGCCTTCCATCTCTTCCAGCAGGGCAGAAGCGAAGCGCTCATTCACCCGCTGGTAGCACTCCCAGTCCGCGGCGCGGAAGATGGGCCGGGTGTGCGCAATATGGCACAGCGGCCACAGGCCTTCATTCGCAAAACCATCGTAGTACTGCGACTCCTCTTCAGCGGAAAGCCACACCCGCCGCAATGTGTAGCGCGGATCTTCGGGAGGCACCCGCAGACGATCGAATTCATCCACCATCGCCGCGTCGGCATCGCCGCTGCCGCAAGCCACCCACACCCCGTCGCATGCGCGCAGCACCGGCTCAATCGCCGTCACCAGGCCGCTGGGAGGAACAATGCATGCTGTCTCTCGCCCTTGCCGCACATGCATGTAGGGCTCGCGATTCGAAACGACAAAGATGCGGCTGGATCCCGACCGGTCGCGTATGTGAACGGCGAGCCGCTCCGCCGTCCACTGATGCTCACCTGCATCGCGCAAACGGGCCTCGGTCGCAGCGGCCTCCCTTGCGGCGATCAGATTCTCCGCCATCGTCTCCACTTCAAGGGCCAGGGGAGAGAACAGGTTCAGCCCCCGTACGTTCGGCTTCACCGGCTTTTCGTTGGAACCCGTTCTCAACAGCCGAAGGCGCTCCGCCACCTGCATCATCGGCCGCAGCAGGAACCAGCTCACCATAATCAGTGTGACCACGACAATCAAGACTACAAGGGCCGCGATTCGCCAGAAGCTCCTTTGCCATACGGCGATTCCTTCGCTGCGAATGTAGCCGGCATCGGCCACAATTGCCATCGATCCTTCCAGCTTGTCGCCATCATGCAACGGCATCGCCTCTTCCAGCCATTGAGATTCGTCATTGTGTCCGAACGCGCTAACCTCCGCTCCTTTATGAAGCGATTTGGCCAGCAGGTCAAACGGAAGCGCCTGCAGTACATCCGGCGGCCCGGAGCAGGCCAACAGCTTCCCCTGGGCGTCATACACCGCCAGCCCGACCGCTCCTGTGTTTGTCCTGGACCGATCGACGAGTGCGGCCAGGCCGGACAGATCTCCCCCAGCAAGCGCCCGCTCAAGAGCCGGCTCCACGCTTACACCCATCCATTGCGTTCGCCGCTCCAACTCCAAGCGCAGCACGTGCTTGTGAGCGAGGACATCGAAGTATGTGGAGGCTGCCGAGATCAGCGTCACACCCAGGATCAGCGCAAGAATCAGCCGCATGCGAAATAGGTGCAATGGACACCCCCAATGCCTGTTTAGATGCCCCCTTTCCTCTGCCCGCCCGGCGAATCAGCATTAAAATCCATCCACCTTACTCTTCATGGACTTACATGCCTCGACATTTTCGGATTCTCACCGGTCGGACCTTTTCCACACGAAGCTCGCTGGTGTTTGCCGCACGGCCACCAAACCGCGCCCGCATTGAGCTGTCTGGATGCGCTATTCTGTCGAAGACAGCAGCACTCTGCCTTTAT
>Ga0209698_10006583_pt1 | contig 12325 bp, 10 predicted proteins | sample LitLauG_LLR_2012_FD_187203 | JGI IMG/M metagenome (GOLD analysis project Ga0209698, IMG submission 187203) | Freshwater sediment microbial communities from Pennsylvania, USA - Little Laurel Run_MetaG_LLR_2012 (SPAdes) (version 2) | ecosystem: Environmental > Aquatic > Freshwater > Creek >...
ATCACCCAGGAAAGCTTGTCGCAATATCACACCGAGAAGCACAAGTTCAGCATTCTGCTGCTCGATGAAATTGAGAAGGCCAGCGATGCCTTGTGGCAACTCTTGCTCGGCATGTTGGACAAGGCGGCGCTCACGCTCGGCGACAATCGCCGCGTGGACATGTCCCAGACGATGATCTTCATGACCTCGAACCTCGGCGGCGGCGAAATCACCGAACTTATGGGCGGCGGCTATGGCTTCATCAAGTCCGACGACAAGCCCAAGGACAACCTCGACATCAAGGTGGAACGCACCGCGGTCGAGGCGGCCCGTCGCAAGTTCTCTCCCGAATTCATGAACCGCCTGGACAAGGTGGTCGTCTTCCACCCGCTCCATCGCGAACAGCTCGAACAGGTCCTCGACATCGAACTCGGCCTGGTGCAAAAGCGCGTGCTCGACACCGCAAGAGAGAAATTCCTCTTCCGCGTGACGCCCGCCGCCCGCGAATTTCTACTCCGCGAAGGCACCGACCAGCGCTACGGCGCCCGCCACCTGAAGCGCGCCATCGAGCGCTACGTCGTTTACCCCCTCGCCAACCTGCTCGCCACCGTTCAAGTCAAAATCGGCGACCTGGTGCGCATTGATTGGGACGGCGTCTCTGAAGGCTTCACCTTCGTACGCGAACAAGAAGGCGCGCTCGTCGAACCGGAAGCACCTCTGGTGGCCGCAGCCTCTGCCAGCGCCGAACTTACCGATGGCAAATCCATCGAGATTCCCTCGGGTAGCGCAGCCGAACCCCCGCCCCAACCTGCCGCCTTGCCAATCGCGGCACCGGCTGCCGCCACCAAGTCCACCAAAAAATCCGAGCGCCAGGGCAAATCCTGACCCGAAGGCACCATCGGAACTAAACGAGCGATCGTTTATGCTCGATTGCGCGACAACTTAGCTTGTCATTCCGAATCCTCGCGTTTTTTGCGGGGTGACGGATCTGCTTTTCGCTTTGAAGTCCCCCAGCATCCGCAAATTCATAGACGCCTCTCACTTCGGTCGACCTTTTCTGGCAACGGCCTCATGACACATTCTGTTTCACCACTCTCAGATTTGGACACTCTACCCCGCGTGTCTCACCCCGTGAGACGGTTTCCACAACTGCAACATTCGTATCTTGTTGAACTTGCAGCGCTTTCAAATTCCACAGCCCTCCCCGCCCTTTGGCACGCCCCATGCTCTTCTTTGCACAACTGCATGGATGAGATTTTTTAATCTCCCCAGCGCAACTGGAACGCGGAACTGAGGGGCTTTGGCGTTCGAGGAAGGCACTATGAAAGCAGCCGCAAAGCAACAGCTCGATCCGACCATCCGCAGCACGGACACCCGCGATTTTCATCAATCGCTGCGCGCCAAGATCGTGGGCCAGGACGAAGGCGTCCAGGCGCTGGTGGACATGTACCAAGTCCTGATGGCCGGCCTGAACTCTCCGGGCCGTCCCATCGGCAACTTCCTTTTTCTCGGTCCCACCGGTTCGGGCAAAACTCGCATCGTCGAGGCTGCGGCCGAAATCTGGTTCGGCGATCCGCGCGCCATGCTCAAGCTCGACTGTGCCGAATTCCAGCACTCCCACGAAATCGCCAAGCTCATCGGTTCGCCCCCAGGCTATTTGGGCCACCGCGAAACGCATCCTTTAATCACCCAGGAAAGCCTGGCGCAATACCACAACGAGAAGCACAAGTTCAGCATCTTGCTTCTCGATGAAATCGAAAAGGCCAGTGATGCTCTGTGGCAACTCTTGCTCGGCATGTTGGACAAAGCGGCCCTCACGCTCGGTGACAACCGCCGCGTGGACATGTCCCAGACCATGATCTTCATGACCTCAAACCTCGGCGGCGGCGAAATCACGGAACTGATGGGCGGTGGATACGGCTTCATCAAGTCCGACGACAAACCGAAGGATAACCTCGATCAGAAGGTGGAGCGCACAGCCGTCGAAGCAGCGCGCCGCAAGTTCTCTCCCGAATTCATGAACCGCCTGGACAAGGTGGTCGTCTTCCACCCGCTCCATCGCAAGCAGCTGGAGCAGGTTCTCGACATCGAACTCGCCATGGTCCAGCAGCGCGTTTTGGAAACGGCGAAGGGACAATTCCTCTTCCGCGTTACCACGAACGCCCGCGACTTCCTCTTGCAGGAAGGCACCGACCAGCGCTACGGCGCCCGTCATCTTAAGCGCTCCATCGAGCGCCACGTGGTCTATCCCATGGCCAACCTTCTGGCCACCGATCAAGTTCGCCTCGGCGACATGATCTGCATTGACTGGGATCCCGCCGACGATCATCTTCACTTTGTCCGAGAAGGCGAAAACGTCGCCATCCCGGTCCGCCGCACGGAGCCAGCTATAGCAACCAAAGCCGCGCAAGCCCGCGGTGGTCGTCCCGTGGAAGCCCCCGGCGCTCCGCTCCCGCCGGAGCCCACGCCACGCTTCGCGCGCTAAAACCAAAGAGTTTCGAACTCAGTGCAAACGCCCGGACACTGCAATGTCCGGGCTTTTTCTTTCTGAACTCTCTCATGTTTCGGTCTCACGCCGCGACGGGGAGCCGCTATTTCGCAACCCAGCTAAGCTGCTGCGAATTCAATTCCTACCTCTGCCCCGCCTCCCGTATCCGCCAAAAAAAACGGCGCCGGACTCTCGTCCGGCGCCGCTCTAATCTAACTGGAATTGGCGCTACTCGTCCGCACCCTGCGAGAACGGCAGCGTCTTGGTCCCTTCCTTGCGCACCGCATCCAGTTCGCTCGGGTCGATCCCCAGCGCCTTCAGCAGCGTCGCCGCCACCTGCGAAGTGGCCACCGGCGTCTTCACAACCTTTGCGTCGAACTCGGGATTCGAAACGATCAATCCCACGTTCGTATCGCCAAAGCTGAACCCGCCGTGTTCGGCATTTTTCGCCGTTGAACCCGTGTAGATCGTTCCGTAGATCGGTTGCACCAGGACGTCTGGCGTCCGGCTATCCGTCAGCGGATTGCGAAACTTCAACGTCAGCTCGCGGCCCGCCATCACTTCGTCAATGAACAGTTCATTGGCATGCTTGTTCAGGTAAGCCGCCACCGCGTCTGTCTTCGATTGATCGCCCGGCGCCAGCCAGATCAGCGCGATGTCGTCATCCTGCACGAAACCGCAGGGGCCTGTGCTGCAGGCGTTTGCGTTTGCGATGGCAATCGCGCCCGGATCAGTGCCGGCATCCGGAAGAGCCGCCACCAGGTCCGCGAAATGCCCCGGCTTGTTGGTCTTCACCGGATTGATCGGAGACTGCCCGTGCTTTGCGCCCACGATGAACAGCGTATTGTGGTAAATCCCCTGGTTCTTCAGTGCCTTGATCATCCGGCCCAGCGCGCCGTCCACGTAGTCCAGTCCGTAAGACAGCACTTTGGTCGGTGTCCCGGAGCCATCCAGATAACCGCCCGGTTGCTTGTTGATCGTCGGATCGGTGTCCGCCGTGCAGCCACCGGCTTTGTTGTCGACTTCCAGTTTCTGCCCCACGCTGACTGCCTGGAAGTTCATGCCGAACACTTCCGGCACGCCGACTTTCTTGCTGCCATCGTGCGTCAGGCCCTTGATCTCGTTCAGAATGGCCTGCACTTTCAGTTCGTCGTTGTTCGCCGTGCACACCACGCTCACCGTGTTATCAAATCCCGGCGCGTTGGTAAGTTCCGGCGTATACAAATCATCCACGCCTGTGCCGGAAGGGCCATTCACAATGTCGTACGCCGGGTGTTTGTCCGCCCAGGCCGTCCGTCCGTGGTCGGCCTTCACCACTTCAAAAATCGTGTTGCTCTGCATCGCGTTGTGCGGATAAAAGGGCGAGCACTTTCCATTCGCATCAAAATACCGTGGCAGTGCATTCACATTGATGATGTTTTCCGAGACGTTCTGGCTATTGTACACGTCGATGGATTCGTCGAAAACCTGCATGTTTCCCGGCTGGCCTTGGCAGGTGGTGTTCGTCGGGTCGAAAATGTTGCGATTGTAGCTGACGTCGTAAAACAATCCGTGGCTTATGGGCGATCCGCCCGTCACCAGCGCGAGCAGTCCCGGAAACGAATCGGAGTTAGCCGGCGTCCGCGCGTTGGAATAGGTCAGGCCGTGCCGGCTGAGTTCCGCCAGCGCCGATCCCGGATGCAGCGCGACGTAGTTCGCGACATCGAGCGCGTGCATGCCATCCACGCTGATCAACAACACATGCTTGATTCTGCCGTCTCCTCCCCAATCATCGTTCGCGCTAACGCGTGGAGGGAGTGTGGTTCCCAGCAGGCCTAGCGACAAGGCCGCTGCGAGTAACTGCTTCTTCATGTGGATCTCCTTGAGGATTTGTCTTTTGGGTGCGCTCGGACCAACCGTCAGTGGTCCGGCCCTCAGGAGGCTATGCGCTATTTGTTACTCCAAGAAGACTCTGGGATGTGCGCGAGGTGAAAGAACAGGATTATTTGGAAAGGTTTTGTGAACGCGATCGATTGGTCGCTGAAAAACCGCTTTGTCACTCGTATTCTGAATGAATTTTCAGGCGCGCGTTCAGTACTACTGGTGCTTTTCCAGCGCCACGGTTTCACGCACCGGCTGCTTGCGGATTTCTTCCGCTCGTTTCAGTGCCTGCTCAATATTCGCGCAGATATTCTCCGCTCCAATGTGCCGCTCGAATCCCGCCTCTTGCATCAGCGCTGCTGGTTGCGGGCGCGCTCCGCATACCAGCATGGTTCGCCCGCTCGCCTGCAACTGGGCCGCAAGTTCCTCCAGTGCGGCAATTCCCGTCCCATCAATTGCGGTCATGTTGCGCAGCCGGATAACCACGATCGGCGGCAGGGAGGAAATATTCTCTGTAATCTCCGCGATCTTGTCCGTCACTCCGAACAGAAACGGCCCGTGGATGCGATAGACCGCCGTGTACTCGGGAATGTCCTTATCCTGCAAAATGTGCGCCCTGCCATCCTCGATGTATTCGTCGGTCACTTTCGAAACCGTCGTCGTCATTGAAATCTTGCGAATGAAGCTGAACGCCGCCAGGATCATGCCCACTTCCACCGCCAGCGTCAGATCGGCAAGCACCGTCAGCAGCAGCGTCAGCAGCCACACGCTGATGTCCATCTTGCTCAGCTTCAGAATTTCTGGTATCTCTCCCCAATCGCCCATGTTGTAGGCGACCATGAACAGAATGCCCGCTAGCGCCGCCAGCGGCACATTCTTCACCAGTGGCGCCGCAAAGAGAATCACCACCAGCAGCGTCAACGCGTGAATCATTCCCGCCACCGGCGTTTTCGCGCCGGCGCGCACGTTCGTCGCCGTCCTCGCAATTGCGCCGGTTGCCGGCAGTCCCCCAAACAGCGGCGAAGCAATATTCGCCATTCCCTGTGCAATCAATTCCACGTTCGGGTTGTGCTTGTCTCCGCTCATGCGGTCGGAAACCACCGCGGAAAAAAGCGACTCAATCGCCCCCAGCATCGCCACCGTTACCGCCGGCGAAAGCAGATGCAGCAGCAACTGCGGCTGCAAATGCGGAATCGCCAGATGCGGCAAGCCACTCGGAATTCCGCCAAATCGCGTTCCAATCGTCTCTACCGACAGGTGAAAAATCGCCACCGATGCCGTGGCCCCAAAACAAACCAAAATCGCTCCCGGCACCTTTTTCAGATACTTCGCACAGAAAATCATCACCGCCAGCGAAATAAAACCAACCGCCGTGGCCACCCAGTTCAACGTGTGAAAATTCTCCGCGATCGCACCCATCCGGTGAAAAAAGTCGCCCGGAACGTGCTCCATCTTCAGCCCAAACAGATCGCGGATCTGCGTGCTGGCAATCAGAATGGCAATCCCATTCGTAAAGCCCACCACCACCGGCCGCGGAAAATACTTCACCATTCCGCCCAGGCCCGTGATGCCCATAATCACCAGCAGCACGCCCGCCAGCATCGTGCAGGTGAACAATCCGTCCAGGCCGTATCGCGAGATGATTCCCAGCACCACCACCACGAACGCGCCCGTCGGCCCGCCAATCTGCGTGTTCGATCCGCCCAGCGCCGAGATAATAAATCCCGTCACGATCGCGCAATAAATCCCCGCCTGCGGTGACACTCCCGAAGCGATCGCAAACGCCATCGCCAGAGGCAATGCCACCAGTCCCACGGTGACTCCGGCGATCAGATCCGAAACAAATTTTTCTTTGTTGTACTCGCGCAGCAGCAGAACCGACTTCGGTAACCACGCGTCAATGGCAGCACTCATTGCAATATCGCCCTATTCCGTCCCCACTCCGGCAATTCTACCAGCCCTCAGGGCAGGGAATTGTGACATCTGCACACCCGTGCCCCAACCCCAACTTCCCTCAATACTGTCGAATGAATTCCGCTGACCGTGTAGGGGCGGCTTCTTACCCTGAGGTTCACGAAAGGGCAAGCCGTCTTCTTGCCTGTCTCTTCTCTGTGCCCTCTGTGTTCCAACTCCCGTAAAGCCTAACCACTCGCGGTTAATCCGCCGCCTCGCTCCGCTTCTCCCCCGCCTTCCACCGCAACACCGGCTTCCGCGCCGCCCCCACTTCATCCAATCGCCGCACCCGCGTCGTGTGCGGCGCCGTCTTCACCAGTTCCGGCGTCTCCGCCGCTTCTCTCGCGATCGACTTCATCGCATCAATAAACAAATCCATCTCCTCGATCGATTCCGATTCCGTCGGCTCGATCATCAGCGCCCCCGGCACAATCAGCGGAAACGCCGTCGTGTACGGGTGGAATCCATAATCAATCAGCCGTTTCGCAATATCCATCGTGTTCACGCCGTTCTTTTTCTGAATCGCGTCGCTGAACACCACCTCATGCATTGATGGCTTCGTATACGGCAGATCGTAAGTCCCTTCCAGCCCCTTGCGAATGTAGTTCGCGTTCATCACCGCGTCTTCCGTCGCCTGCCGCACCCCCGGCCCGTACGCCAGGATGTACGCCAGCGCCCGCACCAGCACGCCGAAATTTCCAACGAACGCACGCACCCGGCCAATCGAATCCTTACGTTGAAAATCCAGCGCCAGCCGCCCGCCCTCTTTTTCCACCAGCACCGGCACGGGCAAATACGGCTCCAGAATCTTTTTCATGGCCACCGGTCCTGCACCCGGTCCGCCGCCGCCATGCGGCGTAGAAAACGTCTTGTGCAGGTTCAGGTGCATCACGTCCACACCCAACTCGCCGGGCCGCGTCACACCCGTCAGCGCGTTCATGTTCGCGCCATCCATATAAAGCAGCGCGCCCTTCGCATGCAGAATCTCCGCAATTTGCGGAATCTGCTGTTCGAATATCCCCAGCGTACTCGGATTCGTCAGCATCAGCGCCGCCACGTCCGGCGTCACCTGCTGACGGAGTTGCTCCAGATCCACCTGCCCGTCCGCGTTGGACTTGATGTTTTCCACTTCATATCCGGCAATCACCGCCGTCGCCGGATTCGTCCCGTGCGCCGAGTCCGGAATCAGCACCTTCTTTCGCGGATTCCCATTCTTGGTGTGGTGCGCGCGTATCAGCAGCAGTCCCGTCAGTTCGCCTTGTGCGCCCGCCGCCGGCTGCAGTGTGATCACGTCCATCCCGGTAATTTCCAGCAGGCACTTTTCCAGCAGTTGCAAAACCTTCAGGCAGCCCTGCGAGAGTTCCTGCGGCTGGTACGGATGCTCCGTCGCGATCCCGTTCAGCCGCGCCACAAACTCATTCACCCGCGGGTTGTACTTCATCGTGCAAGAACCCAGCGGATACATTCCCAGATCAATCGCGTAGTTCCACGTCGAAAGCCGCGTGAAGTGCCGGATCACTTCGATCTCGCTCACCTCCGGAAATCCCTCCACGCCGCCGCGCCGGTGCGCCTCGCCCAGCGCCCTCGCCGCATCCACGGCAGGCACATCCAGCGGCGGCAACTCAAACGCCCGCTTCCCCGGCGACGACTTCTCAAAGATCAACCCCTCATTCTGATTTGTCTGCCGCGTAGCCTTCTTAATCTTTTCGCTCATCTCTTCCTATCTCTGCGTCCGCCTCAGCGCCCTCTGCGTCTCTGCGTTATCTTTCTCTTCTTTCTTTACGTCATTACCTCTTTACTTCACTCCTTCCAACGCCTTCCGCACCGCCCCCGCAAATCTCTCAATCTCCGCTCTCGTTGTCGTCTCCGTCACACAAACCAGCGCATTCTTCGACAACTCCGGATACGCCGACCCCAGCACAAACGGCCCCACAATTTTCTCCCGCAGCAGTTCCGCGTTCACTAATTTCACCGCCCGCGGCAACTCCACCGTAAACTCATTAAAAAATGGCGCCGCAAAAGTCCGCCGCACTCCCGGAATTTTCTCGAGCTCCGTCAACGCAAACTGCGCCTTCGCCAGGTTCTGCTCTGCCTGGTCCCGCAGCCCCTCTTTTCCGAGCAGCGTAAGATGCACCGTCGCCGCTAGCGCGCAAAGCGCCTGATTCGTGCAGATATTCGATGTCGCCTTCTCCCGCCGAATGTGCTGCTCGCGCGTTGCCAGCGTCAACACAAACCCCCTCTGCCCCGCGCTATCCACCGTTTGCCCGGAAAGCCTGCCCGGCATCTGCCGCACATACTTCTCGCGCGACGCGATCACTCCCACATACGGCCCGCCATAACTCGGTGCCAGCCCGAAGCTCTGCCCCTCCATCGCCACAATGTCCGCCTCAGTCGGCGGCTTCACCACGCCCAGCGATACGCCTTCCGCAATCGCCACCACCAGCATCGCCCCGGCCGCCTGCGTAATCTTCGCCAGCGCCACCTGCGACTCGATCACGCCAAAAAAGTTCGGCGATTGCACCACCACCGCGCATACATCCTCGCGCAGCGCCGCTTCCAATGCCTTCTCGTCCAGCGTGCCCGCTGCCGTGTACGATATCTCCTCCACGTGCAGCCCGGAATTCTTCGCATACGTCCGCAGCACTTCGCGGTACTCTGGATGCACCGAGCGCCCCACCAGCACGCGCCGCCGCCCCGTTACGCGCTCCGCCATCAACACTGCTTCGGTCGTCGCCGTCGAGCCGTCATACATGGAGGCGTTCGCCACTTCCTGGCCCGTCAACTGGCACATCAGCGTCTGAAACTCAAATATCGCCTGTAGCGTCCCCTGCGTAATTTCCGCCTGGTACGGCGTGTACGACGTCAAAAACTCCCCGCGCTGGATAATCGCATCCGTCACCACCGACCTCAGGTGGTTGTAGACACCCGCGCCCAGAAAGCTCGTGTACCCGCCGGAATTTTCCGCCGCGCGCGCCTGAAAATATTCAATTACTTCCTGTTCGGAGTAAGGCCCGGGCAGATTCAACGGCTTCTTCAACCGGTACGCTTCGGGAATGGAGGAAAACAACTCTTCAACCGACTTAACGCCAATCGCGGCCAGCATCTCTTGCCGCTCCGCGGGACTCTTCGGAAGATAGCGCATCAGGCCGACGCTTCCTTCTTCTTCTCCGCGATGTACGCTTCATATGCCGCCGCGTCCATCAGCGACCCAAGCTCCGCCGCGTTCGCCAGCTTCATCTTGATCAGCCAGCCCGCGCCGTGCGGATCCGTGTTGATCGCCTCCGGCTTGTCCTTCAGAGCGCCGTTCGCTTCCACAACGTCGCCGCTCGCCGGCGCATAGATCTCGCTCACGGCCTTCACGGATTCCACCGAGCCGAACGTCTTGCCCGCCGTCACCTTCGTCCCCGCCGTGGGCACCTCGACAAACACCACATCGCCCAGCTCCGACTGCGCGTAATCCGTAATCCCCACCGTCGCCACGTCGCCCTTCACCTCAATCCACTCATGCTCCTTCGAATACTTGTATTGCGTCGGATATCCCATCGCTCCACTCCTTTATTCATTTCCTCTGCAAAGCCACCAAACAAATGAACTTGAGGGTGCCCCACCCTTGGTTTCTAAGGGTGGGCTCTTACGATCAGAGGGCAACAAACCTATGCCTCTTCAGCTCTTACTTCACGTCTTTACCGCATTCGCCTTCCGAGCCCTCTTATAAAATGGTGTCGCCACCACCACCGCCTTGCACTTCTGCCCGCGAATCTCCACAAAAACAGCGGTGCCCAACCCCGTCATCCCCGGTGACACATACGCCAGCGCAATATTCTTCCCCAGCGTCGGCGAAGGCGACCCGCTCGTCACCACCCCAATCTCCTTGCCGCTCTCATCGAAGCATCGGTACCCATCCCGCGCAATCCCGCGCTCCACCATCTCCAATCCCACCAGCGCCCGCTTCAAGCCTTCTGCCTTCAACTTCACCAGCGCTCCACGCCCAATAATTTCGCCCTTCTCCAGATGGCAATACCGATCCAGCCCCGCTTCCCAAACATTGATCTCGTCGCTGATCTCATGCCCGTAAAGCGCCATCTTCGCTTCCAACCGCAGCGTGTTCCTTGCCCCCAGCCCGCAAGCCAAAATCCCAAACTCTTTTCCCGCCTCAAACACTTCGTTCCACACGCGCTCGCTCGTCGCCACGTCCGACGGCACATAAATCTCAAACCCGTCCTCGCCCGTATACCCCGTCCGCGCAATCAGGGTGTTCGGCAGCCCGCACACCGTTCCATGCGTGAACCAGTAATTCTTCACCGTCTCGAGTTTCGCGTCCGTTAATTTCTGGAGAACTTCCGCCGCCCGCGGCCCCTGAATCGCCAGTTGCGTGTACGCGTCGCTCAAATCCTCCACCACGCAATCCATGCCCTTGGTGTTCTCGCGCACCCACGAAATATCTTTCTCCCGCGTCCCGGCATTGATCACCAGCAGGTAGTCGTCCTCGCCCAGCCGGTGCACGATCACGTCGTCCACAAACGTTCCGTTCGGGTAGAGCATCGCCGAATACTGCGCCTGCCCGATCGCCAGCTTCGACGCATCATTCATGGTCAGGTACTGCACCGCCGCCAACGCTCCGCCCGCCTTCTTTGCCCCGTGAATCCGGATGTCGCCCATGTGGCTCACGTCAAACACACCCACGCCGCTGCGCACCGCGCGGTGCTCGCACATCAGGTTGCCGCTGCACGGATACTCCACAGGCATGTCCCAGCCGCCAAAATTCACCATCTTGGCGCCCAGGCGCTTGTGCAGCGCGTTCAGCGACGTTTTACGCAGACTTGAATTGGCAGGAGAGTTTCCGGAGTCCATTCCGTTTGCTCAAGCAGAAACCGATGTTACCACGCACCCCAGTTGCGGTCAAAAAAGCGAGAATCCGCACGGTAGTTCATTTTGCGGTCATCGGGTTTTGAGTTCATTAGCCGATTGGGAACCGGTTTATCGCACCAGAAGCAGTGCTTCGTCTTCACTCTCGAAATAGGCTAATTTGCCGGGGACACACGAAAGAAGCGTACCAATCTGCCTGCCATTGATATGTTCAAGCGCCGTTCTCAAATCAAGTTTCCGCGCGTCTAGCTCGCGATCCTCCGACATCACCCAACAGGTCGCCCCGGCACCTTTAGATTTCAACAAACGACAAATGTCATCGATTCCCTGAACATGCCGTTCCCCAGGCTTGAGTTTTGGGTCCACTTTCCAGGGAAGAGGAGTCGCATATTGACGATCAAACCAACGGAAGTGGGCGAGCGATTCTGTGAACTTCTTCCGATTCTTAGGATTCGCCAGAAATCCTAGGAATCGCTCCTGCTTATCGCGGTGGACGAATGCGCGTATTGCGGCTTGTTCGTGCTCACTGGCTTGAAACCCATCATTTCTCACGCGGACATGGTATTTGAATTGGTCAAAGAATCCAAGAGAGTGATTATCTGCTTTGAGAATAGCGCCCGGAAATTCTCGGACCCCATTGTTTCCGTTTGACCCTACTTAGCTCTTATGCAGCGCCTGCTCCGCCCGCCCCTTGCTGCCCGTCTCCCCCTCAGGTACAGTTTTTTTGGAGGCGCGCATGGCCGCTCGTCAACAAGTTCTCTGTTCCCAGTGCGACAAATCCGAGGAATATTGCACCTGCGAAAAATACTGCGCTATCTGTAAGGGTCTGCACAACGTGCGCTTGGCCGTGGATGGGATATATTATTGTCCGGACTGCCGGGAAGCATGCGACGTCGCCCTGGCTAACGAACGCTGACCGTGCCCAAGAACCCTCTCCACCTTCGGCTCTCGCTCGATCACGACGAACGCCTGGCCGCCGCCGCGGGTGGTGCAATGCGCATCTTCGCCGATGCCGCCGGCCTTCCCAACGACAACATCGAGCAGCTCAAGGTAGCCGTCGTCTCCGCCTGCAAACTCTGCTTTGCCTTTCACGACCATTGCACCACGCCCTGTCAGGTCAATTTCCGCCGGCTCGATGATCGTATCGAAGTCGAAGTCTCCGTCCCCGGCATCCCCGCC
>Ga0209698_10006584_pt1 | contig 12322 bp, 11 predicted proteins | sample LitLauG_LLR_2012_FD_187203 | JGI IMG/M metagenome (GOLD analysis project Ga0209698, IMG submission 187203) | Freshwater sediment microbial communities from Pennsylvania, USA - Little Laurel Run_MetaG_LLR_2012 (SPAdes) (version 2) | ecosystem: Environmental > Aquatic > Freshwater > Creek >...
TCTCGCCCTGGATGAGGAAGAAGATTCCCGATCGTCGCTAAGAGCCGGCACGTGGCTGCACCACGATTTGAACTTATCGTTGCCTGGCGTATATCCTTTTCTGAACGTGGGGTTTCAATTGCCCGGCTTTACCTGAACCCGTCTCCTCTAAAACGCCCGGCGGCCGTTTCCATTTTTTCTTCCAGCAACATCATCATTAAGAGGGCCTATGAAGAGGCGCGACTTTCTGCGACACACCGGCGCGATCTATGCCGGCCTGGCATTTTCCAGATCGATCCCTCTGTTCGCCCGCCCGGAAGCATCCGGCTGGCGAACCTTTGAAGTCACCACACGAGTTGAGGTGTTGAAGTTGTCGGGTGCGACTCGCATCTGGCTGCCGGCGGCTCTCATCCGGGACACACCGTTTCAGAGAACGCTGCGCAATCAATTCACCGCAGAGGGCGGGACGGCCACACTTACGGCGAGCAAACAGGATTCGCTCGGCATTATCTCGGCAACCTATCCGCCCCAGGTGAAGCCGGTCTTGACATTGAACAGTCGAGTTTTGCTCAAGAACTACGATGTCGACTTGTCGGCGCCGAGACATACGGCCCACGCTTCCCGCGCGGAACTCGCCTATTTCCTGCGGCCGAGCAAGTACATACCGACCGACGGCGTGGTGAAAGAAACAGCGGACAAGGCCACAAAAGGAGCGACCAGCGATATCGATAAGGCGCGCGCCATCTACGCGTGGGTCGTCGAAAACACTTTCCGCGATCCCAAGGTTCGCGGCTGCGGACGCGGCGACATACGTTTCATGCTGGAGTCCGGCGACCTGGGCGGCAAGTGCGCGGACTTGAACGCGCTTTACGTTGGACTGGCGCGTGCTGCTGGACTGCCGGCACGGGATGTTTACGGCATTCGTGTCGCCAAATCCGAGCGTGGCTACAAGAGCCTTGGAGCATCGACGAATATTGTCTCTAAGAGCCAGCACTGCCGCGCCGAAGTGTACCTCAACCAATACGGATGGGTTCCGGTAGATCCCGCCGACGTACGTAAGGTCGTGCTGGAGGAGCCTCCCGGCAATTTGAAGTTGGATGACGAGATGGTTTCGAAAGCACGCATCCGGCTGTTCGGTTCCTGGGAAATGAACTGGATGGCCTATAACTATGCTCATGACGTGGCGCTCCCAGGTTCGAGTCAAGAGCCCGTCACGTTCTTCATGTACCCGCAGGCGGAAACGTCAGAAGGACGAATCGACGCGCTTGACCCGGATAACTTCAAGTATGAGATCACCGTAAAGGAGACAGCGTAGTTCCCTAGCCCGGAATTTTTCCCTTTTACCAACCAGCGCTTCCGGCCTTACATTTGCGCATCATTGCGCTTCTCGGCCTACAATATCCGGACCGAATGGGGCGGCTTGCGATGTCGTACGCACGAATCTTTTGTTTTTCTTTCATTGCTCTCGCATATGCGAGCGGTACTGCGCAGGAACACGAGCACAACTCCGCAGTAAGGCTCGGCACGGTTCACTTTTCCACATCGTGCGGTCAAGCGGCGCAGAAAGAATTCGACCGGGCGGTAGCGCTCCTTCACTCGTTCCAATTCAATCGGGCCATTCAAGCTTTTCAAAGCGCGCAGAAAGTTGATTCGACGTGTGCGATCGCGTACTGGGGTATCGCGCTCAGCCAGTGGAGCAATCCTTTCGCGGCGGGACTGAAAGACAAGAGCCAGTTAGATGCGGGCCGCGCCAGCGTGGAAACTGCCAGGAGCACGGGTACTCCCACACTGCGCGAGCGTGCTTACATCGATGCGGTTGCCAATTTGTACCGCGATTTCGAAACCACCGCGCAGCGTTCGCGGCTGATTGCCTATCGCGACGCGATGAGCGAAGTCGCTGCAAAGTATCCCGACGATCATGAGGCGCAGATTTTCTATGCCCTGGCCATCGCGGCCTCGGAAGATCCGGCCGACAAAACTTACGCCGGCAGACTGAAGGCTGGTGCGATTCTGGAGAAACTGTTCAAAGAAGAACCGGATCACCCCGGACTGGCGCATTACATCATTCACACCTATGACGTGCCTCCGCTGGCGGCACGCGCCCTCGATGCCGCTCGGCGTTATTCGGAGATCGCTCCCGACGCGCCGCATGCGCTGCACATGCCCTCGCACACCTTTACCCGGACCGGCTATTGGCAGGAGTCGATCAACACGAACATCGCCGCCGCCGCGGCTGCCAGGCGCGAAGGCCAGACTGCCGAGGAGTTGCACGCTACCGACTACGAGGTCTATGCCTACCTGCAGACCGGGCAGGATGAAGCGGCGCGGAAGATCGTGAATTCCCTGGCGGAGATTGAATCCCGCTTCGATCCGAAGACTGTGATCAGTGGCGCGGGAGGTCCTCCTGCGGGCTATTTTGCACTGTCCGCGATCCCAGCCAGATACGCCCTGGAACGCGGAGACTGGAAGCAGGCATCACAACTTTCCGTCCGCGAGACCCCAGTCCCCTACACCGAGGCGATGACCTGGTTCGCACGCGGGCTTGGCTCCGCCCGGCTCGGTCAGGCGAAAGCGGCCTCAGATGCTGCAACATCCCTAAGAAAGATTCACCACCAGTTGGTGAAAGCCGCGGAAAACTACTGGGCCTTGCAGGTGGACATCGAGGAGCGTGAAGTCGAAGCCTGGGCCAAAATGGCGGAGGGCAACCAGGAAGACGCGTTGCAACGAATGGAAGCGGCCGCGAAACTCGAAGATGGCACCGAAAAAAGCGCGATCTCGCCCGGCCCCCTTGCGCCCGCCCGTGAATTGCTTGGAGAAATGCTGCTAGCTGCCCATCAGCCGGACGCGGCGCTCACGCAATTCGAAGCAACATTGAAGAAAGAACCAGGACGATTCCGTACTCTTTACGGCGCCGCCGAGGCTGCCCAACGAGCCGGACGGAGCAGCGACCGTCGCAATTATTTCAGAGAACTGCTGAGTGTCTGCCAGCGTGCCGACCGGCCGGGCAGGCCCGAATTTCAGGAAGCCGAGAAGGCCGTTGCCGGAAAGTAAACCGGAATCATCACGCATCGACCCATTCGATCCAGATCACTTCAACGATGAGATCCCCGTCAAGGAGACGATGTAGGCCTCTGGGTGTATTCGAGTCATCCGTAAAGAGTGAGCCCGGGTCTCGTCAAGAGTCCCGGGCGCTTTCTGCTCAACATTCACACTACTGCCAAGGATTACTGCAGCATGACTCCAGCAACCGAAGCCGTCGTGTCGGTCTCAAGCAACAAAAGTCCCTTGCCGGCATTCACCACGACGAAATCGAGGTGGATCGTAGTCGATCCCGCGGGCGTCATCGTGATGGTGCCCGTGCAGTTCGAGCCTTCCGTATAGGTTCCGGTAATGCTCGCAGTGCTGAATCCACCGTTCACGGCGAAGGTCCCTTTTCCGGAGACGTTTCCCTTTCCATCCAGAATCACCTGGGAGACGTAGGCAATTGGCTCGGTGCTATTAATTTTGCCGAGGAGGGTTTGTGCGAAAGTCGCCTTCTTGCCGCTCAGTCCGCAGGTGACGGTGCCTTCCGGAAAAGCCTGACCCGCCGCCGTTGTGTTGGGATTTGTGCTGATGATCTGGAAGTTCTTGTTCCCACTGTCGAGCACGAAGTTGACCGTCTCCGTTCCGGCGCCCGCTACACTGAGGGTGACCGAACCTGTACAGTTGGTTGCGACGGAATAGGTGCCAGTAAAACTCGTGGTCGAAACCACCCCTTGAGAATTGGTTGTCATGGATCCGGCAGTAATGTTGCCCTTTCCGTCGGAAGTTATTTGCCCGACGGACGCGCCGACCTGAAATCCCCAGATTCCGGTCACGGTCAGGTTGGAACAAGCTGCAAAAGCGGAGCCACGAGCAAAAACACACGAAAACAACAAGACTGCAACACACACTTTCAAGACTTTCATTTTTCCCCCGTTCTGGATGGTTGCCAGAAGATCGCCCTCGTGTCGAGTCTGCCCGAATCCATCTTCTCCGGGGAGGAGATTTGGGAAAGGGCTTGGGGCGGCCAATCAAGCGTGTAACATTTTGTTCCTGCAGGGAGTGCTTGTCAATTGTAAAAGATCGCCAAAAGCCTTATCTGGCGTGGCTTTTGCTCAATTTGATGCGGCGCAAAGTGAAAACACTCAAGGGAAAGCAATGCCTGCGTCGTCTAACGCGGAGCAACCGGCAGGCCTCGGCGGGTCACAAGGTACACCGCAAAGCTTCCCAGCCAGTGGCCGCCTTCGTAGTGTTCTCCGGTAACTGCGGCCAGGCCCGATCGCTCGTGAGCCTCGGCTGCTGCTTCAATAGAAGGCAGGCGCGGATCGTTCTTCGGCAAGGCCGATGCGATCCCTCTCAGCATCCAGGCACGACTGAGGTTGAGGCCATCAAGGTGCGCAAGTTTCGGATCGCTCGGATCGGGCGACACCACGGGTTGCAACCAAGTGGTGTCGGTAGTGGAGATTTGCGGCATGAACGTTTGGAGCCATGCGGCAAATTCGCCGGCAGACAGAACCCGGCGCATCAGGTCGGCTTCTCCCAGGCACGGCGACAGGAAATCTTCCCCAGAGGGCTCATAGGCCAGTGGACAATTCTTGTCGTTGAGATAGAACTGTTTCGCCTTCGAGATCACTAGCTCAACGAACTTGTCGCCGCCGGCGGCTCTCGCATAGTCGAGCATCAGCCCCATCCCAAAGGCAGTCTGGTCGTGCTCACCAATCCGTACCGCATGTGAGAGCTTCGGCAGCCATCCATTCAAGCGCTCGAGTACGACTTGTTCCAGAGGGCGAAGATGGGCAGCCATCTCTTTGGCTTGAGGATCGTCCCACTCGCGAAGCTCGGCGGCGAGTTGCAGCAGCCACGCAAGTCCGTACGGGCGCTCGAAGCTGGCGCGCCCTGGTCCACGGAGATAGGCCGCCTCCTGCGCGATGTTTTCCTCCGTCAAACTCTGGCGCAGCACGTCCCGCGCCTGCGCAACGAACGGGGCGTCGGGAAATGTGCGGACCAGGCGAACCAGCAGCCAATGTCCGTGAACAGAGGAATGCCAGTCGTAGCATCCGTAGAACGCAGGCGTGAGCTTCCGCGGAGGCGACACATCGGCGTCGCTGCTCAGAGTGTGGCTGATGTGATTGGGATACTCCTTGTGGACGCAAGCGAGGGCGAGATTGGCAAAGCGCTCGGCTGCTTTCGCGTCAAACATGGATCGATTCAGGTGCTCCTGAGCCTGACTCCCGCTCACACTCGCCAGCAAGAAGAGGAAACATAGTGCGCGCTTCATTCCCTCATACTGTAAACGAACATCTCCCTGCCCGGCTCGGGCCTGCGCGCACGAAGGAACGTTACGTCTGGTCGGGATCCACACCGGCGCCCTTGTGCCGCGGTCTGACCACAAAGACGTGATAGGTTGCGGCGTCCCAGGCATTGTGGATGCCGACGAAGAGCAATAACAGCGCAGCGGCGCTGACACCGAACATGGGACCGTGTGCTGCGTAGATGCGAGCCGCGTAGGCCGAGATGGCCAGCGTTGTGTATGCCGCGAGCGGCAACACGGCATGAAACATCCAATCCTCAGGTTCCGGCCGGTACGCGGTCTGCGTGGCCAGACGCCGGGTCACGATTATCGAGTACACGATCCCGCCGAGGCCGAGTACACCGAAGATGATTGTTGCGGGACCGATACTGCGCCACGGAGCACTGACAACCGCCGAGAGTAACAGCACGGTTCCAAAATGGACGATATTGGGTGTTGCAAAGGCGTTGCCGGCTTGCGCCTGATCTGGGGTGCGTGGCAGGTCGGCGACCAGAGCCATCACCACGAACTGCAATCCGATCAGCGCTCCAGCCGACGAGCCAACGATGACGTAAAAGTTCGTCCAACCTGCAAGTTCCGTCATCCCAGTATTCTCAAATGAGTCACGCCCACAGTCGAGTGTCTTGACGGAGTCTTGCAATGTCGCGCGTGGGCGCGCTGCCGAAGAAGCGGCTGTATTCGCGGCTGAATTGCGACGCGCTCAGATAGCCTACCTGCTGACTCGCCGCGCCCGCATCCATCAGGGTCGAGAGCATCAGGCGTCTGGCTTCCTGCAGGCGGAGTACCTTTTGATACTGCAGCGGGCTCATTGACGTGACGGCCTTGAAATGCTCGTGGAACGAGGAAACGCTCATGTGCACCATCTCGGCGAGTTCTTCGATTTTTATCGGCTGGGAGTAGTTTTCGCGCAGCCAGTGAATCGCCTTCTCCACGCGGTACACGCTCGATTCCGCAAAGCCCATCTGCGCAACTCGGACGCCGATCGGACTCCGCAGCAAGCGGATGAGAATTTCATCGACGATCAATGGGGCGACGAGTTCGACGTCCAGAGGATTCGCCATACACTCCATCAACCGGATGGCCGCATCGACAAAGCTTTCCTCGACCGGGGTGAGATAAACAGCGCTCCTCTCCTGTACCGGAGGGAGCCCGCGCGGATAGACCTTCAACACCAACTCGGCAATCTTGCGAGGATCCAGTTCGAGCCGCAGGGAAAGATAAGGATGTGCGGGACTGGCTTGCGTGACCTGCGCGGCCACCGGCAAGGCCACGGAGAATGCGATCATTTGCGAGGAATCGTATTCGTAGACTTCGTCGCCGACAATAACGGTCTTAGCACCCTGGGCCACGATGCACAGGGATGAAATACGAAGTGCGTGCACACATTCTTTATTCACGCGCGAGATGCGGCTGACGAGCACTCCCGGCACGCGCATCTCAAAACTCCCGTCGTGCGGGGCGTAGGCCGCCATCAACCGGGCGAGTTGAGTCGTGTCGGGCACGCCAGCGTTAGAAGAACCGTTTGCCTTACGCGAACTGGCTTTACCGTCGCTGCGCACGATTTCGAGCATACCTTCTTTACCGGCCTTCATGGAGGATTTCCTCTACGGACCGCCGTGACCGGTATCAGGTCAACTGAGCCACGACGGCTACATCAAATTTCGAATAGTACTTCCTAACGTCTGCCGGTCCGTACTTCTTGCGGAATTTCTCGATCACTGGTGACACGTGTTGAGCGTCGGTCAGAGGAGTGGCCTTCACCTCTGTGTCGGCTCCTCCCGCTTTGATCCGCATTGCAGGGTTCTTGAGCACATTTTTGTACCACTGCGTGTCCGATCCCTTCACTGGCAACAAATTGAGCGTGTCGCCTTCAAACACAAACCAGATCGGGTTGGAAATCGTGCGCCCGGATTTTCTGCCGGTCACGCTGATGGTGATTTCACTGGCGCGGGAAAGGCGTTCCTTAAGCGTATCGGTTGGAACTGACATATCAACCTCTTTTCGCGAATATCAGGCGAGAGCGGCGCTTCGCTTCATTTCGTGAATATCTCTTTCGCAATCATGATAGCGCTCCTCGCGCTGGGCCCGCCTGCATAGAACGCGAGGTGGGTTATGACCTCAATCAGTGCCTCAGTAATGCTTCCACGCGACTCTCCAGTGCTCGTTCGGGTCGGGAGACTTGACGATGAGCTGATTTCCGGAAAGTTCGTACACGCGCTTCAAATCCTTGCCGATCAGTGCCCGGACCAACGCACCTTCCACGTGATACGTAAAGGTGTGCCCGTCGTTGATTTCATATCTGCCAAACGAGGCCTCGTAGCCACCTTGCGCGTATTGCACCGGCGCCGCACTGTCTTTACCCTGGGCATTCCGAACCATGACCTGGACCGACATGTGGCCGTCGCCTGTGTAGACCAGCAGTCCGGTGCAATCGGCCTTGTGAATCTTTCCGTCAGCGTCTGGCTCCTCAAGCCACGCCAAACGCCACGCACCGATAAACCGCTCTTGCACGCTCCCCTTATCAGGAGTGTTCTGGCCGGATGACACCAACGGCAGCAGGAGAACGAGAAGGGTCATGATGCCGGGCGAAATTCGATTCTTCACGTGCTCCTCCACCATGTGATTTATTCAGCCTTGAGCGAAGCCATATCGATCGAAAACCGGTACTTCACATCCGATTTCAGCAATCTCTCATACGCTTCGTTGATTTTCTGGATCGGGATGACTTCGACATCGGCGATGATGTTGTGCTGGCCGCAGAAATCGAGCATCTCCTGCGTTTCGCGAATCCCTCCAATGTTCGAGCCGGAAAAGCTGCGGTTGCGCATGATCAGGGCAAAGGAAACTACACCCAGCGGCTTCGGAGGCGCGCCGACAATCGTGAGATTCCCGTCACGGCCCAGCAGGTTGAGATACGCGTTAATGTCGTGGTCGGCAGAGACGGTGTCGAGAATGAAATCGAAGCTGCCGGCGTGCTTCTGCATTTCATTGGCATTGCGCGAGACGACGACTTCATGCGCACCGACCCGAAGGGCGTCGTCCTTCTTGCCGGACGAAGTAGTGAAGACCACTACGTGCGCTCCAAACGCACGGGCGAATTTCACTCCCATGTGGCCCAGTCCGCCGAGTCCGACCACACCGACTTTCTTGTCCTTGCCAACTTTCCAGCGGCGCATCGGCGAGTAGGTCGTGATGCCGGCGCAGAGCAAAGGCGCGGCCGCCGCCAGATTCAAATTCGCGGGAACCCGGAGCACAAATCTCTCATTGACGACGATGCTCTCGGAGTAGCCGCCGTATGTGACGCCTCCGAGCTGCTTGTCGGGCATGCCGAATGTGAGTGTCATATTCGGGCAGAACTGCTCCAGTCCGTCCCGGCACTCAGGACACGTGCCGTCCGCGTCCACGATGCAGCCAACGGCGGCCAGATCCCCGGCTTTGAACTTGGTAACCGCCGAGCCGACCTTCGTGACCCGGCCGACGATCTCATGTCCCGGAACGATCGGGTACGTGGTCGACATGAATTCGCTCCATTCGTTGCGAGCGGCATGCAGGTCGGAGTGACAGATTCCGCAGAACAAGATCTCAATCTGCACGTCGTGCTCTTCCGGGTCGCGGCGCGAGATCGTGGTATGCGCCAGCGGCGAGGTCGCACTGGCTGCTGAATATGCCTTCGCCTTATACATGGAAATAGCCCTTTCTAGCGCGACGTTCCTTGATCGGAAGTCAGCGATTGATCATCCGCTGTGCCGCTTCGGGATACCGCTCGCCTGCCACCTGTATCTCGGAGGTCGCTTCTTCGATTTGGCGCAGATCATTCGGCGACAGTGTGACGTTCACACCGCCGAGGTTCTCTTCGAGACGATGCAGTTTCGTTGTGCCGGGAATTGGAACAATCCAGGGCTTCTGCGCAAGAATCCAGGCAAGAGCAACCTGGGCCGGAGTCGCCTTCTTCTGCTCCGCGAACTTGCCGAGCAGATCCACGAGGGGTTGATTCGCCTTGCGGTTCTCCGGCGTGAACCGTGGAACAACGTTGCGGAAATCGGTTTTGTCGAATTGCGTGTCTTCCTTGATCGCTCCGGTGAGAAATCCCTTACCCAGAGGACTGAACGGAACGAATCCAATGCCCAGTTCTTCGAGCGTCGGCAGGATTTGTTCTTCCGGCTCTCTCCAGAAAAGGGAGTACTCGCTCTGCAATGCCGTAACCGGCTGAACGGCGTGGGCGCGGCGTATGGTCTGCACGCCTGCTTCAGAAAGTCCGAAGTGCTTCACCTTGCCTTGCTGGATCAGGTCCTTCACTGCGCCCGCGACGTCTTCAATGGGAACGTTCGGATCAACGCGGTGTTGATAAAACAGATCGATCACATCGGTTCGCAGACGCTTGAGGGAAGCTTCGGCCACTTGCTTGATGCGCTCCGGCCGGCTATCCAGCCCTGCCTGCTTCTGGTTCTCGTCGAACTTGAACCCAAACTTGGTGGCGATCACCACGTCTTTGCGGAATGGAGCGAGAGCCTCGCCGACAACTTCTTCGTTGGCAAACGGCCCGTACACTTCGGCTGTGTCGAAAAATGTAACGCCGCGTGCTACGGCGGCGCGGATGATTGCAATTCCGTCTTTCTTATCGATCGCCGGACCAAATCCGAAGCTGATGCCCATGCAGCCGAAGCCCAGGGCCGAAACTTCCAGACCGCTCTTTCCAAGTTTGCGCTTTTGCATCGTGTCTCCTTCAACCGAGGCCGCTGAACAGCGACTCCCTCGTTTGGACACAATGAGAATAGACTGCGGCGGGTTTAGTTTTTTGCCTGTTTCGAGGAACTTCTTGCCCGATTCTCCGAGGCGGGATCGTTCTGCCCAAGTCTGGGTGGCATATACGGTGGCATATACGAAGGGGTGCCCCATGTCTCGCCGCTGTTGCGAGACATGGGAAGCCAAGCATCCTTGATCTCGAAGGAACAATACTTCCAGCGCTGCAGGTGTTTACGGCACCTGCGCACCCTCCGTCCCCACGTAGACCGCATACAGCGACTGGCTCGCCGCCATGAACAGCCGGTTCTTCTTTGCCCCGCCGAAACACAGATTGGCGCAGGTTTCCGGCAGATGGATCTTGCCGATCAGCACACCATCGGGAGCGAACACATGCACGCCGTTATAGGCTTCCGGCCCCCATCCCGCCGCAGACCAGACGTTTCCATCCACATCGCAGCGGATACCGTCGGACATGCCAGGTGACATGTTCACGAACATGCGTCCATTCTTCAGCCGCTTTCCATCTTCAACGTCGTACACCCGGATGGGATGAGGATCGCTGGCATTCTTGGGGTTTCCGGTGTCAACGATATAAAGCTTCTTCTCATCGGGTGAGAAGCAGATGCCGTTCGGCTTATCCATGTCACTCACGACGACCGCGAGTTCTCGCGTGTTCGGATCGAGACGGTAAACATTCGCCGGAAGTTCGAACGCAGCTTTATGCCCTTCGTAGTTCGACATGATGCCGTAGCCGGGATCGGTGAACCAGATCGCTCCATCGGAATGTACGGCGAGATCGTTCGGGGCGTTGAAGGGCTTGCCTTGATAGTGGTCGGCCAACACCGTGATCGTGCCGTCGTATTCGGTGCGGGTCAGACGGCGCGAATCGTGCTCGCAGGTGAGCAAGCGGCCTTGCCGATCTCGGAAGTTGCCGTTGCTGTAATTCGACGGGCTGCGGAACACGCTGACTTCGCCGGTATCTTCGAGCCAGCGCAGCATCCGGTTGTTGGGAATATCGCTGAATAGAAGATAGCGGCCGTCGCCAAACCAGACGGGGCCTTCGGCCCACCGCGTACCCGTATAAAGGCGTTCGACCGCGGCACTCTGGACTCTGTATTTGGCAAACCGCGGATCGACGATCTCGATCGCGGGATCGGGATACGCGACCGGAGTCTTCGTCTGTTGCGCCGTAGCGCGCGAAAAGGGATCCAGAGCCAGCGCTGTGACCGCGCCGGCCGTCATGTTCATGAAGCTGCGTCGTTGCATAGTTCACCGTTTCACAAGATCTGTTGGGGAACGTTATCACGTCCGTTCCGGCCCAGGGAAAAACGTTGTTTGCGACGGTTGCAGCGCTCGTGCTATCTTGCCGCGACTTCTCGTGCGGAGGAACCTGTGGGGAACAAGCCGCATCATCATCATCACCATCACCATGGACCGACACGCCGTGACTTTCTCACTTCCCTGATGTGCACCGCGTTTCTCGCTCCCTGGGCATTGGGGCAGCAGGAACCCAGATCTCCGTCGGACATCGCGGAGCAGTTTCGCCGGATGTCGGAGGACTACGAGAAAGAAGGTCTGGCTGCGCCCTTCAAGGGGATCACCACCAGCGGCGAAGTCATGCCCGGGCTTTTCGAGATCAAACCGACCGGGGTCTCAACGGAGCCGGTCCGCAACGCGGCCATAGCTTTCATCAATACGCTGTCGGCGGTGCAACTGGCGAGAACCATCTACCCAGTCGACGACATTGAGTGGCGGAAGTGGATGAACCAGCACTTCTACGCGCGGCAGGGGCTCTGCTTCGCAGACATGACCGATCGCCAACGCGAAGCAGCCTACGGCCTGATGCGAGCCTCGCTCAGCACGCAAGGCTTCGAGTTGACGCGCAATATCATGCGGCTGAACGAGACCCTTGCCGAATTGTCCGGCGATCACGACTTCCTGGGAGAGTGGCTCTACTACATCCAGATCTACGGCAAGCCGTCAGCTACAGACCCGTGGGGCTGGAAGCTGGAAGGACATCACGCCATCATCAATTACTTTGTGCTCGGCGATCAGGTCGTGATGACACCGTTGTTCATTGGTTCTGAACCAGTGAAGGCGACATCCGGAAAATATGCAGGCATCGAAATCCTGCAAAAAGAACAGAGCGATGGCCTCGGGATGCTGAAAGCTCTGCCCGAACCGCAGCAGAAGAAGGCGGTCCTGAACTTCTCGAAAACCGGCAACAACAATCTGACCGAGGCATTCAAAGACAACGTGGTCATCGAC
>Ga0209698_10006587_pt1 | contig 12322 bp, 8 predicted proteins | sample LitLauG_LLR_2012_FD_187203 | JGI IMG/M metagenome (GOLD analysis project Ga0209698, IMG submission 187203) | Freshwater sediment microbial communities from Pennsylvania, USA - Little Laurel Run_MetaG_LLR_2012 (SPAdes) (version 2) | ecosystem: Environmental > Aquatic > Freshwater > Creek >...
CACCAGCTTAGAACCGTTCTAATTCATGACACTCTTCACGGATTGGGGACAGTCGCCGAATTCCCGTTCTGGTTGTTTGGCCCCGAAACGACTGCATTTCATAGAGATAGATTAGGTTCTGATAAGGGCGTTCTAATTGCATTAGAGTCTGCGTCAGGGAAAAAAGACTGACCCGCCCTCCCCCGGGACTGGTCGTGCAATTTTGGTGCGCTCTCCCCACCAGCGCGCACCCCAATCTGCCCGCAAAAGTCCCAGCAATTTGCCCCAAACAGACTATGGAAAACAATACGGCAGTACTCTCAAGTGTCGCAACCAGGTCCGTTGCGGCGCGTGCCCATGGCGTTCAAGTCTTGGTCGCTGAGGACGATGTTCCCCTAGCGCACTTTCTTCAACGTGGGTTGCAGGGCGAAAGCTACGCAGTGGATATCGTTCATGACGGCGAAGCAGCCGTCCAGGCAACCACGGGCAGCAAGTACGACTTGTTGATCCTCGATCTGAACCTGCCCAAACTAGACGGCGTTTCTCTCCTGAAACAAGTCCGCCCTCTGAACCCACACCTGCCCATCATGGTGTTGACGGCGAGAAGCGGTTTGGAGGATCGCGTCATGGCGCTCGACTCAGGAGCGGATGACTGCCTGATCAAGCCCTTTTCCTTCCAGGAGTTGACTGCCAGGACTCGTGCCCTGTTGCGCCGCAACAGCCACAGTTCTATGGGAACCATTCAGGTATCCGATCTGCTCTTGAACCGCGATGAACTTCGGGTCGAACGGGCCGGCAAGAGAATCGATCTCACGGCCAAGGAGTTCGCGTTGCTGGAATACCTGATGATGAACGCGCGCCGTCCGGTGACCCGGGCCATGATCATGGAGAACGTCTGGAAGGCCACCTACGACGACGCCAAAAACCTGGTCGACGTATATGTGAAGTACGTGCGCGATAAGGTCGATGCCGCGGCTCCGATCAAACTCGTGCGTACGATCCGGGGCGTCGGCTACGTCCTGTCAGATAACTAGTTCTGGTTTCAAGAATTGGTGTTGAGAAGGGCACGGTTTCACAGGTTGCGGAGAAAGTGCGATTCGTATCAGGGTATCGCTTCAGCGATACCGTAAGTCGCTACTTTTTCACCTGCCCCTTTCGGGGCGCTCCCGATTTTCGATCGCAGCCGGTTCAGCCGTGCCGCTCAGAGCCGCAAAGAATGAGGGCTTTAGCCCCAGAGGGTCGCTTTCCTGAACCCTCAAAAGTATTTTGAGATTGTTTCCGGGGAGAGGTGAATGATGTCATTGGATGCCGTACATCGAGCATCTTGGGTTGCTACCGATCGGAAAGTGGAAAGTGCAGTGTCGCGCAGCCTGCACGACACGGCCCAGCCGTTGACCGTGCTTCAGGGCTTGCTCGAACTCATGCTGCAAGGCAAAATCGCGACCGAACACAAGGGCACGGTCATCCACGCGATTGAGCAACTACGGCGAGTATCGAATGGTTTTGACCATCTGCGCCGTCTCATCCGCCTGCAGGAGCCTGCCGAAGATGTGGTCGAGACCACTGCGTCGTCCCTGGTCAAGGACGTCCTGCAAGAGCTGCGAAGTTCCTTCGTGGCCAGCGGTGTCAAGTGTGTGGCTGGCGCCGGTCGTGCTCAGTTCGGCGAGCATATCCCCGAACCTGCCGTCCATGTTTCTCGCAGCCGGACGACGATGGCTTTTCGCCTGGTCCTGACCAGCATCCTCAGCCGCATGCAACGAGGAGATAGTTTGTCCGTGTGGATCGAACCAATGAAGAAAGATGTTGTGGTGCGCGTCCTGCCCGAAACGAACGGTTCGCCCCTGGGGCCTCGGAATCCCGACCGCACGGAATCTGCCGCGATGAGCGCACGTCTCGATCTCGCCCGCGCCCTGGTCGCTAGCACAGGTGGTGAGCTCCGGTCCGGTCGCGTCCCGTGTTCCATGGACATGCTGCTGCCCAGAGGGACGGAAGAGCCCGCTAGCACAACCATAGAAAAAAAGACGAGGAGCATGCATGTCTAGCGCCGCCACATCGCAGGCGATACTGGCAGACGGCAACCCAGGTAGAAGTCAGGTGGGGTTGCTGATCGTAAGCTCCAATCACGAGCTCCGTCGCGAACTCATCTCCAGCTTGCAGTCCGATCTCTGGGATCTACAGGAAGCGGTAAGCGGTGCCGAAGCTTTGGAAACGATCCATTCCGAGAGCGTAACGCTCGTATTACTGGATCCGAGGCTTCCAGACCTCAAGGCGGAAGACTTCCGCGATATCGTTCAGTCCCAGTATCCCGCCGTCACCATCGTCCCCGTCAATCCCCACACCGGGCAACCCCTCATCGCGGCCCCATCTCCCGAGTCGATTTGCTTCGAGGTGGTGCGCAAGATGGAGCGCGCCGCTCCTCTCCGAATGGGAGTCGCCAAGCCGGCCCCCTTCCCGGAAGGCGAGAAAACTCCGCAAACCGCATTGCCGGGCTTTGTCGGCGCCGCACCCTCCGTCCAACGGCTCTGCTCCCTGGTTCGCTTGGTAGCGCAGCGCGACACCACGGTAGTCATCACCGGCGAAAGCGGTACAGGCAAGGACGTGGTCGCGCGCGCCATACACCAGTTGAGCTCCCGGCGCCTGAAACCCATGGTCGTGATCAACTGCGCGGCCATTCCCGAGGCGCTTCTGGAAGCCGAATTGTTCGGATTCGTAAAGGGCGCCTTCACCGGCGCCGTGCAATCGAGAATCGGCCGCATTCATGCCGCGCAGGGTGGAACTCTCTTTCTCGACGAAATCGGCGAGTTGCCCCTCGGTTTGCAGTCCAAGCTGCTGCGCTTCCTCGAACAGGGCGAAGTGCAGAGACTGGGAAGCACAGACACGTTTCGGGTCGACGTTCGCATCGTTGCGGCCACCAATTCCAACCTGCGGCAGCTCGTACAGCAGCGCAACTTCCGGGAAGACCTTTTTTACCGTCTCTCGATTTTCCCGATTGAACTTACTCCCTTGCGTGAGCGCATGGACGATCTGGGGCTATTGACGCAGAGCTTTCTGTCGAAGTTCTGCCCCCAGAACGTGACTCTGACCCCCGAAGCGGTCGCGGTGCTGCAGCAGCACACCTGGCCCGGGAATGTTCGCGAGTTGCGGAATGTGATTGAGAGGGCGACCATCCTGATGGAGCAGGACCGTGAAATTCGCCCCGAACACATCATTATCTAGACCAGGTGGCGGCGAACCAGGGAGCACTTGATTTTGCGTGGCGCAGCGTTTCAGCGCTGCGATAGCCGGTTCGTTTTCACTAGCAGCTCTTAGCCGCTGACGTCGAGACCTCAAGCAACTGTACAGACGGTTGAGGAGCCAATCGAACCTCGTGCTCTAACTAGCCTGCCTTTCGCACAAAACCGTTGACAGCGCAGCCAGCAACGAGTATCGGGTGAATGGTTTTTCAATCAGCGCGACGTCGGATTCCATGGCTCCATAGCGTGCGATCAGATCTGGCGCATAGCCCGACATCAGCAAGACTTTCATGTCCGGCCGTAAAGCGCACACCCGCTGGCACAATTCTCTTCCGCTCATCCCCGGCATGATCACGTCGGTCAGCATGATATCGATAGCTTCCTGATGCTCCTCGGCCAGGGAGATTGCCATCCCGGCGTTGGCCGCCTCCAGCACGGTATATCCCGCACCCTGGAGAAGTGCCACCGTCAGCCCACGCAGCGCATCGTCGTCTTCCACAACCATGATGGTCTCGGATCCGCCGGTCGCCACCAATTCCAATGCCGGGCTGGCCACGGATCTGGGACACGCCTCTATGCGCGGGAAGTAGAGCTTGAACGTAGTTCCCGCCCCCGGTTCGCTGTACACCCAAATGTGTCCGTTACTCTGCTTCACGATGCCGTACACCGTCGACAGTCCAAGCCCCGTGCCTTGCCCCGGCGCCTTGGTGGTGAAAAACGGCTCGAAGATGTGAGCCGTGGTTTCCCGATCCATGCCGCAACCCGTATCGCTGACCGAGAGCATGACGAATCTCCCCGGAAACATCGCTGGCGCGTTGGAACCCACGTAGCCCTCTTCCAGATCGATATTCGACGTTTCGATAATGAGCTTGCCCCCAATCGGCATCGCATCCCGCCCGTTGACGACCAGGTTCATCAGAATCTGCTGCACCTGGCCCAAATCGGCTTCAATGCAGCCCAGGCCGTCCCCGGCTTTGAAGGAGAGTGAGACATCCTCTCCAATCAAGCGCAGCAGCATGTCGTTCAGGCTTTTCACCACCGAGTTCAGGTCGAGCACCCGCGGGAATAGGATTTGCTGCCGGCTCACTGCCAGCAGCTGCCGGGTCAACGCAGCCGCTCCCTTCGCAGCCTTCTTGATCTGGGAAAGATTCTTGGCTACCGGGTCTGAAGCATCGAGCCGCTCCAGCGAAAGCTCGCTATAACCCATCACCACGCTCAGCACGTTGTTAAAATCATGGGCCACGCCCCCTGCCAGCCGGCCAATCGCTTCCATCTTCTGCGCGTGACGAAACTGCTCTTCCAACTGCTTAGTATCGGTGACGTCCTGCGTGACCGCCAGCACGCACGTTAACCCGTCCAATTCGATCAATTCGGCGGACACGCTGACTTCCCGAATCTGCCCCGTCGAGGTCCGGATGCTGGTCGGAAACCGCTTCAGAGTCCCGGTCGCCCACAGTCCCTGCACCAGGCGCGAGCGCTCCTCAGGCTCCACCCAGAAACCGACTTCCACCGCCGTGCGGCCGATCACGTTCGTGCGTTCCAGCCTCAGCAATTGCAGGAATGCGTCGTTCACATCCAGGTAACGGCCCTCGTCGACCGTGCTGATGGTGGTCGCCAGCGGGCTGGAGCGAAACGCCTTGGCGAATCGCTCTTTCGATTTGCGAAGGTCCTCTTCCGCATTCACTTCATCAGTGACATCCCGGCAGTTGACCGCTACCGCCTCCACATCAAAATGGTCGAGGAGATTCCGCGCCTTGCCCTCGAGTAGCCTCCACCGGCCATCTTTTCCGCGGACGCGGGCGCGACCGATGATCGGCTCTCCACCCTCTCCAATCAATCGCTCGCAGAGATCCTGAACGAAGGGCCGGTCGTCCGGATGGATCAGCTCCAGGGCGCAAATCCCGGTGAGCTCTTCGGGTGTGTAGCCAAGCAATGCTTTTGAAGCTGCACTGCAATAAACGATCTGCCCGGCACTGTCTAACAGCAGGAGAATATCAGCGCTGTTTTCCAGCAGGGCGCGAAACCTGGCCTCTCCGTTCTGGACCAATGACAACATTGCAAACCTCAGGCTGGTGTGGTGTTTGCAGCAGTAAATAAGCAAATTAGGAAGCGAGACACTGCATGCTGGGGATCAAGTCCAGTCAATGAAGTGGTTCAAGCGGACGCCATTGTCTTGCTCGGGGGAGAGCTGTGTTTGAGAGTGCTTGGTCGTCCGCTCTTTCATAACTCTCAGTCAATCAGATTGCGCCGTCAATCTGCAAAACTGCTTAACTGCCCTGGTGGGAAATACCTATAGATCTTGTCCGGCAGCGAGGGTGAACTGCCATGTCGCGGCATCGGCTTCCCAGACCTCATCCTCACATCTAGTGGACAGGGTCCTTGGCGGGTGCCTCCGGACATGGACTGCCCGACAAGAACTCCTGTCCCGTCTTTGACGTTGGACTCAAGACGCCGGACTTTGCCCGCATACGCCCAAGCATCTGGTACACGGTGTTTCGACCTACCCCCAGAGTCTCAGCCGCCTTGGCCTTGTTTCCCCCTACGTGCTCCAGCACTCGTATCAGGTAACGGTGCTGCATCGCCTCGAGCGTCGGAAACTCTTCCCTTTCGCTGCCAAGATTGGCCGTTGGGGCGCGTAGGGTTTCCGGCAGATCTTGTAAGTCGATCACGCTGCCGATCGCCATGATACAACCCCCGCTGATCACGTTTTCCAGTTCGCGGACGTTCCCGGGCCAATTGTGCGTGGCCAACCGCGCCTGCGCCCGCCGGGTAATTCCGGTCAGTCGCTTTCCGTACAGACTCGAATACTTTCCGAGGAAGTGTCTTTGCAGCAGCGGAAGATCTTCTTTCCGCTGTGCCAACGGCGGGGTCGAGATCTCCACCACCGACATCCGGTAAAATAAGTCCTCTCGAAACTGGCCTTGCGCCACCATTTTTCGCAAATCGCGATGCGTGGCCGCGATCACACGCACATCCACCTTGTGCGAAATCGGCGAACCAATCCGTTGCACCTCGTGATTCTGAAGAACGCGCAACAGTTTCGCCTGCGCAGACAAGGAAAGCTCGCCCACTTCATCTAGGAAAACCGTGCCGCCGTTGGCATACTCGAAAATGCCGTGCCGGTCCTGCGCCGCGCCCGTAAAAGCGCCCCGCACATATCCAAACAACTCGCTTTCGACCAGCGTCTCCACCAGTGCCGAGCAATTGCAGATCGCAAACGGGGCGCTCGTGACCGGGCTCAACCGGTGCAGCGCGCGCGCCACTAATTCTTTCCCCGTCCCCGTAGGGCCGGTCAGCAGCACCGAACGGAAGTGCGGCGCGATCCTGCGGATCTTCGTGAACACCTCCAGCATCAGCGGACTGCGCCCGATCATTCCTTCGAACTGGTAGGCCTCCATCATGTCCTGATCCAGCCGAAACGTCTCGCGACGGGTGTCCGCCTCCGCCACCAGGGTTCGAACGCGCGTTTTCAGCTTCAGCACATCGATCGGCTTTGGAAGATAATCGCAAGCACCCCGCCGAATCGCGTCCACCGCGGACTCGGTCGAGTAGTAGCCCGTCATGAGGATAAAGTCGGTAGCCGGGTCACTGGCCAGAACCCGGTCCAGCAGTTCGAGCCCATTCATGCCGGGTAACACAAAATCGGACAGCACGATCTGCGGGCGCACCTGCACAAACCGTTGCAGCGCGGTTTCAGCGCTGGGTGCCATGAAGAGCTGGACTCGCTCCTCCGCTAATGCATCCCGGACGAGTTCCAGATTCTGGGCTACATCGTCCACCACTAACATTTTGATCGCAGCATCTTTCTCAACAGACATTAGACCCTTGTTCTTTGGACACGTATGCCGCCTTCGCATCTGTGCCCGTGGTGCGGAAATGAAATACAGACTACTTTTTTCGCAAATTACTACAGACTAAGTTTTTCAAGAGTAGAATGTGATTAGAATCCGTAATAGTACTCACAAGAGGTTGTGGAGAATACCCGCCACCTCAGTTATGGTGCGGATTAGGTTGTGCGATTCTAGTTCGGAACCCCACGACCGGCGCTCGGAGATTCTCTATGGGCACGGTTTCGATTTTGATTGCGGATGATCACGCGGTGGTTCGTCGTGGCCTTCGCGCTTTACTCGAGACTCAGCCTGGCTGGCAAATTGTCGCCGAAGAAAGTAATGGCCGGGACGCCGTCGACAAGGCGCTGAAGCTTCACCCCGATGTGGCGATTCTCGACATCAGCATGCCCGACCTCAACGGCCTGGATGCCGCGGCCCTGATCCTCAAGGCCAGGCCGGAAACTCGCATCCTGATCCTCACCATGCACTCCGCCGACGAATTGATCAAGAAAACTCTCACCGCCGGAGCCAGAGGCTACGTCTTGAAATCGGACGCGGAGCGTGACCTGATCACCGCGCTCGAGGCACTCTTGCAGGGCCGGACGTTTTTCACTTCGGCAGTTTCCAACGTTATCCTCGACAACCTCCGGGGAGCGACCACCCGCGCCGGGATTGCCCGCAAATACAGGGATCGTCTCAGTCCCAGAGAGCGCCAGATTGTGCAATTGCTGGCCGAGGGCCGTAGCAACAAGGAAGTTGCGGCCGCCTTGAGTATCAGTACAAGGACGGTGGAGAATCACCGTGCCAAGGTTATGGACAAACTGAACCTGCATTCGCTCAGCGATTTGGTCCGTTACGCAATCCGCAACAACATCGTCGAAGCCTAGGCGAACGGCGTCCCGTCATCGCCATCTCCGCCCCCTTGTCATCCTGAGCGGAGCAGGACGAAGAGCGAAGCGAATCGGCCTGCGGAGTCGAAGGACCCCTGCTGCTCCCGTGAGCAACGCGATGGAGTTGTCCGCAGCGCCCATAAAGGCGATGGAGCGATGAAGAGCCGGGCGTTCCCGCCCGGCTGCATCATCACCTGCCACAACTCTAGTCCCCCGAAGGCATCAGCATTTCCTCGGGGCCAACAATCTCCGCAATCAGCGTGGACGGACACTCGCCCAAGATCGGCTGACACGCGGCGTCCGGACCATGTTGCGGGCGCACCTGCGGCTTCATCTCGGCAAACTGCTCAGCTTCCGTCGAACCGGCCAGCGCCGTCACCGAGGACGCTCCACTCGCGATCACTTGCGTGAGCGCGTCGAAGTAGCCCGTACCCACGAAGCGCTGGTGCTTCACTGCTTCGTATCCGTGCTGGGTTTCACGGCTGAATTCTTTCTCCTGCAGCCGGGAATAGGCCGTCATGCCGGCCAGTTTGTATCCCCGCGCCAGTTCAAACATGCTCAGGTTCAAGGCATGGAATCCGGCTAAGGTCACGAACTGGAACTTGTAACCCATCTTGGCTAACTCCGACTGGAAGCGGGCGATGGTGGCATCGTCCAGGTTCTTCTTCCAGTTGAATGATGGCGAGCAGTTGTAAGCCAGCATTTTGCCCGGAAACTTCGCGTGCACCGCTTCGGCAAAGAGGCGTGCTTCGTTCAGATCGGGATGGGAAGTCTCGCACCAGATCAGATCGGCGTAGGGCGCATAGGAAATGGCGCGCGCGATGGCGGATTCCAGTCCGCCCTTGATACAGAAGAAACCTTCGGAGGTTCGTTTGCCAGTCAGGAATTCGCGGTCGCGTGGATCGATGTCGCTGGTCAGCAGGTGAGCGCTATCCGCGTCGGTGCGGGCCATGATCAGGGTAGGTACTCCAAGCACGTCCGCCGCCAGGCGGGCCGCCACCAACTTCTGGATCGCTTCCGAGGTCGGTACCAGAACTTTTCCGCCCAGGTGTCCGCACTTCTTCGCCGAGGAGAGCTGATCTTCAAAGTGCACGCACGACGCGCCCGCTTCAATCATCGCCTTCATCAATTCGAAAGCGTTCAGGGTACCCCCGAATCCCGCTTCCGCGTCGGCCACAATGGGAGCAAACCAATAGGTGTCACTCTTTCCATCCATGTGATGGATCTGGTCCGCGCGCATCAGCGCGTTGTTAATCTTGCGAACCACGTTGGGAACGCTGTCAGCCGGATACAGACTCTGGTCGGGATACATATGACCGGCATCGTTCGCGTCGGCCGCGACCTGCCAGCCGCTCAGATAGATGGCCTTCAGCCCCGCCTGCACTTGCTGCACGGCCTGGTTGCCGGTGAGAGCGCCCAGCGCCGGCACGTGCGATTCGTGGTGCAGGAGCCACCAGAGACGTTCTGCGCCCAGACGCGCAAGCGTGTGTTCGACCTGGATCGAGCCCCGTAATTTGACGACGTCTTCGCTGCTGTAAGGCCGCTGCACGCCGTTCCAGCGGGGGTCGGATTGCCAGTTGGTTGCCATCTCTGAGGCGGTTGATTTGCGCATGGTGAATCGGTCCTCCGTTCGTTCCGATTAGCAGTAGAATCCCGGAGGGCACTGGCTGGCAAACCACTCCATCCGAATCGGGCAACTCGTCCGTTTTGTCCTAGTCAAGCTGCGCGCTCGACTGGAGCCCCTTACGATATCCTCATGACAACCACCGCCATGCCGATTCACGACGTCGAAGCCCAGGTTCTAACCCCCGAAGCAAGTGCGTTCCTGACCAGACTGGCGCGCGAGTTCGAACCTCGCCGGCAGGAACTCTTGGCGCGCCGAGCTGTTCGCCAGCAGAAGATTGACGCTGGCCAGATGCCCGAGTTCCTTTCGGAAACGGCTCACATCCGCGAGAAAAAATGGACGGTCGCACCCATCCCAAAGGACCTGCTTGATCGCCGCGTAGAGATTACCGGCCCTGTCGATCGCAAAATGATCATCAATGCCCTGAACTCGGGTGCCAGCGTGTTCATGGCCGACTTTGAAGACTCCAACTCTCCGACATGGCTCAACAACCTCGAGGGACAGGCAAATCTGCGGGATGCGATTGATGGCACCATTCGGTACGTGAGCCCGGAGAGCAAACGCTACCAACTCAACCCAACCGTGGCGACATTGTTGGTCCGGCCCCGTGGCTGGCATCTGGAAGAAAGACATTTCCTGGTGGATGGAAAGCCCATCTCCGGTTCGCTCTTCGATTTCGGGCTCTATTTCTTTCACAACGCCGAACGCCTCCTTCGCAAGGGAACCGGCCCGTACTTCTATCTGCCGAAGATGGAAAGCCACCTGGAAGCGCGCTTGTGGAACGACGTGTTCTGTTTTGCGCAGGATGAACTCGGCATCCTCAGAGGCACCATCCGCGCCACTGTTCTCATCGAAACGATTCTCGCGGCCTTCGAAATGGACGAAATCCTCTATGAACTGCGGGAGCATTCCTCAGGATTAAACTGCGGCCGCTGGGACTACATTTTCAGTTTCATCAAGAAATTCCGGAACCGCCCCGACTTCGTGCTGCCCGACCGCTCCATTGTGACCATGGAGAAGCACTTCCTGAAGTCTTATGTCGAGTTGCTGATTCAAACCTGTCACCGTCGCGGGATTCATGCCATGGGCGGGATGGCGGCGCAGATTCCCATCAAGAGCGATCCCGCGGCCAACCAGATCGCGATCGAGAAAGTCCGCCAGGACAAACTTCGCGAAGTGAAGGCTGGGCACGACGGTACTTGGGTCGCGCACCCCGGCCTGGTTCCGATCGCAAAGGAAATATTTGACGAGCACATGAAAGCGCCGAACCAGATCGGGCGCCGCCGCGAGGAAGTGCGTGTCAGCCCGAAAGACTTGCTGGCCGTCACCGAGGGCAAGATCACCGAACAAGGTCTGCGCTGGAACATCGACGTGGGTCTGCAGTATCTGGAGTCGTGGCTGCGCGGCTCGGGCTGTGTTCCCATCTACAACCTGATGGAGGATGCCGCCACCGCCGAGATCTGCCGCTCCCAGGTGTGGCAGTGGGTAAGGCACGGAGCCGCGCTCAGCGACGGCCGCCCGATCACCCAGGAATTCGTGCGCCAGGTGATCCTTGAACAGAAAAACAAATTGCAGGGCGCGCGCCTGGCAGAAGCCGCCGAAATCTTCGAGCGCATGATGACTAGCCCGGATTTCGCGGAATTCCTCACCCTGATAGCTTATGATTACATTGACTAACCAAGCGTACTGATGGAGCGCCGGGCGCCCGCGCCCGGCAGGACCGGTGAGATGCCCGTCGCTCTACGGCATGACTCGTAAGGCGGTCGACCATGAGCCACAACTCCGACGCGATCTCCGATGAATTTCTCGCACAACTGAAGGAAGACTTAGTGTGCCGCCGATTGGGCCGAGGCATGGCCCGCCTGGAAGAACACCGCCATCTGCTCACCTCGTTCGTCCCCGGACAGAGGAATGCGGGCCTCTTCGCCGGCTATCTGGCCCAATGGGTAGACATCGGCTTCCAGCGACTGGGACTAGTCAAGGAGACCGTCGCCCGCTTCTCCCAAGCTGTCCGTGGCTGCCTCCCTCTGCACGACTATCTCCATCTGCGCATGGCAGAAGGAATGGTAGCCATGGCCGAAGAGTCGAAAGACGAGGCTATTCAACATTTCGATTTTGTCCTCGGTCTCGACCAGGAGACCGGCGACAAAGAGCTACTATCCATAGCAAATTTCTGGAAGGGCCGCTGCCTGCGCATGAAGGGCGAGTACGATCAAGCCCTGGCCTTCGCGGTGAAGGGAAGAACCCTGGCTTCCGAACTCGGCCACGCACCCATGGCTGCGGTCATGCGAGTACTCGAGAGTTGGCTCTGGTTTCAAAAAGGAGACGCTAAGCAGGCCGGAGATATCCTGAAAGAGGCCGAAGCGACCCTGAGCAAAACCGACGACTACCTCACGCTCGGCAACATCCATTCCTCGTACGGCCGAATTGCAGGTCGTCAGGGCCGGTTTCAGCACGCCATCGAGAACTTCGCCGACGCCATCGCGCTGTATAAAAAACGCGATCCCCGCCATCGCAACATCGCGCGCTCTCTCAACAATATGGCAAACGTGAAGCGCCTGATCGCGCTGCAGTTGCGCCGCAAAATCGATACCGAAGCAGCCCGCCGCCGCAAGGCCGCCACCCGAGGCCGCGCCAGCAACGGTGACCGCAAACTTCCATATCGCAATCGCTTCGAACAACTCCGCCAGGAGGCGCTCGCCGACCTGGCCGAAGCCGCAGCCATCTACCAGCAATATGGCAATCACCACGGATTGGGCAGCGTGC
>Ga0209698_10006588_pt1 | contig 12317 bp, 7 predicted proteins | sample LitLauG_LLR_2012_FD_187203 | JGI IMG/M metagenome (GOLD analysis project Ga0209698, IMG submission 187203) | Freshwater sediment microbial communities from Pennsylvania, USA - Little Laurel Run_MetaG_LLR_2012 (SPAdes) (version 2) | ecosystem: Environmental > Aquatic > Freshwater > Creek >...
GGGGTAGCAGCGCTGGCCTGCCAGCAGGCGGCTGGCGTAGCGGCCCTGGACCTCGCGCGCGGTGAGCCGCTGCCCGTCGCGACCGCAGCGGCCGCAGCCGCCGCGCCGCCCGGCGCTGTGGTCGCCGTTGTCCCGGGAAACCCGCCGGGGATACGGGTCGCTGACGTGGTCGCCCTGCTGCCGGGACCGCTCGGGCGGGTGCTGCGGGTGCCCGTCGGCTCGGGGTCGCCTCGGTGACGACGTCGGACCTCACCCAGGCGACAGCGCAGCCGCCACCTGGGTGAGGAGCGCGACGCTCGCGGCCTTGTCCAACGGGTCGTTGCCCGAGCCGCAGGTCGGGGACTGCACGCACGTCGGGCAGCCGGCGACGCAGCCGCACTGCCTCACCGCGTCGGCCGTCGCGGACAGCCACACCGCCGCGGCGTCGAAGCCGGCGTCGGCGAACCCGCTGCCGCCGGGGTAGGTGTCGTAGACGAACACGGTCGGGGCCCCGGTCGCCGGGTGGTCGACGGCGAACGTGCCGGAGACGTCGCCGCGGTCGCACCCGGCCACCAGGGGGAGCAGGGCGCGCGCGGCGTGCTCCACACCGTGCAGGCCCCCCGCCAGGTCGCCGTCGCCGACCCACGGATCCCCCGTCGCCCACCACACCCCCCGGGTGGAGGTCGCGCGCGCCGCCATGTCCAGGCCGACGTGGCCCAGCACGCGCCCGTCCGCCGTCCGTCGACGCGCGTAGCCGACCACCTGCGTGGTCACCGTGACGGCACCGGTGGCCAGCAGCACTGAGGCGGCGGCGGCGCGCCGGTCCTCGGCGTCCACCTGGATCTGGCGCACGGAGCGGGCGCTGGTCCGGTACCCGGGGTCCTCCTGGTGCACCAGCGCGACCCCGCCCGCCAGGTCCAGCGCGACGACCAGGTACGCGACCCCCTGGTGGACGTACACCGCACCCGGGTGCACGGTGACGTCGGCGGCGGCCAGGTCCACCGTGGCCACCACCCGTCCGGTGCCCTCCTCGACGACCCGCACCGGGCTGCCCAGCCCGCCGCGCAGGTCGACCAGGTCACCGGCCCGGCCCTGCCCCGCCCAGTACCACCCCGCTGGGCGGCGGCGCAGCAGGCCCGCGGCGCACATCTGGTCGACCAGCCCCGGGGCGCCCGCGCCGAACGCGGCGAGGTCCGCCTCGCTGAGCGGCAGCTCACCCGCCGCGGCGGCCAGGTGCGGGCCGAGCACGCGGGGGGTCTGCGGGTCCACGACGGTGGTCTCCAGGTCGGCCAGCACCGCCTCGGGGTGGTGCACCAGGTAGTGGTCCAGCGGGTCGTCCGCCGCGATGAACGTCACCAGGGCGCCCCCGTGGTCGCGCCCCGCGCGACCGGCGCGCTGCCACAGCGCGGTGCGGCTGCCCGGCCAGCCGGCCAGCAGCACCGCGTCGACGCCCGGGACGTCCACCCCCAGCTCCAGGGCCGACGTGGTCGCCACCCCGCGCAGCCTGCCCTGACGCAGCCCCGTCTCCAGGGCGCGCCGCTCCTCGGGCAGGAAGCCGCCCCGGTAGGCGGCCACCCCCTCCGCCCGCGGGTCGCCGACCAGGCGCTCCCGGGCCCCGGCGGCCACGACCTCGGCGCCGCGGCGTGACCGGGTGAAGACCAGCGCGGTCCGGTCGGCGGCCACCAGGTCGGCCAGCAGGTCCGCGGACTCCGCCAGGGCGGAGCGTCGCCCGGCCTCCGCCGCCTCGCCCTCGCCGTCGTCGGGTGCCGGGGGGGCCAGGTGCAGCGCGGGCGGCTCCCACAGCGCCAGCACCAGGGGGCCGCGCGGGGACGCGTCGGTGGTGATGGCCGTGACGGGACGGCCGAGCAGGCGCGTCGCCGTCGCCTCGGGATCGGCCATCGTCGCGGAGGCGGCCAGGAAGGTCGGCGAGGCCCCGTGGTGGGTGGCGAGGCGGTCCAGGCGGCGCAGCACCGACGCCACGTGCGCACCGAACACCCCGTGGTAGGCGTGTGCCTCGTCGACCACCACGAACGCCAGGCCGCGCAGGAACCGTCGCCACCGGGCGTGGCCGGGCAGCAGCGCGGCGTGCAGCATGTCCGGGTTGGTCAGGAGGTAGGTGGCGTGCTCGCGCGCCCAGCCGCGGGCCTCGTAGCTCGCGTCCCCGTCCAGGCAGGCGACCCGGACGCCGGGCAGGGCGAGGGACTCCACAGCGGCGGCCTGGTCGGCGGCCAGCGCCTTGGTCGGCGCCACGTACAGGGCGGTCGGGGCCGGCCCGGCCGGTCGGGTGGTGGTCAGCGCGGTCAGCACCGGGAGCAGGTACCCCAGCGACTTCCCCGACCCGGTCCCGGTCGCCAGCACCACGCTGGACCCGTCCCAGGCCGCCTGGGCAGCCGCGACCTGGTGGACCCACGGGGCGGCGACGCCGCGCTGCTCCAGCCGCTCCCGCAGCAGCGGGTCCACCCAGTCCGGCCAGGCCGCGCGCACCCCTGGCCGGCCGGGCCGGTCCCAGGTGTGGGTCAGCCGCCCGGCGCGCCCCGCCCGGCCCACGAGGAGGTCCAGCACGTCGTGGCCCCGCCCGGTGGTGGCCTCCCCCAGCGGGGGGACCAGCGGTGCGGCGCTCACCCCGCCCATCCTGCCCGTCCGCACCGACGCCGGGGGGTGCCCGCAGGGGGCAGACACCGCCCGCGCCGGCGTCCGGGGCGGTGAGTTCTCGGGCGTGCTTGACTGGCAGCAACGGAGGGAGGCCTCGTGGACCTGACGGTGGCGACACGGGACGAGCAGGGCGGGACGGTCGTCCTCGTGGCGGGGGAGATCGACGTCTACACGGCTCCCCGGCTGCGCGAGGAGCTGGTCGCACTGATCGATGGCGGCCGGCACCGCATCGTGGTGGACATGCAGGGGGTGGAGTTCCTGGACTCCACCGGCCTGGGAGTGCTGGTCGGCGCGCTGAAGCGGGTGCGCGGCTACGACGACGGGGCGCTGGGGCTGGTCTGCCACGACGAGCGCATCCTGAAGATCTTCCGGATCACGGGGCTGACGAAGGTCTTCGCCATCCACCCCAGCGTGGCGACCGCGATGACGTCCCTGGACGAGCCGGCGGTCGACGCCTAGCCTGCCCCGTGGGGCGGCCCATTCGCCCACGCGTCCCCCCTCGTTGGCTACCCCGTTACCGCTGCGTAGACTCCGCGCGCCGGAGCGGGAGCACCAGCCGGACGCGTGCCCTGACCGGGGCCGCGCCCGCGCGGCCCGTCCGGCGATCTGACCGGGCGCCCGTCAAGGAGGACCGATGCCAGGTACCACCGTGCTCGCGAGCACGCTCACGCTGAGCAGCTCGCAGACGGCCACCGTCGTGGGCGTGCTGGTCATCGCCCTGGCCGCCCTCGGGGTGGCCGCGGTGCTGGTCCGCGAGGTGCTCGCGGCCAGCGAGGGCACCGAGAAGATGCAGGAGATCGCGGGCGCGGTGCAGGAGGGGGCCTCGGCCTACCTGGCGCGGCAGTTCAAGACCCTCAGCGTCTTCGCCGTGCTGGTCTTCGGGCTCCTGTTCCTCCTGCCCGCCGACTCCACCCACGTGCGGATCGGGCGGTCGGTCTTCTTCCTGGTCGGGGCGCTGTTCTCCGCCATCACCGGCTACGCGGGGATGTGGCTGGCAGTGCGGGCCAACGTCCGGGTCGCCGCGGCGGCACGGGAGGGCAGCGAGACGCGCTCGATGCGGATCGCGTTCCGTGCCGGTGGCGTGGCGGGGATGTTCACCGTCGGGCTGGGCCTGGCCGGCGCCGCGATCGTGGTGCTGCTGTTCAAGGGCGACGCCCCGAAGGTCCTCGAGGGGTTCGGCTTCGGCGCCGCGGTGCTCGCCATGTTCATGCGGGTCGGCGGCGGCATCTTCACCAAGGCGGCCGACGTCGGGGCCGACCTGGTCGGCAAGGTGGAGAAGAACATCCCCGAGGACGACCCGCGCAACGCGGCCACCATCGCCGACAACGTCGGGGACAACGTCGGGGACTGCGCCGGGATGGCTGCGGACCTGTTCGAGTCGTACTCGGTGACGCTGGTCGCCGCCCTGATCCTCGGTGAGGTCGCGTTCGGCTCGCTGGGCCTGGTGTTCCCCCTCGTCGTCCCGGCGATCGGCGTGCTCACCGCCGTGGTCGGCATCTTTGCCGTGTCACCGCGGCCCAGCGACCGCTCCGGGCTGTCCGCGATCAACCGCGGGTTCTTCCTGTCCGCCGTCGTCTCCGCGGTGCTCGTCACCATCGCCGCGTTCATCTTCCTGCCCTCGCGGTTCGCGAGCCTGCACGGCATCTCGATCGGCAGCGCCAGCCTGGTCAGCCTGACCATCTCCAACCCGCGGTGGATCGCGATCCTGGCGGTGCTGATCGGCATCGTGCTCGCCGCGCTGATCCAGCAGCTGACCGGCTACTTCACCGAGACGACGCGACGCCCCGTGCTCGACGTGGCCCGTACGTCGCTGACGGGGTCGGCCACGGTGGTGCTGTCCGGTATCAGCCTGGGGCTGGAGTCCGCGGTGTACTCCGCGCTGCTCATCGCGGCGGCCGTCTACGCCGCCTACCTGCTCGGCGGCGGCGTGCTGATCATCTCGCTGTTCGCGGTGGCACTGGCCGGCACCGGTCTGCTCACCACCGTCGGCGTGATCGTGTCCATGGACACCTTCGGGCCGATCTCGGACAACGCCCAGGGCATCGCGGAGATGTCCGGGGACGTGGAGGGTGAGGGGGCGGCGATCCTGACCCGCCTGGACGCGGTCGGCAACACCACGAAGGCCATCACCAAGGGCATCGCGATCGCCACCGCCGTGCTGGCCGCCACCGCGCTGTTCGGCTCGTTCACCTCAGCGGTCGCCGCCGCGGGCGCGAAGGCCGGGCTGGGCACCGGTCAGCTGCTGGGCACCCCGTCGCTGAGCCTGGACATCTCCCGGCCGAACAACCTGGTCGGGCTGGTCATCGGCGTGGCCGTGGTGTTCATGTTCTCCGGGCTCACCATCAACGCGGTGTCCCGCGCCGCCGGGGCGATCATCTTCGAGGTGCGGCGGCAGTTCCGCGACCACCCCGGGATCATGGAGGGGACCGAGAAGCCGGAGTACGGCAAGGTCGTCGACATCTGCACCCGGGACTCCCTGCGCGAGCTGGTGACCCCCGGGCTCCTCGCGGTGCTCGCCCCGATCGCGGTCGGGTTCGGGCTCGGCACCGGGCCGCTGGGCGCCTACCTGGCTGGTGCCATCGGGGCGGGGACCTTGATGGCGGTCTTCCTCGCCAACTCCGGTGGTGCGTGGGACAACGCGAAGAAGTACGTCGAGGACGGCCACTTCGGCGGCAAGGGCTCCGAGGCGCACGCCGCCACCGTCATCGGGGACACCGTCGGCGACCCGTTCAAGGACACGGCCGGGCCGGCTATCAACCCGCTGCTGAAGGTGATGAACCTCGTCAGCCTGCTGATCGCCCCCGTGGTCGTGCAGTACTCCGTGGGCGTGGACCGCAACCCGGCCGCGCGTGCCGTCATCGCTCTGGTCGCGGTGGCCGTGATCGTGGTCGCGGTCGTGGTCAGCAAGCGGCGCAGCATCGCCGTCGGTGAGGTCCCGGCGGACCCCGCCGAGGAGACCATCGAGGTCTGAGCCGTGCCGGCGGGCCTGGGGGGTCGTCTGGCGCCGGTCCGCGAGCAGCTGCTGGCGGCCGGGTTCACCGTCGACGGGCTGGCCGACCTGCTCGGGCCGGTGGCGCTCGGCGCGCTGGCCCGCGGCCAGCGGGTGCCGGTGCGCCGGGCCCTGGTGCAGGCCGCCGCCGGCGGGGGCGCCCCCGCCGACCTGGCGGTCCTGGTGCGCCTGCTGGTGCTGGGGGAGACGGTCGCGCTCGACGCGGTGGCCCGGGTGCTGCCCGCGTGGGCGGAGCTCACCGCCCCCGTGCGCCCGGGCGGGGAGCGCCGCCCGGCGGTGCTCGTCGCGGCGGGCTCGGAGCTGCGGGCCCGCCTGGAGGTGCGCCCCTACGCCGACGAGGCAGGGGACTACTACGTGGTCTCCGACCTGCCCGCGCCCTCCGGCGCGCCGGTCGCGCCGGACACCGTGCCCGGCGTCGGATCGGCGTCGCTGACGCTGGCCCAGCTGGCGGTGCGCGAGCCGGTCGCCACCGCGCTGGACCTCGGCACCGGCTGCGGGGTCCAGCTGCTGCACCTCGCCCGGCACGCAGCGGCGGTGACCGGCACCGACACCAACCCCCGGGCGCTGGACATGGCGGCGTGGACGGCCGCGCTGTCCGGGGTGGGCGCCCAGCTGCTGGCCGGCGACCGCTTCGGCCCCGTCGCCGGGCGCCGGTTCGACCTCGTGGTGTCCAACCCGCCGTTCGTGGTCGGCGGGGGGCAGCGGCTGGAGTACCGCGACGGCCAGCTGGCCGGCGACGAGCTGGTCGCCTCCCTGGTGGCGACCGTGCCCAACCACCTCGCACCTGGCGGGTGGTGCCAGCTGCTGGCCAACTGGCTGCACGTCCCCGGCCAGGACTGGCGGGAGCGCGTCGCGGGCTGGCTGGCGGGCACGGGCCTGGACGCGTGGGTGGTGCAGCGGGAGGTGGCCGACCCTGCCCGCTACGCCGAGACGTGGCTGCGTGACGCCGACGACCAGCTGGACCAGGCCGCGTACGGGCGGTGGCTGGACGCCCTGGCGGGGCTCGGGGCGTCGGGCGTCGGGTTCGGGTGGATCTGCCTGCGCGCCGGCGGGCACGTGGTGCCCACCCTGCGGCTGGAGGAGGCGACCGGGGCGACCGGCCCCGGCCTGGGCGCGGAGGTGGCGGCCTGGTTCGCCCGCACGGACCTTCTGGGAGCCTCCGACGACGCGGCGCTGGCCGCGATGACGCTGCGGCTGGGGGACGACGTGCGCCTGGTGGTGCGCCGCGACGGCGGCGCCGCCGGCTGGGGGCCGCCGCGCTGGCAGGTGGCCCGTGACACCGGCCTGGCGCGCACCGCGCACCTGGACGCGCTGGGCGCCGACGTGCTGGGCCGCTGCGACGGCGTCACCCCGCTGGGCACGGCACTCGCCGCCGCGGCCACCGCCCACGGGCTGGCCGTCGACGAGGTGACGCCCGGGGCGCTCGGGGCGGTGCGCGCCCTGGTCGAGGAGGGCGTCCTGCTGCCGCCGGGCTAGCCGCGTCGCGGCGGCCGGCGCGCGAGCACGCGGGGGGGTCCCGGTTGACAGCCGGGGCGCCGGTACGGTCACACTCCGAGAAGTCGTCCGCCCTCCGGCGGCCGCGCCGACCGCCCCCGGGCGGTCCCGACGCCCCACCCCCGACCGGGAAGGACCGCCGTGCCCGACAGCGACCGTGCCACCGACGCCGCCCAGCGTCGGCTGGTCATCGTGGAGTCGCCTGCCAAGGCCAAGACGATCCAGGGCTACCTCGGTCCCGGGTACCAGGTGGAGGCGAGCGTCGGCCACATCCGGGACCTGCCGGACAAGCGGACGCCGCCGCCGGCCGCCTACAAGGGCACCCCGGTGGGCAACCTCGGGGTGGACGTCGCCGACGACTTTGCCCCGCTGTACGTGGTGGCGACGGACAAGAAGGCCCGGGTCGCGGAGCTGAAGCGGGCGCTGAAGGGGGCCGACGAGCTGCTGCTCGCGACAGACGAGGACCGGGAGGGCGAGGCGATCGCCTGGCACCTGCTGCAGGTGCTCAAGCCCACCGTCCCGGTGCGCAGGATGGTCTTCCACGAGATCACCCGCGACGCGATCCAGGAGGCCCTGGCCTCCACCCGTGACCTGGACGAGGCCCTCGTGGACGCGCAGGAGGCCCGCCGCGTCGTGGACCGCCTCTACGGCTACGAGGTCTCCCCCGTGTTGTGGAAGAAGGTGGCCCCGGGGCTGTCCGCGGGGCGGGTGCAGTCGGTGGCCACCCGGCTGGTGGTGGAGCGGGAGCGGGAGCGGATCGCGTTCGTCCGGGCCGCCTACCACGACCTGGGCGCGACCTTCACCCCCGGCGACTTCCCTGCCCGCCTGGTCACCCTCGACGGCGCCCGGGTGGCCACCGGCCGGGACTTCGGTGCCGACGGAGCGCTGTCCACGGCGGGCGCGGTCGTCGTCGACGAGGTCACCGCGACCGCGCTGGCCACTGAATTGCACGGGGCGCCGTTCGCCGTCACCGACGTGGAGGACCGGCCCTACACCGACCGGCCCAAGGCGCCGTTCATGACCTCCACGCTGCAGCAGGAGGCCAGCCGCAAGCTGCGGATGTCGGCCCAGACCACGATGCGGGTGGCCCAGCGGCTGTACGAGAACGGCTACATCACCTACATGCGCACCGACTCGACCTCGCTGTCGGCGACCGCGGTCACCGCCGCGCGCGCCGCCGCCACGCAGCTGTTCGGGCCCGACACCGTCCCCGACGCCCCGCGCCGCCACGACCGCCGGGTGAAGAACGCCCAGGAGGCGCACGAGGCGATCCGGCCGTCCGGGGACTCCTTCCGCACCCCGGGCGAGGTGGCCGGGGAGCTCAGCCCGGACGAGCGGGCGCTGTACGACCTGATCTGGCGGCGCACCGTGGCCTCCCAGATGGTGGACGCGACCGGCCGGACGGTCTCGGTGCGCATCGGCGCGCGGGCAGGGGACCGGTCGGTGGAGTTCGCCGCCGCGGGCACCGTGATCACCACGCCGGGCTTCCGGGCGGCCTACGAGGAGGGCCGCGACGACGAGCCGGACGCCGAGCAGGCGCTGCTGCCCGCGCTGGCCGTCGGCGACCCGCTCGCGGCCACGGAGGTCACGGTCCGCCCGCACGAGACGTCCCCGCCGCCGCGCTACACCGAGGCCACGCTGGTGCGGGCCCTGGAGGAGCGCGGGATCGGCCGGCCCTCGACCTACGCCTCGATCATCGGCACGATCCTGGACCGGGGCTACGTGATGAAGCGCGGCTCCGCCCTCGTGCCGTCGTTCCTGGCCTTCTCCGTGGTCACCTTGCTGGAGCGGCACTTCCCCGACCTGGTCGACGTGGAGTTCACCGCACGGCTGGAGGAGCTGCTGGACCTCGTCGCCGCGGGGCAGACCGGACGCAGCGACCTGCTGCGCCGCTTCTACTACGGGGACGGCGACCCGGCGGCCGCCGCGGCCGGCGCCGGTGGGGACGGGAACCCGTTCCCCGGGCTGCACCCGCTGGTGTCCAACCTGTCCGACATCGACGCCCGGGAGATCAACTCGATCCCTCTCGGTGAGGGGATCGTGCTGCGGGTGGGCCGCTACGGCCCCTACGTGCAGGCGCCGTCGGACGGCGCGGGCGGGGCCGAGGGGGAGGTCGCGCGCGCCTCGGTGCCCGACGACATGGCCCCCGACGAGCTGACGCTGGCCCGCGCCAAGGAGCTGCTGGCCGCACCCAGCGGCGACCGCAGCCTGGGCACCGACCCGGCGACCGGGCGCGAGGTGGTGGCGCGGTCCGGTCGGTACGGCCCCTACGTCACCGAGGTCCTGCCGGAGGGCTCGCCGAAGTCGGCCAAGCCCCGCACCGGCTCGCTGCTGAAGTCGATGGACCTGGGCAGCGTCACCCTCGACGACGCCCTCGCGCTGCTGGCGCTGCCCCGCGTGGTCGGCGTGGACCCGGCCGACGGGGCGGAGATCACCGCGCAGAACGGGCGGTACGGCCCGTACCTGAAGAAGGGCACCGACTCCCGGTCGCTGACCAGCGAGGAGCAGATCTTCACCGTCAGCCTCCCCGAGGCGCTGGAGATCTACGCGCAGCCCAAGGCCCGGGGCCGCGGCACCGCCCGCCCGCCCCTTCGCGAGCTCGGTGACGACCCCACCTCCGGGCGCCCGGTCGTGGTGAAGGAGGGGCGGTTCGGCCCCTACGTCACCGACGGGCAGACCAACGCCACGCTGCGCCGCGGGGACGCGATCGAGCAGCTGACCCTGGACCGGGCCGCGGAGCTGCTGGCCGAGAAGCGGTCCAGGGGGCCGGCGCCGGCCAAGCCGCGGGCCCGCAGGGCCGCCGCCGCCAAGCGCTAGACCTGCCCTTGTCGGGCCGTCGCGCCCGTCCGAGGGCGGACGGCGCCCGCGGCTAGGGTGGGCCGCGTGCCGGCCTTCCTGCTCGCCCTGGAGGGTGGGGAGGGGACGGGCAAGTCCACCCAGGCCGCCCTCCTCGTCGCCGCGCTGACCGCCGCCGGGCACGAGGTGGTCGCCACCCGGGAGCCCGGTGCCGGACGGGTCGGTGCCGTGCTGCGCGAGCAGCTGCTGGACCCCGCACTCGGCCCGCTGGACCCCCGCGCGGAGGCGCTGCTGTACGCCGCGGACCGCGCCGAGCACGTGGCCCGCCTCGTGCGCCCCGCGCTGGCGCGTGGCGCGGTGGTGGTCACGGACCGGTTCGTCGACTCCTCGCTGGCCTACCAGGGCGTGGCGCGGGGGCTGGGGGTGGCGGCGGTCGGTGCGCTGTCCGCGTTCGCGACCGGTGGGCTGGTGGCCGACCTCGTCGTGCTACTGGACCTCGACCCCGCCGTGGGGCTGGCCCGGGCCGAGGGGACCCCGGACCGCCTGGAGGCCGAGCCGATGGACTTCCACCACCGGGTCCGGGAGGCCTTCCTCACCCTGGCCGCCGGGGACCCGGCAGGCCACGTCGTCGTCGACGCCGCCCGCGACCCGGCCGCCGTGCATGCCGACGTGTGGGCGGCGGTCACGGCCCGGCTGGCGGCGGGAGCGACCCGGTGAGCGTGTTCGACGAGGTGGTCGGCCAGGACGCTGCCGTCGCCCAGCTGGCCGCGGCGGCCGCCGACGCCGCCTCGGTGGTGGCCGGCGGCGCCGGGCCGGCGATGACCCACGCGTGGGTGGTGACCGGTCCCCCCGGGTCGGGTCGCACGACGGCGGCGCTGGCCTTCGCCGCGGCCCTGCAGTGCCCCAGCGGGGGCTGCGGTCGCTGCCACGACTGTCGCACGGCGCTGGCCGGCACCCACCCCGACGTGGCCATGGTCCGCCCGCCCGGCCTGCACTACCTGGTCAAGGACGTCCGTCACCTGGTCAGGGAGGCGACGATGGCCCCGGCCCGCGGGCGCTGGCAGGTGGTGGTGGTCGAGGACGCGGACCGCCTGGAGGGACCGGACCTGGCCTGGCGCGGCGCGAACGTGCTGCTCAAGGCGCTGGAGGAGCCCGCCCCGCGCACCGTGTGGCTGCTGTGCGCGCCCAGCCTGGAGGACGTGCTGCCGACGATCCGGTCGCGCTGCCGCCACATCGGGCTGCGCACCCCCGCCCGTGACGCCGTCGCCGCGCTGCTGGTGCGCCGCGACGGGGTGGACCCGGCGCTGGCCCAGTTCGCGGCGCAGGCCGCCGCGGGGCACATCGGCCGGGCACGGCGGCTGGCCACCGACGAGTCGGCGCGACTGCGTCGGGCGGCGACGCTGCGCCTACCCGCCCGCCTGGTGGACGTCGGAGCCTGCCTGACCGGCGCGGCCAACGTGGTGGACGCCGCGGAGGAGGAGGCGACCGCGGCCAGCGGCACCCGCGACGCCGACGAGACCGCGGCGCTGGCGACCGCGCTCGGGCAGGGCTCCAGCCGCGGTCTGGACGCGACGGCGCGCTCGCAGCTGAAGGACCTGGAGAAGTCCCACAAGCGTCGCTCCACCCGCACCCAGCGCGACGTTCTCGACCTCGCCCTGCTGGACCTGGTCGCCTTCTACCGCGACGTCCTGGTCACCCAGCTGGGCGCACCGGTGGACCTGGTGCACGCCGACGTGGCCGACGAGGTCGCGGCGGTCGCCGCCGCCTCCACCCCGACGCTGACCCTGGCCAGGGTCGACGCGATCGGCCGGTGTCGGGCCATGCTGGCCGCGAACGTCGCGCCCCTGCTGGCGGTGGAGGCGATGATGCTGGCGCTGCGGGACCGTCGCTGAGCGACGCGAGGACGCCGCGGTGGCTGCTAGGGCCGCTCGGCGGCGGTGCTCAGGCCGTGCGCGTACGCGAGCAGCCCGTCCACGGCCGGACCGATCACGTCCTCCGCGCTGCGGGCCAGGTCCGGGGAGCCCAACGTCGTGGCGGCCGCCGCCAGCAGGAGCTCGCAGGCGTCGACCCCGCGCGCCAGGCGCGCGGCCACCTCGGCGGCCGCTGCCTTCGCCGCGTCGGCCGCCGGCCCCGCAGGTCCCAGGGACAGCCGGTGCAGGACGGCGAGCCGCTCGGCCTGCGCGTGCAGCGTCGGCACGGCCTCCACGCCGGCCCGCTCCAGCTCGGCGGCGGCGTCGGGGTGCAGCGAGCGCAGCGCCGCGGCGACCTCCCGCAGCTGGCGCTCCGCGACCGCCAGCCGGCGCACCGTCGCGGCCCCGACCGCCGAGGTCGGCAGCGTCACCAGGGGCACCGCCCGCACCGGCGGTGCGGTGGGCGGGGGCAGGGC
>Ga0209698_10006589_pt1 | contig 12316 bp, 8 predicted proteins | sample LitLauG_LLR_2012_FD_187203 | JGI IMG/M metagenome (GOLD analysis project Ga0209698, IMG submission 187203) | Freshwater sediment microbial communities from Pennsylvania, USA - Little Laurel Run_MetaG_LLR_2012 (SPAdes) (version 2) | ecosystem: Environmental > Aquatic > Freshwater > Creek >...
CTTTTCGTTTTGTCCTTTTTAATTTCCCCGGCACAACTTCGTTTATCTGCTTTTTTCGGCGACCATATGATCCTGCAAAGGGAAAAACCCGTGAAGATCTGGGGAAGCGCCAGAGCTGGTGAGCGCATTCGCGTGCATATCGGGCAGGTGGATGCTTCGGCTCTTGCTGATCGGGATGGTCACTGGCTGGTTGTCCTGCCTGCTTTTGCCGCCGGGGGTCCTTATATCCTGCGTATTGAAACCAGGAAGGAAGCCAGGATCATTTCAGACGTCCTGTTTGGAGAGGTGTGGCTTTGTTCCGGTCAGTCCAATATGGAATTCAGAGTCCGGGACGCCCTCCAGGCAAAGTATCAAATACACCGGGCTCTTAATCCCCTGATCCGTGACTTCCACATATCCCGCAGGCTGAGTCTGCATCCTGAACCCTTTATTGATTCGGGGAGTTGGGTCATCTCTTCACCACAGACCACGGGGGATTTTACCGCGGTGGGCTATTTTTTCGCGCTTGATATTTTTGACAGTCTGCATGTACCCGTCGGACTGATTGACAACAGCTGGGGGGGATCCCAGGTGGAAAGCTGGATCAGCCGGGATGCGATGAAAGGTTCGGATGAGTTGAGAGACTATGCACAACAAATGCCGGAGAGCTGGGAACAGAGTACAGAAAGGATAGAAAGGCAATACGCCGATTCACTGAAAAAGTGGAATGCAGGTCAAATTCCCAACGTGGCGACGGCTGATATTTTTCGGCCCAGTTATTCCTTCTCAGGCTGGATGCCTGCGCCTGCGCCCGGAGCCTGGGACTGGTCTGGTCTACCCGGTTATCGGGGTGAGGGGTATATGGTCCGGGAAATCTGGCTGGACTCCATACAAACGGCCCTGCCTTCTACCATCAGCCTTGGCTTAAACGATCTCCGTTTCAGCTGGTTTGTGAATGGCATACCGTTGCCTAAAACAGGCGATAAAATTTTCCAGGCCTCCCTGCCTGCGAATTACTGGAAAACCGGAAAAAATATACTGGTGTTGGAGATTGGCCCCCAGCCTGTGCCGGATTTGTTGGAAATGGGGATCGGGGGAAATGCCGATCAGTTGTATCTGGATTTTGACGGTGAAAAAATAACGCTGGCTGACGGCCATTGGAAGATGTTGCCGGCATGGAACAGACCGCATCATTTTATGCGCTGGATGAACAGCGAGGGGGCGATCATTTACAATGCCATGCTCCATCCCCTCATCCCCCTGGGTATCCGGGGTGTGTTATGGTACCAGGGCGAAACCAATACCCCCCGGGCATTTGAATACCGAAAAACCTTTCCCTTCATGATCGACAGCTGGCGAAAGGAATGGCAGGATGATTTTTACTTCCTTTTTGTACAACTGGCCAATTATGGATCCAGCCAAAACAGCAATGTGGGGAGCGACTGGGCTGAGTTAAGGGAAGCACAACACCTTACTCTTCGGTTACCCAAGACCGGTATGTCTGTCACCATCGATATCGGAGATCCCCATGACATACACCCGAAAAATAAGGAGGATGTCGGGAAACGGCTGGCCGCGATCGCGCTCAATGACGCATATGGTTTCCCGCAAACCCATGGTGGCCCCGATTATGATACCGTTTTGTTTACCGCCGGTAAGGCCTATCTGTATTTCAAATCCCGGGGCGGGGGTCTCCTGTCCAGGGACCAGAGCGGTTACCTGCGTGGTTTTGAAATCGCCGGACCGGACCGGCGATTCTATTTTGCCCGGGCAAAGGTACTGGGAGACCGGATTGAAGTGTATTCGGATTCGGTTGCGCAACCTGTTGCCGTCAGGTATGGGTGGAGCAACGCACCCGAGGGCCTTAACCTGTATAATATGGAAGGATTTCCGGCTTCGCCTTTCAGGACCGATCAATGGCCGGGGGTAACCGGATCCGCTCATTTTTATAAGCCCTGATCCGGGTTTCGAAAACGGAGCGATGACTGAAGTCCTTATTTCTCCGGGTTGCTGTAAGCTTCCTTACCATTCACCACGGTCAACAGGATTTTCGTGTCCCGTATATTTTCCGGTGCCATGGAAAACAGGTCCTGGGAAAGGACGGTGAAGTCAGCGAGCATGCCGGCTTTCAGCCTTCCCGTTTTATTTTCCTGAAATCCGGCCCAGGCATTGTTGACCGTATAACAGCGCAGTGCCTGGTCCACCGAGATTTTCTGATCCGGGAACCATCCGCCCGGATTTTTATCATCGAGGGTCCTTCGCGTGACAGCTGCATAGATCCCCGCGATGGGATCGAGGGGAGCCACGGTCCAGTCGGATCCGAAGGTGAGGTTTGCATGGTCTTCCAGCAGCGATCTGAAGACATAGGTGCCGCGAAGTCTCCCACTGTCGAGTCTTTTAGCTGCCCATTTTCCATCGTCGATCGCATGATAGGGCTGCATGGAAGGGATCACCTGGAGGCTGGCAAAACGGCCGATGGCCTGTTGTGTCAGGTGCTGCGCATGTTCCACGCGGAAACGATGGTCTTTTCCCGGATTCTTTTTCTCGGCTTCTTCATAAACCCCGAGTATCCAGTCGTTCGCATGGTCGCCTATCGCGTGGGTAGCGATATGCAGTCCTGCAGAATCTGCGGAAAGGATCCACTGTCTCAGGAGGTTGGTATCGGTCACCTGCAAACCGGTGGAATGGGGTGCGTCGAGATAGGGCTTATAAAACCAGGCGGTGGTAGAACCCAGTGAGCCGTCCACAAACCCTTTGAGACCGCCCCAGCGCAACAGGTCGTCTCCCCAACCGTTTTTCTTCACAAAGGAGTCGAGTTTTTGCCAGGTATGGATGGCAACGAATGAATAGATCCGGATTGGCAATTTTCCTGCCGCCTCCGCTCTCCGGTAAGTGGCCAGGTCAATCCATCCTCCATAAGAGCCCATATCGTGCACCTGGGTAAACCCATGGGAGAGTCCGTGTGCGGCAGCGCGGGCCAGGGCCTCGTCGAGTTCGTTTTCTGTCGGTTCGGGGATCACCCGGTAGACGAGGCTGGTGGCTTCATCCCGCAGAATGCCTGTGGGTTCGCCGGTCTTTGGATCTTTTACAATTTCTCCGCCAGGCGGGTTGGGGGTGTTCTTATTGATCCCGGCCAGTTTCAGGGCAATGGAATTGGCGAGTCCCATATGACCGTCATAACGGTTTAGGAATACCGGATGCGCGAAACTGATGCTGTCGATCCATTCTTTTCTGGGCAACTGACCTCCCCAGGCTTCATGATCCCAATTGCCCCCCTTGATCCAGCCATTTCCCTTTGCTGAATCGGCGTAATGGTGGAAGGAGGAGATGAAGTCCGCCATGGATTTCACGTCCCGCAAATTGATATTGGCCAGGAAATATCCGCCTTCCAGGAAATGGGTATGGTTGTCGATGAAACCCGGGACCAGTAATTTCCCCTTTAGGTCAGTCATGGTGGTGCCGGACCCCGCATAGGACTGGTAATCGTCCCCCACATACAGGATCAGGGAGTCCTTCATGGCGATGGCTTTGGCCAGAGGATTGGAAGAATCACCGGTCCAGATTTTTGCATTGAAGTAAATGTGGTCGGCCACGGGATGGGGATGGCAGGCTATCAGGGACGAGACCCAAAGTGCACATAAAATCAGTATTCTGTTGCTCATGCAAGGGGAATTAAATCTCTAATATACGCCATTCGGCGCTTCAGCCTGCGAGACATGCCGGAGGTCTTCAGGTCAAAATGGGCTAACTTCCCTAAAAAAATTAAACGACGCATATGAACCACTCTACACTCAACTGGCCGGCTATTCTGGTAGCTGCATTGTTCACTTTTGTCATGGGATACCTCTGGTATTCTCCCAGCTTGTTTGGTAAAGCCTGGATGGACGCCATCGGCTTTAAAAAAGAGGATTCCAAAAGACCGGACATGACGAAAGTGCTGGTCTTGTTTTTTCTATTTTCTTTGGTTATGTCCTTTAACCTGGCCCTTTTTCTGAATGAACCGGATGTAAGTTGGCAAAGGGGTGCACTCTATGGATTCCATATTGGCTTTGGCTTTGTGGCCATGTCGATATTTATCACCGGCCAGTTTGAAAAAAGATCAACCCGCTATATGCTGATTCATGGTGGATATTATTGCTTTTGCTTTGTGGTGATGGGGGCCATCCTGGGTGCCTGGCGGTAAAAGTCAAAGGCTGTCTCCCTGACGTCCTGTCTTTTCCTTTTGCTGGCTGAATGATTTTATTTAACTTCATTCTGAAACGATCGCAGCTGTATACGGCTGCTTTTTCTATTTTTATAGGCCAAACTAATATTATGGATCCTAAGAGTTTATTGGACTTATATGAAAAGACTCCAGGATTCTGGGATGAGATGCGCCTCGGATCAGAATTCCGCGAACCTTACCAGCAGGTTGTGCATGCACTCCAACAACTGGATGTACAAAGTCTGCAACAGAAGGAAAGACTGGCCAGTGAATTATTTATGAACCAGGGCATCACCTTTACCGTGTACAACGATGATGCCGGCATTGAAAGGATTTTTCCCTTCGACATCATCCCCCGCGTATTAACAGGACAGGAGTGGAAAACCATCGAGGACGGACTGAAGCAACGACTCAAGGCGCTCAATCTTTTTCTCAAGGATGTCTATTCGGAGCAACAGATCATTCACGATAAAATCATTCCTGCGGAATTGATTGCCTCTTGTCCCCATTATATGCGGGAGGTAGCCGGCATCCAGGTGGCGCATGATATTTATATACACATCTCCGGCATCGATTTGATTCGGGGTGATAATGGTGTATTTTATGTGCTGGAAGATAATCTCCGCACACCTTCCGGCGTGTCTTACATGCTCGAGAACAGGGAAATTACCAAACGTCTTTTTCCGGAGCTGGTGGCGAGTTCCCGGGTGCGCCGGGTGAGTAATTATCCACTGCTCCTCCATGAGATTCTGCTTTCCCTGTCTCCTGCCCAGATCTCGGATCCCAATGTGGCTTTACTCACTCCGGGCATTTACAATTCAGCCTATTACGAGCATACATTCCTCGCCCGCCAGATGGGTATTCCCCTGGTGGAAGGCCGGGACCTTGTCGTGGACAACCATAAAGTGTATATGAAAACTACCCAGGGGCTGGAACAGGTCCATGTCCTTTACCGGCGGGTGGACGATGATTTCCTGGATCCTCTTGTCTTCAGGCCCGATAGCGCCCTGGGTGTGCCGGGTCTGATTGCCGCCTATCGAAAGGGAACGGTGGCCATTGTCAATGCGGTGGGCAACGGAGTAGCGGACGACAAGGCCATTTATGCGTATGTACCGGCCATGATCCGCTATTATTTGAATGAAGAACCGTTGCTGCCCAATGTGGAGACTTATGAAATGAGTGATCCCGATGCCCGCAAGTTTGTTTATGACAACATCCAAAGGATGGTGATCAAACGAACCAACCAGTCCGGGGGATATGGCATGGTGATGGGCAATAAGGTTAGTGATGATGACTGGGCAAAAGCCAGGAAAGAAATTGAAGCTGACCCGAGAAGTTTTATCGCACAACCCATCATCAATCTGTCCACAGCTCCCTGTTTTATCGATGGGAAATACGAAGGAAGACATGTGGACCTGCGTCCTTATGCCTTATGTGGTCCTTCAGGTATCCAGATCGTGCCGGGCGGATTAACCCGTGTGGCTTTGCGAAAAGGATCGCTGATCGTCAATTCTTCACAGGGAGGCGGCAGTAAGGATACCTGGGTGATCGATTAAATGGTCAAATCAAAAATTGGAATCATCATGTTAAGCAGGATTGCAGACTCTCTGTTTTGGTTGAACCGTTATATGGAAAGGGCGGATGGCATGTTAAGGCTGGCCGCCACCCACTATATCTTTTCATTGGATAAGGATGCCAAGGTCCCGATGACCTGGATGCCCGTCATGGAAATTTTTACCGATTCCGAAGCCGATGAGCTGAAGACCATTGAGCATAATACCGAAGAATGTCTCAAGCGACTGCTGATCGATACGAGCAACCCCAACTGTCTGAAAACCCTGGTGAACCGGGCAAGGGAAAACGCTCGGGGGGCGCAGGATCATATTACCAAGGAAGTATGGGAAGAAGTCAACCAGATGTACCACCTCGTCAACCAACCCAGCCTGCAGCATAAAATAGATTCCTATATGGGTTTGGAAGTGATGGAACCCTTAATCAGACACACGGTTTTGTATGCCGGCATCACCGACATCACGATGCCCAGGGGTACGGGCTGGTGTTTTATGAATTTGGGAAAATACATAGAACGCTGTCTCCAAACCATTGATTTAGCAGAAAAGCAACTCTTGTTTACCAATTTCCGTGAGGCAGATACCAATGACCTGCTCCAATGGAAGTATCTGTTATTCAGCTTATCGGGGTATGAACTGCATGTGAAAACCTACCGGAGCCCCAACCATAACTTTAATGTGCTGCACCAGGTATTAATCAATGAAAATTTTCCGCGTTCAGTGATGTATTCGTTGCAGCGCATAGAGCACTACCTGAATAAAGTGATCGGCCACCAGATGAATGAAGAAAGGGCAGCGTTGTTGCGCAGTTTCGGACGTCTGTTCAGCCGGGTGCGATATATGGAACTCGATTCGCTGAATAAGGATACGGTTCCGATCTTTTTTGAAGACATTAAATCAGACCTGGTTTCCTTCAATCAGAAAGTCGTACAACACTTCTTCTCTTATTCTTAAGTTTTTGCCGCATGCCCCTCTTCAAGATTCAGCACATCACTACTTATAGGTATGACCGGCTGATTCAGGAGAGCATAAACGAAATCAGGATCTTCCCATCGATTTCTGTGGAGCAGGAAGTGTTGGAACAGGAATTGGTGATAACGGGTCATCCGGAAGTACAACTATTTGTTGACTACTGGGGCAATAAGGCGGGGACCTTCAACCTCCTGGAACCACACCGGGAACTGATCATCAACAGCAGGCTGATGGTACGTACGACCGGGCTTGATGTACTACAGATCAATTTTCTTGGCGTTTTTCAGGAGCTGTCGGGAGACCGTCAAGGGAATTTCAACTTGCTGGAACTGTCGAAGCCGGAAGGCATTCGTTCTCAATCATTGATCCAGGAAATCGTTGAAAGGGTGCAGAGCCCCGATGATTCTGTGGCCATCAGCATTAAGAACGCCAGCGACTATATTTTTGAACAATTCAGCTACATTAAAGGGATCACGAATACCGACACCACCGTTGATGAAATTGTGGAAAAGCGGGCTGGCGTATGCCAGGATTTTGCTCACCTCCTTTTGCAGATTTTAAGAACGATGGACATTCCCAGCCGATATGTGAGTGGTTATATTTGCCCGCACCGGTCCGGGTTGCGGGGAGAGGGTGCTACGCATGCCTGGGTGGAAGCCTGGATTCCGGGTTCGGGCTGGACGGGGATTGATCCGACGAACAAAATCTGGGTGACCAATACCCACGTTAAGCTGGCTGTGGGAAAGGATTTTTCGGATTGCAGCCCTGTAAAGGGAACCTTTAAAGGGCTGGCCCGGCAAACGCTTTCCGTTTTTGTTTCCGTGGATTATGAGGACGGTGAGGTCATCGAAGCATTGAATGCTGTGGAAACGCCTCCCGAAGACAGGCAGCCGGATTCATCCCGGGTTTCTTCTGCATCCCAGCAGTAGCTGTAATTTTGTCTTGTACCGGCAGGCCGAGCCTTGTAAGAGGCTATAGAATAAAGTCTCCCGGTCCCGAAAATCAAATTCATTTAAAATTCCTGATGGTATGTCCAGTCCCGTATTCCAATCGATCTATCCCTATACGCAGGAATTGTTAGCCGAATATCCGCTGATGGATGATGCGGGTCTGGACCGGGCGCTCAGGGAAGCTTCCAAGGCTTTTGGCCTCTGGAGAAAATTTTCTTTTTCGCAAAGGGCGGTTGTACTCAGGCAGGTGGCGTTGATCCTGCGTCGCGATCTGGAATCACTGGCTACCCTGATCACCCATGAAATGGGTAAAGTGATCGGCGAAGCGAGGGCGGAAATAGAGAAATGCGCCGTAACGGCTGAATATTATGCAGAACACAGCGCCGATTTCCTGAAAGATGAGTTCTTCGAGGCGGGATATGCTACCAGTCTGGTGACTTATCAGCCCCTTGGCGTGGTACTGGGCATTATGCCCTGGAACTTTCCCTTCTGGCAGGTCTTTCGTTATGTTTCTCCCACGCTGATGGCGGGCAATACGACTTTGCTGAAACATGCCCCCAATGTTTGCGGTTGTGCGATGGCGTTAGAGAAGATCTTTGTTGAGGCAGGGGCACCCCGGGGTGTTTTTGCCGCTATCCTCGTCGAGACGACAGCTGTTGGTCAAATCCTCTCTTCGGATTGGGTGCAGGCCGTCACCCTCACGGGTAGTGAACGAGCAGGCAGTGCGGTGTCTTCCCTGGCGGGACACTATATCAAGAAATCGTTGATGGAACTCGGCGGTTCGGATGCGCTCATCGTTTTACCGGATGCAGACATGAAGGCAGCCGTTTCTGTTGCTTTGCAGTCACGTATGCTGAATGCAGGGCAGTCATGCATAGGGGCCAAACGGTTTATCATTCTGAAAGATGCATTGTCAGGTTTCCTGGACGAATTCCTGGTGCAGTTAAAAATGCTCAGACAGGGCGATCCTTTTGATCCCGGGAATACTACAGGGCCCATGGCCAGACTAGATCTGGTGGCTACTCTCGAAAAACAGCTGTTGGGCTCTGTAAAAATGGGGGCAAAACTCTTATGGGGAGGGGAAGTGGATGGCTGTAATGTCAAGCCAGCCCTCTTGTTAAACGTGGGGATAGGTATGCCCGCCTTTGAGGAAGAGACATTCGGTCCCCTGGCCGCCATCATCCTTGCCAGGGATGAATCGGATGCCATCAGGTTGGCGAATGCATCGCGGTATGGACTGGGTGGCAGTATCTGGACGAGTGACCCGGATAAGGGTATGACGATGGCCAGGCAGATCGAAGCCGGTGCCGTGTTTATCAATGGTCTGGTTAAATCCGATCCCCGGATGCCATTCGGGGGTGTAAAAAAATCGGGCTATGGCAGGGAATTGGGAAGACCCGGTATTCTGGAATTTGTGAATGTGAAGACCATTGCTGTTTCATAGGCCGGTCTGTCGGATTATACAGGCGGATAAGGCTTGCCGCCATAAGCATTGGTAAATGGGGGAGACAGGGCCATAAAAAGGAAAAGCACCAAGCCTTTTTCAGTATTTCTCAGCTTTCGCTTTAATACCTACTGACCCGATGCTTCCTTGGGTTGTTTCAATCTTCTTACAGATCTACGCTCCCCAACTGAGTTACTTCTTTCTTGTTACAGATGTCCGTTCCTCAATTACAGTTCTAAGATACTGTCAGGGATGAGCAGTTTCCAAATTATGGGGGCTTTGGTTTTGCACCCCTTTCGCACATAGTTATCCACCTTTCATCCTGGTATCCCGATGGGTCATGCAGGACTCAGTCTCTTACGTGCAGAGGGAGAGGGCTTTACTTGAGGGAGGCATGAAATCTTTTCAAATCATGCTGATCAGCCGGGCTGAAGATTTCATGGTTATCGTATTTGGCTTTCAGAAATAACACCCGTTTGTGGTTTGGGAACCTTTCCAGAATTTCCGTGATCAGCCTTCCGGTCTGTTCATCTTTTTCAAACAAGGGTTTTGCTTCCGGCAATTCCGATTTATACCGGGTTGGCATTCGTTTGATGATCGCTTCGATGGCTGCTAGTTTGCCGGGGGGGAGGGTTTCGATTTTAGAAGCCTTTCCATATAATCCCTGCAGCTGTTTTTTGCTGAGGGATCCTCTCTGCAGATATTGTTTATACAGGCTGATGATGAATGAGGACAGGGGATAGGCCAGGATACATTCTTCCAATACCTCATTGATCATGTCGAGTCTGTCTTTTTGCGGATGTGTGGCCATAATAACATACAAATTTAACGGATCTCCATATAGGGCTGCCTGAGGACGGTTAGACAGCGTTTATCCATTACGGAATGACGTTTGGGATGGAGATGGGGTGGAAAACAAGATGCGAATGGTTTTACGGTTAAACAGAATCATCGACGAGTTCCAAAAGCGTTAACTTTAATATTTGGGATCCGTAAGATCGAGTGGTTTTATTTCCTTCCCTTTTCTTTATTCGACAATCAGCCCACTTTTCAGGATCAGGAAATCCCAAAAATGGTTAGTCCATCACTGCAGGTTCCTCATGTATATCTTGGAAGACATGAGTATTCGTCTTTGAAAGCGCACTATTTTTCTAACAAATACCTATTCTTTCATTACCAAATCAAACACCATGACACTTCAAAAAAAACGAATGCTTCATTTTTTCAAAATAGCGCCCGTGCTATTTTTTATTTTAATGAGTTTATCCGCTCATTCGCAGACTAAAAAACCAAATATCGTTGTTATCATGGGCGATGACATCGGGATGTGGAATATTGGCGCTTACCACCGGGGACTGATGGCTGGTCGTACGCCGAATCTGGACAAACTGGCCAAGAGCGGCATGTTGTTTACGGACTACTACGCTGAGGCGAGTTGTACCGCTGGCCGGGCAAACTTTATTACCGGAGAGTTGCCCATCCGAACAGGTTTAACTACCGTCGGGCAGGCCGGTTCAAAAATCGGGATGCCAGATGCGGCGCCTACCATTGCCACCGTACTCAAATCGATGGGTTATGCCACTGGTCAATTTGGTAAGAACCATCTGGGCGATCTCAATCAGTTCTTACCTACTGTACACGGATTTGATGAATTTTTTGGTTATCTCTATCATTTGGATGCCATGGAAGACCCTTATCACCACAACTATCCGCCGGCTCTTAAAGATGTGACAGGGCCAAGAAATATGGTTCATTCCTGGGCTACCAATACCGATGACCCTACCGTACAGCCTAGATGGGGCAAGATCGGCAAACAGAAAATCGAGGATGCCGGCACACTTTATCCCCCACGAATGGAAACGGTTGATGATGAAATCCTGGATCTGGCACTTAAATTTACCGACAAGGCAATTGCAGCGAACAAGCCTTTTTTCCTATGGCTCAATCCAACCCGCATGCATGTGGTCACTCATCTTTCGCCGAAATATGAGGCGCTGCGGACACCGGAGAATGGGTGGAGTATACAGGAAGCAGGTATGGCCCAGCTGGATGATATCGTAGGTTCCGTGATGCAATATCTCAAGGACAAGGGCTTGGATAACAACACGATTATTGTCTTCACAACGGACAATGGCGCTGAAAATTTTACCTGGCCAGACGGGGGAAATACACCCTTTGCCGGTGGAAAAGGAACGGCTTTGGAAGGCGGATTTCGAGTTCCTGCTATTTTGAGTTGGCCGGGTATGGTGCCCGCGGATGTGGTCCAAAATGGAATTTTTTCAGGCCTGGATTGGTTTCCCACTTTTGTAGCCGCTGCTGGAGATACCAGTATCGGAACGGAGTTGCTGAAGGGAAAACAAATTGGCGACAAGACCTATAAGGTGCATCTGGATGGTTACAATCAGCTGGATCTGATCACCGGTAAAACTTCGCAGTCTGCACGTAACGAAATTTTCTACTTTACCGAAGGAACGCTTAGCGCCGTTCGCATAAAGGACTATAAATACCGCTTTACCGATCAGCCCAATGGTTGGTTAGGAGCCACCCAAAAAGTGGACTGGCCCATCCTGGTGAATTTACGTCTGGATCCTTTTGAACGGATGGGGATGTACAATGGTAAGGACAACGGCTCTTTGGCTTATTATAACTGGTTTGTCTATGAATTCTGGCGTTTTACTTTTGTTCAACAGGTAATCGGAAAATATGCCCTGAGCTTTTTGGACTTTCCGCCTATGCAGGAGGGTGCCAGTTTTAATTTGGCTGCCCTTAAGGCAGAATTGCAAAAGAGGATGGAAGAATCCAAGAGTGGATCCGGAAATTAACCTCAATGCCGGACAGAGACAGTAAGTTGACGGTATGAGATTTAAACTAATCGGGATACCTGGTAAACGCCCTCATCCTCATCCGGCGTGGGCGGAGCAGGGTGATGTATGGGCCTCATAATTCAATTTATGAGGCCTTTCCATATTTCCCCTGGATGTCCTGAAATCGTAAAAACCAAACCGATACACTTTGCCGCAGGCCGATTCCGCATCGGATATGGAGAGGCTTGGTATATCAAATAAACCGTTTGGTCGCATTTTTGCGCACGAATTCTTTTAAACCTTACATTTATTCTTTGGAAATCCTATATTCCTTTAAAGGAAAACATGCTCATCCGGGTTGGGTCAATCCCTACGCTAAATGATTTTTTGTT
>Ga0209698_10006590_pt1 | contig 12315 bp, 10 predicted proteins | sample LitLauG_LLR_2012_FD_187203 | JGI IMG/M metagenome (GOLD analysis project Ga0209698, IMG submission 187203) | Freshwater sediment microbial communities from Pennsylvania, USA - Little Laurel Run_MetaG_LLR_2012 (SPAdes) (version 2) | ecosystem: Environmental > Aquatic > Freshwater > Creek >...
ACCTGGAGTGGTTCAACATATCGAAGGCAATCGTATTTCTCTCGGCGAGCCCGACGGCACGCGATCGGATCGCTCCCGCCGAATTGCTGACGCACTCATCGCCTCAGGTTTGCGTTGCCCGGTCACCACTCGCATCCGCCACGAGATTTGGGTGAAGGTCCTGGGAAACGCGTCGTTCAATCCCGTGAGCGCACTGACACGTGCCACCCTGGTTCAGATGGTGCGCGATCCCGAGGTCTGTTCCGTGATCCGGAGCATCATGCAGGAAGTGGAAGCGGTATCGGGCAAGTTGGGGATGGAGTTGCCGGTCACCATCGACCAGCGCATTGCGGGTGCTGAGAAAATCGGGGAGCACAAAACCTCCATGCTTCAGGATCTCGAGGCGGCCCGTCCGATGGAACTCGAAGCGCTGGTCGGGGCGGTCGTCGAGTTGGGTGAGCGTGTCGGGCTCCCCATGTCTACCACGCGAGCGGTATACAGCTGCGCCAAACTGCTGGCGCAGTGCGCAGTCCTTCAACGTCCTCGCTAATAATAAAGATCGTGATACGATCTATTCCGGCGTCGGACCGGCAGCCGGCCCAGCGTTGACTAACCCTGGTGATATCCGCCATTCTGGCCACGAGAGATCGTCTTGTCAGGTGTCTCGACAAACACCCGTTTGACGGGGGGCCGATTTTCATGGCAGTTTTACCGCAGAAAAATATTTGCTAGGGGCTGGAAAACAGGGGTATACTCCCTCCGTCGTCTGGTCCACTTATCGGACCACTTGCCTATGCCAGGATCGATCAAACCCGATTTGGAAGTAGTCCGCAGGAACAAGGTCTACGAGGAAGTCGCCAAGCAGATCGAGCGTCTGATCCTGAACAAACTGAAGCCTGGCGACAAACTCCCGTCGGAGCGTGAACTGGCTGAGGTCCTCCAGGTAAGCCGAAGTTCCATTCGAGACGCAATCCGAAGTCTGGAACTGATGGGATTGGTTGAACCTCGACAAGGTGCGGGCACGATCGTTCGCGAAAAATCATCGGAAGCGGTGATCAACCCCTTTGCCGATGCCCTGAAGCGCAGGCAGGAACTGGTCAGCGAGCTTCTGGATTTTCGCAAAATGCTCGAGCCACCTTTGGCGGCACGTGCTGCCACGCACGCTTCCGCCGACGAAATTTCCGAATTGGAAGAGATTCTTCAGCGACAGGTAGACAAGGTGTCGCTCGGTGAAGTCGCCATCGCGGAAGACGCGGAATTTCACTACAACATCGCCCTGGCTTCCGGCAATAGTGTCGTGCTGAAGGTGCTCGACATCGTCATGGACTTGCTGAAAGACACGCGCACGCGGTCCCTGCAGTTGGAAGGGCGTCCGGAAAAGTCGCTGGCTGGCCACCGCCGGATCTTGTCGGCGATCAAACGCCATGATGCCGAAGCAGCAAAAGCGGCGATGCGGCGGCACATCGAAGATGTCGAAGAGATCGTGCTTGATAAGTTTTGAAGGCAGAGAGTTCTTTCGCCGCTGACAAGAGCCCCGATCAAAAAGGGACAAGCGGCGTACCGTCCAGCGTTTCAATGTGGGGATGATCTGATTTGACTGAGCGGGAAAACGACGCGATCCGAAGCGCCAGTGTGTCTCTTGGTGCGGATCGCACCGAGAAACAGCAGATGGACGCTATCCTCGACAAGCTGACACGCGAAGAACTGGCTGCAAGTCGCAGTGTCGAGATTTCTTCTTCGCACCACGCGCCCGCCATCAAACTGCGCGTTGCCGAGGCACGTGTCGAAGACGTCGGCCGAGCCATTGCCCGGCTCGCACCGGTCGACCTGCAGAATCTAAATGCTCGCGCGGGCGACGTGCTGAGGATCAGCGGCGCTGCGATCGGGGTTGCGCGCGCCGAGCTTTCTGAGGATGGACACGAAGGCATGATCCAGATCGACGGAACCTGCCGCAACAACTGTGGCGCGGGTTTGCAGGAGCAGGTGACGGTCGAGCGAATCGACCACGAGCAGGCCGTGGCGGTGCGCTTCACGCCTCTGTGGGTGGGAGCTGCGCCCGCCACCATCGCGCCCGACCGAATGCTCGAGGATCTCGTCGGTGTTCCTGTCATCGGCGGTTGCGTCGTGCGCGTGCCCACCTACGCCAAAGCAGTGAACTTTCAGGTTGTGCGCACCATCCCCTCGGGACCGGTTGTAATCGGCCCTCGTACTGACATTCGCGTTGTGGAGAGCGATCAGACTGCGGCTACTGCTCCGGCCGTGTCCTACGAGGACATCGGTGGCCTTGAGCGCGAAGTGGCTCGGGTGCGTGAAATTGTCGAGTTGCCGCTGAAGTATTCGCGCATCTTCGAGCGCTTAGGAATTCTCGCGCCCAAGGGTGTGCTCTTGTACGGTCCTCCAGGCACCGGCAAGACTCTGCTTGCTCGCGCAGTAGCTGCAGAAAGCCGTGTGCACTTCATTCATCTCAACGGCCCTGAGATCATGCGGAAGTTTTACGGCGAGAGCGAGGCCAAGCTCCGTGAGGTGTTTGAGGAAGCGGCTCGCCACGCGCCGGCGATCCTGTTCATCGACGAGATCGATGCCGTGGCTCCCAAACGCACGGAAGTAGTCGGGGAAGTTGAAAAGCGCGTTGTCGCGCAGCTACTCAGCTTGATGGACGGCTTCGTCGCCCGCGGTCAGGTGATCGTTATCGGTGCGACCAACATTCCCGAGGTTCTGGACCCGGCGCTGCGCCGCCCTGGCCGTTTCGATCGCGAAATTGAAATCGGCGTTCCGAACACGCAGGCGCGGCTGCAAATTCTCAGGATCCATACGCGCGCTATGCCGCTGGCGGCGGATGTCGATCTTCAGGAAATCGCCGAGCATTCTCACGGATTCGTCGGCGCGGATCTCGAAGCACTAGGGCAGGAAGTCGGCATGATTGCTTTGCGCCGGTTCCTCTCGGCTGACCCGCTAGCAGGAGGCGATACCCCTGCCGACGTGGGATCACTGCACGTCACGCGCGACGACTTTCTTGCCGGTTTAAAGGAAGTCGAGCCCAGCGCAACTCGCGAGTTCTACATTGAGAAGAGCACGACGACGTTTGAATCGCTCGGGGGGCTTCACGAGGTGAAGCGGATGCTCGATGCCGTCATCGAACACTCTCACATGCGCGATGAGATCTATGAGCGGGTGGGACTGGCACGGCCGCGAGGTATCCTGCTGGTGGGACCATCGGGCACCGGAAAAACCGCCATGGCGCGTGCGCTCTCCGGTGAGAAGCAGATTCCGCTTATCGCCATTGATGGTCCGCAGCTTTATTCGAAGTGGCTCGGAGATTCCGAGAGGGCGTTGCGGGAAGTTTTCAAAAAGGCGAGACGGACCGCACCCTGCATCCTGTTCTTCGACACCATTGACGCTGTCGCGCCAAAATGCGGCTCCGATCAACCCGGCACCGACGTCTATCAACGTATTCTCAGCCAGCTCTTGCGCGAGATCGACAATCTGCGTGACGTCAAGGGCGTAATCCTGTTGGCAGCCACGAACCGCCAGGAGCGGATCGAGCCCGCGCTCATGCGAAGCGGGCGCTTCGACTATGTGCTCCAGTTCGCCAAGCCCGACAATGCTGAGCGCGCCGTGATCATGCGCCTCTGCTGTCGGCGCGTGCCATTGGCCAGCGATGTCGATTTCGATGAATTCGCGAGGCGCATGGAAGGGCTCACCGGCGCCGATATCGAGAGCCTCTGCAAGAAGGCAACATTGTTGGCCATCATGGAATTTCAGGAGGGCACTCGCGTTCCATCTTTTGTCGTCTCGCGGAGTGACTTTCTGGCGGTTCTTGAGTCCGAGCGAGGCAATCCGAAGCAATCGAAAACGCCTGCGCCGAGCAATAGTGCAGGAGATTTGCGCGGTTAACTATCTATCAAGCGACAACGAGGTTTGATTATGAGCTATACCGAACTCACGGTTTGGACGCGCGGCATCATCATGGACAAAGAGGGACGCGACATTGTCGGTTCCATCTCTGCTTCCGCCCGGCTTGAGGGCAAGTACGCGCAGGCGATGGAAAACTATGTCGACAATCCCGATCGCACGAACGCTCCGACCCGCAAATATTGCCGTGTGAGCGACCATGTGCTCGAAAATGAGCTCACCTACGAAAACGAGGTGCCCAACATCGTGGTCTTGGTGGAAGGCACGATGGTGAAGGGGTGGGACTATATGCGCGGGATGCCTCCAGGAGGCACACTCGTCATCAACACTCACTATTCGCCGGAGTACATGATTCGCTTCGTGCCGGGTGCAGAGCGGTTAGCCCAGTTGGTCTGTGTCGATGCCGCTCATCTGGCCGATCACAAATGGCTCTATTACCGACTGGGCGAGCTTGGCCTTGACCGCCTTTCCACCGAAGGCGCTGCCGAGCGTAACAAGTCCGTCGCGCCCGACATCGCCGCGCCTCTCATTGCTGCGGTAGTCAAGACGACCGGCATCGTGAAGATGGAAACCATTGAGCCGATGATCGCGAACAAAAGAGCATTTGAAATGGCACTCGACCAGTTGCACATTCTGCCGCTGAATCCAGTGGCTGTGTAGGAAGGATCACATGTCGACAAAAGGAACACACATCCCCGACCGGCTCAAGATTCCGTTCGCCGGCATCACCCCCGCGCCAACGCAGGAAAAAGGGCAGGACCTTTTCCCCACGGGCAACTGGCGCTCGATCCGACCGGTGTATCGGGACAAGTTGCCACCGTGCAACAACGCTTGCGGAACGAACGAAAAGATCCAGGGCTATCTCGACCTGGTGAAGCGCGGAAAATATCTGGATGCTTACGCGCTCATCAAGGAAGACATGCCGTTCCCGTCGGTAACCGGGCGCGTGTGCTACCACCCGTGCGAGCAAGCCTGCAATCGTGGAAAGTATGACGAGGCCATCTCGATTCGCGCCGTCGAACGTTTTCTCGGCGATCTCGGACAGGCCCTTAAGCAAGACGTAGTCAAAGCAGGTAAGCCCAACGGGAAGAAGGTTGCCGTGGTTGGCTCAGGTCCTGCTGGCCATAGCGCTGCGTACCAGCTTGCGCGCCTCGGCTACAAGGTAACCATTCTTGAAAGATCGCCGAAAGCGGGCGGACTGAATCGCGGCGGCATTCCGGATTGGGTGCTTCCGCAGGATGTGCTCGATCGTGAGATCGAGCGCCTCGTCGAGCTCGGGGTGACAATCAAGACTAACGTCGAAGTCGGGAAAGACGTCACGTGGGACGACTTAAAGAAGAACTACGACGCCTGTGTGTTGGCCGTGGGCCTGATCGATCCTAATAGCGTGCGAGCCGAGGGCGAGAACAAAGAAGGCGTTCTGTACGGTCTCCCGTTCCTCCGCGACATCGGCATGGGCACCTCCAAGGTCAAGCTGGGGGCTCGGGTTGCGGTGATCGGCGGCGGAAATACCGCGATCGACTGTGCCCGCGAAGCGCTGCGACAGGGCGCGGTGGAAGTAACCATGATCACCGTCGAGGGCAATCCGAAGGAGATGCCGGCTGTGCCGGAAGATCTCCACGACATGCTCGAAGAAGGCGTGGAACTGGTGCACGGTCGAGCGGTGACGGCAGTGCTCGGAAATGGCAAGGTCGAGGCTCTACAACTCCATCCGGCGCGCTTCTCCGGCGCCATCAATGCATCGCCCATCACCATAAACCGGGATGCTGCGGCCGAGCAATTCAAGGTCGACAACGTGATCATTGCGGTGGGGCAGCATGCCTCGCTCAAGTGGTTGCCGGACGAGTTCAAGACCGAACGTGGCACGATCAAGATCGACCGCTTCGGACGTCTCGGCGATACGAACTTCTTTGCAGCAGGCGATGTAGTCCAACTGGGTTCGGGGCAGCCGCTGATGGTAGTAAATGCTGTCGGCGATGGGAAGCGCGTTGCCTTCAATTTGGACAAGGTGATGCGCGGAGAGTCGTTGCAGCCCCGCACGATTCCTGTCGACGTCATCTTCGACCTGAACCGCATGAACATGACGTATTTCCCGCACTTCCCCCGCGTGCAACAGAAGTTACTGCCGCCGACTAGCCGGCGCAAAACGCAGGAGGAAGTCATTCAAGCATTCTCTGAAGAGCAGGCGATCGAGGAAGCGGGTCGCTGTTTCAGTTGCGGCACCTGCAACGCGTGCGACAACTGCTATCTGGTTTGTCCGGAGCCGTGCATCGCGCGTCCGGCCCGATCGAACGGTCTGTACAAGATTCTGGTCGACTACTGCAAGGGCTGTCGCGTGTGCATTGAGGAATGTCCGACGGGCTGCCTGGAAGGCGTGCCGGAACTCGACTTCGACACTGGCGTGGTGCGAATGGATACGGCATTCGCCATCTCGCCCGGGTTGCACGGACGGCAGGCGGAAGAACTGAGGAACCTGGATCAACGGACGCCGAAGAATATTTAGAAGTCGGCGACCGGCCCAGGCTTGACAGCTGTGAACAAAAATTGCGCAAGAAATCGTGATGAGGATTGCGCTTCTATCAATCTCTGACGTTCGCCCTAAGGCGAACCGCGTGGAGTCAACATGGCAACGGTTGCGGCAACAAAGAAGAAGACGGTCCGGATCAATGGCTGCGTCGCGTCGGCGCAGGCCGCGAAATATGCCGACGTGGATGTGATCGCGGCGTACCCGATTCGGCCTTACACTGCAACGATGATGGCCCTGGCCCAAATGGTGGCTAACGGAGAACTCGACGCCGAATTCATCGTGGCCGATAGCGAGCACTCGCAGCTCAGCATCGCTCACGGTGCTGCATCGAGCGGAGCCCGCGTCTTCACCGGAAGCTCTGGCGTCGGCGTGCAATTTGCGTACGAGCTTTATTCCCCCATCTCGGGTAGTCGCATGCCGGTGCAGATGATGATCGCCGACCGTACCCTCGATCCGCCCGGCGATTTCGGTTCCGAGCACACCGACGCGCTTTCGACGCGCGACATGGGGTGGCTCATGGGCTGGGCGTGCGATGCGCAGGAAGCGTTCGACAATCACCTGATCGCCTATCGCATCGGCGAGGATCGGCGCGTGCTCTTGCCCCAGATGGTCTGCCAGGACGGTTTCTTCGTCTCGCACATCACATGTGTGTCGAGTTGCCCGATGCCGGGCAGGTGAAGGAATTTCTGCCTCCGTACAAGCACCCGTACCCGCTCGACCCGCGGCGTCCAGTCTCCCACGGGCCGCAGATCATGCCCGAGCAGGGGCCGCCGCTTCAGTTGGAGCGCGCACGCGCCATGGAAGAATCAATGGCGGTCATCGAAGAAGTTCATGAAGAGTTCGCGAAAATCTTCGGGCGTAAATACGACCCCTGGCTCGAAGAGTTCATGACCGATGGCGCCGACGTCGTCTTCTTCATGCAGGGCGGGCACGCGGTGACGGCTCGTTTCGCCATTCAGCACATGCGCGAGCGAGGCATGAAGGTTGGCCTCGTGCGGCTGCGCACCATCCGGCCTTACCCGACTGATCGTGTGAAGGAAGTACTCAGCAAGTTCAAGGTCGTCGGCGTGATCGAAACTAACATGGGCCTCGGCAGCGTGAGCAGCGGTGGCGTGCTTTACGCAGAGGCGTGCGCGGCTCTCTACGAAAGCGACAAGCGTCCGCTCGTCCTCTCGTTTATGGCGGGCATGGGCGGCGAAGCGATCGTACTGAAAGAGTTCTACTGGATGACCGAGAAAATGTTGGAAGCGCAGAAACGTGGCAAAATCGAGAAGCGCACCCATTGGGTCGGATTCGAAGAGTAGAAGAAGGTTTGGATACCGCGGACGTGATGTCCGCACTACGACATTGATGTGCAGGGTTTGCGGACCGTGCCATCAGGAGGAACGGGTATGGCAACCATAGAAGTTCAGCGGCAGGTCCTGCCGATTCTCAGCAACCCCAATCAGGGAGCGCGTTTTTATAATCCTGACCTACCGTCATCCGAGCCCTTCGTTCCCGGCCACCGCACGTGCGCCGGATGCGGGCCTTCCATCCAGTACCGGATGACAAGCAAGGCGGCGGGTGACAACACAATCCTGGTCGGGCCGACCGGCTGCATGTACGTCGCGAACAGCTCGTATTTGTGCACGCCCTACAATGTGCCCTGGGCGCACACGCAGATTGGCAGCGCAGGCAGCTTCACGGCAGGCGTTGCCGCCGCGTATGAAGCCATGATCCGCAAGGGCAAGTGGAAGGGAGCTTTCCCGAACATCATCTGCGAGGCAGGCGACGGCAGCGCCTCCGATATCGGTCTCGCGTCGATCTCAGGCGCGCTCTATCGCAATCACGACTGCCTGATCATCTGCTACGACAACGAGCAGTACGCGAATACCGGCATCCAGGCATCGTCGCGCACACCCTATGGTGGCATGACGACCTTCTCCCCTCCCGGCCCGTTGGTTCCGGAAGCGAAGAAACTGTTTCCCAAGGACCTCGCACGCATGATGGCCGCAGGCCATCCCCACTGCTACGTGGCGACAGCGAGCGTAGGCTACCCAATTGACTTGATGAACAAAGTACGTAAGGGTCTGAACCACAAAGGTGCGGCGTACCTGATGGTCTACACCCCCTGCCAGAAGGGCTTCGTGTACGAGACGCCACGGTCGATTGATCTTGGCCGTCTGGTCGTCGAATGCGGGCTCTATCCGATGTGGGAGTGGAATCCCGAGAAGCGCGCATTTGATTACAGCTTCCGCCCACAGAGCATGCGGCCGGTATCCGAGTACCTGAAATTGCAAGGCCGCTTCGGACACCTCCACGCCGAGCACATCGCAACCTTGCAGAGGTTTGCCAACGAGCAATGGCGAATGATGGGTGTCGAGCTGCCGGAACCCTTGCTACAGGCGGCTGATGCGAAAAATCTGGTTAACATGGCGGCTGCAGCTGAAGCCGAACAGGTGGCAGAAACCGTATGAGTACCAAAGCAACCACTCCGCCTGCGGCTCCTGAACCGCAGGAAAGTTACATCGTCACAGAAGGCAAGAAGCGCGGCTCGACGCGCGACGTTCGGCCAGAAGCGGCATTCAACCGCTACTACACTGTCCTGCGTGTGCACGCGGGCGACGCGATCGTCACTGACAACTGGCACACCAATGAAGTGCTGGACCACGCGCGCAACAACTTCGAGGGCTACACGTTCGCGATGCGCACGCTGGAGGCCTGGGGCGCGATGATCGAGAATGATCGTCGTGCGTACTACACCGCAGGCGGCCGAGTGTGGGTCATGGACCTCGAACCCGCGGAAGGCAAGAAGCCGCGGCTGCCCGGCAGTGGACCCGGCAAGAAGTAGGATCGGTTGCGCCGCGTTCTGCTTATCGACGACACGCCGGAGATTGCCGAGCTGTTGACATTTGCGCTGCAGGACGCAGGCTACGAAGTGTCCGCGGCGGGATACACCGCCACCGTCAACGAGCTGGTTCAGGAGCAACGCGCCGAAGCGCTCGTGCTCGACTGTTCGGCCTTCGACATGAGCGAGGCGCTCTTTGACGCTGTGCGCCACCATCCGGATCACGCCGGCCTTCCTGTCGTCATCATAAGTGACACACCAGAACTGGCAGACGCGAGCCTTCGTTCCCGGAAGGCCCAGAGAGTCTTGCTGGTTCCGAAACCGTTTACCGGTTCGCAAGTCGCCAGAGCACTCGATCAGTTGTTGGGATAAATATGCCGTTGTGGAGCATGGACGAGTGGCAGTACGTCGAGCGTGAGGTCGTTACCGACCCGAAGGGCAGGCAGTGGACAGTTGCGCTCATGGACGTCCTCGGTCAGCAAGGCGACCCTGAGATGCCGAACAAGCTGCTCGAACTTCAGTACGCCTCGGGTCGTTATTTCACAGTTATCTACTCGTCTACCGGAGCGGTACAGCGGGAACATGGTTACGCTTCACTGGCAGAAGCGACGACTGCATACGAAAACCTGGTAATGGCCGTGATCGACGGCAGCGTCGATCCAACGCAACCTGTGTTCCGGCAGGATCTGGAAGATTGAAAGCGGCGCCTGACGCCGTTCTCGGCCCCTGATTTCTAGCGGCCCGGATTGAGATCTCTCATCACCACATGCAGCACCTGCCCGGCTAGTCGCGCAGCGCGCTCGGTAATCGCTTCGTTCGGGTCGCTGTCTCCGTGAGTATCGGGGTGATCACGATACGTCCACGCAGCCGCCGGGAGTCGGGCCCACCCGCCGCGAATCAGTCCAGCCTTCTCAGCGACGGCGAGCCGTGTCTGGAACGACCAAGCAGCGATCTTGCCCTGAGGCGCGCCCGAAGCCGTCAGCGCACTCAGTCCCCTGTGCTCCAGCGCATCAGTCACGATGGCTTCAAGGATTCCGCAGGAGGTACTCAGCGCACGTTCATAGTCTTTTTGCTCAAGGGCGAGAAGACTATCGATGTATGCCTGCTCGATGACCGTCCTGAGCTCGGGGTTATAAACGAAGTCGAACCGCCGGACGGGTGGCGCCTCCGACGATGCAGAGATGACCGTCTCATCATCCATGCGCTTGAGGGAGCCAACGGCTTGCTCAAGGACGTCAAGGACTCGCTTGACAATCTCGGCCTGTGGCACGTCTTCAGCCACTGGCCCGGCCGAGGATCGCATCAGGAAAGCCTCACTGAACGACCGGGCCAGCCAATGGGCTTTGCTGCCCCCGGACAGCTCGTTGACCGTTACCCCACAGTCTTGCTGCCATGCGCGTGTGGCAACTACCGCTGAGATGTCCGAGGGATCGGCCGTCAGCATGTCGTGAACCTGACAACCGCGGCGGATTAGGTCATTGAGGCGGCTGAGGTAAGTCTCGATCTGCGTTCGCAGGCTGCCATTCATCGGGTGCTTCTCACCCTTCCGGCCGACGGCATGGGGCAACTCGCGGCGCGGAGCTTCGCTTCTGATCCCCTTGACAGCAGGGGGTACCCATGGTACATTGCCCGCCGCAAGTGGTTCGATGAACGGACCACTATAGCACATGAGCCGAAAGACTCTCGGGTTCACGGCCACGCCGCCGCGCGATCTAGTGAGAGGACACGGACGGGGTAGCATGTCGCTACCCGCGATCCTCAATACAGAGTCGAAGCGGTACGGGCCGGTCTGGTGCGCTGTTCACGTCTAAAAGTGTTGCCCTGGAGGAACACGAATGGCTACCGCTCCAACCTCCCTTATTCACCCTTCACGTATTCCCAATCGTTGGATCCAGTTGACGGCGGGCATCGTCGCGATGATGGCGATCGCGAACCTGCAGTACGCCTGGACCCTTTTCACCAAGCCCATACAAGCCCATTTGCATGTGAGCTTGGTCGCTGTCCAGTGGACCTTCACTTTGTTCGTTGCGCTGGAAACCTGGCTGGTGCCGTTTGAAGGATACCTGGTCGATCGCATTGGTCCTCGGCTGATGCTGGGGGTTGGCGCAATTCTGGTGGGACTGGGCTGGATCGGGTCCGGACGGGCCGAGACCATTAACAGTCTCTATTTCTGGTACGGAGTCGGCGGTATTGGCGCCGGGGTCGTCTATGGCGGGACCATTGGCAACGCGCTGAAGTGGTTCCCCGACCATCGCGGTCTATGCGTGGGCCTGACTGCTGGAGCTTTCGGCGTCGGCACAGCCACGACGATCGCTCCCATCGCGAACATGCTCAAGGTCTCCGGCTACCAGCACACTTTCATCGTCTGGGGCTTTATCCAGGGAATCGTTGTGCTGATTACTGCGCTCTTCCTGGCCAAACCGCCGGAGGGTTGGACGCCACCAAACTGGAAGGAAAAAGAAGCCAAGATCAGGAAGAAGGTGAACACATCGGCGGTCGACATGACGCCGTGGGAGATGCTCCGACAGCCCTCTTTCTATGTCATCTACGTAATGATGACGATGTTGGCCTTCGGTGGTTTGGTCGTGACAGCTCAACTTAACCCCATGGCTTCTTCCTACCATGTGGACAATGTCGTCGTTGCCTTCGGCATGACCGCCTTGGTCCTGGCCATCACCGTCGACAGGATTCTGAACGGGGTGACACGTCCTTTCTGGGGATGGGTGTCGGACAACATCGGCAGAGAGAACGCCATCTTTATCGCCTTCATTTTGGAGGCGATTGCCGTCTATGCTCTGCTCCAACTGATAGGCCATCCTGTGTGGTTCGTCGTGCTCTCGGGCCTCTGCTTTTTCGCCTGGGGCAACATATTCTCGCTGTTCCCCTCAATCACTGGCGACCTGTATGGCAACAAATGGGCCACCACTAACTACGGGATCGTCTATACCGCCAAGGGTGTGGCGGCTGCCTTTGCCGGCCCTGGCGCCGCTTGGTTGTTTGCCAAGACCGGTTCCTGGACGAAGGTCTTCTGGGCGATGATCGTTTGCGACCTGATTGCCGCGTTTATGGC
>Ga0209698_10006591_pt1 | contig 12315 bp, 10 predicted proteins | sample LitLauG_LLR_2012_FD_187203 | JGI IMG/M metagenome (GOLD analysis project Ga0209698, IMG submission 187203) | Freshwater sediment microbial communities from Pennsylvania, USA - Little Laurel Run_MetaG_LLR_2012 (SPAdes) (version 2) | ecosystem: Environmental > Aquatic > Freshwater > Creek >...
TGTCCTGATGGCGCATCCACAGGCCCTTGGCGACTTCCGTGACACCGCCGCAATATTCCGGCTGGCGGAGGCCGTCGATCACGGTGCGTTCGAGGTCGCTGACCTCAACGGACTCCTGCTTTGTGACCCAGTGCTTCTCCGCGCCGAAATAATGCTCGGGCTTGATTAAGACGAAGCGGAATTCAGTGCCGTGGACGATCCGGCTTCGCAGCCGCTTCGGGCAGGAAGCGAAGACCCCCAGTTGGGGCTGCGTCACCATCCGGTGTATCTCCATCGACGATGCGTGCGAGATAAAGCAGGCCGCACTCCCTGCCAGCCTCTTTGCCGTGAGGTACGGATCACCTGCATATTCGGAGGTGCTGCCCAGCTCCGGGGGAACGATGACGAAGACACCCGGTTTCAAGCGGGACACCAGGCCGCGGTGTACGGCTTTGTGCAACAGGCTGCTGGCTAGGTGTGCGCTCAGGCCGGTGATTCCCTGCGCATCCGCCAGCGTGAAGGTGGTTTGTGAGCGATCATAGAGACCGGCCAGAAGCCCGGCCATCTGGCGGCCGATGGTCTTGCTCGGGACGTTATGTTGCATGCTCATTGTATTGCCCACAGAGCGATGTACGCTACCTGAAACATAACATTGATTGTTGTTTGTGTCAATCAAATGGCCTATTAGGCGATCTTTGGACCATGGAACATAACGCTAACGAAAATGCCTAATTTTCTAGGCAAATCGGTTCAAACATGCCATAGTGCCTAATAAACTAGGCATTATGCTTGACCTGATCTCTCTCGGCCGCGAGCTAGCTGAGCACCGTAAAAAGCTCAAACTCACCCAAGCTGCGCTCGCACGCAAGGCCGGAGTCTGTCGAGCGACGCTCGATGCCCTGGAAAACGGCCGCAAAGGAGAAATCGGCATTTCAAAACTCTCCAAACTGCTTGCTGTGGTCGGGCTTGAGCTGAAGCTCCAGACAGCACGCTCGCAACGCCCTACCCTCGAAGAACTGATGCAGGAGAACCGTGACGATGAAAGTCAGGATCGGCGCGGCTAAGGCCCCTGCCCTTCCTACCCGCAAATCCTGCCGCCGGACGCGAAAACCACCATGATCATGATCACGCGCAACATCATCATCGACAACAACAGCTCCGTCATCGTCACGATGAACCACTACAACATTGCGAAGGTACAATGTCGCAACACGACGGCGCTATGACACTGCAACATGAAACCACTGTGAAGCCACGCCATTGAAGAATGATGACGCCGCAACGCCGTAACATCAAAATGGCACGACAGTGCAGCGGTAAAACATCGCAACACCACAATGGCATGACGTTAAACCGACGAGGTTCGCCTGACCGCCGACATCGTAACGCCGCGCCATCGCAGTGGCGTAATGGCGCAGAGGCACACCATCATGATACAGCGACATCGTAACGGTGAAACGGTAAGACGCCATAACGACAAAATGGCACACCACCGCAACGTCAAAGCGATATAGGGCTATGGCATTGCAGCGCCGCAACACTGCGAGACCGGAATGTCACAGAGCCGGGAAGTTGCAGTGTCGTACTATTGCAACGCCGCGACAGCAAAATGCCGTGATGCCGCGCACCCGTGACGGTGCGGGGTTGCAATGTTGCGCAATCGCGGTATCGTGACGGCACACCATCGCACCATCTTGAGCAAAGGTCCCTGTATGAAGAAAAATCGCGACTCCAGTGAACTGGCGGCCCGCATTGCCGCGGCTGCCAGCCAGCCGGCAGGAAGGAGCGCCGCGCCCGCAGCAGCGCAGCCGCAGGTGGCCGCGCCCGTATTAGTGTCATCGACGCCTGCGGTCAAAACGCCGGCAGCGGCGGCGGTCGTTGCGCCTGTGCCCGCGCGCTCGAAGGCGAAAAAAACCAAACCCGCCGAGCCGGACACGGTTCCCATAACAATTCGCCCCAGCAGCGCGCTCCTGAGCAAGTATGTTCTCAAAGCGGCGGAACGTACGCGGGAAGAGGGGAGGGTGGTCTCCGCCCAACTGATCATGCTTGAAGTCCTAGAGCGGGGTACCTTATGAGCGGAACCAGACTCGTTTTCTTCGGAGGCAGCAAGGGAGGCGTCGGAAAATCCGCGACCTCGCACCTGGCATGCCTGGGCGCCATCCTGTGCGGCCAGCCTGCCGCTTATGTGCTGACCGACCCGGACCGCGAAATCCGCGACAAGGGCAGGCCCTACGAAGTGCTCGACGGCAGGGACCCGAAGAAGCTTGCGGGCATCCTGAGCGCGAGCCAGACGATCTCCGAGGGGTGGCTCATCATTGATGGCGGCGGCAATCGCCCGGCGTTCGATGCAGAAATCGCGGCCGAGGCGGACCTGTGCATCTTCCCGTTCCGTCCCTCCCATGAGGACTTGGATACCGTGTCGATGGATATGGATCGCATCCCCAATGCGCTCGCCTGGCCCACCGCATGGCCCACGAATGTGTTTGCCATACCCGCCGCGCAGTCTTTCATTAGCCGCCTGTCGAAGAAGTATCCTTCGCGCGTCATCACCAAGGTGATTCCGTTCGTGAATTCTGCCTCAGATCTGCTCGCGGAAACCCTCGATTCACCGTCGTCGCCGGTCCGCAGCCTGGCGCGGAGGGTATTCAGCGTCATGGAAGAGCAGTATGCGCGCGCCGCCAAAGTGAAATCCGTCAAGCGCCGCGCAACGGCGTAAGCTGATCACTGCCCGAATCTTTGAGGTGGGCAGGGGAGGGGGCTCTTAAGGGTTCGGCTTCATCTGGTAGCGCTTCTTGCAGAACCCGACAAACGCCTTGCCGGGGAATCCGAGCTCCGGCATGCCGCTTTCCACCCACCAGTCCCGCCATTCCTGCTCAAGGTAATAGACATCATAGCCGGGGGCCACGAGCTTCGCGTCATGATAGGCCTCGGGGTCGAGTATCGGAAAGCTGACCGCAGCTTTCGCCGGCTGCCAGTTCATCCGGTTCCTGAAAATCACCATCTCATCTTCAAGCGATACCTGGTAGTCGGGCAAATGGTCGTTCTGCACCAGCTCGCGGATCATCGACTTGAACTCGCGGTAGTGGCTGCTCGCACCGGTCTTCTTATGCAGGAGCTCCAGGCCGATCTTCCATTCATCCTGCTCGCCGCAATGCTTGCGCGCGAGTTCATAGACGCGGCGGTCGATGGGTTTCCTGAGCCGGAAATAATCGCGGCTTAACGTGAGCACTTCGGAGCCCTGGATGATCCGGTACACCCAGTCCGACAGGCGCACCTTGAGTTCGCTCATGCGGCCGGATTTCGTTTCTCTCACCACGCGCCAGCTCTCGATCAGGCCGAAGCCTTCCGTGATCTCCTCGCCATTGGCCTTGATATTCGTGGTGATCCGGGTTCCGCTCAGGCGCTCGAAAGCTTCCTTCAGACGGCGATAGCCGTCGCCGCTGGTTTCGCGATTGGTCCAGACGAGCAACTCATGGGCGTTCAGGTGCAGCGTCTGGGCGAGGGGTTCACCGGCATTCTTCTTGGCCATCACTTGCGAAATACAGTAAATAAGGATGTCCTTGTCGTAGATCGTGGCCAGTCCCCTGACGCTGGGCGCAATCTCGACCACGACATTGCGGTGTTCGTAGCGCAGCACCCGTGTGTCGGCTTTCGTGGCGAGCGAGAAAATCGGATGCTCCATGCTCGCCATGTCGTCCTTGGGGATCGCATCGAGCACGTCGCAGATGAAGAGATCGTGATTGGGATGGCGCTGCGGGAGCAGGACGGATTTGTTCTTATCGTCGCGGAACAGCGTGTCCGCGGGAGCATCTTCGACCATCGTCATGGGGCACTTCCAGGTTCGTGGTTTTCCTGACGACAGACTCTAGCTTCGTGGTTTTGTTGACGCAAGTATTATTTTCGTGGTTTTGCTGACAGAACAATCCCCTTCGTGGTTTCGCTGACAGGAAAGTTCAAGTTTTCCGGCAATTTTGTTTCGTGGTTTTGTTGACGTGGTTTCGGTGTTACGCTGACGGCGATTCGTGTTTTCGTTGACAGACCCCCCTCAAATCAGCAAGCAAAGTCAAAGTCCTACCCATTCTTGTCCACCGCTTAACACGTTTTTTAACATTATTTAACACACACGACAGATCATAAAAAAACGCAACCACAAATTCCAACATTCTTCAAAAACACACCTCACCTGGAAGCTCAAGGCTATCGAAGCCTTTCGCTTCCCAAGGAAGAGAAACCCTTCCTTGACCATCCAATGAAACACGGCGGGGGGTGAAAGTCCGTCTATTAGTGGTTCGAGATCATGCAGTGCTTGCATGTCTCAGCACATAGATTTATCGTCACGTCCAACTGGACGCAAGTGACGTTGCAACCAGTATGAAAAGGGTAGGGGGCTCATGGGCGATACCGCAGCCGCACTCCGCATGCTCGACACTTTCACCAGCGTGGGCGCCAGCTCCTTCGTCGTCACCAAAACCGACCTCAACCAGCAACTGCTTTGGGGAAAGACCTACCAAGCGGATGATCTCCGCGGTCTGATGCCGGCGATGGTCCGCACCGCGGCGATGCGCAAACCTATCCAGACACCGGAAGGCGAGACGGTGATGGCCGGCGAGAACCTCATAATGCGACCAAAGGGGCAGGGGGTTGCCTTTGTACAGCTCGATGACCTGAGTTCCGAGCAGCTCGACCGTGTCCGCCCCGCCGTCTTCATCATCCACGCCACCAGCCCCGGAAACCATCAGGCATGGATAGCCGTGTCGGGAGTTCCGGAGGGGAAGGAGCATTTCAAGGAGTTCATGCGCCGTGTGCGCAAGGCCGTCGGCGGAAATGACAAGTCCGCCTCCCACGCCACGCGCGTCGCCGGCACGGAGAATTTCAAAACCAAATACGCCCCTGAATTTCCGACCGTGACCATCGTGGAAACGCATCCCGGCCGCGTCGTGACGCCGGAGCAGCTAGAAGGCCTGGGGCTGCTCGCTCCGCCCGAGGTGGTAACGGCGCCCCCGTTGAAATTCACGCGCCAGGAGAGGAACAGGTCCGGCAGGGAGCGGCAGTGGCCCAGCTATGAAATGTCGCTCGCAGGCGCCCCGCAGACGCAGGATGGACCCGATCGCAGCCGGGCCGATTTCTGGTGGTCTTACCTCGCCCTGCAGCGGGGATGGAGCGCCGAGGACACGGAGGCGAAACTGCTGGAGGTGAGCGAAAAGGCGCGCGAACGGGGGAGGGGAGGGGACCCTGGCTATGTCCACGTGACGGTGACCAACGCCGCGGCGTGGCTGGAGCGCAGCCGGCAGAAGAGCCGGGCTTGACTGCGCAGTCTCATCAACTAAAGTTCAGTTAGTTCAAGCTGTGGTCTAGTTAGGCGCACCGAATAAGGGTTGCGGATATGAAGGCAGGTTGTTTTCGATTAGTTGTTCTGGCGCTATTGTTCGTGCCGCAAATCTGCTGGCCAGAGCCTGCCTCTCATGAAGCTGTAGTTCCATCGAAAGATGCCGTGAAACAGACCTTACTGGCTTTTTGGGAAAAGACTGTAAAGGCGGACCCTGGGACAAAACTGTTTGAGAGAACTGCAGATCCGGGCGTTTATCATATACAAACGACGCTTTTGCCCTACGACGGGCGAGTCAAAGTTCTCAATCTGTTTGTCGACGATTATAAGCCGGGCAGGCAATACGATAAACATGTTGCATATGGCGGTATAGTCGAGACCGAATTGATGGACGCGCCAAAGGACATGGCAATAAACCAACCTTTCAGTTTTAACAAATGGCAGAGAATGGGCTGGTTTGACTATGACGGTGCCACGGCGGAATGGTTTCCGTTCAACGATTGGGATAAGCACTTCCCTCCAGAGAAGAGAGCCAGAGGTGATGCACCAAGGCAGCGGCAGGCAGGACCAGGAACCTAGTGGCCGATCCGAGCTATAACGTCAGCCACAGCACCATATCGAGACTCAGAGCACTACATGGATAGAGTCCGGTCGATTTTGTGGGTACTGTTCTTGGTGGGAGGGATCTCATCGGTAATTTTAGGCTGGATTCCCATCTCCACAGAGCAAACATCATGGGACGGACCTCTATTGGAAAATAATCAATCGGCACGCGTGGAGATCGTTAAGTTTCTTCTCTCTTCGAGAGTTGAGATAGACTACCTCGACAACCGGGGCAAAAAGATCGACACGGAAAATCGTGTCAAGAGAGTTCTTGATGTCTATTTGCAGAAGGTGCCGAAAATTGCACCCTTCCTGCCCCGCAGTTATAGAGACGGAGTCTCCAGTTCGACCGGCGACAAAGAAGCATTTCCATTTCAGATGTACTTGCTGACAATATCACCCCTGGTTGTTCTTGCTGTGCCCCGCCCGAGGGCAGAATATGGCGCCTACTGTTCCGGCGGCATTTTTTCCACGGGCATCATCCCTTCGGCGGGCATGTTGCTCGATTGTTATGCCTATCTTGCTAAACCCAAAATCCGTCCCGGATCATTCTGGTTTTCCCCTGATCTGGGAATCACCGGGCAGTTTTTGCCAGAGGGCAAAAGCAATTACTCCATTAACTTGAAAGGCTCACGCCTTGATCTTATTGCAAATGGCGACGTTTGGAGTGTTCAGCGCCATATCGTAACGCCTTGACCCCTTGTTCCATTGCTATTTTAGCGGCTTGGAAGATTACTTTGCGGCTGGCGGTTCAATTGTTGGGTTTACCCCAATTCGGTGGGCAGACGGGAAGGGGCTCTCCGGTCGCCCGCACCCAGACGCCTTGAAGCCACGCTACGCCGTAACTTTTTGACACGAGCCCAACGGCGAATTAGGGTCAATGACGACAAGACATTCGAAAGAATACGAGGGAAGGTGCCTACGCGTGCCGCAATGAGGCTAACGACGAAGGCGATCGGGCAACTAAAAACGGACAGTAGAACAGGCAAAGAGTTTATGCATCGCATGCTTCGTTACATCGTGACCGCCAGCACTGTTGGTATGTTTGCCTGTTCTAACGTCGAGCATAGTAATGTCGAGCATAGTCAGGATTGGGGGCCAGCTAGCTTGCGTTTGCAGGAGGGAATGACGGAAAAAGAAGCCATACAAGCAGTTGGATATACGCCTAGCAAAGCGGAGATTCACACTTGCGGGTCTCAATCAAACGGGGGTTCATGGGACTGCAGGATTCTAACCTTCGGCAATATCGCCTTCGGCAATATCGACAGTAAACTGAATATCATTGAGGCGCGTGTAGGTGCCAATTGGCTCGTGAGTAGCTGGAACGTATTTCCGTAAGAAGAAGTTCCCTGGAACGTGGCGGGTCTCCCACGCACCGCGCAGCCAGCGCTGTACCAAGGAGGCCGGGGATACTCGGCAATTCGTAGCGTGTAATACTTAACCATTACTGATCTAACTCCTCTATGGCGTCCGCAGCCGCCTGGTTACTTCCGGTCCGCACTGAGCGTAGTGCCTGCCGTTCCAGCTATAAATGGTTTCGGCCTTTGCCTTGAGCGCGCAATGCGCGAGCACTGACCTGTCGAAAACAACATTCATTCGCCCATGCCGAGGTTCGCCAGGTCGCGTTCCTCGCGGATTTTCTGAAGCATCCCATCGGTTACGGCGGCGGACAGGGGCTCACGCCGCTTCTTAAGGAACTGAATATAGCCGCGGCGGGCAGGGTCGGCGTATCCCTCGTCGATCAGCAATGCCGCGAGGTATACGGCCGGATTCATCTTGGTCTTAAGCTTCTGCTGGATGAATTCCCCCAGGCTTCCGCGTCCGGCGTCATCGAATTTGCCGCCCACCGGAACTTCCGCGCCGTGGAAGTGCTTGAGCATCGCATCCATGAACGGTTTGGGGAATTTTATCGGGTATTGCATCTGGCCAGGCCAGATGTCCGCACCAGTCGCTATTGAACCCAGCACCCGGAACTTCGCCCTTCCCGTGCGGGTGAGGCACCAGCGGGAGCCGTCCGTCAGGACATCCTTGGCAGAAGGTGCCGGGGCGGGCAGGGGCGGACTGGGGTTCGGCACCGCCGGGCAGGTGACATGCAACTGGTCCACTTCCTCTTCCCGGATGCGGATATTGTTCCCGATCCGGATTGCGGGCAATGTGCCCTCCTCAATCAGCGACATCACGTCCTCCACCTCGATTTTGAGTTGTTGGGCCAGTTCTTCGGGCGTTAAATAGGTTGGCATGAATCTACTATACTGTAGAACTCACCTGTTGTCTACTGTAGTTCTACACTTCTGCCGGGGCCGGGATTCTGGAGGGGTCGTTTCAGGGCGAACCCGCTCTAAAATAGCGGGCCGGGCTCTACTCGCGGGAAGCGCTCGCCGAGCCGCCGGAGGGAGCGCCTCGGCCCATGCGGGTAACGATCCCTTTCGCGAAGAAAGGGAAGCAAGAAAGCAGGAAGGCCAGGGGCGGGAGCGACTCCGCAGCGCAAGGGTAAAGCGTTGCCGCCCGTTCCGGCCCTGGCCCGCCTCGGTTTCGGCTTTAAAGGAGAAGGCGCTCAGATTGACGCAAGAATATGCTGTTGTATGTTACCGGTCGAAATTTCGAGAATGTGAAACTTGGTTAAAGGCGGCTCAGTGGATGAACCTGGGTTCTGAGCCCGCCCAGCGGGAAGACCTTTTATGAGCTTTACGACGTTCCTTTCCAATGAAATGCTTTGGCAGAACATTTCTCGCACGATCAAAAATGCGAGCCATGTTGATGCTGCCATAGCCTACTTCGGACAAGGTGGAGCGAAGCTGCTGCCACTCCGAAAGGGCGATCGCCTTATCGTGGACATGAGTCCTGCCACCGTCAAGGCGGGGGGAACAGATCCTCATGAAGTCGAGAAGCTGATTCACCGCGGGGTTTGGGTCTACACTCGAAGACACCTCCACGCCAAGACAATCATTGCCGACAGATCCGTCATCTCTGGGTCGGCGAATGTTTCCAAACGTTCTCATCAGCAATTAGACGAGGCTGCGATTTTCACAAACGACCAATCGGCTGTTCGGCGTGCGAGGGAGTTTATCGAACGTCTTTCCACCGAGCCAGTCCGGCCGGAGTATCTTGAAAAGTGCAAGCAGCTCTACAGGCCGCCCCGACCCAACGATGGGCGCGCCCATGGGAACAATATTCAGCACCGAGCACGGTATGCCAAACTCTGGATAGTCAACTTACGCGATATCTCGATTCCCAAAATCGAGGAAGCGCGTTACGAGCAGGGCGAGGCGAAAGCCAAGAAGAAACTCAAGCACGCAGGCCAGTCTGAACTCGACAACTTCCATTGGCCGTTCCGGCCACCTATGGCGGATGAACTGGATACGGGTGACTGGATTATACAAGTGATGACGGATGCAGAAAAGTCGATCACCGTCTATCCGCCTGGGCAGTTGCTCTTCGTCGATAACTACATTCGTAACCCTAAATTGGCCAAACTGCGATACGTGTTCCACCTCGAAATTCCGAAGCGCGGCGAACCCATGAGTTGGACGAAATTTCGGCAGATGACGAAATCACTTCTCAAGGTTGGGAACCTTGCAACACCACGCACGAGACCGATACGAGACGTACAAGTGGCCGATCGTTTACTCGCGTTGTGGACACCGGCCGGCAGACTTTCGCGGCGGAGGTGAAAAGTCTTCATTCCCCCTTGTCGAGAATAATAAGGTGGCGATCCGCATGAATTCATTGCGGAACCTCATCAATTGCGGAGACGGGCAGGGGCCGCCCGGTGAGCAATACCCGAACGCGAACACGGCCCGGATCGCTCACTGCCCTCTGCAATGCGGGTACAATCGTACTTCTCAAGGCAAATGACATGCGCATACGGGTCTGGTAGAAGCCTGTGAGACGGCAACCCGTGGATACAGAACGACGATGGGATCGAGCAATTCATGACACGCCTCGAAAATCTCCAACCTGCTGCCCCTACCAGGAGCCAAACTTCCCATGTCCCAAGGGTCGGCGAACTGGTGCAGGTTCGGTCGCGACGTTGGCTTGTCGATGAAGTCATCGAGCCAAAGAGCTCCGGACAGACCCACATCGTGCGCCTCTCCTGCGCCGATGACGACGCTCAGGGGCAGTCCCTCGAAGTTCTCTGGGACTACGAACTCGACCGTTTAATTCTCGAGGAAGAAGGCTGGGCCGACCTCGCGGCCAAAGGCTTCGACCAGCCGCGCCAGTTTGGGGCGTTTCTGCATACGCTCCGTTGGAACTGCGTCACTGCCACCGACCCAAATCTATTTCAGTCGCCATTTCGCGCCGGAATCAAAATAGATGCCTACCAGATGGAACCGCTCCGCAAAGCCCTCCGCCTGCCGCGCGTCAACCTCTTCATTGCCGACGACACGGGACTCGGTAAGACCATCGAGGCCGGTCTCATCGCGCGCGAGCTTCTCCTTCGAAAAAAGGCCAAGACCATCGTGGTCGCGACGCCACCTTCGGTCCTGGAGCAGTGGAAGGACGAGCTTGAGGAGCGTTTTGGCCTTGTTTTTGAGATGCTCGACCGGGCCTATCTGACGCGCATGCGGCGTGAGCGTGGCTTCGGCGTGAATCCGTGGCGCACGCATAGCCGCTTTCTGATATCCCACAATCTCCTAATCGACCCCGCCTACACAGATCCACTGCGTGAGTGGCTGGGGCCTTTCCTTCCGGGGAGCCTTTTGGTTCTGGACGAGGCCCATCACGCCGCACCCGCGAGCGGGGGCCGCTACGGCATCGAGACAAAGTTCACGCGCGCCGTGCGCGATGTCGCCGGCCGCTTCGAGCACCGCCTGTTCCTTTCAGCGACACCCCATAACGGGCACTCGAACAGCTTTTCCACACTTCTGGAGCTACTTGATCCCTACCGCTTCACCCGCGGTGTCAAGGTTCGCGGGAAGAAGGCACTTGAGGAAGTGATGGTGCGCCGCCTTAAGGAGGATATTCGAAACGTCCAGGGTGGGTTCCCAAAGCGGACCGTCGATCGCGTCGCGATTGACCGACTTCCAGAAGAATCCCCTGAGCTCGTATTATCCCGCCTGCTCGATGAGTACCGGACGGCCCGCGAGGAGCGCTTTGCAAAAACTACGCGCCGGGTCCAGGCCGCGGCGGGCCTGCTCGTGGTTGGCTTACAACAGCGTCTGCTTTCCTCCATTGAGGCTTTTGCCCGCAGCCTGAAGGTGCACCGCGCGACCGTGGAGAAGCAGTGGGAGAAGGGGAGGGCAACCCATCCCGAGACTGTCACCGCGAGCGACAAGGACGCAGACCTCTTCACCTCTTCGCCCGACGCCGACGACGAGCGTAGCGAGTGGACACCGGAAGAACTCGAGGCCGAGGAGGAGGCCCAGATCAAGATTGCCAGCGCCGCCGCAGAAGCAGACTCGCCGCGAGACGCACACGCGGAGCAGCTCTGGCACCGCGAACAGGCACTCCTCGACCAAATGCAGGCGATTGCCGAAAAGGCGCGCTACCTGCCCGACGCTAAGATCCGACGCCTAATCGACTGGATGCGCGAGAATCTGTGTGCCAACCTGCCGCCCTTTGGAAAGCAGGCGAAGGGTCCGGCTCCTACGTGGAACCATCGGCGAGTCCTCATCTTCACCGAGAATCGCGAGGGCACAAAGCGCTATCTGAAAACGATCCTCGAACAGGCGATCGAAAGTACTGACCGCGCCGAGGAGCGAATCGAGGTAATCGACGGCCTCACCAGCAGCAAACGACGCAAGGAAATCCAGCGTCGCTTCAATACTGACCCAGCAAAGGAACCGCTGCGCATACTGCTCGCGACCGACGCGGCCCGTGAAGGCCTGAACTTCCAGGCCCATTGTGCAGATCTCTTCCATTTCGACCTGCCCTGGAATCCGGGACGCATCGAACAACGCAACGGGCGCATCGACCGGAAGCTTCAGCCGGCCCCGGAAGTGCACTGCCACTATTTCGTGCTCCCTCAGCGGGTCGAAGACAGGGTGCTCGAGGTGTTGGTTAAGAAAACGGAAACCATCAAGAAAGAGCTTGGCAGCCTTTCGAAGGTCATTGATGACGACATCGAGCGCCGTCTCGGTCAGGGCATCCGACACCGCGATGCCGAAGAGTTGGCGCGGGAGATCGAGCGGGCGGACCTCGATGCGGAGAAGAAACGCGTCTCTGAGGAAGAACTCGAGTCGGCGCGCGAGCGCCAGGAAGACTTGAAGTCGCAGATCGAACGTTGCCAGAGCTTACTTGAGGCGTCGCGCATTTGGACAGGGTTCGAGGCCGCGCCGTTCCGCGACGCGCTGTCCTGTTCTCTTGAACTTCTTGGTGCGGAGCGGCTAAAGGAAGCAACCGACGATGCGGGCCGGCCTGTCTGGACTTTTCCGCCGCTTGACCGTCGCGCTGAGACCGATGCGAGC
>Ga0209698_10006592_pt1 | contig 12315 bp, 9 predicted proteins | sample LitLauG_LLR_2012_FD_187203 | JGI IMG/M metagenome (GOLD analysis project Ga0209698, IMG submission 187203) | Freshwater sediment microbial communities from Pennsylvania, USA - Little Laurel Run_MetaG_LLR_2012 (SPAdes) (version 2) | ecosystem: Environmental > Aquatic > Freshwater > Creek >...
GCGCCATCACCCAGAACAACCAGCGCCGAAATTTCCTGGCACCCCAAAGTACCGCCACCGACCCCGCCACATGCTCAGAGGGAAATGCCGCGCCCCGCACGCGTCCATAGTGCTCAATAAAATTGATCGTCGCCGTAAACGGGCCGCCGTTGAGCGGCGCCTGCCACCAGTCCGCCATGGAAAACCAGGGACTCTCAATCGGGAACGACATGGCAATCAAATAGCCGATCGAATAGCCCACCATCGAATACGTCATCACGGACCAGTAGGCGTGCCACTCCCGCCGGTAATACAAAATCCCGCCCAGCACCAGCAGGTAAACGAAGTAGGTCAAATAGGCCAACTGCATGAACTCGTTGCGCCCAGGTGTCGCGAACTGTTCCAGCCAGACCGCGGGATGCACGCCAGTCAGCCGGTGATCGAACGCGATTAATTTCGCGTCCTGCCAGTGCGGCTGAATCAGCGTCATCAGTTGCGCCAATTCTTCAAAGCAAAACAGAAAAAATAGATGCGGATACCAGTAGCGCCAGAAGTGCCACCACTGGGCCACCGAGAAAGCTCTACCATCTTGCGAACGCTCTGCAGAGCGTGCCTGCACGCGACACAGCAGCACCACCACGCAGACCACGGCAGCGCGCACGGCTAGCAGGCGCACAGGATGCCGCAGATGCTCGGCAAACAAAATAATCAGGACGCTCGAAGCGCCAAAGTAACCGAACGCCCACCACTCAAACGCTCCACAGGCGGCCCGGGCAGCCGCAAACTCTCGCCGGATGTTGCTCCATGTTCCTTCACCCATTTCGCGTTTCGCATCCCAAACGGCAGCCTCAACCGAATACGCAGCGCGCACCGCTAGTGCCTGCTCCGCTGCTTCTATCGAGTTCTTTTGTTTCTTCATACCATTCATGTCCGGGTCCCAATCATCTGAAATTTCACTCTCTGCTTCAAAACGGCGCAGGAAGACGGCTGCTTTTCGTGGTGCCAGTGCCAGATCGCCCATTCGCACTGGTTTGCCACGCGAGCGAGTTCCCTGCTGGGATTCACCACGTGCGCGCGCCCAACCGCGGACAGCATTGGCACGTCACGCATCGTGTTCCCATACGCATGGGACTCACTCAAGGCAAACTGCATCGCCTGCGCCACAACCGCGATCGCCTGGCGTTTCGCTTCGCCAATATTCGCGTCGCCAATCACGCGCCCGGTGAAGAAGCCGCCTCGCTCTTCCAAGCGAGTCGCACTCACCAGAATGTTCCTCTCCACGCCGCGCGCTTCCAATTCACATTCCAGCGCCATGGCCGCGATCTGTGCCACGGGCTTCGCCATCCCGCTCACCAGCCCGATTTCGTGTCCCTGTCGTGCGTGCCATTCCACGCGCGCCAAGCCTTCCTCGAAAAACGCGATCGTATCCATGGCTTCTAGCACCTGCTCCGCGCGCAAGCCGCAGAGGTACTTTTTGTTTCCTTGTGCCACGATTGCCAGTCCGCGCGGCAGCAGTCGCACGGCTTCCCCTCCCCAGCGCGCATAGTTCAGCAATGGAATAGCTCTTGCGCGGCGTAACTCCCGGAACACTCTTCGCTCCAGAGAAGGCTCCGGCACAAGAGTTCCGTCAATGTCGAAAAATGCCGCAACCCGCCGCCCGTGAGGTGACTCGCCGTTCATCTCGTGTCTCCTCGCGCCCCTCCACCCGAAGTTCCCATCGCCAATTGGCTGGCCAGGAATCTCCATCCCTCCACAAGCACCGGCAACCCCCGCACCACGCAAAACGCCGCGGTCATCCATGCCAGCGTTTGAGCTCCCGCGCGAATCGCCGCGTGCATGTCCAGTGAGATGGGTCCCAGCAGCGCCACCGGTCCGCGCGTCAGTGCCAGTTCCATTCCCAAGTAGCAAAAGCACGCACACTTCAGCGCCGCGTACAAACCCCGGCTCCAGCGCGATGCCACGAGCGCCCTCGCCAGACCGCTCTGCAGCATCGCGCCGGTGCCCCATCCCGAATGCCCGTGCTTCATGGCCAGGGCACGCAGGAAGTCGGTCGCCGCTCCGCGGGCAAAAAACAAGATCGGCAGCCATAACGACACCATGCCGACCACCGCGAAGTAGGTGAAAAACATGTTCTCGATCATCCGGTCGCCCAAAATGTCGAGTTGCGCTCCGACCGGGGTGGCCATCCTCTTGACACGCGCCAGGTGCCCGTCCAATGCGTCCAGCGCAATCGCTATCACGGTCAGCACCACGCCCAGCAAGTTCATCCACGCACCGTGGCCAAAGGCGCTCACTGCCAGGAAGCCAACCAATACCCGCAGCAGCGTCACTTTATTGGGCGTCCAGGCCATGCGCACCTGCCTTCACATCTGGTCCTGGGCTTTCGAATGCAACGCTGCTGCCAAGGCGGCTTCGTGCAAATCGCGCTATTTCAATCATTTCCCGGCTTCGCGGCACGGAGGCGATCCGCGCACCGCCAGCGTTTTCCGTCATCTGTCTCTGTAACCTGTCTCCCTTTCTTTCACTCCAACCCTTGCGTCTAACTGCTCTGGATTCAGGCCGCTCCAAAACAATCTCCACTTCGTTTTGTGCGAGAATGGAAGTGCGCGGCCGCGGCTTGCAGGCGCTTGTACGACGAACCTCAAATCTTGCGGAAACGAGTCTCTGCCAAATGACGGATGTTTCTTTAGGTCTCGCGTTTCTTGCCGGGCTGATCTCTTTCCTCTCGCCATGCGTCCTTCCGCTGGTTCCAGGCTACATCTCTATGCTTTCCGGCATTGGCGTGGACCAACTCCGCCAAGGTGAGCAACCGAAAGCCGGCTTGTTTTCGTCTGCGCTCGCCTTCGTGCTCGGTTTTTCCGTGGTGTTCATCGGATTCGGCGCATCGGCCAGCGCCGTGGGCGGCTTCCTTCGGCAAAATCGTGCACTGCTCGCGCCAGTCGCTGGCGCGTTGATCATCCTCTTTGGACTTCACCTGCTGGGCGCTTTAATGCGCATCAATATCCGCGCCGGCATGATACTGGGTGGGGTGCTGGTGGCTTTGGGCATCGCCTCGCTGATAACTCACGGCCCGCTCTTTGCCGGCCTCGGCGCCAGCCACTTTTTCTCGCTCTCCATCATCGGATTCTTTGGTCCCCAATTGGCCCGCTGGCTGAATCGCGACGTTCATTTGCGTAGCCAGGACACCAAGCCCGGCATTCTCAGCGGCTTTCTGCTGGGATTTGCCTTCGCCTTTGGCTGGACTCCCTGCATTGGACCGATTCTCGCCACGGTCCTCACACTCGCCGCCGCCAGCGATACCGTTTCGCGCGGTGTTCTGCTGCTGGCCGTTTACTCCGCGGGACTCGCCGTTCCTTTTCTCATCACCGCCGTCCTGCTTGGACAATTTCTTCGTTTCTACAAAAACTTCCGCAAATACCTGCACGCCGTCGAACTCTTTAGTGGCGCCCTTTTGCTATTTGTGGGATTCCTGGTCTTCTTTAACAAGTTGACCTGGCTCTCGGGTAAACTAAGTTTCTTGAACCGTTTTTCAATGTAATGGGATGGACTGAATCGTCATGAAGAAAATTATCCTGATCGTTGTCACCGTCATCGTCCTGATCGGCATCACTATTTATGCGGACCGTGCCACCCGCGTATCAAGCGCGGGCGCTTCGCATCCCGCCGATGCCAACGTCGCGGGAAAGCCGGAACCTGATCTCAAACTGAAAGATGTAAACGGCAAGGACGTGAGCCTCGCCGACTTCAAAGGCAAAGTGGTCTTCGTGAACTTCTGGGCCACCTGGTGCGATCCGTGCCGCGTGGAAATTCCCTGGCTGATCGCCATGCAGAATAAATACGGCCCCAAAGGCTTCACCGTTCTCGGCATCGCCATGGATGAAGAAGGAAAATCGGCGGTCGCGCCATTCTTGGACAAGGAGCGCTTTGACGTGGACGGCCAGAAGCTACCTATGAACTACCCGATTCTGCTCGGCACCGACGAGGCCGCGGATAAATTCGGCGGCATTCTCGGCTATCCCAGTAGCTTCCTGATCTCCCGCGACGGCAAAATCGTCACCAAATTCCAGGGCCTCAAGAGCGAGGACGAACTCACCAAGGCCATCGAATCGCAACTCTAGGAAATCGATCCTACATGCTCACTGAACACGATTTTCAGAAAAAGGCAGACCTCGCGTTCGAAGACTTGAAGAAGCGCCTGCTGAAGCTTGGCGATCAACATGCCTTCGACGTGGAAGGTGAAAGCGGAAAATTGGAAGTAATTTTTGAGGAACCGGAGCCCGCGAAGTTTGTGATCTCGCCGAACACGCCAATCCGGGAAATCTGGATCTCGGCGCTTTCCACCAGCTTCAAGCTCGGCTGGTCCGAATCCCGCAACACCTTTGTTCTGGAAAAGACCGGCGAAGACCTTTTGGCCGTAATGAGCCGCGTCGTCTCCCAGCAACTGGGCGCTCAGGTGACCGTATGAGTTGGTGGGCAACTCGCTGTTCCATTTGGGCTCTCGCGTTCTGCCTGTTGCTTGTGCCGATGGCGGACTCGCAAACTCCCTCCGGCAAAGATGTGGTCGCACTGGAAGCGTTTGCTTCCCACGACCCTGTCGCGCGCGGCATGTCACTTCAAGTTGCGGTCGTGATGAAAATTCGCCCCGGTTTTCACGTCAACGCCCGCGAAGTCACCGAAGACTATCTGATTCCCACGGACCTGCGCTTCGAACTTCCCGCCGGATTCAAACTCGGGACCGTTTCCTATCCGAAGGGCACGCTAAAGACATTCAGCTTTTCGAAAAACAAGCAGCTCAACGTGTACACCGATAGCGTCGTCATCCGCATGCCGCTCACCGTGCTGACCGGCGCCCCGCTCGGCCCGCAGCATCTTGCGCTGAAGCTGCACTATCAGGCCTGCAGCAACGAAATCTGCCTGCCGCCGGTGACCAAGGATGTGGACGCCACGATCAATGTTGTGGCCAGCAGCGCCGACGCCAAACCCGCTAATCAGCAAGTCTTCAAGTGAGTAGGACAAGCTTAAGCCTGTCCTACCTCCGAATCCCCTACTTCCACTCTTTTACTGCTTCCCGCAATCTGCGAACTACGCGTTCCTGCCCGAGAACGACCATGGTGTCGAAGAGCGGAGGTGCCACGGCTTGGCCGACGATCGCGACGCGCGTGGCATTGATCAGCAGGCCGGCTTTAACGCCACCTTCTTCAGCGACTTTGCGGGAGGCATGGTCGCAGGCGTCGTGGTTCCAATCGGGCAACGCCGTCAGCGCATCTGCCAACTTCCCCAGCAGCGCGGGCACCTTTTCGTCTTTCCAGAATTTGGCCTTGGCGTCTGGGTCAATCGTGAACTCATCGCTAAAGAACGCGCGGGACCAGCGGGAAAAATCCGGCAGCAGTCGAATGCGTGGCCGCAAGAGCTCCACGGTTTTGGAGAACCAGGTGTGACCAGCGCCTGAGACCCACTTTTCCCTCCACAAGCCGTCCTGCTTGAGCTGCGCGGCCACTTCCGGCAACAGGTCCTCGATCGGTAGCTTCTGGAGATATTGCGTGTTGAACCATTCGAGCTTCGCCCGATCGAACACGCCATTCGTGCGGCTTACTCCCTCGAGCGAAAATTTCTGTAACAGGTCCGAAGTGCGCAAAAACTCTTCATCGCCACCTGGCGACCACCCTAGCAGCGCCAGAAAATTGCGGAACGCCTCCGGCAAAAAGCCCTCGCGGCGGTACATATTCACATCGGTGGCGCCGTGGCGCTTGGAAAGCCGCGACTTGTCCGGCCCCAGAATCAGCGGCACATGCGCAAAGATCGGCGGCTCCACGCCCAGCGCGCGATACAGCAGCACCTGCTTTGGCGTGTTGGAAATATGGTCGGCCCCGCGAATCACGTGCGTGATGCGCATATCAATGTCGTCTGCCACCACGCTCATCTGGTACATGGCCTGGCCGAACTCTTCGCCCTCTTTGCCGGAACGCAACAGGACGAAATCTTCAATCTCATCGTTGGAGAATTCGCGCTCGCCGAAAACCGCGTCGTAAAACTTTGTCGTGCCGCCGATGGGCACCTTGAAACGCACAGCCGGTTTGGTGCCCGGCGTGGAAGGCTTGCCGTCGCGGCAAGTGCAGCGCGTGATCCTGCGGACTTTCGCGCCTTCAGCACCTTCTTCGGCGTGGTCGCCGCCGACATATTTTTCCGGCGGGCAATAGCAGAGAAACGCGTTGCCGTTGGCCAGTACCTTTTTGCCGGCTTCCTTATAAAGCTGCGTGCGCTGCGACTGGTAGAAAGGCCCTTCATCCCAATCCACGCCCAGCCATTTCAGGCCATCAATGATGCCGGAGACGAGCTCAGGCTTGTTGCGTTCCGCATCCGTGTCCTCGATGCGCAGGATCATCGTGCCATGTTCTTTACGCGCATAAAGCCAGTTGAAAAGGGCCGTACGCGCGCCGCCCACGTGGAGATAGCCCGTCGGCGACGGCGCAAAGCGCACGCGCGCGGGTCCGGATTGTGTTTTGCCAGCTTCGGTCATGATCGGTAAGATCTCACTCTCTTCTCGGAAACGTCCAGTTTAGCGGAAGCTTTGGTGGTGAGTCCAACGACCAGGGGAGCCCCAACTGGGTCCGGCTCGGGGAAAGTAGCGATACCAAAACACCGGCGACGCGGTAGCCCCCCCTGACTCACTTCTCAAAGATCAAATCGAGTGTGATTGGGCTTTGTTCGCATTCGGCGGAAGTGGTTTGCACGAGTTGATCGTTCTCAAAGCGGTAGATTCGGTTGAAGTTTTGCGCCAGGCGTTCGAACACCGCTTTTGGCTCTATCCCGGCGCTCCTCCAGTAGGAAGGCGCGTATTCCATCGCGAGCATTTCGGCACGGGCGAAGGTTCGCGGCCCACCCTGCAACACATATGGCTCGTAGCCTTCCACGTCCATCTTGATGAGCGACCAGTTTGTGGAAGCATCCGCGCCCAGCAGGTCGTCCAGTCGTTTTAGGGGTACCTCGATAAATTCCTTGCAGCTGGCCAGATCCACCAGCGAGTGGCGTCCGCGATTGGCGGCTTTGTAAATCCCCATTTTCGCGACGCCGTCCTCCGCACCCAACGCACAGCAGAACGCCTTCGCGTTGAAAATGGAATTGTTCCGCAAATTGCGCTCCAATAATTCGAAATTGCGAGGCTCCGCCTCAACGGAGATGATTTTCCCGGTCGGGCCTGCGAGTTTCCCCAGGAGGCAGGAGAAGTAACCGATATTCGCTCCCAGATCCAGGAAATGGTGGCCTCGGGTACCGGAGAACCGTTCCACAAGCAAGGTCGTAAGCCCCAGTTCATGATAGCCACGCCGGTACAAGCCTCTGCCCACGGCGTCCCGCTTGTAACCATCAATTTTCAAGCCCAGTGGCAAGTTGGAGGCTCGGACTGTGTTTCGGAAAGGATTCGCGCAATTGGCCCAGTAAGCGAGGCCGCGCAACTCATAGCGGAGTCTGTTGTTCATGGCTTCCCGACGCTGAAAATGGCTCCCCAATGGAAAGGCGACTTCCAGTTTACAGCATGAATTGTTCCAGGTAATGAGCGTCAAAAGTCAGGATTACGCGGAGAGCTGGGAATAGACACATTTTCGGGGGCTGTTTGCACGACCGTTAAAAGCGGACCGAGGCAAGAATCGGACATACGCAGGACGCTTACGAGTCATCTGGCAAAGGAAGCCGGTCCAATTCTCCAGGCCGCAGCATTTTGCAAGGTACCTACCTCGTGCCTGCCCGTCTACTACCTCTTTCGCTACCAGTACTTCGGTTGGCTTGCCGGGGCTTTTTTCCGTGCCCCATAATCCTAAGTGATTCGTTTTCTGCGTGGTTTGGGGTGACACGGTCGAAGCCGCCGGGTGCGGTGTGCGCGCATTTATTCCGCTTGACCAGGTTCGCGCGGGCGCCCAGCGTCTCTCTTCCAAAAGTCTCTTCGGATTTCCCTGCGCGCGCGGAAAATCAACTAGGCCCGAATGCCTCAAAGCGTACTTGCCCTCGGCTTGCTGATCGGAACACTCCTGGTGGGGGTGTTTTTTGCCTATATCTATTCCCTGAAACGCCAGAATTATCTGTTGTATTGGACCGTTGGGTGGACGCTCTACGCACTGCATTATCTCTGCCCCGCGCTCTCCCCCTGGATTGGCACCAACGGGGTGCTGAATTCGCTGAACTATGCGCTGTTCGGCTTCGCGGCCATCTGCTTTTTCCTGGGCGCACAGCTTTACACGCACCAAAAATTGCGGCTGAAACCCGCGATCGGCGTGGCGGCGTTTCTCGCGTTCTGGTCCGCGGCCAATGGATTGCAATATTTTCAGGTGTCCGCGTTCATACCGGCTTCGCTGATATATATCGGCGTCGGGTATCTCTTCTGGAACGAAAGCCGGCACCACGAAACGCTTGCGGACCGCTTGTTGGGCGTAGCGTTCTCCGCTTGGGGAGCGATTTTTCTGCTTTTCTTCGTGCTGCAATCGGCGCGCACAATTATCGGCGACGCGCTACCCACAATCTCGGCGATTCCCCTGGCGTTTGTGTGCATGCTGCTGGTGATGGCGGTTTACGAAGAAGAAAAGCGGCGGGTGGAGCGCAACATGCTCGCGCTCTCGAATTTGAACTTGGCCACGTCGAGTTTTGTGGGCGGCGAAATCCAGCGGATGCTGGCACAGGCGCTGGACCGCGTTCTGGGTGTAGTGCGGCTGCCATCGGGCGCCCTGTTCCTGCATCACGGCGACACCACGGGCCCGACTTCCGTGGTTTCCGCGGGTATTCCTGATGAGTTTTGCCGCGCCACGCAAGAAGAAGGCCTCGACGACTATCTCGTGGGGTTGGTCTCCCGACTTGGCGGACTACTGGGCTTCCGCGATCTGCGGGACGACAATCTCACGGCCCTTGAGAATGATGAACCCCTGCGGCGCTTTCGCGAACTGGCGCTGAAGCATGGGCTGCGCAGTGTGGTGGTGATCAGCCTGCAAGCCAAGGAGCAGGCATTCGGACTTTTGTTGCTGGGCACCCCCGACAATCGGCGCTTCACCCCGGCTGAATTGCGGCTGCTGCTCGCCTTGGGCCACCAGATCGGCATGGCGGTCGAAAACAGCTACCTGATCCAGCAGACTTCGCGGCGGTCGGAAGAGCTGCACGTGTTGAACGAGATCGGGCGTGCGCTCAGTTCCACGCTGAATAAGGAAGATCTGCTCAGAAAAATTTGGGAAGAGCTGCGGCGCCTGTTCGATGTGGACAACCTTTACCTTGCGAGCCTGGATCCTGTACGCGATGCTGTGAATTTCGAACTGGAAATGATTGATGGCGTGCGCATGCCGATGCGTTCGCGGCCGGCGGGAAATCACGTCACCGAATACATCATTCGGACGCGGCAACCGGTGCTGGTGCGGGAAAACTTTGTAACGGAAATTCGCAAGCTGGGTATCGAACCCATCCGTACCGCGGGCTCGTTCTGCGGCGTGCCGTTGGTTGCCTACGATCAGGCGATTGGCACGCTGTGCATCTTCTCCGATCATGAACGCGCGTTCGACGAGGGTCATTTGGAGTTGCTGCGCGTGCTGGCCAGCGAGGCGAGCATCGCCATCGAAAATGCTCGGCTATTCCAGAACGAACAGACCCGCGCGCGCCACCTGACCCTGCTGAACCTGATTTCGCGCGACGCAATTGCCACGCTGAATCCCGACGAAGTGCTGAGCAAGATCACCGAGCAGCTCGAAAACGGTCTGCACTACGACCACATCGGCATCGCCATGCTCGACTACACGACGCGCGAATTGGTGATCCATGCGGAAAGCGGGAAGCGCCGCGGCGCCCTGGGGCGGCGGTTGCCGCTGGATACCGGATTGATTGGCCAGGTGGCACGCACTGGCAAGGCGGCGACGTATCGCGCGCTGCCAAACAATCAGAGCGCCGTGAAACCCGTGATGTCCGACTCCGTGGCGGCCATGGGGCTTCCGATTTTCTACGCCGACCACCTGCACGGCGTGCTGTACGTGGAAACGCTGGAACACGTTGAATTTTCCGAGGAAGAATCATTACTGCTGCGCACGCTGGCGGATTTGATTTCCGGTGCGCTGCACAATGCGCTGACATTCCAAAAGGCGCAGGAGCAGGCCATCACCGATGGCCTCACCGGCGTTAAAACACACCGCTTTTTCATGGAAGCGCTTTCTTCCGAATGGAAACGGTCTTCGCGCGCGGGGCGTTCGTTTGCGCTGGTGCTCATGGACCTGGACCGATTCAAGTTTGTGAACGATTTTTACGGGCACCTGGAAGGCGACCTCGTGCTGCAGCGTGTCGGGCAGATCCTGGAAACCAATTGCCGGCGTTCGGATGTGGTGGCGCGCTATGGCGGCGACGAATTCGTCATCCTGATGCCGGAAACCACCATGGAGCAGGCGCGGCAGCTTTCCTCGAAACTTCGTGGCTGGGTTGCGGCCGATCCGCTGTTGCGCGAAAAAAATATTAGCGCCAGCTTCGGCATCGCCTGCTATCCGCTGCATGGCGCTTCGCCTCAGGAATTGATTCAAGTGGCCGACGCTTCCATGTATTTGTCGAAGCATCAGGGCGGCAACACGGTTTCGACAGCGGATCACGTGGACCCGAACGAGGCGCGCCGCTGGAAACGCGACGTGCTCGAGGCGTATCTCGGTGTGACCCTGAAGCGCCTGTTCACCACCGGTCCGGAGGCTTTTGAGGAAATCTTCCTGCGGCTGCGGCAGTTTACGGATTCCTTGCCCCCCGTGGAAGCTTCGCCAGCTCCGCCACCGGACGGGCCGCGCGCCCTACCCCAATCGATACTCGATACAGTCACCTCGCTGGCTTACGCAATTGACGCCAAGGATCAATACACGCAGGGACATTCGCAGAAGGTTTCCGCCTATGCCGCACTTCTTGCCGAAGCACTGGGCATGAGCGAACTGGAAGTGGAAGAGATCCGGCTCGGCGCCGTTTTGCACGACGTCGGAAAAGTTGGCATTCCCGAGGCGATTCTGAACAAGAGCGGCCCGCTGAACCTGGAGGAGTGGGATACGATGAAGACCCACGTGACCTTTGGCGGGAAGCTACTGGAGCCGCTGGTAGCGCTGGCGCGCATTCGCCGCATGGTCCTGCACCATCACGAATTTTTTGATGGCTCCGGATATCCCGAAGCCTTGGCGGGCGAAAGCATTCCGTTGGGCGCGCGCATCATCACCATCGCGGATTCTTACGACACCATTACCAGCGACCGCAGCTACAAGAAAGGCCGCACCGCTGAGCAGGCGCTCAACGAACTGGAGCGCTGCGCCGGCACGCAATTCGATCCTCACCTCATCGAGTTCTTCGTCCGCGCCATGCGTCAGCTTCCCAATCCCATCATCGAAGTCGCATCCCTTCTCTCTCGCACCTCTTAAGTGCTTTATGTTGGGCACGCAGGCGGATTTCCTTTACCCGCCATCGGATTAAACGTTTCATTCTGCGTTCAGAGAATCTAGGAGTACCCGAACCCGTTTTTCGTCATCCCGAAGTTTACAATTAAATAATTACTCCCGCGAGCAACCTTTTTTTCCTGCAAGAAATCCTTGTGAGTACGTTCTCTCTCCAAGTGAGGTAAAAGCGATGACAACCCCAACGTGCAGGCGTGTCGTTGTGTCTCCAAGCCGGTTTCCGAGGGCCGTATGGCTGTTTTCCAGTCTGGCCGCGCTATTGATCGGCTCAGCGCCGCCACTGCTTGCGCAGGATGCCGCGCATTCGCCCGGCTGGGTCGTGATATCCGTGCTAGATTACCGTGCGCTGCGCGTGAAGGCGTATCCCACCGAGCGCGAGCCGGAGCTGCCGCCGGTGGACGCGACGCTGACGCGCGTGGACTATGACCTGCGTGTGGACAGCGATCTCGCCGCAGGCCACGCCACATTGACGGTGGACGTGCTTAAGAACGGCTGGGTGCGCGTGCCCATTCCCGCGGGGCTGTTTGTGCGCGAAGCCAAGCTCGACGGCAAGCCCCTCTCGCTCGCCCCGGCAGGAGCCGGCAAGGTGCCCGGTCAACTCTCCGCGCTGCTTTCACATGCCGGGCGTTCGGTTATTTCGCTCGATATCGCGCTACCGATTGCGTCCTCGGCTGGGGAGGAGCGCCTCTCGCTCCCCTCCACGTTTTCGGGCGTCACAAAAGTAAGCCTCGAAATCAACCGGCCGGGAGTGGATCTTTCTCTGAACGGTGGACTGTTCGCAGACTCCGAGGATCTCCCCAATGGAGGCGGCCGGTGGACGGTTTATGGCACCGGCGCCGAACCGATGATGTTCGCATGGCGCCGCAAAGTGGAGGACCACCACGTAACGCTGCCGCTTCGGATGCGCGGA
>Ga0209698_10006593_pt1 | contig 12313 bp, 12 predicted proteins | sample LitLauG_LLR_2012_FD_187203 | JGI IMG/M metagenome (GOLD analysis project Ga0209698, IMG submission 187203) | Freshwater sediment microbial communities from Pennsylvania, USA - Little Laurel Run_MetaG_LLR_2012 (SPAdes) (version 2) | ecosystem: Environmental > Aquatic > Freshwater > Creek >...
GGTGGTCGGACGCAGCATCACGCTGGACAATCAGCGATATACGGTCGTGGGAATTTTGCCGGCGGGATTTCAATTATTGCGCTGGCCGGATCTGTGGATGCCGATGGGCCAGTATGGCGACGATTTGACTGAGCACGTACATCATGGCATGGACACGATTGCACGACTCAAGCCGGGCATCTCCCTGGAGCAGGCGCGAGACGAAGTTGGCAGGCTTCACCAACAGGAAACCGAGAAATACCCGGACAGCCATAAACATTTTGGAGTGCTGGTGCAGAAAATGCAGGACCCGGCGGCGGCGAAGCTGCGCAGTACGCTGCTGCTGCTGTTTGGCGCGGTAGGGTTGGTGCTGCTGATCGCCTGCGTGAATATCGCAAACTTGCTTTTGGTGCGCGACGCCGCGCGGGAGCGAGAAGTGGCCGTGCGAACCGCCTTGGGGGCGAGTCCCTGGCGCCTGATCCGGCAACTGCTGACGGAGAGCACATTGCTTTCTTTGCTGGGCGGCGCGCTGGGGTTACTAATTGCGATTGGAGGTTTACGGATACTGATGGCCTTTGTTCCGGCGGACCTGGGGATTCTTTCGGAGACGGGCGTGAACATCGGAGTGCTGGGATTCACGATCGTGGTATGTCTGGCGACGGGACTGGCGTGCGGACTGCTGCCGGCCCTCCGGACACTGAAGACAGATTTGGCGGGAGTTCTCAAGCAAGGAAGCAAGGGCGCGAGCGCGGCAGGACATCATCGGACTCACAATCTTCTGGTCGTGTCGGAGATAGCGATGGCGCTCGTTCCGCTGATCGGAGCGGGCCTGTTGTTGCGGAGTTTTCAGCACGTGCTGGAGGTAGATCCTGGATTCCGTGTGGATCACCTCCTGACGATGGAAATCCAGCAGCCGGGGCTATCTCTTGCGCAAATCAACCAGCTCTCGCAGGACGAACAGATCAAGCTGGCCCAGAAGCAATCGCTGCAATTCGAGCAAATTGCGGCGCAAATTCGGGCGCTGCCTGGAGTGAAAGAAGCCAGCGGGATCGACGATCTGCCTTTGAGCAAGGAGTTCCGGCAAGCGTCTAGATTTGTGATCGACGGGCAGCCGGCAATCGCGGCGGGCGCGCGTCCGATCGCGCAGTTTCGGACCGTGAGCTTGACTTACTTCTCCACGCTGGCGATCCCTCTGCGCGCGGGCCGCTTCTTTACGGAAGACGACTGGAAGCAACAGAACACGGTGATCAATGAAACGATGGCGCACCGCTTCTGGCCGCAAGGCGATGCGCTGGGGAAGCGCATCAATCTTTGTTCGCTGGATCCGAAGCCGTGCTGGAGCACGATCATCGGCATCGCGGGAAACGTGCACCAGTTTGGGTTGGATGCCGAGCCGACGTATGACGTGTACTTCACGGGAGGATGGACGCCGTATGTAGTGATCCGCACGGCCTCCGATCCCGTGAGCATTGCCTCAGCCGTTAGCGAAGTGATTCACCGGGTGGATTCGAATTTGCCCGTGACGCATGTGGCCACCATGGATGGATTGCTCTCGGAGTCGGTTTCGCCGCGGCGGTTTTCCGCAGTTCTGATTGGAATTTTCGCGGCGCTAGCGCTTTTGCTTGCGGCGGTGGGCATCTACGGAGTAATGAGTTATACGGTAAGCCAGCGGACGCAGGAAATTGGAGTGCGCATGGCGCTCGGGGCCCAGATGGGAAATGTGCGCAGGATGATCTTGGGGCAGACGCTGAAATTGACGTTGATCGGGGTTGGGCTTGGACTGGCGGGAGCGTTTGGCGTGGCGCGATTCCTGGCGAGCCTGGTTTTCGGGGTGGGCACGTATGACGCGACGACGTTTTTGGGAGTTGCGGTCTTGTTGATTGTGGTGGCGCTCTGCGCCTCGTATATTCCGGCGCGGCGGGCCATGCGCGTGGATCCGATTGTGGCCCTGCGCTACGAATAAATCGCAGGCGCAAACGATTTTCGGGAAGTTCTTTTGCGGAGTGCTCCGCGAACTGCCTAGCAGGCGGTACAATGCCGCCGTGCTCTCCTTCCGCATTGAAAATGGAAAACTGAAAGCGACATCGATGCCGCTGCCGAAATTGCGACGGGGCTGGGCTTTGGTTCGCGTGCGGCTCGTGGGAATTTGCAATACCGATGTGGAGTTGCTGCACGGTTACTACAATTTTCGAGGCGTGCCGGGACATGAATTTGTGGGCACGGTGGAAGAATTGCGCGGCGTCTCGGCTGCGGGAAAGAAGAAATGGGTGGGGCGGCGCGTTTGCGGCGAAATCAATATTTCGTGCAAGGCGCTAGGGCGGAGGCCCATCTGCGATTTTTGCCGGCGCGGATTGAAGACGCATTGCGCGCGGCGGACGGTGCTGGGGATCATTGGCCATCCAGGGGCTTACGCGGAGTACCTGACACTACCGCTGGAAAATCTCCACGCAGTGCCGGAAAACATCAGTGATGAGAAGGCGGTGTTCGTCGAGCCGCTGGCTGCGGCTTGCGAAATTCTCGATCAGGTTGACGTGCGAGAGACTCGGGAAGCGGCGGTGCTGGGGGATGGAAAACTGGCGCAACTGATCGCGCTGGTGCTGCGCACGGCGATTCCGCGCGTGGTGATGTATGGCAAGCATGCGAAGAAGCTGGCACTCGCCCGCCGTGCCGGGGTCGCGACAAAGAAAGTGCGCGGGGATGCAAGTGATTTGAAGCGCGTTCCTGAACGATATCGGATGGTGGTGGAAGCCACGGGCTCTCCGACTGGACTGGCCCTCGCGATGCAGATGACCGAGCCGCGAGGCACTTTGGTGCTGAAGTCGACGTTTCACGGAGCAGCGCCGGTGGAAACCTGGCCCATTGTGGTTAAGGAAATCAACGTTATCGGATCACGTTGCGGCCCGTTCGCGAAAGCTATCGCCCTTCTTCGCTCCGGAAAGATTGATCCGACTCCTCTGATCACGCGCAAGTTTTCGCTCATTGATTCATCAGCAGCGATTGCCTTCGCGCAGGAACCTGGCGTCATGAAAGTTTTGCTCAAGCTGGAGAAAGAACGGAATTAATACAAAGGTCGCCGAGAGCGCAGAGACCAGAGAGAAGACTTACAGCCGGTTGATGCAGGAGGCGACGCAGGCGGCGCCGAAACCGTTGTCGATATTCACGACAGTGACGTTGGAGGCGCAGGAATTGAGCATACCGAGCAGAGCGGCGACACCGCCGAAGCTGGCGCCGTAGCCGACGCTCGTGGGAACGGCGATGACTGGAAGAGAGACGAGGCCGCCAACGACGCTGGGCAGCGCGCCTTCCATTCCGGCAACACAAATGATGACACGGGCTTGCGTCAATTTTTCGCGGTGCTCGAGCAGGCGGTGAATGCCGGCGACGCCGACGTCGTAGAGATGCTCGGCCCGGTTGCCCATCATACGAGCGGTGAGAAGAGCTTCTTCGGCTACCGGGATATCGCTGGTGCCGGCGGAAACCACCAGGATCGTTCCTTTGCCGGTGATCTCCGCGTTGCGTTCGATCGTGATCGTGCCGGACAACTCGTGGAATTTCGCGTGAAGTGCGTCTTTTCCGCTGGTTCGTTTTACAGCGGCGAAAATCTTCTTGTCAGCGCGGGTGACCAAAATGTTGTGGCGCGAATCTTTTTTGCGCAGCATGGCGCGCACAATTTCGGCCACTTGATGCGGCGTTTTGCCCTTGCCGAGAATGACTTCGGCAAAGCCTTGGCGGAGCGCACGGTGATGGTCCACCTTGGCAAAGCCGAGATCTTCAAAGGGCAGATGCTTGAGGCGCTCGATGGCTTTGTCAGGAGCGAGATCGCCAGATTTCACGGATTCCAGAATTTTCAGCAGTTCAGATTGATTCATAGACTCCGGCCGCAGCGAATTCTATCATCGCTGGGGACTCGCGCCTTAGCTTGACTTGGCGGAACGCCACTGCGAGACTGATTCTACCCGCGCAAAGTCATGGCTGACACACAAAAACAGATCGTCACCGTAGGTGTGACCGGAGCGAGCGGAGCGATTCTGGCGCAGAAGACGCTTGCTCTGCTCGAAGAAGACCCGCGCGTCGCGCAGGTTCATCTGGTGGTAACGGAAGCCGGGCAGCGTCTTTTTGCGGAAGAGCTGGGCATGGCTTCCGGCGACTTGAAGCAACTCCCAAGCCGCCTTCTGGGCCGTCCAGTTGCAAAGATTGATGTGTTGCCAAACAAAGATGTGGGCGCCTCCATCGCTTCGGGAAGTTACGCGGTGGATGCGATGGTGATCATACCCTGTTCGATCGGGACGCTCGGCGCGATTGCCAACGGGATCAGTGATGACTTGGTTGCGCGGGCTGCGGACGTGATGCTGAAGGAAGGGCGAAAGCTCGTTCTTTGCGTGCGCGATACGCCATTCAATAGAGTGCACCTGGAGAATATGCTTCGGGCACAGCAGGCGGGAGCGGTGATTATGCCGGTGGTGCCGGCGTTTTATCACCACCCTAAGACGATCGATGATCTCGTTACCCAGTACGTTTGCCGAGTACTCGCACAGATTGGGCTTTCGCAGGACAAGATGTACCGCTGGATGGGCACGCCCGCGGCGAAAAAAGCGGAGGCATAAGGCAGTTCGCTGATCATCAATGGCAAACCGCGTCAAAACCGTGCTCGAAATGATCAAGTTTGAGCACTCCGTGTTTGCGCTGCCGTTTGCGCTGACGGGAGCGCTGCTTGCGGCACGCGCGACGCGCCACGGATGGCCTTCGCTGCGGCAAATTTTGTGGATTGTGGCGGCGATGGTGGCAGCGCGCTCCGCGGCGATGACTATGAACCGCATCGCGGACCTGCGCTACGACCGCGAGAATCCGCGAACGCGACAACGCGCGCTGGCTACTGGCGCGCTGACGCTGCAGTTTGCGTGGTTTTTCACGATTGTCGCGGTGGCGGTATTTTTCATCGCGGCGTGGCAATTGAATCCGCTGGCGCTGAAACTGGCGCCGCTGGCCATGGGCATACTTTTTTTCTACTCCTTCACAAAACGGTTCACCAACTGGTCGCATCTTTTTCTGGGATTTGCGCTGGGCATTTCGCCGGCCGCGGCATGGATTGCCATCACGGGCGGGCTAGACGTGCGCATGCTGATTCTGTGCGCGGCGGTTACGCTATGGGTGGGCGGGTTCGATGTGCTCTACGCCTGCCAGGATGTTGAGTACGATCAGCGCGCCGGGCTTTTTTCCGTGCCCAAGAAATTCGGCATTGCCAATGCACTGCTGATCGCGCGGGCCATGCACATCGGCGTGATCGCGCTTCTGGGATGGCTGGCTTTCAGTTTCGGATTGCCGTGGCCGGCGTGGGCAGGCATTGCGGTTGTCGCTTCCCTACTGGCATACGAACATTCTCTTGTCAAGGCGGATGACCTGAGCAAGCTGGACGCTGCGTTTTTCACCGTGAACGGCTATATTAGTATGTTGTTCCTGCTGTTCTGGGGCGCTGCCGCTGCGGTTTGGCGCGTTTGAAACTTTCGATGGATTCAAAATGAGCGAACTGACGATCACCGACCAGCGGTTGAAGCCGATTGCGGAAAAAGTGCTTGCGGGCGAGCGCTTGAGCGTGGACGACGGCATCACGCTGTACCGGTCGCCGGACCTGCTGGCGGTGGGCTGGCTTGCGAATCACGTGCGCGAGAAACGGCACGGAAACGTTACCTATTTCAACGTCAACCGGCACATCAATCCAACGAACATTTGCGTCGCGCATTGCAAGCTGTGCGCGTTTGGCCGTGATCCGAACGCTCCAGGGGCGTACAACTTTTCGCTGGAAGAGATTTATGCGCGCGCCGAGCAGGGAGCGCGAGAAGGCGCACTGGAATTCCATATCGTAGGCGGCCTGCACCCGGATTTGCCGTTCGAGTATTTTCTGGAAATGATTCGCGGGCTCAAGCAGCGCTGCCCGGGCGTGCACCTGAAAGCGTTCACCATGGTCGAGGTGGGCTACTTCGCCCGCATTGCAAAACTATCGACCAAAGAAACGCTGATGAAGTTAAAAGAGGCGGGCGTCGATTCGCTGCCCGGGGGCGGCGCGGAGATCTTTCACCCGCGGGTGCGGCGGATCATCTGCGACCACAAAGTCAGCGGGCAGATGTGGCTGAACATTGCGCGCCAGGCCCACGAAATCGGGCTGCGTTCGAACGCGACGATGCTCTACGGGCACGTGGAAACGGAAGAAGAACGCGTCGATCATCTCGTCAAGCTTCGGGAACTTCAGGACGAAACGCATGGGTTTGTGGCGTTCATTCCGCTGGCGTTTCATCCGGACAACACCGCGCTCTCGCACATTCCGAAGCCGACGGGATATGCTGACCTGCGGAACATAGCCGTCTCGCGGCTGTTACTCGACAACTTCGAGCATATCAAGGCGTACTGGATCATGCTTTCGCCGAGTATCGCGCAGATTGCGCTGCGTTTCGGCGCGAACGACCTCGACGGCACAGTGGTTGAAGAAAAGATTTATCACGATGCCGGCGCGAAGACTTCGGAGTTCACGCCGCGCAACGAACTGGAGAGGTTGATCCGCGCCGCGGGGCGCGTCCCCGTAGAGCGCGATACTCTCTACCATCCGGTCGACCGTTCGAAAATGCCGCCGCTTCCGCCACCAACGCGGCCTGACCTGGTAAGCCTCACTCTAAACGTGTAGCGTCGCCGTTTCCGATTCAACGCACGGCCGAGGCCTTGGCTACGACTTTTTCCAGGACTTCCGGCGGTAAGACCGCGTAACCCTTTTCCTGGGCGATCTGTTGGCCGCTGGTGTAAACCCATTTTAAATAACTGGCCACCATGCTGCCGCGGCTGGGATCTTTGGAGACGGCGGGCACATAAAGCCATGTGAAGCTGCTGATGGGATAGCTGTCCTTGCCGGGTGCATTGGTCAGCGAAACGCGGAAATCATTGTTCATTTTGTTGCCGCTGGCAGTGGCGGCCGCGGCAATCGAGTTTGCGGTGGGCTTGATGAATTCACCCGCGGCATTCTTGATGCTGGCGATGCGCACGGCCGAGCCAGTGGCGAGGTTCAATTCGGTGTATCCGATCGCACCGGGAGTGCTGCGAAGTTTGGCGATCAGATCCTGTGACCGCTGGAATGCCTGACCCACGGGCCATTTGGGCGATTCGCCACGCCCCGCGATGGACAGAAACTCCGGGCTTACTTTGGCCAGATAGTCAGAAAGAATGTAATTGGAACCCTTGCCTTCGTTGCGATGGAGAACTTGGATGGGCATCTCCGGTAGATTCATCTCCGGGTTGAGCTTGGCGATCGCTGGATCGTTCCATGATTTGGTCTTTCCGAGAAAAATGCTGGCCAGCACTGGGCCAGTGAGCTTGAGTTCGCCTTTTACGTCCGGTAGCTCGTAGATGATTACGATTCCGATCAACACGGCGGGAAGTTCAAAAATGGATTTCCCCTCTGCGCGGAGCTGGGCCTCTGGGATGGGGGCGTCGCCGCCACCGAGGTCGCCCGAACCCGCAAGCACATTTCTGGCGCTTTCCGCCGAACCTGTCGCCATGTATCGGATGACCGCGGAGGGCTGCTGTTTGTGGAATTCGTCGATCCAGTTCTTATAAAGCGGTTCCGGCATACTGGACCCGGTCTCAACTAGAACTATTCTTTCCTGACCAGGAACAGCGACCGGGAGCAAAAGCATGCCTCCGAGAATGGCTGCAACCAGCTTGCATGAGCTTGTAGGCACACATACCTCTCTGTCGTCCGAGAATCTTGTCAAATTCGTCGAGCGGGTAACCAGCGATTGTCCCAGGCTATTGCTAGAGGGTAGCGGTAACCACCAAGAACACGAAAGGGGACGATAGGACAGTTGTGCGGAATCTTGCACTAAGCGTTTGACGAAACTGCAACTTCGGTCAATTCCTGCCCGTCTCAAACCTGTGTGAAAGCTAGAAAAGGAGCGTTCTTTCGAATGCGTACGATCCTACTACTCACCATCTCCAACATTTTCATGACCTTTGCGTGGTACGGCCATCTGAAGTTCCGTAGCGAGGCGCTTTGGAAAGTCATCATGGTGAGCTGGGGGATCGCCTTTTTTGAATACTGCTTTCAAGTGCCCGCGAACCGCATCGGTTCTTACGAATTCAATGGCGCGCAGCTTAAAACGATTCAGGAAGTCATCACGCTTTCGGTTTTTTCGGTGTTCTCGGTTCTCTACCTGGGCGAAAAATTCAAGTGGAACTATGCCGCGGGGTTCGGATTCATCGTACTGGGCTCGTACTTCGTTTTTCATAAGTGGTGAGGAGGGCCCTCTCGATTCAGGTAAGCCGCTGAGGGCGCCAGACAACCACGTCCTGCCTCTTCGAAAAATGGAGCAGCGGTTTTTGTGCTGGCAACGCCACCCCCGCCGCTTCCGCCATGGAATTCTCCGCGAATTCAGCTTCCGCTACTTGCAAAGGCCAGTGCGAATGGTGGATCTCACCGCGGATAATTCGCCCGCGCCTATCGGCGGTGTACAGGCAATAGCGTTCGGTCAAGAAGTGTTCCAGCGTCCCGCGCTGGGGAGCAAAAGGCTCTCCGACAGGGCGATACCGGCCCTTCAGCAATCCGGTTGGGGCTCCGCGATGCGTCCGCTCGCTTTCATAGTGAATCCAGCCATCCTGCTCTCTGCAGAGCATGCGTGCGCGAAAGTACGGCAAGTGAAACCAGGCGCGCGCAATAGCCACGGCGAGCGGGTTGCCCGCGTCCAGACTGAAAAACCACACGCCGGGCTTTTTGCCGTCTGTAACGTAGGTTCGAACGTTCAATTCCGGGAATGCCGAGAGCCAAGGGACCGCCGGCGTGCCACGCAACCGCACTCCCGTCATGCGAAATGGAACCACCGCTAGCCAAGCCTGTCCATCAGATATGTCGATTTGCAACTGCAGAGGAATGAGCGGGCGCAAGACGGCGAGGGCAACCGGCCAGTGGGCAAAGAGCAGGTCGTGCCAGCTCTGCGCCATCACCCACGGCCCTGCCGGCAGAGGCCAAGGCCGGTGCGCGATGTCGTGCAGGGTCGCGGTCATCGGCGCTTACAAAGCTTGCTCGACAAGTTCATTTTCTGAATATACCCTTCCAGGACGCACGGGAATCGAATTCTCTGGATTCAAACAGAACGAAACAGCCATAAGGAGAGAAATCATGCAGCGCAAAGCATCGGCGGTATGGCAGGGCGGCCTGAAAGACGGGAAAGGCTCGATTTCGACGGACAGCGGCGTCCTGAAACAGACGCAATACTCCTTCAGCACGCGATTCGAAAACGGCGTGGGCACCAATCCGGAAGAACTGCTGGCCGCGGCACATGCCGGCTGTTTTACGATGGCGCTTTCCGGGCAGCTCGGCAACGCAGGCATGACCGCGAGCAGGCTTGAAACGACTGCAACGATTTCGCTCGAGAAGCTTCCGGATGGCTTCGCCATCACGAAAAGTCACCTGGACCTCGTGGCGCAAATTCCTGGCGCGGACAAGGCCAAGTTCGACGCGGCCGTAAGAGCCGCCGAAACCGGCTGCCCGGTATCAAAACTTTTCAAGGCAGAAATCAGCGTCACCGCACGCCTAGAATCCTAGAACCGAGTCGCACTCAAGCGGCGTTCTCAGAGTGCAGGCCAAACAGGTACAATGCCGCACATGATTCCAGCTCCGGGAGCGTTCGTTGCAGGTGTCGCGATCTTTCTGATCGTGGTGTGGGACGCGTTCGAGGCTATCATCCTGCCGCGCCGGGTCACGCGAAAATTCCGGCTGACCCGGGCGTTCTATAAAACGACGTGGTCAGTCTGGAGATTTGTGATCTGCCTGGTGCCTTCAAAGAAGCAGCAGGAGGCGCTGCTGGGTTTTTTCGGCCCGATTTCTTTGCTCATCCTGGTAGGCGTATGGGCCGTGGGACTGGTTTTCGGTTTCGGCCTCATGCAGTACGGCGCCGGTTCGGCCGTGGTGATAACCGGCGGCCAGCCCGGCTTTCTGACAGATGTCTATCTCAGCGGCACGACCTTCTTCACTCTTGGCTTGGGCGACGTCGTTCCCCGTTCCGGTTTGGCTCGCGGCCTGGTGGTCACCGAGGCCGGCTTTGGTTTTGGTTTTCTTGCTGCTGTTATCGGCTACTTGCCCTTCATTTACGGCTCGTTCTCCAAACGTGAAGTAAATATCTCGCTGCTCGATTCTCGCGCGGGCACGCCGCCGACCGCCGGCGAATTGCTTCGCCGCCACAGCTACGCGCACGGCCAGGAAGCCCTGCGAGTTCTCCTGAAGGATTGGGAACTGTGGTGTGCTGAGCTTATGGAAAGCCACCTTTCGTATCCTGTCCTAGCCTATTTTCGGTCGCAACATGACAATCAATCCTGGGTCGCTTCGCTTACGGCGATTCTAGACACTTGCGCTCTCGTCATCGTCGGTATCGAAGGCGCTTGCAAGAAGCAAGCCGAACTTACTTTCGCCATTGCGCGTCATGCCGTAGTCGACCTCTCTCAAGTATTCGGTACTGCGCCTAAGGCGCTGCCGCACGATCGGCTTCCCGTGCAAGACCTGCGCCGAATTCGCGACATCCTCGCACAGCACGGCATGAAGCTTCATGATGGTGCGGAGACCGACGGCAAACTGGCCGAGATGCGCAGAATGTACGAGCCGTACATCTATGCGCTGGCCAACTATCTGAACCAGACGCTGCCGCCCTGGATTCCCGTCAAAAAAGGGAAAGACAATTGGCAGACCACGGCGTGGGCGCAAACCGCCGGGCTCATCGAGAAAGAAGTAGCCACAGTGATCGTGGATGATCATTTCTAGTTTTTGGAGTGCGGCGGCTTGACGCCGCTATTCCCGCGTTCGCAAAATTATTCACTGGAGAAAAACGATGAAAGCCATCCTAGTTCACGAATTTGGCGGCCCCGAAGTCCTGAAACTTGAAGACACCCCCACACCGAAACCAGCCGCCGGACAGGTGCTCGTCCGGATTCATGCTGTGGGCGTGAATCCCTACGACACTTACATGCGCGCCGGTACCTATGCGGTCAAACCACCGCTTCCCTACACGCCCGGTTCAGATGCCGCGGGCGTGATCGAGACAGTTGGCGATGGCGTGAAGAAAGTTAAGCGGGGCGACCGGGTCTACACCGCGAAAACCGTGACGGGCGCTTACGCGGAGTATGCTCTTGCGCTTGAAGAGCAAGTACACGGCCTGCCCGATAAGATCAGTTTTGGGCAGGGCGCGGGCGTGTGGGTTCCCTATGGAACCGCGTATCACGCGCTACATCACTCCGCGGAAGCGAAGGCTTCCGAAACAGTCCTGGTACACGGCGCGAGCGGCGGAGTCGGCAGCGCGGCCGTGCAGATGGCCCGCGCTATGGGTCTCACGGTTTTTGGCACGGCGGGAACGCAGAAGGGCATCGACCTCGTCAGGCGCGAAGGCGCGCATCAAGTCTTCGATCACAGTAAAGCGGGTTACCAGGAAGAAATCATGAAGGCCACCGGCGGACGTGGCGTGGACGTAGTTCTTGAAATGCTCGCTAACATAAACCTCTCGGCGGATTTGAAAATGCTGGCCACCAATGGACGGGTGATTATCATCGGCAATCGCGGCGAGATCACCATCAACCCAAGGGACTTGATGCTGCGCCGCGCTTCTGCCTGCGGCTTCACGCTTTGGGCCATCACGCCCGCGGAAGAGGCTGAAATCCACGGCGGTCTTTTCGCCGGCCTCGAAAATGGCACCCTTCGCCCGGTAGTCGGCAAAGAGTTGCCCCTCGCCGAGGCCGCGCGCGCTCACAAGGAAATCCTTGAACCTGGCGCCGCCGGAAAAATCGTACTTGTCCCTTAGCCGTGTGTCGGGAGCTATTTCCTGCCGCGAAAAGTTGATTTCATGGTTCTAATCGATCTGCGTTCATAATGAACGCGGACATGCCGTATAATCCTTGTTTCCGATGATTGACGCAGGGGAATCCTTGCGAACGCTGGAACAAGAGATATCGTGCACATCGCCCTCTCACTCTCGGTTGGTCTCGCGGCACAAGGGCCTATAAGCCACTATTGGCACAAGATCACGGACAGGACCTTTACCGGCATCTACCACGCCAATGCTTTCGACCTGGCGATGATGATTCCCTACTTCATCGTGCTTTTCGTTCTGGCGGTTTACGGCTTGCACCGTTATTGGCTGGTTTACGACTATTTTGCTTACTCGAAGAATGTTCCGCCGGTTCCGCCCTCGGTCACAAACTGGCCACGCGTCACGGTGCAGTTGCCGATCTTCAATGAACGATACGTCATTGAGCGGCTAGTCGATGCGGTTTCGCGCTTCGACTATCCGGCCGAACTTCTGGACGTGCAGGTGCT
>Ga0209698_10006595_pt1 | contig 12313 bp, 6 predicted proteins | sample LitLauG_LLR_2012_FD_187203 | JGI IMG/M metagenome (GOLD analysis project Ga0209698, IMG submission 187203) | Freshwater sediment microbial communities from Pennsylvania, USA - Little Laurel Run_MetaG_LLR_2012 (SPAdes) (version 2) | ecosystem: Environmental > Aquatic > Freshwater > Creek >...
TGCTTACCATCGCGCGAGAAGCGGGGATGGCTGATCCATCCGGAAGTTTCGTAGAGAACCTTGCCCGATGGATATTCCAGCCGGTAGACGTGGCGATCAGGAGCGAAGCGGACGATGGCGAAATCCGTGCCGTTGGGCGCCCAATCGGCGTATTGCACGTTCTCCTGCAATGGCCGCGGTGCGCCACCTGAGACCGCCAGGCGCGCCAGCCGGCCAACTCGTACGTAGCCGGGTCCGATCCCATGGGCATCCTGGAGCACCAGCAGATCGCCGGTGGAAGAGACCGAGAGCAGGGAGTCAACGGGAATGCCGAGCGGGCGAAGCCCGGGTGTCTCCACGGTCCCGGTGAACAGTGCCATATCTGCATCGGAGCCCCAGCGAGAGGCAGAGATGAAATTCCTGCCGTCGGACAGAAAGCGCGCCGCTGACACGAATCCCTGCTGGAACGTAAGTTGAGTGAACTTTGGCGGTTCCAGATGAACCGTAGACCGCGCCAGGAACCACGTTCCGGCCAGCAGAAGCACAAGCACCACCGCGCCCGCTGCAGCGAGCATCCATGGCCGCGATCGTTTCTCCTCCGCGCTGGGACTGACCGCGGCGATTGCAGTGGAACTGCGCGTCTCACGCATGACGTTCAGCTGAAAAGCGAGATCTCGCGCCGACTGAAAGCGCAGCAGCGGATCTTTCTCGAGGCAATGGCGAACAATGTGATCGAGAGACGGCGAGATCTCCTGATTGGTTACGGTCAGTTCGGTGGGCTGCTGGTTCAGGATGGCGCTGACTACATCGGCCGTGTTGTCCCCGTGAAAGGCGCGGCGGCGCGACAGCATTTCATAGAGAACGGCGCCAAAGCTGAAAATGTCGCTGCGCGCGTCGACTTTCTTGCCGCGTAACTGCTCCGGCGACATGTAGCCCATCGTTCCCAGCACCAGCCCGAGTTCTGTCTGGTTGGTCGCAGTCGGCAACGACGTTTGCGAATCGAATTCGGATTGCGTCAGTTTAGCCAGGCCGAAGTCGAGAATCTTTACCCGGTCATCTTTGGTGATAAAGATATTTTCCGGCTTGATGTCGCGATGCACGATGCCACGCTCGTGCGCCGCGGCCAAACCACTGGCAATCTGCACGCCATAGTCGAGAACCTTGCGCTGCCCCAAGGCGCCCTCGGCAAGGCGGGCGCGCAGCGTCGAGCCCTCCAGTAATTCTGAGACGAGGTAAGGCAAGGCGGCGGCGCTTGCGTTCGACGGGTCAGGCAGGGTTCCCACATCAAAGACGGTGAGCAGGTTGGGATGGTTGAGCGCAGCTACGGACTTGGCCTCCTGCTCGAAGCGGCGTAGACGGTCTTCGTCCCGTGCCAACGAAGACGGCAGGACCTTGATGGCAACATCACGCTGCAGGCGGATGTCGCGGGCACGGTAGACTTCGCCCATGCCGCCCGCGCCGAGGATTGACTGAACTTCATAGGGACCGAGTTTTGTGCCGGGAGCGAGAGCCATGCGTGGACGCCATTATAACTTGAGTATTCGGTCCTAATTAGGGTGTGGGCTGCACAGAATTGGAGTGCAAACAATCCTCATTGCACTCATTCTCTTTTCAGAGTTAAAACACGAAACTCGAATGTCCGGATTTGTGCAGTAGTGTCCTGAAACGGACGCCGCAGATTCGCCTGGTCTCTCACTAACTGGCTTGCAATCTTACGGTTAGCTATTGGCAGACGTAGTGCTGGCAGCCTACCAAGGACTGGGGTTCAACATGTCATTCATTCGCGATTTGCGGGTTGCGTTTCACGCCTTCTGGCGTACTCCGGGGATGGCGATGGCCGTCATTCTCACGCTAGCGCTGGGCATCGGCGCCAATGCCGCGATTTTCACGCTGGTACGGGGCGTGCTTCTCAAACCGCTGGTGAACCGCGGTGAGGACCGGCTGATTTATGTCCGGCAGAGCGCACCCGGAACTCGCGATGAGAACACCGCCTTCAGCGTGCCGGAGATTCAGGATTTTCGCGCCAACTTAAAGAGCCTGAGCGCGATTGGAGATTTCTCCACCATCGGCTTTACGATGATCGGCCTGGGGGAACCTCGCGAGGTGAAGGCCGGAGTGGTGGGCGGCACCTACTTCGATGTGATGGGCCTGCATCCGGTGCTCGGCCGTCTGATCGGGCTGCAGGATGATGGTCCGAACGCTGCCGGCGCGGTTGTGCTCACGTACCGCTTCTGGTCGACGACGTTTAAGAAAGATCCTTCGGTGCTGGGGAAAACGGTCCGCCTCGGAAGTTTCGGCGATCGGTCTGCGACGGTGATTGGTGTGCTGGAGCCGTGCGTACCGTATCCGGAAGACACGGAAATCATCGCGAACGTGGTGACGAGCCCGCATCACTTGTCGGCGACGATGGTGACCGGGCGGATCCATCGCATGACGGAGGTATTTGGCCGGCTGGCCCCGGGTGCGACGCTCGAGCAGGCACGGGCTGAACTGCGTACGGTGTACGCGACGATGAAGAAGGATCATCCCGAAGCCTATCCTGCGCAGGGAGACTTCCGCATTGAGGCGAAGATGTTCCGGGATCAGATCACGTTTGGCGCACGCACAATTTTGCTGGTGCTGCTCGCCGCTGCAGGGCTCGTATTCATCATCGCGTGTTCCAACGTCGCCAATCTGATCCTGGCGCGGACCGTTCGCCGTGAAGGAGAGTTGGCGGTACGGGCGGCGCTGGGCGCTGGGAAGTGGACGCTTCGCCGGATGCTGCTCGCCGAAAGCCTGCTGCTTTGCGGTATTGGCGCGGCGATCGGCGTCGTGAGCGCGCAGCCGATGGTAGCGGTACTGGCCCGCTACGCATCGCGCTTCTCGGTACGCGCGCTTGATCTGAGAGTGGATTCGAGTTTGCTTTGGGTCGGAGCCGGACTAGCGTTGGTTGCCGCTGTAATATTGGCATTTGTTCCGCGATTGCCGTCGGCCGACGCTGCTCAGGGCTTGAACTTGTCGAGCGGGAGCGTGCGCATCATTGGAAGTACGAGTCGCCGGCAGCGCATTTTCGCCGTCACCCAAATTGCCGCTTCGTTCGTACTTCTGGCGGGAGCAAGTACGTTGATCACCACACTGCTCGAACTCCAGCGCATAAGGACCGGCGTGGACACGCGCCACGTGCTCGCCATTGATGTTCCTCCCATGACATATGGCAAAACACCGCAGCAGGTCGTGGAGTTCTACAAGGAATCGATGCGTCGAATTGACGCTCTGCCCGGGGTCAACAAATCCGCTTTCGGCATGTCTGTGCCATGGCGTGAGGCGAATGGGCTGGGCCTGCAATTCTCTGCCGACGGTCATCCTCACCTGCCGGGCGAAGACCCGCGAGCACAATTCCGCGTGATCTCTCCCGGATTTTTTGCGGCGTTAGGCGTTCCGATTCTCGCGGGTCGTGACTTCAACGAGCTCGATACGAATCCGAAAGAACCGGTCGCGATCATAAGCGAAACTCTCGCTCAGCGAATGTTCCCGGGGCAGGATCCCATTAACCGGCATGTCTATTGGACCGACCCTGTGCTGCAATTCATCCCCGGCATCACCACCACGCCGCATCGCATCATCGGTGTTACGGCGGATATCGACGACCAGCACATTACACCCGAGGCCACTTCGACTATCTACGGCACCTTTGAACAGGGGCCGATTTTTGGCGGCCGCATTTTTATCCACAGCAGCGCGAATCCTTACGCGCTGGTCACACCGGTGACGCGAACCATTCGCGGGATGTCCGCCGATCAACCGGTTGAGCATGCGGCGACCCTCGAAGACGTGCGTGCCGAAGTCCTCACTCCGGACCGCCTGAACTCGCTGGTATTTGGTGTGTTCGCCGCAGTGGCCCTGGCGATTGCGGTGGTTGGCGTCGCGGCGGTCCTGACGTTTTCAGTTACGGCGCGTACGCGGGAATTTGGCATCCGGCTGGCTCTCGGTTCACAGCCAAGGGATCTTCTGCGTGGGGTGGTCGCTGAAGGTGCGCTCATGACAGCGGCGGGCGTGGTGTCGGGAGCGGCATTTGGATTTCTGGTAACGCGCTTGTCAGCGAGATATTTTCTCGACGTGAAGATGCCGGGCACGTTGCCGGTAGTGGTCTCAGCGATTGTGCTGATGACCGTGGCCCTGGTCGCATCCATGCTGCCCGCGGCACGCGCGGCGCGCGTCGATATCATGCAGGCCCTGCGATCCGAATGAAGTGAAAACCGGCCGTCCATGTGGGTCTTCATTTCGTGGTAAGATTCCCCAACTTGAGGCCAGAATGGATTTCCACTCCAGGGCCTTGGATTTCTCGCCGGGAACAACGCGATGAACTCTCCCAGGATGTCCTTTTCACGGGTCATTTTCCTGGTTCTGATCGGCGTAGCTGCGTCTGTCTCGTTGCTGCGCGCGCAGGAGCCGCTGCCGAATCATCTTTCGAAGCGCGTTGTGGCCGATTACGGGTATTGGAGCAAGTATCAGACGCCTGGCTACGGCGCGGATCAGATTCCTTATCACAAGCTGAGTCACATCAATCACGCGGGCGTGTCCTTCGACGCCTCGGGCACGTTGTCGGTGCCGGACGGATTTCTGGAGGCGCCATTGAATCACCGCGCGCACTCGGCGGGCGTCAAGGTAATGCTGTTGCTGGGTGGCGATTTCGCGGGACTGGAGGCCTCGGGCACCGTACAAACGCTGGTCGACAACATTGCTGGGTTCGAGAAGCAGAACCGCTACGACGGCGTGGATATTGACTGGGAATATCCGGAGACGACTGCGGATCGAAAGCTTCTGGTCACGTTGATGGCGAAACTGCGGGAGTCGAATCCGAACTATGTATTGTCGATCGATGCCGCGCCCTGGGGCGGCTCCGGATACGACCTGAAGCATCTCCAGCTATCGCTCGACTACGTCAACATCATGATGTACGACTGCGCCGGACCGTGGACAGCCTACGGGCAGCTGAATTCGCCGATCTTCTGGGACTGGAAAGATCCGGCTTCGTGGGAGTGCCAGCCGGGCGGTAGCGTGCATGATACGGCCAACATTTTTCTGCGGCAGATGCCGGCGAAGCAACTCAACATGGGCACGCCGTTTTATGGATATCGGTACGAAAACATCAACGCGGAGTATGGATTGTGCCCGAACTCAGCGGTCACCAGCAACGGCTGGTGCGATTGGGCGGTCACGGCGGGGAATTACGGCACCGAGTTCAAACCGCTGATCAACCAGCATGGCTGGCGAACGTATTACGATCCGGTGGCGATGGTGCCGTACATGTTGCGGGCCAATGGCGGCAACGGATATATCACCTACGACGACGCGTTCTCGACCTATTTCCGCGTCTATTACGCGGATTGGCAGCGTGGGTTAGGCGGAACGTTTATGTGGTCGCTGGACGCGGATTATGACGGCACGTCGCAGGATCTGTTAGATGCGATGTATAACGCGTCGGTCGGCGCGCGGTAAGGCCAGAGCGACGTGATGTCCCTATGAAGTCTGTGTTGTAGCCGTTCTGTCGCCCCCAGGGCTCGCCTATTTTCCACTTCGCCCCACGGCTTACGCCGTTGGCTGTATTCTTACGCCGCTGCGCACCAAAACGCGGAAACAACTCTTACTGGACTCGATCGCAATCGACGCAGTTTATCGGGAACTTCAATGCGGTTTTTCCCTGCACCGCTAGGCACCATGCGCTACAACGATCCCAGAAAGGCCAGCACCGCTTTTTGATCCGCCGGTTTCAACTTGAAAAACCGCTCACTTGCTTCCTCGGCTTCGTGCCGGTGCCGCCTGATGGTGTCGTCGAGTTGAACGGAATTGGCGTCGTGCATCAGCCGGGAGCGCAGTCGTAGCCCCCAGAGAGGAGCGGTTCTGATCTTGTTGCGCGCACACAGCGTATCGCGCAGCAGTCTGGGATGCTTCTCTCCCTCCGCAACCGCGGTTTGGAAGCTCTCGCTGCACTCGTCTTCTTTACTGGCAGCGCCGGTCGCTCCTGCGGCACTCTCTTCACGCATGCGCCTTTCGACTCGCTCGCGGCCGAAATGTTCGATCAGGGCAACGGAGATTCCATCTCCCGTGCCCACATCGTGCAAAAGGAAGTCGCTGTAAGGATGAATCGTCCGGTTCTCCAGGGCCCCAGGGTGCAAACCTGGCCCTGACAGCGTCGCCGGGCTCTTCCCGGTCACCATAGTCTCCACGTGACAGGTCGCGCAGCCGATCTTGCTGAATAGCTCGGCCCCATGTTTTGCCTCGGGAGTGGCTGCAGCGGTCTCGTCTCGTGCAGGTGCTTTCAGAGATCGCATAAAGCTGGCGAAGTGGTCGATATCTTCGAGATTGTTGTCAGTCGGATCCGGCAAGCTGTTCGGCTCAGTAATTTTTGTCGGGTCAGTATTAGGGATCGTGGTCGTGACCGGAGGGTTGCAGATCGTCGTAACTTCGATCTTCTGCAGAGAGTTGGTGATGCCCATTTCGTTCAGGTAGGCATCGGCAGCGAAGGCCAGCAGGCTGGCATGTTGGTCTTTCCAGCCAAAGCGGCCGATTCGATCCTTACCTTCGGCAACGGGAACTGGCACTCTCACGGCCTGTCCGCAGATCTTCCCGCGCGAAGCGCGACATTGATCTTTCCTGATTTTCAACAGCGTCTCATCCGGGATCGCCTCGACATAGCCGTCGCCGAGCGTGCTGGTGGCCAGACGGGTCGTCCTTATGGTCTCCGTTTCGGGCGCATGTTCCTGAATCTCGGGACAGATTGCGCGGTCGTTTATCAGAGTACGGTCGCGAATCACTTCCGTACCATGGTTGATGGGAACCTCCGGGCTCTGAAACAAGCCGTGTGAATCGAGATGTCCCACGCGCAGCTCGGCAACCTGACTGGCAGCCCCGGTGACCGGAGTCTGGTGACATTCTCGACACGACTGAGCGTTGTAGAGAGGGCCCAAGCCGTCGGGAGCAATGTGCTCGATTTCCTCGAAGAACTTCTGGTCGGCGGTGCGCCGGCTGGGATCAGAAAAACCGTTGCTCTGGTCGTCGAATCCAGTGACGGCTTCGGCAGGTTGAGAGGGCTGAGGTGCGGCCTGTTCGTGAGAATAAACTGCAAGTTCGAACAGAACAGTCGTGGTAATCACCATTAGCAGGATCGTGGGCCTCATTGCAATGACCCCTTTCGCAGCCAGAGGGTTTGGATCTTGCCAAGATAGACATATTGGCCAAGCGCGTCAACGAATTCTTTGCGTGTTTTCAATTTTTCCCTTTGGGCGAAGCTGGCGCGGCGAAAACCGAAGAACCACAGTTGAACTGTTCATAGGAAAAACGATTCTTTTTACCCGAAGTGGGAAACGATCTGGTCCCTACGTCGGTTTATCGGTTTGACCCTGCCTATCCGACGTGTTATAAATGCCCGTTTTGCGCTGGGAAGCCGGGACTGGGGATCTATCTTCCCCTGGTCTTCTTTTATAACGGTTTAGGCTGTCTGAACACCGGCGCGAACTCCGACGCGGCCAAGCTCAACACTACCCAGGTCTTGCGGCGGAAGCGTGATCGGAAGAGCTCTCCTTGTGGCCCAGCGGCCCCGGGAGCACGCGTTCCTAAATCGAATGTACCCAATACGTGGTCTCATCATACCGTTCTATTACGGAGGAATCATATGCGTACCTGCCTGGCCACTGCTGCGCTCATTAGCCGCCGCATGGCGATGAAACTCTCGGCCGTCGTTGCGCTGCTGACTGTGGGCGCGGCTACTGCGTTCGCGCAATCCGCCCCTGAAGCTGGCGGTGAGGCTTCGCTGAAGCTGCCAAGACTGGATCTTGTCCACTTTTTCAATGGCGCCATTGATGGACACAATCTGCTGCTGATTGGAATCCTGTTCTGCCTGTTCGGTCTGGGATTCGGCATGGCGATTTACATGCGGCTGAAGAACCTGCCCGTGCATCGCGCTATGCGGGAGATTTCCGAACTGATCTACGAAACCTGCAAGACTTATCTGGTCACCCAAGGCAAATTCATTCTGTTGTTATGGGTCTTCATCGCGGTCATCATTGCGGCGTACTTTGGATGGCTGGCTCCGGTCCCGGGCAAGTCCGTGGGGCTGACGCTTCCAATTATTCTGGCATTCAGTCTGGTGGGTATCGCGGGCAGTTACGGCGTGGCGTGGTTTGGAATTAGGGTAAACACGTTCGCTAATTCGCGGACCGCGTTCGCTTCCCTGCCCGGCAAACCGTATCCCGTGTATCAGATTCCGCTGGAAGCGGGCATGAGCATCGGCATGATGCTGATCTCGGTGGAATTGCTGATCATGTTGTTCATTCTGCTGTTCATCCCGGGAGATTATGCGGGACCGTGTTTTATCGGATTCGCGATCGGCGAATCACTGGGGGCGGCGGCGCTGCGAATTGCGGGTGGCATCTTCACCAAGATCGCCGACATCGGGTCAGATCTGATGAAGATCGTCTTCAAGATCAAGGAAGACGATGCGCGCAACCCGGGTGTGATTGCAGACTGCACGGGTGATAACGCGGGCGACTCAGTTGGGCCATCCGCGGACGGATTCGAAACCTACGGCGTCACCGGCGTAGCGTTGATCACATTCATCCTGATGGGCGTGAAGACTCCCGAGGTGCAGGTGCAGTTGCTGGTGTGGATCTTCGTCATGCGCGTCATGATGCTGGTTTCGAGCTCGGTGTCCTATTTCCTGAATGGCGCCATCGCGAAGGCGAGATACGGGTCGGCCAACGAGATGAATTTCGAGTCTCCGCTGACATCGCTGGTGTGGATTACGTCGATCGTATCCATCGGCCTGACCTACCTGATTTCTTACTTCATCATTCCCGGCCTGGGCAGTGACGGCTCGCAGTGGTGGAAGCTCTCGACCATCATTTCCTGCGGGACGCTGGCGGGCGCGTTGATTCCGGAATTGGTGAAGGCATTCACCTCGGTGGAGTCGCGGCACGTGAAAGAAGTGGTGACCTCCGCGCAGGAAGGCGGAGCCTCGCTGGGAATTCTGTCGGGATTCGTGGCCGGCAACTTCTCGGCCTATTACCTCGGCCTCGCCATGATGATGCTGATGGCGATCGCCTATTACATGAGCACGATGGGACTGGCGGCCGCGGCGGGAATGCTGGCGCCGGCGGTGTTCGCATTCGGATTGGTAGCGTTCGGATTCCTCGGCATGGGACCGGTCACCATTGCGGTCGATTCCTACGGGCCAGTGACCGACAATGCTCAATCCGTGTATGAGCTGTCGCTCATCGAAGCCGTTCCCAACGTTCACGCGGAGATCAAGAAAGATTTCAACATCGACGTGAACTTCGAGCGTGCCAAGCATTTGCTGGAGGCCAACGACGGCGCGGGCAACACCTTCAAAGCAACGGCAAAACCGGTGCTGATTGGCACGGCTGTGGTGGGTGCAACTACGATGATCTTTTCGATCATCATGGCGCTGACCAATGGGCTCACCGACGCCGAGGGCGTGTCCAAGCTCTCCCTGTTGTATGCGCCGTTCTTCCTCGGTCTCATCACCGGCGGAGCAATGATCTATTGGTTCACCGGCGCTTCGACGCAGGCCGTGACCACGGGCGCTTACCGGGCCGTCGAGTTCATCAAGGCCAACATCAAACTCGAAGGAGTTGAGAAAGCCTCGATCGCCGACAGCAAGAAGGTGGTGGAGATCTGCACGAAGTATGCGCAGAAGGGGATGTTGAACATCTTTATTGCGGTGTTCTTCGGGACGCTGGCCTTTGCCTTCGTGGATCCATTCTTCTTCGTGGGATACCTGATCTCGATCGCCATCTTCGGGTTGTACCAGGCGATCTTCATGGCGAACGCGGGCGCTGCCTGGGACAACGCGAAGAAAATCGTGGAAGTCGAACTGAAACAGAAGGGCACGCCTCTACACGATGCGACAGTGATTGGCGACACTGTGGGCGATCCCTTCAAGGACACGTCTTCGGTGGCAATGAACCCGGTCATCAAGTTCACTACCTTGTTCGGACTGCTGGCGGTGGAACTGGCCGTGCGCCTGGCCAGCAATCAGGGCACAACGCTGACTCGATCTCTGGCTCTGGCGTTCTTCGTAGTGTCGTTCCTGTTCGTATACCGGTCGTTCTTCGGGATGCGGATTAAGTCGGAAAGCTAGACCTCGTTCGCCGAAAGACCCAAAACGCCATCCGGTTCGCCGGATGGCGTCTTTTCTTTAATAGCGGTCGCGGTAGAGTTCGCGGCGATCACGGTTGACGTCGCGGTACTCGTGGCGGAGCTCGCGGCGCTCGTGACGGGCAGCGGCGTAGTTGCCGTAGTACAGATCGCGACGCAGTTCGCGGCGGTCGTGCGCGATCTTGGCTTCGTCGTGGCGGAGGTCGCGGCGGGCACCGCGGTCACCGTCCCAGGCAAGGGCCGGCGCCACGCCCATTCCGACCAGCAACAGAATCCCAGCGATTGCTCGTTTCATAAGTTTTCCTCCGATCCCCATTCAAGCGGGTTCTGGAAGTGGAAACACCGAGGGGATCAGGGAGTTTCGTTGACTTCGCCACGGAAAGGTGAGGCAGGCGAAGCAACCTTTTTGTCGCCGGCCGAAAACAACCACCGGACAGGCACCTTTTCGCTGATGCGCTAGGCGGCGTTAGTTCGGGCCTTTCATCTTGTCGCGGACGCTTTTGGCGAGTTTCTCGATCTCTTCCGCCTTCTTGATGACGGTGAGGGAGAGCACGTTTTCGTCGGACTTGTCGACGTACTGTTTCAGTTCGATGGAGAGCTTGAGCAGTTTGTCGGTATCGGTCTTGAGGGCTGCGACTCGTTCTTTTGCCGCTTTCTTTTCCATCTCGTGCATCACGCGGGCGCGGGCCTCGTCTTCGTCCATGGGACCGCCACCCTGCTGCGGCTGCGACGGGATCTGATGTTGGGCGAAAGCTGGAAATGAACAGAAGAATAAGAGCAAGAAGGCTGCGGAATAAATTATGGAACGCACGGAAACCTCGCAAAGAGTGGGGCGCACTGCTCTCCAAAATTATACGTTGGGTGAGAAGTTCGTACGACTCAGGCGAAAGAGCCTTAACCACTAAGGACACGAAGGTTCACTAAGGAAGAACAAAGGCCAGAGTTTTTGGGCTCTGGCCTTCACCTCCGACTGTGAGATCGGGTCTACAGCGAGCTCATGTTCGCCAGGAACTCGGCGTTGGCTTTGGTCTTGTTGAGACGTTCGACCAGCAGTTCCATGGCTTCGACGGGCGACAGCGGGTTGAGCACTTTACGCAGAACCCAGATGCGCTGCAAATCTTCCTTGGGAATCAGCAGCTCTTCTTTTCTCGTCCCAGAGCGTTGGATGTCGATGGCCGGGAACACGCGCTTATCGACTAGCTTGCGCTCGAGGATGATTTCGCTGTTGCCCGTGCCTTTGAATTCTTCGAAGATCACGTCGTCCATGCGGGAGCCCGTGTCGATCAGGGCAGTGGCGATGATGGTCAGCGAGCCGCCTTCCTCGATGTTGCGGGCCGATCCGAAGAAACGCTTCGGACGCTGCAACGCGTTGGAGTCGACGCCGCCAGAGAGGACTTTGCCGCTGGGAGGAACGATCGTGTTGTAGGCGCGAGCCAGACGGGTGATCGAATCGAGCAGGATCACGACGTCGCGCTTGTGCTCGACCAGGCGCTTGGCTTTTTCGATCACCATTTCTGCGACCTGGACGTGACGCGCTGCAGGCTCGTCGAAAGTCGATGAAATGACTTCGCCTTTGACCGAGCGCTGCATGTCGGTGACTTCTTCCGGGCGCTCGTCGATCAGCAGAACCATCAGAACAACTTCCGGATGGTTTGTTGTGATCGAGTTGGCGACGTTTTGGAGAAGCATCGTTTTGCCGGCGCGCGGCGGAGAGACGATCAGGCCGCGCTGGCCTTTACCAAGAGGCGTAAGCAGATCCATGACGCGAGCGCTCGCGTTTTCGCGGGTGGTCTCGAGTTTGAGGCGCTCTTGCGGATACAGAGGCGTCAGGTTGTCGAACAGGATCTTGTTGCGCGCCTCGTCGGGCGACTCAAAATTTACCGCTTCGATTTTGACGAGCGCGAAGTATTTCTCACCTTCATGTGGCGGGCGCACCTGTCCGCTAATGGTGTCGCCGGTCTTGAGGTCAAATTTGCGGATCTGGGAGGGCGAGACATAGATATCGTCAGGCCCCGGGAGGTAGTTGTAATCGGGAGAGCGAAGAAAGCCGTAGCCGTCTGGAAGGATTTCGAGCACGCCTTCGGCGAAGATGTGGCCTTCTTTTTCGCTCTGCGCCTGCAGGATTTTGAAGATGAGATCCTGCTTGCGCATACCGCTGGCACCGGGCAGATCCAAGGTC
>Ga0209698_10006596_pt1 | contig 12313 bp, 10 predicted proteins | sample LitLauG_LLR_2012_FD_187203 | JGI IMG/M metagenome (GOLD analysis project Ga0209698, IMG submission 187203) | Freshwater sediment microbial communities from Pennsylvania, USA - Little Laurel Run_MetaG_LLR_2012 (SPAdes) (version 2) | ecosystem: Environmental > Aquatic > Freshwater > Creek >...
TTGGCGGCTCGTGGGCTCGATGCGGCACATCACTACGGTGGTGTTGCCCCCTCGGCTCCGCATGCCCTCCACATGCCGTCCCACGTTTTTTCCATGCTGGGCATGTGGCAGGAATCAATCTACGCAAACCGGGACGCCTTGAACGTTGCTCCGAGTTACGTGCATGCCATGGATTTCATGGTGTATGCCTATCTGCAAGGCGCACAGGATAGCGAGGCAAAGCGTCTGCTGGAGCAAAGTGCGGTGCTGCAAAAAACGCAGGCGGCTTCAGCGGAGGTGAATCCGACGGGGGCGGTACTGGCTGGATACACCGCCTTCACCGCCATCCCAGCACGCTATACCATTGAACGGGGTGCGTGGGCTGAGGCTGCGGCACTTGAACCCCACCCCACCACGCCCGTAGCCGACGCCATCACCTATTTCACTCGTGCCATGGGTTCTGCCCGCAGGAGCGACCTTGCCAGTGCTCGAAAGGAAATTGCCCAATTGAGGCAAATCAAGGAAGCATTGGTGGAATCGAAACAGGACTACTGGGCGGAGCAGACGGATATCCAAGTGAGCGCGGTGTCGGCATGGATGGCATACGCGGAGGGCAAAAAGGCTGGAGCTGTGAAGATGATGCGGTCGGCCGCAGATCGTGAGGACGCCAGCGAAAAACATGTTGCCATGGAGAACCGGTTATGGCCGATGCGCGAGCTTCTGGGAGATCTACTGCTTGCCATGCATGAGCCCGCGGCTGCCCTGAAGGAATATGAGACCTCCTTGCAGGCAGCACGAAACAGGTATCGCAGTTTTTACGGTGCTGCCAGAGCTGCCGAGCAGTTGGGAGATCGAGAAATGGCGAAGAGCAACTACCAGAAGCTCTTGACTCTGTGCACTCACGCCGACACGGAACGGCCAGAGCTGGCAGAAGCGAAAAAATATCTAGCCCAAGAGCGATAGCTTTCAGACTAGGCTGTAGGGTTGAAGCCGAGTCCTATCACTATTTTCACCTTGGACCCGTCTGTTCTTGACAGTGTGATCTAATTAAGCCACCGTGCCAGCCGCGTGTCCTCCGCCATGCCGCCGCCACCGAGCTTTTCTGCTCAGGCGTCCGATCTTACGTTTCCTGATTCTCGCCGGCATCTGCGGGCTGGCCATCACGCCATTCTTCAGGTGGGGCAGTCCCTCCGGACACGACTTTGAATTCCACATGTCTTCCTGGATGGACGTACTCGCGCAATGGAAGCAAGGTATCATCTATCCACGTTGGGCAGCACTGGCTCATTGGGGATATGGCGAGGCACGGTTTTTGTTTTATCCGCCGGGCTCATGGACCTTGGGGGCGGCGTTGGGTGCAATTTTGCCTTGGGGGATGGTGCCCTGGGCATACTGCTGGATTGTACTCACGGCGGCTGGAGCCGGCATGTACGCCCTGGCACGGCAGTGGCTGCGGCCGGCTGACGCGTTGTTTGCGGCGGCCTTCTACGCCTTGAACCCCTACCACCTGTTGATCGTCTACTGGCGCAGCGCCTATGCCGAGCTATTAGCCGGGGCAGTGCTGCCACTCGTGCTCCTCTGCCTCGTCCGGCTCAAGGAGGCCGGCTTTCGCCCGACGCTTTGCTTGAGCCTCGCGCTGGCGGGCGCGTGGTTGATCAATGCTCCGGCAGCGTTGATGATCCATTATTCGGTGGCCGGGCTGGCTGTGTTGCTGGCAATGCGAGAAAAATCAGCGCGTCCCCTGATTAGAACAGCGCTCGCGGTTGCGCTGGGCGCTGGTCTGGCGTCGTTCTATCTGGTGCCGGCAGTCTATGAAGAGGGTTGGGTCAACCTCAGCCAGGTCCTATCTCCGGGGGTAAGGCCCCTGGACAATTTTCTGTTCACGACAATTGCCGATCCCGACCATAACCGCTTCAACATGCTGGTTTCGGTGGTGGCGCTGGCGGAAATCGCGACACTGGCCTTCATGGCGTGGGCCGCCCGCCGAGGGGGACGTGACAAAGACGCATGGATGCTCTTTTCGGTCATGGGAGCCGCGACAGCTTTTCTGATGCTTCCCGCCAGCAACCTGCTCTGGGAACATCTGCCGAAGTTTCGCTACGTGCAGCTTCCCTTCCGCTGGCTGCTGTGTATGAACGGGCCGCTGGCGATGCTGCTGGCAACGGCGACAGCACAGCCATCCGAGGATCAGTCGCCGAGCGATCACTCGAACTACCGCTCGATCCGGCGACCTGAAACTGCCCGCCTTCGTTTCATTCGCTGGACGGCGCGAGCGCTTGTGTCGGTCTTTCTGCTGGCGATGCTTTTGTTTGCCGGCCATCGACTTCAACCCCCGTGGTGGGATGCTGCCGGGGACATCGCGCAAATGAGCGATGCTGTTTCAAGCGGCGCGGGCTACGGGGGTACGGACGAGTACGTGCCGGCGGCAGCAGACCCGTACGAAATCAAGGAGGATCTGCCGCGGGTCACCGGTGAGAACGGCGCGACCTTGACCGTCCAGATGATGGAGTGGAAGGCGATGGAAAAGCATTTTGTGGCGCGCTCCAATCGGGTGCGTAACTTGACGGTCCGTCTGTTCAATTACCCGGCATGGAGAGCTCTACTGAATGGCAAGCCGGTTGAGACGCAGACGTCGGAGGTGACGGGACTGATCATTATTCCTGTGCCTGCGGGCGAGAATGATGTACGCCTTCATTTTGGGAGCACGCCGGACCGCCCAGTGGGAGGAATCGTCACGCTCCTCAGCATCGGCGTGTTGGGTATGGGTTGGAAAAAAACGGGGACGAACTCACCAAAGATCACAAGGACCGAGTCATGACGCCGCGTACCGTGCTGGTGGCGACCTCAAACGCCGGGAAGTTGAGAGATTTTGCCGGTGCGGCTGGCCCCCTTGGCATCACGATCGCAAGCATTCCAGGCTTCGATTCCCTGCTCCCGGTTGTTGAGGATGGAACCTCGTTCGAGGCAAATGCGCGTAAAAAGGCGGAGGAATACAGCCGCGCCGTACCGGGCGAACTGGTGGTAGCGGACGACTCCGGGTTGGAAGTGGACGCGCTCGGCGGCGCGCCGGGAGTGCACTCGGCTCGCTACGCCGCCGATGAGCCACACCGCGACGAGGCCAACACCGACGACGAAATGAATAACGCCAGGGTACTGCGCGAACTAGCCGGCTTACCGCCGGAAAAACGTACCGCACGATTTGTCTGCGTGCTGGCAGCCGCACGCGATGGGCGGATGCTGGGAATTGTTCGGGGTACCGCGGAAGGCATAATCCTGGACGCGCCTCGCGGGCGAAACGGATTTGGTTACGACCCACTGTTCTACTTCCCGCAGATCGGCAAGACGTTCGCTGAACTCTCCGCAGAAGAAAAAGCACAGTACAGCCACCGCGGCGCTGCGTTCCGATCGTTCCTGGAGTGGTATCCAACTTCTGCTCGCTAGTCATCGATGGTCGATGGAGCCTGGCATCCCAGGTTAGCGCCGAAAAGACGGACGCGAACCCGGGGCATCTGCTAGCCGTGATCTTCGAAATGGATGAGAATTTCGCGATTCAATCGAAAAGTGTTCGCCGTCACATTACTGTGTGATGCAAGTCTCCTTGACGCGCGTTCCACGGCACAAGGATAATGTCCGGTTGCCCTCTTCTATCGGACGACAGTAAGGAGCCCTCTGTGGCCTCAACCGCCAGCCCCGTTGCTCCCCCCGCTTCAAGGATCAAGCCCGGCGTAGCGCCTCTCCGAGCCGGTGAAGGCAATTCGTTTCTGTGGCGCCGCGTGCACTCGCTTTCGGGGATCGTCCCTATCGGGGCTTTTCTTCTCGAACACTTCATTTCCAACGCAGAAGCCTTCAAGGGTCCAGAGGCGTACGGCAAGCAAGTCGCCTTCCTGAACAGCCTGCCCTTCGTCGTCGGACTCGAGCTTTTCTTCATTTGGATTCCGATTCTTTTCCATGGCTTCTACGGAATTTATATCTGGTGGCGCGGCGATTCGAACGTCGCGGAGTATCCGTGGCAAGGAAACTGGCTTTACACCTCGCAGCGCTGGACGGGGATCATCGCGCTGCTCTACATGGTGCAGCACACCTACTATTTGCGTTTTACCGGTGTGCACCTGCCCACGCATCCGATGGATTCGTTCGCCAAGGTGCAGGGAGAATTTCAGCATCCCTATATGATCGCGTTCTACGCGATCGGAATCATCGCGGCGTCGTGGCATTTCGGGTATGGCATCTGGCTGTTCGCCGCGAAATGGGGCATCACGACCGGCGAGAACGCACGCCGCCGGTTGGGCTATGTTTGCCTGTTGCTCGCGCTGGGATTGATCGGAATTGGCGCGGCCAGCATGTATGGCTTTCTCAAGTTTCCCTATCATCCCCTCGACTCCAACCCTTCGGACAACATTGTCTTGAAGATGTGAAGTAAGACGACCGGGCCGCGGCCCGGGACCTATATTCAGAAAAGATCGGACTCATCAGATGGCAGCTCCGAAAATTATCGTGGTAGGTGGCGGGCTGGCAGGTCTCGCCGCCGTTATCAAGATCGCCGAAATGGGCGGCAACGTCGACCTGTTCTCGATCGTGCCTGTGAAGCGCTCGCATTCGGTTTGCGCGCAAGGTGGCATCAACGCGGCCAAGAATCTGAAGGGCGAGGGCGATTCTACCTACAAGCACTTCGACGACACCATTTATGGCGGCGACTTCCTGGCCAACCAGCCTCCCGTAAAGGATATGTGCGAGGCGGCGCCCGGCATCATCGACCTGCTCGACCGCATGGGCGTGCCGTTCAATCGCACTCCGGAAGGTCTGCTGGATTTCCGTCGCTTCGGCGGCACCTTATACAACCGCACCGCTTTCGCCGGCGCGACCACCGGACAACAACTGCTTTATGCGCTCGACGAGCAAGTGCGGCGCTATGAATCCGAAGGCAAGGTCCAGAAGTACGAGCATTGGGAGTTTCTCTCGGCCGTGCTCGACGGCACGCGCACCTGTCGCGGCATTTGCGCGATGGACCTGCGCACGATGGAGATCCGCACCTTCCCTGCCGACGCCATCATCATCGCGACCGGAGGCATCGGCGCGATCTTCGGCAAGTCTACAAACTCCGTAGTCTGCACAGGTTCGGCGCAGTCGGCCCTTTATCAGCAGGGTTGCTACTACGCGAATGGCGAGTTCATCCAGGTGCACCCGACCTCGATTCCCGGGGAAGACAAGTTGCGCCTGATGTCGGAATCCGCCCGCGGTGAAGGCGGACGCGTCTGGGTTCCCAAGACGCAGGGCGACAAGCGCGATCCGAAGTCAATACCCGAGAGCGAGCGCTGGTACTTCCTCGAGGAGTGGTATCCGAAGTATGGCAACCTGGTGCCGCGCGATGTTGCGACGCGTGCCATTTTCAAGGTTGTTTACGAACACAACCTCGGCATCGACGGCAAACCGATGGTCTACCTCGACCTGACGCACATCGATCGCAAGGTGCTCGACCGGAAACTCGAGGGCATTCTCGAAATTTACGAGAAGTTTGTGGGCGATGACCCGCGCGATGTGCCCATGAAGATTTTTCCCGGCATGCACTACACCATGGGCGGCCTGTGGATTGACTACAAGCAGGCGACGAACATCCCCGGCATCTATGCGGCGGGCGAAGCCGACTATCAATATCACGGTGCGAACCGCCTGGGCGCGAATTCGCTCGTCTCCTGCATCTATGGTGGATTCGTCTCCGGCCCGGCCGCGGTGCAGTACGCGAAGAGTCTGCAAGCCGCGTCCAGCAACGGCCACTTCGATTCCGAGCGCAAACGTCAGCAGGAAATCAACGACGGGCTGATGAAGGCTGATGGCAATGAAAATCCGTTCCTGCTCTGGCGGGAACTGGGTGAAGTGATGACCGAGAACTGCACGGTCATCCGCTACAACAAGAAGTGCCAGGCTGCGGACGCCAAGATCGTCGACCTTTTGCATCGCTTCCAGAACATCAATCTGAGCGACCGCACACAGTGGGCGAACACGACGGTGGCATTTGCGCGCCAGCTCTACAACATGCTGCAACTGGCGCGAGTGATCGCACAGGGAGCGGCCATGCGCGACGAGTCGCGCGGCTCGCACTACAAACCCGACTTCCCCGAGCGCGACGACAAGAACTGGATGAAGACCACGAAAGCTTCGTTTGCGCCGGATGCGGATGAGCCAAAGTTTGAGTTTGAGCCGGTGGACGCGAATCTGATTCCGCCGCGGCCGAGGAAGTACTGAAGCAGCAAGAACGTTGGGACGGCCGCCTACGGCCGCCCAGCGGAGCGACTTGAGCTAGGAGCTAAAGGCTAGAAGCTAATGGCTAATAATAAAACCGTCATCATCAAAATCAAACGTCAGCTCACCCCCGATGCCCCATCCACGTGGGAAGAGTTCGAGATTCCTTACAAGCCGAACATGAACGTTACGTCGGCGCTCATGGAGGTTGCGGCGAAGCCCGTCACTCGTGACGGCAAGCAGACCACGCCCGTCACCTACGATTCGAATTGCCTGGAAGAGGTGTGCGGCTCCTGCGCCATGATCATCAATGGCAAGGCGCGCATGGCGTGCTCGGCGCTGATCGACCACCTCGACCAGCCACTCAAGCTCGAACCGTTTTCGAAGTTCCCGGTCGTGCGCGATCTGTCCGTTGACCGCAGCGTGCTCTTCGAAAATTTGAAGAAGACCAAAGCCTGGATACCGATCGATGGCACGTACGACCTCGGCTCCGGTCCACGTATGACGGCCGAAGAGCAGGAGGCGGCCTATCCGCTGTCGCGCTGCATCTCGTGCTGCTGCTGCATGGAAGCCTGCCCGCAGTTCACCGACGATACTGGCTTTGTGGGCGCCGCGACGATTTCGCAGGTCCGCCTGTTCAATACGCATCCGACCGGCGCAGCCTTAAAGCGTGATCGCCTGGCAGCCCTGATGGGCGATGGCGGCATCCAAGAGTGCGGATACGCGCAAAACTGCGTGGAGATTTGCCCGAAGGACATTCCGCTGACGAAGTCGATCTCGGAAGTTGGCGGCCAGGTGATGAAGCAGGCGATTGGGGATCTGTTCAGGAAATAGGCTTTGGGCTTTAGGCTTTAGCCTGTCGGCTATGGGTTTTAGGAGGGTCGCGCTTGGCGTTAGCCAGGGCTTTTGGGTTTTCCTAGGTCGTGTACCTTGGAACTGAGATCATCTTTCCGTAACCATTACCGGTAACTGCCTTCCGTAACGGCATTTCCGCAGTTTAAGCGAACAGATTTGTTCATCTCTGGGTTACAATTGCGTCTCCCTGTGGAATATCGGGTTTTTCCCGAATCCCAGGGGCTTCCCCTTATGAACCAAGGGCCAAGGGACTTTACAAGACGGTGGCCGATGCTGTTCGCGCTGATCGGAGTTTTGATCAGCGGGTCAGGAACCGCCCTTGCCCTGCACTCCGTGGACCCACACCACAAGGCCACCTCGCACCACCACCCATTACGACGCGTGCGCCGCTTGTTGTGGAATCCGCTTTTCCGCCCGTCGCATGACTCGCTGTTGCGGCAAAACCAGGAAGTGGACCGGCTGGAGTTGCCCCGCATCGTGGATGATGCGCAGTTGGAACAACTTAAGGCATCCCACGCGCTGGTTCCGATCGAAGAGAGTGAAACGCTGAAGATCGAGCACAGTCTCGATCCTTCGCGCCGTTATTGTCGTCCGTGGACGCGGGACTTTGTGGTAGATCTTTCCGAGGTTTATTACAACCGTTTCCACGAACGGATCCAGTTGAACTCGGCCGTGCGCACCGTCAAGGTTCAGAAGAAACTGCGGCGGCACAACCGCAACGCCGCCCCGGCGGAAGGCGAGACTGCCTCTTCCCATCTTGCCGGAATCACGGTCGACCTGCAGCGCCGCGGCATGACCAAAGAGCAGGTTCGCTTCGTCGAGCGCTATTTGTTCTACTTGCACGCGCTTGACCTGGTCGAACCCGAGGAAGAACGCCGTCACTGGTGCTTCCATATCATGGTTTCCGACCGCTATGCTGACTGGCGTGAGAACCAGATCATTCTTCCGCGTCACCCGGCCGCCGAAACGCTCACCGTAGTAAGCGCGGCGAACTGAGCACTCCCGCATCGAACCGTGATCATTCTGATGGCCGGCCTTCCCGGAACCGGCAAGACCACGCTCGCCCGCGAACTGGCCCGGCAAACGCAAGGCATGGTCCTTAGCAAAGATGAGATTCGCGCCGCGATCTTCTCGCCGAACAACATTGAGTACTCCACGGAGCAGGACGACATCGTCATGGCGATCATGCTCCAGGCAGCCCGCCTCCTGCTGCGCAAAGATCCGGACCAGTACATTTTTCTCGATGGCAGAACTTTTTCGCGTCGCTATCAGATTGACCGTGTGTTGGAGGTCGCCCGCGAATTAGCCCAGTCCTGGAGGATCCTCGAGTGCGTCTGCTCCGACGAGTCGGCGCGGCGGCGTCTGGACATGGCGCCTGACGTATCGCATCCCGCCCACAACCGCACGTTCGCGCTGTATCTCGAGGTGAAAGCGCGTTTTGAGCCGATCACATATCCGAAGACAACGATCTCCACCGACCAGCCGCCAGGACGCTGCGTGCAACAAGCAATGGCGGCCTTGACATAGCGAACTGCCGTCTCATATAGAATCCTGGAACATCCATGAACAAGCGACTCCTTACATCCGCAGTTTCATTTGCGCTCCTACTGCCCGCCTATTCGCAGACCGCGGTCAGCGCCAAAGCCCGCGAGATTCAGAACTCCGCCATCGTCGTCGACACGCACGCCGACACACCGCAACGCTTTCTCGACGAGAACTTCGACATCGGGTCGACCGATCCGAACGATCACGGCCACATCAGTCTCGACAAGGCCAAGGCGGGAAACCTGGGCGCCGAGTTCTTCTCCATCTGGGTTGAGCCGGAAACTAACCAGGGCCATTTCGCCCGCCACACGCTCGATCTCATCGATTCCGTCTACGAGCAGGCCGCCCGTCATCCCGATCGCATGTTGATGGCCTTCAGTGTCGCCGACATCGAGCGCGCCCGCCGCGAGCACAAGCTTGCCGCCCTGCTCGGCATCGAAGGCGGCCACTCCATCGAGAACGACATTCGCCTGCTCCGCGATTACTACCGCCTCGGCGTGCGCTACATGACGCTGAGCTGGTCGAACACCAATGAGTGGGCCGACTCTTCCGGAGACATCAATGACCCAAAAATCGAGCACCACAATGGCCTCACCGAAGGCGGCAAACAGATCGTCACCGAAATGAACCGGCTGGGAATGCTGGTGGATATTTCCCATGTCGCGGATAAGACATTCTGGGACGTGATCGAGGTCACGAAGGCTCCGGTTATCGCCTCCCATTCCTCGGCGCGGGCCCTGACCAACCATTCGCGCAACATGACCGACGACATGCTGCGAGCTGTCGCGAAGAATGGCGGTGTGGTCCAGGTGAACTTCTACAACGCGTTCATTGACGAGAACTACCGCAAGGCCGCCGAAGCGCAAAGGCCCGAAGAGCTCAAGGCCCGCGAAGCCCGAGGCAACGAACTGAAAATAGCCGGGAAGCCGGTGACCTACATCTTGCTTGAGCAAGTTGGACGCGAATGGGCCGCCAAAATTCCGCGCCCTCCATTGAGTTCATTGATCGATCACATTGACCACATTGCCAAAGTCGCCGGCATTGATCACGTCGGCCTGGGTTCGGACTTCGATGGGGTGAGCGGGGCGACTCCGCAAGGGATCGATTCCGCTGCCGATCTCCCCAAGATCACGCAGGCACTGCTCGACCGCGGATACAGCGCCGACGATATTCGCAAAATTCTCGGCGGCAACCTGCTCCGCGTCTTTCGCGAGGCCGAGCAGGTCAGCCGCACAATGCAAGAAACGCGACTAAAGAGCAACTAGAGAGTTCGCCGGTCTATGATCTCGAAGGGAGATTGCAATGCGCCGTCATTGCCGGTTCCTTTTGGTATTACCGACACTTCTCTCACTCATAGCTGCCGCGCAGGAATTTGCAATCCACGCGGGAACTCTGCTAGACGGCACCGGCGCCTCCGCACGCCACGATCTTTACCTCACGGTAAAGAACCACCACATTACAGGCATCTCTTCATCGCGGCCGCCCCACATCGCGATTGAGGAATTCCCCGCTGACACGATCGTGCCCGGCTTTGTGGACGCGCACGGCCACATCGCCGCGATCGGACTGGGCGAGGAGGCCGATGAGCGGCTTTTGAACGAACGGAATCAGGAGGCGTGGGCCCTGTGCAACGCGAGGGATGCGCTGGCCAGCGGCGTGACCACGCTGCGCGATCCCGGAACCTACCTCTGGACGCTTGCCATGCGCTCGCGGATCGAGGCCACGGGCCTGCGCTGGATTCCTGCCGGTCGACAGCTCGTGAAGAAGAGCACCGACCCAAAAGCCTATATGGACGCGATGTTCGCGGAATTTGACGGCATTCAAGATGCACGAGCGCAAGTGCGCGCGCGCAAAACAGAGGGTTCGGAATTCATCAAGCTGCGACTGACCAAGCAGCGCCCTCTGCCCTCGCTGGATGAAACAAGAGCGGTTGTTGAGGAAGCGCACCGGCTCGGCATGAAAGTGGCTGTACACACGGATGTGCCGTTCGATGAGGCTGTGCACATGGCGATTGCGGCGGGCGTCGATTCGCTCGAACACAATGCGGCGCTCCGGGTTGCCGACGCTGACAAGACGCTTGCCGAGATCGTACAGCGCGGAATATTCGTCGTACCCGGTTTTGGCAACTGGATCGCAAGGTTTGAGCCACTGTGGGTTGATTCGAAGCAGATCCCCGAAGAGCCGCTCCGCTCGAAGCTGCCGCCGGCGCTGGTGGAGGCAATGCAGGCGCATGCAGTGGAGCTTCGACAGCAAGGCCTGGACATGAAGAAAGAGGACTATGACCCGGCGAAGCGGAAACCCGCGGCGCTGCAGGAGACACTACGCGCGTTCAACGCTGGCGTAACGTTGGCTACCGGCCCCGACACGGGCGTTGACCTGATACCTCATGGGCGCCTGTACAAGGATATGGATTGGTACGTGGATGCGGGCATTCCCATCGAAGCGGTTGTTCAGATTGCAACTCTGAACGGCGCGCGGGCTGCTGGAATTGACAAGGAAACAGGGTCACTCACTGCGAGTAAGATCGCCGATTTCGTGGTTTTACGGGGTGATCTGACAAAGGACCATGACTTCCGGCACGTGCTGCTCGTCGTCCGCGGTGGGTACGTTGCTTTTCGCGCGACGGACAAGTGGACGCCATGCGCTCTGCCACCTGCCTCGCTTTGACCCAGACGAAACTCTTGCAGGAAATAGCCGACCTCGACTCTAGCCGCCCACGACGTCCCTTTCGACCACCGCTGTTCTTGATCGCATAACACCCACGCAACCTCTCCCGCGGCGTTGTCGTACAATCAGAAACTGCAGACACAATCAGGAGCCACCCATGCGAACAATTCTTAGCACGGCTGTCATACTTTTGTTCTCGTCTTTTCTCGTTGCCCAAGCGGGCTCGACTTCGCAACCCGCGGCCAAATCGCCCGCCAAGCCCGCGACCCCAGCCGCCACAGCCCCTGCTGAGCCGACGGCCATCATTCACACCACTGCCGGCGACATGCACTGCACTCTTTTCGAAAAGCAAGCTCCCATCGGCGTCGCTAACTTTATCGGGCTCGCGGAGGGCACCAAGGATTGGACCAACCCGATTTCGCACGGCAAGAAGCACGGCGTGCCGCTTTATGACGGAACCGTCTTTCACCGTGTCATTCCCGAGTTCATGATTCAGGGCGGAGATCCGGCCGGCAATGGCTCGGGGGACCCCGGCTACAAATTCAAGAATGAAACTTCTTCCGACCTGAAATTCGACCGTCCCGGCCGCCTTGCCTATGCCAATTCCGGCCCAGACACGAACGGGTCGCAGTTCTTCATTACTGAGGACGTGGCGCACAGCGCGCACCTGAGCGGTCACTACACCATTTTCGGCCAGTGCGATGCGGCGACGGTGGCGTTGGTCAAGCAGATCGCTCGCATGTCACGCGATCCTAGCAATGACCGGCCATTTAACCCGGTCAAAATCACGCACATCGAGATCAAGCACGGTGGAACCTCGACTGCCAAGCCGACAACGCCTAAACCGTCGGCCGGCGTTAAGAAAACCACGTAGTTGCATTCCGACTCCAATAGATCTGAAGGGAGAACTATGACCCGCACACCCGGTACGTACGCAGTCTTTGAAACCAGCGAGGGCTCGATCGTCTGCCGGCTGTTTGAGAAGGACGCCCCCAAGACTGTCGCCAATTTTACCGAGCTTGCCGAAGGC
>Ga0209698_10006597_pt1 | contig 12312 bp, 10 predicted proteins | sample LitLauG_LLR_2012_FD_187203 | JGI IMG/M metagenome (GOLD analysis project Ga0209698, IMG submission 187203) | Freshwater sediment microbial communities from Pennsylvania, USA - Little Laurel Run_MetaG_LLR_2012 (SPAdes) (version 2) | ecosystem: Environmental > Aquatic > Freshwater > Creek >...
CCTTGCGCGAGGAAGAACACCTTTGCGTCAAGGCTCGAAAGTTCACGAAGCAAGATGATTAGAAAAGTACTGCCTGTGGATGGAAAACATGGCCTGTCGTGCTAGGCTATGTCTTACCGCCGTAACAATTTATGAACCACCTCGCGGGAGGGGAAATGTCAGGAACGCGCTTGTGGATTGTGATCCTTGCGGTAGCGACTATCTTTACGTCATCGGCGGTAGCACAGGATGAAAAGAATGAGGTCGGCGGGATCATCGGGCGTACGTTTATCAGCGATCAGGGGCTGCGCAACCTGCCGGTTTTTGATCCGGTGATTCATTACGGCAAGGGGGTCAGCTTCGAAGCGACGTATGCGAGGCGCTTTTGGGTGACGCCGGTCTATTCGCTTTCCGCCGAGGTGCCGTTCATGTTCAACCCTGACATTGACGTGAACGGAGGGGCGTACGGATTCGCAGTCGTACCTTGGGGACTGAAGGCGTTTTTTCTAACGCCCAGCGGACGCGTGAATCTGTTTCCGACAACGGCGGTGTCGCCTTGGGTCAGTCTGGGCGCTGGGTTTGCCCACTTCAGCGAGAGCAACACGCTAGTGTATGGCGGCAAGAATCCGGGGAGTTCGAAGAGCAGCTTCGCAGCGCAGGGCGGGTTCGGATTGGACGTGAAAGTCTGGCGGAATGTGAGCATTCGCGGAGAAGTGCGCGACTACTGGTCGGGCGAGCCGGATTTCCCGCTGGCCAACACGGGCAAGACGCGGCAGCATAATTTCCTGGTGGGCGGGGGAGCCTTCTGGAGGTTTTAGGAACCCGGAAAGCGGCGCAGTTGTCAGTATCTACAACCATCCTGTTTTGATCCGGCATCCGAGGCCGTAAGTGGTCGTACAGGGAGGGAGTCATGATCCCGATCGCTCTGGCGATATTTCTTCTTTTCCAAGTTCCTCAACAACCTGAGATTCCGCCTAATTCGACGCGGCAGCAACACATTGAAAGCGCGAAGGCGCGATATGAGGTCATGCGCCAGGCGGCCATTCGCCTCAACGATCTCGCGGCTAACATTCACACCGAGGCGGATGCTCGCGCTTTTGTAGATGCGGTTGCGGAACAGGTGACGGGGCGATCCCGCCTGCCCTGGACTACGAAGGCTATTCGGCATCGCGTGGCACACGCGGAATTTGAAGCGGTGAGCGATCCGGCACGCTTGATTCCGGAGCAGCGCATTGTCGATGTGTGGAATGAGTATGTGCGCGAGATCAACGCGCCGGAGGAATCGTTGGCTACGCTAGCCGAGATTCATAACTTGCGGGATGCGATGGTGGCGGGGCATCGACGGATGTGGGAACGAAAGCAGTTTCAGTCGATCTGGATTGCGCCGGGCATTCATGCAACTAAGGCCGATGGGAGTATGGCGGAGGGGTGCCGCGCGGTGGAGGCGCTGAAGATTTTTCATCAGCTGTTCTCGCAGCCCTTATTGCTTCTAGGCGCGCGACAGCGGGTCAAAGAGGGAATACTGCTTTCGGACCGGCTGAAGCTATCTGGGGAGCCGGCACAGAAAGACTCGATTGGGCACGCCGTGACAGTCGGATTCCTGAGGGCCGGACACATGCAGTCGAATCCCGTGTTGTCGGCGGAGATTCAGTACGTGCGAGATCATGGGCAGCGTGATTACGACCGGTTGATGATGAGATTGTTTGAGGAGTTTTTTCCCAAGGAGTGAGGGAAACCCAAGGTCCCTCGACTGCGTGCATCGGTTCGCTGCGCTCTCCGATGCACTACGCTCGGGATGACAAGTCTGGGCGGCTTACTTCTGTGCGGCTAGTTCTACCTCTTCGTAGAGTTCCGGTAATTTCTTGGCATCATCGGCGGAGTTGCCGAAGCGGGCGGACTCGTAGACTTGGGTGAAGCGAGCGACGGGTTCGCGCAGGCGGGTGTCTGCGATTTTATCCACAAATTCCTGCGGCGTGGCTGCCGGCGGCTTTCTCACGCCACGCCGGGCCAGCACGCGCGACATTCGCGAATACCAAATCGCTGCGACCTGATCGGGTGCACGTTCCGGATGCGCGTGCAGCCAGCGCTCGTAGAGCCAGCGCGTGATCCTGCCGAGATTTCCCAGGAATAAGAGCGCGAGTGTGACCGCCAGTCCGATGATGAGCCACCGTGCAGGGGACTTCTCGACTCGGTCCTGGCTGCGACGGGCCCATTTCAACAGCGAATCATATTTCTCGCGCGCCCAGATGCGGGCCCCTTCCCAGAAACCCCGAGTGCCGCTGACCGCGGCCTGGCCAAGCATGTATTGGTGCGAGGTGTCATAGCTGACGATCCAGTCGCGCCAGAACGAGGCCATGGCGTCGACGTAGAGGGAGAGGCGTCCCCAGCCTTCAGGAGTTCCGGAGGCGCCGCCGGGAGTGGGATCGAAGGTCTGCCAGCCGTATCCCGGGAAGTAGGCCTCGACCCAGGCATGGGCGTCTTTGGCGCGGACGACGTAGTTGCCGGTCAGGTCGTTGAACTCGTCGCTGCGGAATCCGTTGACCACGCGCGAGGGAATGCCGATGGTGCGCAACATGACGGCCATTGCGGAGGCGAAGTACTCGCAGTGTCCCTGCTTGCGCTCGAAGAGAAAGTTGGCCAGCGGATCGCTTACTTGAACCTTGGGCAGTTGCAGCGTGTATCCGAAGCGAGTGCGGAGATAGTTCTGCAATGCGCTTGCTTTGTCGTAATTATTGTCCGCGGAGTTGGTGATCTGGGCGGCAAGGCGCGGGATGCGGGGATCGATGGCGGGCAGGCGGAGGTACTCGCGGAGAATTTGCGGGGGAAAGTCCGTTGACGCTTTGCGCAGTTCCGAGGGCAAAGGTGTGGCGATGTCGGAAGTAGCCTCGTAGCGGCTGATGGCGTGTTGCGAGTCGAAATCGTAGACAGCGCCGCCGGGATCGGCGGTGAGAACGCGGTACTCACCGTTAACGCTGCGCGCCCAGGGGGCGAGGAAGAAGACATTGGTGCCGATGGGTTCCATCAGCACGCGGTAGTGAATCAACTTTTCGCGCTTCAGATCAGGCGTGGAGCGAGACGGTAGTACCGTGTTCTGCAGCCAGGGCACGGCGAAGCTGTCGTCGGATTGGCGCTGAAGAACGAACTGGCCGCGGCTATTGGACCAGGCGAAGCCGTCGAAGTTGGCCAGCGCGACGCCGCGCCAGCGCAGGTCGAAGCGACCCATGCTGTCGTCGTCGATCTGTACGTGCATGACGACGGCGTTGGATTGTTGAATCTGGCCGATCTCGCCGAGTTGCACGCGATCGCGGAAGCCCGAAGAGAGATCCGTGCCATAGGAATATCCGCCGAGATAGCCGGCCGACATGCGCGGCAGGAGGAAGAAGAAGGCGGCGGAGCCCGCGAGGATCATCAGCATGAGTGCGGGCAGAATGCGGACAAGCGCGAAGGCCAGATGGCGATGCTCCTGCGGGTCGGTGGAATGGCGCGCCTGGACGTCGGCAGAGTGGCTGGAGCGGCGCATCTCCATCAGCGCAAAGGTGGCCACGGCCATCAGCATGAATGCGGCGAAGGAGAAAAGGAAGACGCTGTTGACCGTCAGAACTGCGGCGGCCAAGACCATGAGGAACGCGAGAATGGCGAGCGTGATGTAGTCGCGCTCGCGACGAACTGAGAACATGCGGACGACCACGCCAAACAGGGCGAGATGGACCGTCGCTGGCAGGAAGCTGTGCGAAAAGGCGAAGTAGTCGGCAGCAAAGAAGGCGAAGTAGATGATGGAGAGCGGAGTAGTCCAGCGCTCGGAGATGACGAACTGGCGACGTTTGGCGAGCAGCACGCCGCGTACGGCAAGAGCGAGGCCGGTCATCAGTTCGGAGGGAAGATCCAGTCCGCCAGATGTAACGAGCGCGCCAAACCCGGTGAGCACAAGCAGATACAGCGCCAATTCGAAGTAATAGTCGATGGCCTTCTGTAATGGGATGACGCCGGATTGGGAGGTCTGAGACTGCATCGCTGCGCCGGGAAGCCTTCGGCTCCGCAAACTTCTATTGTTGGATATTGGGCGCAAGAATGGAAGTCCCGGAAGACGAATTCTTGCACCGAAAGTCACATGAACCGCCGAAATTCGTGCCGTCGTAGACTGATACGGGCTGGATCGCTTCTCTGGCGGTAGCAGCCTAAATTCGTGTCGGGAGTGGATGCCATGCCGGAAAAGTTAGCTGACAGGCAGTGCGTTCCTTGCCGTGGAGGCGTGCCTGCGCTCAAGGGCAAGGAACTGGAGATATTCCACGAGGAAGTGCCGCGCTGGGAGATCGTCAACCAGCATCATCTGCACCGCGAGTTCAAATTTCCTGATTTCAAGCAGGCGCTTGCCTTCGTGAACTGGGTTGGAGATCTGGCCGAAGAGCAGGGACACCATCCGGATATTTTGTTGTCGTGGGGCAAAGCGGACGTGACGATCTGGACGCATAAGATCGATGGGCTCACCGAGAGCGACTTCATTCTGGCAGCGAAGATCGATCGGATCAGAAACGAGCAGCTATCCTGAGGGCGCGCTAGCTTTTGCGAATCGTGAAGTACGCAGCGATATGGCGAGGATGGTTGCAGGCACGAGCATGAAAAAGCCGGTCCCTGAGGCCACAGTTCGCGTCGAGAATCCGTGGTCGAGAACAACTCCGGCCAGGTAGGCGGTGAGCGCGAAGGTAAAGCTGCTCAAGCCAAGATCGGCGGCGAAAAGGCGTCCGCGGAAGCGATCTTCGGAGTGAAGCTGGAGAAGCGTAGTTGAGAAGACCCAAACGGTAGAGCCACCGGCGTGGGCGAGCATGGCGCAGGCAGCCGCCATCCAGACGTTGCGGCTGATGCCGAGCATGCTGTATCCGGCGCAGATCGTGAGATAGCCGAAGAGGATGCCGAGACGCAGGCGATCGTCGTGGTGTCCGGCCCAGCGAGCGCCGATGAGCGGTCCGGCAAGGGCGCCGAGGCCGCGTCCACCCATCAAGATGCTCATGCCCAGCATGGCGCCTCCGGCGGCGTTGACGCCGTGGCCGTGAATGGCAAACTCCCGCGAACCCATCACCGTGAAGATGACCCAACTGGGGCCGACCATGAGTTCGCCTGCCTTGGCAAAAACCGTGGGCAGCAGTTTGGGATTGTTGCGGATGTAGCGAATGCCTTCCCAGACGGGAGAGAAGTCCACAAGGTCGCGGGGGCGCAGCGGCTTGGCGGACTCGGCGTGGGGCTCGGAGAAATGCATTCCGCCGATCAGGATGGCCGAGACCAGAAATGAGAGCGCGTTGAGAACGAAGACGGTATTGCGTCCGAAGTAGGCGGCCACCACGCCACCGATGGCCGCGCCGATCAGAAGATTGACGGACCAAGTGGCGGACGACATGGTGTTGGCGACCAGGACGTCGGCTTCTTCGGCGATGTTCGGGATCACTGCGGTGCGGGCAGGCTCGAAGAACGCGGCCATGGTGGTCTCTGCGACTAGAAGCGGATAGATCAGCCAGACCATGGAGCGCGTGCGCACCAGCAACATGGAGAGCACGACGACGCAGCGAATGAGGTCGGCGGCGATCATGACGTGCTTGCGGCGGAGACGATCATTGACCACGCCTGCCGTTGGGCCGGCGAGAGTCTGAGGAAGGACTTGCAGGACCATGGCCAGGGCGACGGAGCCGGCGCGTCCGGTGAGTTGCAGCAGCAGGGTGTAGATGGAGAGCGCGTAGAACCAGTCGCCGATTTCGCTGACGATCTGGGCGAGCCAGAGGCGGCGGAAGTTGCGGTTGCCGCGGACCAGGCGGAGGTAGGACGACATCGTGATCGAGGACGCGGCGCGCTCGGGTTGGGGGTCCATCAGAGATGGTTAGGGTATCAGGAGTGGCGTGGGCCGCAGGCGCACAGATGCGTTGACTCTGGTTCACTTGCTGACCTACGATGCGACCCTATTCACGAGCTGACTGCTAACCGAAGGGCATTCGCATTCGTCGGACTAAGAGGCGAGGAGGCATTCATGAGGCGCTGGTCACATTTGATTGGGGTGGTGGTTCTGAGCGTCGCGGCGTGGGCGCAGAACGGTGAGATTGTTCCCAACGAAAATCTGGTGGCGGAAGGGATTCCCAAGATCCCCGCGGCACTGGGTGCATCGGTCGCGCGGTACAGCGAGTTTCGCAGTGCGTTTTTCACGAGTTGGCATCCGACGCGGCGCGAGATGCTCGTCGAGACGCGCTTTGGAGATACGAACCAGGTACACCAGGTGAAGTTTCCCGGCGGGGCCCGCACGCAGCTCACGTTCTTTCCCGACCGCATCGCGGGCGCGTGGTACCAGCCGGTAAACGGGGAGACTTTTGTATTCGGGAAAGATATCGGCGGAGGAGAGTTCTTCCAGCTGTATCTCTACGACCTGAAAACCGGCGACATCAAGTTGCTCACCGACGGGAAGTCGCGCAACACGGATGCGCGATGGTCGTATCAGGGAGACCGCATTGCTTACGGCTCGACCAAGCGCACGGGCGACGACGTGGATATCTGGGTGGTGAATCCAAGCGATCCTGCGAGTGCGCGCATGGTGGCGCCGCTAGAAGGCGGGGGCTGGTTCGTTTCCGACTGGTCTCCCGACGGCAAGCGATTGCTAGCGATCAACGGTATTTCCGCGGCGGAAAGCTACATCTGGCTGCTCGATGTGGACTCGGGCAAGAAAGATTTGCTGACGCCGAAGACGGGAACGGAAGTCGCCTACGGCAATGCCCGCTTCTCGAAAGACGGCGGCGGCGTATATATGACGAGCGACGAGGGCTCGGAGTTCCAGCGGTTGGTCTATCTCGAACTGGCAAGTCATCAGACAACGGTGCTGACGCCGCAATTGCAGTGGGATGTGGCGGACCTTGATCTTTCGGACAACGGAAGGTGGCTGGCGTTTGTGGCCAATGAAGATGGTATTAACACGGTGCATGTGCTCGACACGAAGTCGCGGAAAGAAGTTTCGGTGCCGAAGCTGCCGGTGGGAGTGATCTCCGGGCTGCAGTGGCGCAAGCAGGGGCGCGAGCTGGCATTTTCGCTTTCTACGGCGAGCCAGCCCTACGATGTTTACTCGCTGGACGTGGGGGTGGGGAAAGTGGAGCGGTGGACGTTCAGTGAAACGGGAGGATTGAACACGTCAGGATTTGCCGAGGCGCAGTTGATCCACTGGAAATCGTGGGACGACCGGTCCATCTCTGGTTTTCTCTACAAGCCGCCGGCAAAATTTACGGGGAAACATCCGGTGATCATCGACATTCACGGCGGACCGGAAGGACAGTCGACGCCGGATTTTCTCGGTCGCGACAACTACTTCATCAATGAGCTCGGCGTCGCGATGATCTTTCCCAACGTGCGCGGGTCGACCGGCTATGGCAAGACGTTCCAAAAGCTCGACAATGGACTTCTGCGCGAGGGATCGTACAAGGATATCAATTCTTTGCTGGATTGGATTCAAACGCAGCCTGATCTGGACGCAAGCAAAGTCATGATCACCGGCGGTAGCTACGGTGGGTTTATGACGCTGGCGGTGGCGACTAACTACAACGACCGCATCTGCTGCTCAGTGGATGTAGTGGGACCGTCGAATCTGGTGACGTTTCTCGAGCATACGTCCGGCTACCGCAGGGATTTGCGGCGGGTGGAATATGGCGATGAGCGCGATCCGAAGATGCGGGAGTACCTGGAGTCGATTGCTCCAGCGAACAAGGCGAAGAACATTACGAAGCCGCTGTTCGTGATTGCAGGGCAGAACGATCCGCGAGTGCCGGCGAGCGAGTCGGCGCAGATGGTAGAAGTGGTCCGGAAGAACGGGACCCCGGTGTGGTGGCTGTTGGCGAAGGACGAGGGCCATGGGTTCGGAAAGAAGAAGAACCGGGATTTTCAGTTCTACGCGACGGTGGAGTTCGTGAAGGACTATCTGCTCAAGTAGACAGGATCCGAAAAGAACGCCTGCTACGCGCCGAGTTTGATCTTCAGGTCGGCGGCGATTTGCTTGCCGTGGAAGCGGCCGTTTTCGATGAAGATCTCGTTGGTGCGCGATCCCGCGACGATCACTCCCGCGACGTAAATCCCTTTGACATTGCTCTCGAGCGAGACCGGATCGCAGACGGGTCGGCATTGCTGTTCGGAAAGCTCGATGCCCATGCTGCGCAGGAAATCGTAGTCGGGGTGATAGCCGATGAGTGCGAGGACGAAGTCATTTTTAAGGCGGATCGGGCCGCGAGGTGTTTGTACGACGGCGTGATCGATGCCGATTTCCTGCACGTAGCTGTTGAAGTAGGCTTCGATTTCTCCGGCCTTGATGCGGTTTTCGAGGTCGGGCTTGATCCAATACTTTACGTGGTGATGAATCTGCGCCTCGCGGTGCACAAGGGTGACGCGCGCGCCGTGACGCCAGAGATCAAGTGCGGCGATGGCGGCGGAGTTCTTGCCGCCGATGACTAGAACGTCGGTGTCGAAGTAGGGATGCGGCTCGCCGTAATAGTGCGAGACTTTGGGTAAGTCCTCACCAGGAATACTTAGCTGGTTCGCGAGATCGTAGTAGCCGGTGGAGACGATGACCTTCTTGGTGTGGTAATCGTGCGGGCGTCCGGCGCGATCGGTAGCGGTGATGCTGAAGTTGCTATCCTCGCCCATGACGGTTTTGACCCATTCGTATTGGCGAACGTCGAGATGGTAGTGCTCGGCCACTTTGCGGTAGTACTCGAGGGCCTCTTCGCGCGTGGGCTTCTGCTGGGCGGTGGTGAACGGGATGTCGCCGATCTCGAGCAGTTCAGGCGTGGTGAAGAAGACCATGTTGGCCGGATAGTGAAAGAGAGAGTTCACCAGACATCCCTTGTCGACGACGATGACTTTGAGGCCGAGCTTTTGCGCTTCGATGGCGCAGGCGAGTCCGGTGGGGCCAGCGCCGATAACGAGGACGTCGCAGCGCATCTCGGGACGGGACTTGGCCTGTGCCTGGGGAAGGGTATCGAGTTCTTCGGAAGTGAGGAATGCGGGCATGGGAATTCGCACGGAGTCCGCCGAGGCGACGAGGGTTCAAGCTTGACCCGAAACCGATGATTCTAGCATGTGGGGAGTGGGCGCGAAGGCGGGACGCCTTCGCGACAGCCAGCGAGGACGCTGGCGCAACCGAGTCGGCCGAGTGACATCACCTACGACAGTGGATCTCACGCGAGAGCTATAATCACGGGTTGCACTCATCTCTCCGTCCGCATCAGGAGCACGTCATGTCTACTCTTACTGAACCTGTTACGCAGACCCGCATCGAATCCGACAGCATGGGGAAGATTGAAGTTCCCTCCAACGTGTACTGGGGAGCGCAGACGCAGCGTTCGCTGCTGCATTTCAACATTGGGCGGGACACGATGCCGCCGGAGTTGATTCGCGCGTTCGGTATCCTGAAGAAAGCGTGCGCACTGGTGAATCAGGACCTGGGCAAACTGCCCGCGGACAAGGCCAAGCTGATCGTGCAGGCCGCGGATGAGGTGATTGCCGGGAAGTTGAACGATCAATTCCCGTTGCGAATCTGGCAAACGGGCAGCGGCACGCAGACCAACATGAACGTGAACGAGGTCATTTCGAACCGCGCGATTGAAATTGCGGGGGGCGAGATGGGATCGAAGAAGCCGATCCATCCCAACGATCATGTGAACATGTCGCAGTCGTCGAACGACACATTTCCGGCGGCGATGCACATTGCGGCGGCGGAGCGAGTGAAGAACGCGCTGATTCCGGCAGTCAAGACGGTGCGGGATGCGATTGCGGCGAAGGCGAAGGAGTTCGACAGCATCGTGAAGATCGGGCGCACGCACTTGCAGGACGCGGTGCCCTTGACGATTGGGCAGGAGTTTGGCGGATGGGCGAGCTTGCTCGACCGTGATATCAAGCGGCTGGAGCAGGTGCTCGATGGCTTGTACGACCTGGCGATTGGCGGGACCGCTGTTGGGACGGGACTGAATACGCATCCAGAGTTTGCCGAGCGCGCGGCGAAGAAGATTGCGGAGTTGACCGGGCTGCCGTTCCGGTCACATCCAAATAAGTTTGCCGCGCTGTCAGCGCACGATGAGATCGTGTTTGCGCAGGGGGCGATGGAGACGCTGGCGGCGTCGTTCATGAAGATTTCGAACGACATTCGGTGGCTGGCTTCGGGGCCGCGGTGCGGCCTGGGCGAGCTTTCGATTCCGGAGAATGAGCCAGGCTCGTCGATCATGCCGGGGAAGGTGAATCCGACGCAGAGCGAGGCAATGACCATGGTGTGCGCGCAGGTTCACGGCGCGACGGCGGCGGTGGGTTTCGCGGGCTCGCAGGGCAACTTCGAACTCAACGTGTTCAAGCCGGTGATTATTTACAACTTCCTCCACTCGGTCACATTGATTACCGACGCGTGCCACGGTTATGTCGAGTACATGGTCAAGGGCATCGAAGTGGATCGGGCGAGGGTGGATTGGTACGTGAAGAATTCGCTGATGCTGGTCACCGCGCTGGCGCCGAAGGTGGGATATGACAATGCCGCGAAGATTGCGCACACGGCGCACGTGGAGCATTCGAGCCTGCGCGAGGCAGCGGTGAAGCTGGGGCATCTGACGGGGGAGGAGTTTGATCAGTTGGTGAAGCCGGAGAAGATGACGAAGCCGTGAGGCAGGTGTCAGTTGTCAGTAAGCCGGGGCGCCGGCTAGTTATTGGCAAATTCTTCGACCTCTTTAGCCGCGCCGCGAACTTCAGTTTTCTTTGCGGGGATGGCCGTGATTACCACCACGCTGACCAACACCAGCAGCGTTCCCACAATCGTGCGCGGGCCCAGCGCTTCTCCTCCTAGAAAATATCCCACCAAAACTGCTACCACTGGATTCACGTATGCGTAGGTGCCAACTTTCGTCGGCGACTCATGGTGGATGAGCCAGACGTAGGCGGTGAATCCGACGATGGAGCCAGCCACGATCAGGTAACCCAGCGCGAGCCAGGCGGAGATCGACACGGACTGGAGACGGAAGCCGCGGAATTCGCCGAGAGCCGCAGCAGTCAGCGTCAGGAGAACACCTCCAGCGAGCATTTGGGCTCCCGAACTCATAGCCTTGGCTGTGGGCAGCGGCAGTTTACGCGTTAGGGCGGTGGCGAGCGACCAACTGATTCCGGCCACAATCAAGGCACAGGCTCCGGCGGTATCGATGGCGTCTCCCAGGTTGAGAGAGTGGCTCATGAGCACGGCGACTCCAGCAATTCCGATCAGAAGCGCAAGGCTCAGACGCGGCGTGAGGCGTTGTGTGCGCAGGATAAGAATTTCTGAGATCGCCATGAAAACGGGGATGGTCGCCATCATGACGGCGGCGATGCCGGAGGGCACGCGCTGTTCGGCCCAGAACAGGAGGCCGTAATCGAGAACAAAGATAAGGACAGCAATGAGCGAGGCGCCGCCCCATTCGCGCAGCGTGGGCGAGGGAGTGCCCCGGGCTCGCATCCAGGCGTAAAGGACGAATCCGGCGACCAGGAAGCGCATGCCGGCAAGCAAGAACGGCGGGACTTCACGGACGCCGACGCGGATCGCCAGGAACGTGGAGCCCCAGACGAAATAGATGATGGCGAAGGCGAACAGAACTTTCCATGTCGGTGGGCGCTCGGTTGCGGTCATCGGACGTGTCCTGGCGAAACGCGGGCATGAGTGCCCGCGCCACACGTTCTGGATTAGATCATCGGAATCGGAGTGGGACGCAGGATTTACTTATCAAAAGTTTTTATGAGCGTATAAACGGGACTACTTTTTGAGGAGGCTGGTGTGGCTGGCGACGCACTGCCATTTTCCGCCGTCGTTGATCCAGGTGTCGGTGAAGCGTCCGACATGGTCGTAGGGCTTGCCTTCGTAGGTGCCCTTGGTGCGATATACGCCAGTCACGACGGCGGTATCGCCGAAGAAGTTGACCTTGACGTCTTGAATGGTGGCCTGAGTGGGCTTGAAGAGTGGGTCCCGAATGTCTGCGAGAAACTTCTGCTTGTCGCTGACTTCGCCGTCGTATTCCGTGTTGATGAACTTGCTGGAGACGAGAGCGTCGAGGGCTGAGGCGTCGCGATTGACTTGCGCTTCGTTCCACATGCGCTCGAGGACGAGCAGTTTCGTCTCGCGCGGGTCGGACTGCTGGGCGGCCGCGGCAATGGTGCCGAGAACGATCAGGAGACAGCAAGAGGTTGTGTAGAATTTGCGGCGATGCAGCATGGGTCTTACACGTCCACCGGCACCCCTCGTGAGGGCAGACGTTGCGAAAAGATAACAGGCGTCAGAAGGACGGGGCTACGTTACGGACGTCATTGGCCTGCCGACTTCGG
>Ga0209698_10006599_pt1 | contig 12308 bp, 11 predicted proteins | sample LitLauG_LLR_2012_FD_187203 | JGI IMG/M metagenome (GOLD analysis project Ga0209698, IMG submission 187203) | Freshwater sediment microbial communities from Pennsylvania, USA - Little Laurel Run_MetaG_LLR_2012 (SPAdes) (version 2) | ecosystem: Environmental > Aquatic > Freshwater > Creek >...
TCTCCTGCGCGAACGGCGACGTTGAGACGATCGCCGGGAGATGCGTGGCTGAGGGGGACTTCGATTTCGCAGGCGCTTGCTCCCAATTGAACGCGCATCGCGCCATCGGAAGAGCGGAGTTGCAATACTGTGCCTTCCAAAATATTTTCAAAGCCGATGGCTTGAGCGAGCTGGCGGTTGCGCGGGGCGTCCAGCACTTCGCGGGGAGAGCCTGTGGCGACGACTTTGCCATTTTCAAGGGCGATGACGCCTTCGCCGAGGGCGTCTACTTCTTCACGGGAGTGCGTGACGTAGAGGATGGGAATTTGGTGGCGAGCGTTCCAGGCGCGGAGATCGTCGATAATGGAGTTCTTGAGACCGGCGTCGAGGCCAGAAAGCGGCTCATCCAGGAGCAACGCGTCCGGGTTGGTGACGAGCGCACGGGCGAGCGCGACGCGCTGGGCTTCTCCGCCGGAAAGTTCGGACGGTTTGCGCGAGGCCAGCTTCTCGACGCGGAACATCTCGAAGATTTCGCGGACGGCCTTTTCGCGAGGAGCTTTCAGAAAATGGGAAATGCCGTATTCGACATTGCGCTTTACCGTGAGGTGCGGAAAGAGAGCGACGGATTGGAGCAGGTAACCGAGGCGGCGTTGCTGCGGGGCCCGGCTTATTTTGCGCTCTGAACAGAAGAGTACATGGGGACCGGCGATAATTTCGCCGGCATCGGGATCAACGAGGCCAGCGATGCAATCCAGAAGAGTGGATTTACCGGCTCCTGAGGGGCCGAAGAGAATGGTAATTCCTGGCTTTGCGGAAAAATGGACGTCAAGCTGAAGGGAGCCGCGCGCGCGGCGTGCGCGGACCGAAAGAGAACGCGGGGCTAGTGCGCAATCCATCGCACACCTGCGCGGCGGTTCAGTCCGTAAACGATAGCGAGAAGAACGAATGAGATGGCGAGAAGTGTGAGCGCGAGTTGATTGGCGGCGGCGTATTCGATGGATTGGACGTGATCGTAGATGGAGATGGAGACGGTGCGCGTGGCACCAGGAAGATTGCCGCCGACCATGAGGACTACGCCGAATTCGCCGAGAGTGTGGGCAAAGGTGAGCACGATGGCGGTGATTACGCCAGGGAGGGATAGAGGAAGGATGACGCGAAAGAAGGTGCGGTCTTCATCCGCGCCAAGAATGCGAGAAGCGGCGAGGAGCTTTGGATCGACCTTTTCAAAAGAGGCGACGAGCGGCTGGACGCAGAAAGGCAAGCTATAAAGAACGCTAGCGACGACGAGTCCGGCGAAGGTGAAGGCAAGCGTGTGACCGTAGAGGATGAGCCAAAGTTTGCCGACAGGACCGCGCGGGCCCATGGCGACGAGGAGATAGAAACCCAGGACGGTGGGAGGAAGAACGAGAGGAAGAGCGACGACGGCTTCGACGAGAAATTTGGCGCGCCATTTGGAGAAGGCGAGCCAGTATGCGAGAGGCGTGGCGCACACAAGAAGGACCGCGGTGACGAGGAAGGCGAGGCGGAAGGAGAGGAGGAGTTCAGTCATGGCGTGTCACACGCGGTAAGCGCGGAACCGGTTGATCGAGGGATTCGGGTTTGGCGAAGCCGTATTTTTCGAGGGCGGTTTGGGCCGAGGGCGATTTGACGTAGGCGAGGAAGGCGAGCGCGGCGGGTTTGTTGGTGGACGATTCTAGAACGACGAAAGATTGGAGCAGCGGCGTGTACAGGTCTTGCGGAATTTTCCAGACGTGGTCAGAGGCAAACGACGGCGAGTGAATGAGGGATGCGGCGAGAATTCCAATTTCGGCGTTGCCGGATTGGACGAATTGGGCGGCCTGGGAAATATTTTCGCCGAAGACGAGTTTGGATTTTATCTTTTCGTAGAAGCCAGAATTCTTGAGGGCTTCAAGTGCGGCGCGGCCGTAGGGAGCGTGATCGGGATTGGCGATGGCGATTTTTTGGACGTCGGGATCAAGGAGCGATTGCCAGCCGGATTTTTCGGGAGTGAGTTTGGAGTTGGCAGGAGACCAAAGGACGAGTTTGCCGACAGCGTAGGAATCGACGGAGTTGGGAAGGACGAGGCCTGCTTCGCTGAGTTTGCGCGGGTAATCGCTGTCGGCGGAGAAGAAGATGTCAAAGGGAGCGCCGTTTTGAATCTGGGCGAAGAAGTTGCCGCTGGAGCCGAAGGTGAGCGAGAGTTTGACGCCGGATTGTTTTTCATAGGAGGCGGCGACGTCGGTGAGGGCGAATTTGAGGTCGGAGGCGGCAGCGACGCGGATGGTCGGGGCCTGAGCGGCCAGCGAAAGTTGCGCGAGGCATCCCAGGAAAAAGAGAGAGAAGAGTCTGCGTGAGTAGGAGTGGCACTTATTGAACATAAGACGGCCGTCAGACGCGCAGGATCATAACTTCGGTGGATTTGACCAGGGCGGCGGCGCGGTCGCCTGGTTTGAGGCGAAGTTCCTTGGCTGCGTCCGCCGTAATGATGGAGGTGATGTGCTGTTCGCCAATGGCCAAAGTGACTTGGGCGAGCAAGCCGCTGAATTTTACTTCGAAGACGCGCCCGATGAGCTGGTTGCGCCCGCTGATTTTGCGGAAATTACCGCGACGAGTTTCGAGAGAGCCGCGATCCAGCTTTTGCGGAAAAAGGCGGTCGATCTCACTTTCAGCGATGCGGTGATGGCCGCCGGGAGTTTTGACGGACTTGATCTTTTTGCGGTAGATCCACTGTTTGAGAGTGGGATAGCTGATGCCGAGGATGTTGGCTGCTTCGCGAGGGGCAAGATGCTTCTGCATGGCGGCTCCAGAACATACAGGATATCGCTATCGAAACCGATATTTCAATACGTTTTTATTCATTTATGGCCGGATTCAGCTTTTGAGTGGCCGGGCGGAGCAAGCCCCTACGGCCGCTGGCACCATCCCAGACCGTGAGGAATTGGAGTTAGCGCTGAAGAGTGTGAGGTTCCAAAGGCGCACAAGCAGGAATGCCAGTGCTACTGGGGTGGTAGTTAGTTGCGAAGAGGTTTGCCGGTCTTGAGAGTGTGGGCGATGCGTTCCTGGGTTTTGCGTTCGCCGCAGAGGGAGACGAAAGCTTCGCGCTCGAGGTCGAGAATGTATTGTTCGCTGACCAATTGAGGAGCGGAGAGCGGGCCGCCAGCGAGAATGTTGGCGAGCTTGCGGGCAACGACAGCGTCGTATTCAGAAGCGTAGCCGCCCCGAAGCAACATGTGAATGGCGAGTTTTGCGGCGGTGAGGAACTGTTCGCCCAGGATTTTGATTTGGGCGGTCTGAGCGCCTTCCTGCCAAGTGGCGGCTTTGGATCGGTAACCGGAGCGGACCAGGGCGAGAGCAGCTTGCTTGGCGTCGGCGACGAGGCGATCGCGGTTCATGGAGATGCCGTCCTGGCGGCGCAGGAATCCGAGGTCGCGACACTCTTCGGCGCTGGTGCCGACTTTGGCCATGGCGATGGATTCAAAAGCGGGCTTCAGAGCGTGGAACAGGTCGAGGTCTTCCGAGCTTGCCGCATTTTCGTTGGCGCGAACAAGCATTTCTTTTGTGCCTCCGCCGCCGGGGATGAGACCGACGCCGGCTTCGACCAGGCCGATATAAGATTCGGCTGCTGCCTGAATTCTTGCGGCGTGCAGGCTGACTTCGCAGCCACCACCGAGCGCCATGCCCTGAGGAGCGGCAACGACAGGTTTGATCGCATACTTGATGGCCAGGTTGACGTTCTGGAATTGTTTGACGGCAAGGTGAAGCTCGTCCCATTCCTGTTCCTGAGCGGCAACGAGGACAAGCATGAGGTTTGCGCCCACAGAAAAATTCACGGCTTGATTGGCGATGACCATGGCGTCAAAATCGGATTCGAGTCGCTTAAGGCCCTTGTGGATCATGGCGATCAGATCGGCGCCGATGGCGTTCATTTTGGAGTGGAATTCGCAGCACACGACTCCGTCGCCAAGGTCGATTAGGCTTGCCCCGGAGTTGCGGTCCACTTCGTGACCGGCTTCTTTGAGAGATTTGAGGATGATGACGCCGGAAGGCTCGTTAACCGGAATTGATCCGGAAGTTGCGAAATCAAAAATCGAAGTAGCGCCCTTTTCGGATTGATAAAAACTGGTCCGGCCGCTGGTGAGGAGATTTTCGATAACGGGGGGAAGGCTGCGGCCCTCTTTCTGGAGCTGCCCAGCAAGAGCTTTCACGCCGAGGGCGTCCATGATTTCGAAGGGACCCAGTTCCCAGGCAAAGCCCCAACGCATGGCACGGTCCACGTCCACAATGCGGTCGGAAATCTCGGGGACGCGGCGCGCGGCATAGAGGCACATTTCAGAGAGAGCGCCCCAGAGGAACTGTTGGGCTTTATCGCCCTTCTGCCCTTCAAGGAGCGGGCCGACCAGGGACTGGAGGCGGGAGCGAGTGTCTTCGATGGACTTGCCGGCTTCGAGCGAGGCGAATTTCGCTTTCTGGCGGGGGCGGTAATCCAAGGTGTTGACGTCGAGCGTGAGAATTTCCTTTTCGCCGTCGCCACGAACTTTTTTGTAAAAACCCTGGCCGGTTTTATCGCCGAGCCAGCCGCGACGAGCCATCTCTTCCACCAGCGCGGGGACTTTGTACATTTCGCGGGACTCGTCGTTGGGAGCGGTTTCGTAAATATTCTTGACGACGTGGACCAGGACGTCGAGGCCGACGATGTCCGCGGTGCGGAAGGTGGCGGACTTTGGCCAGCCAACGGCGGGGCCGGTGCAGGCGTCCACTTCTTCGACGGTCATGCCGAGAGTTCCCATCAGACCGAGGGCGTTCAGCATGGAGAACGTGCCGATGCGATTGGCGATGAAGTTGGGGGAGTCTTTAGCAACGACAACGCCTTTGCCGAGGCGGCGGTCGCAGAATTCGCTTAGAGCTTCGACAACTTCAGGAGAAGTCTTTGGGCCGGGGATGACTTCGACGAGTTTCAGATAGCGCGGCGGATTGAAAAAATGGGTGCCCGCCCAGTGCTGCTGGAATTCCTCGGTCATGCCGTCGGCGATGAGGCGGACGGGAAGGCCGGAGGTATTGGTGGTAACGATGGCGCCGGGCTTGCGGAATTGCGCCACGCGGGAAAGCAGATTGCGCTTGATTTCGAGGTTTTCAGCGACGACTTCGATGATCCAATCGGCTTCGGCGCAGCGGGCGAGGTCATCTTCAAAATTTCCGGTGGAGATTTTTTCACTCATGGCGGCGGTGAAAAAGGCGGCGGGCTTGGATTTCCGGGCGGCTTCCAGGCCCGCACGGACAATCTTGTTGCGATCCGCGGCAGGCGCACCGGACGGGAGACCGGGTGGAACGATGTCCAGCAAGATGCAAGAGAGCCCCGCATTGGCAAAGTGGGCGGCGATGCGCGAGCCCATGGTTCCTGCGCCGAGAACAACTGTTTTTTCGATTCGTCTTGTCATGGCAAGCCTTGTGGAGCTAATACGGACGGAAGGACAGGTTACAGAACCAGCAAGCGCGGGTCAAACGATGGTGCAACGATTAGAGGAGGCCCTAGAATAGAAGGATGGAAGATACGGCGAAGGAAGCTGGAACAATGGGCTGGATCCGTTCGGCAAAGGAGAAGTTGCGTTCCATCGCTCAGGCGGAACGCGGAACGCCCAAGGAGCGGCGGCGTGTAGGACTGGCGCTTGCCGGCGGATTTGCGCGAGGAGTTGCGCACATCGGAGTACTGCGCGTCCTGCGCGATGCGGGGATCCCGATTGATTGCGTGGCGGGAACCAGCGTTGGTGCGTTGATCGGAGTGGGCTATTGCGCGGGGACTTCCCTCCTGGACATGGAAAAACTTGGAGCGGCCACACATTTTACCGATTTTGGGCGGTGGACACCGTCTTGGCTGGGACTAGCCACCAACCACCGAATGGAGAAGTATGTGCTGAAGCTTACGCAGAAGAAGACCTTCGAGGAGCTTGAGGTCCCGCTGGCGATTGCAACGACCGACATCAATGAAGGGATTTCCGTCTTCTACTCGCATGGACTGATTGCGCCTGCGCTAAGAGCTTCCTGCGCCTACCCTGGATTGTTCCTGCCGATTCAGCATGAGGGACGGACGCTGGTGGATGGATTTGTGACTGCTCCGGTACCGATAGAAGGTGCGCTGATGCTTGGAGCAGACATGGTGATTGCGGTGCACTTGGAGACGGGAAGCACCGAGCCGCCCCGGACATTTACGGAGGTTTTGAGCAGGGCATTCAACATCGTCCAACGGCATTCGGACTTGGCCTGGCGAACGCAGGCAGACGTGGTGATTGAGCCAGATGTGAAAGGGATTGCCTGGGACGATTTCAGCAAGACCCCGGACATGGTAGCGGCCGGCGAGGCTGCAGCGTTGCAAGCGCTTCCGGAGATTCGCGCTGTACTGCGTGGAGAGAAACAGGAAGTTGCAGGGTAATTTTTCAGCCCGTCAAACAGTCCAGCAGGAGATATTCTCAGCTAGAAACGCGCGTGACGTTCACGACCACCGGTTGGCCTTCGCCCTTGCCACGCTGGGTCAGCCACGCGGCAAGCCCCTCCGAAAGGCGCTCGGGAGTGAGCCGGAAACTTACTTCAACCAGGCCGTCAGCGACGGGAAGGGTGTCGTCAAAATCAGGGGAATTCGTGAAATTGCGCATGCAGAACTGATCGAGCCATTCAAGGGGACAAGGGCGCGAAGCTCCGCGAATGACCAGGTTGACGAGAAGTTTTTGGGCGTACATCGGGTTCGGGTGCCAGTCACATGATCGGGAGAGAGATTACAGTATCAAGCTGCGAGCGGTTAAGAAGCTCGCGGGCGTTTCACGGAGTGGGCGAGGCCGATGGTTTCGAGCATCCAGATAAAATACCAGCCGATGTCGGTCTGATACCAGCGCAGGCCGAGGCGAGCTGAGCCAGCGTGGGTGTGGTGATTCTTGTGCCAGTTTTCGCCCCACGCCGTGATCTGGAACGGGCCGAGCCACCAAACATTGATGCTGGAATCGCCTTCCTTGGGTTTCCCAAGATGCGTGAGGCTGTTCACGAAGCACTGCATATGGAGGGTGTAGACAAGGCGCATGGCGCCCATCCAGAAAAAGCCCATCCACCCAAGACCAAGAATTAAGCCGATGAATATGGAGAGAACGATGATTGGAGTTTCCGCAAAGCCCCAAAACCTGTAAATGCCGCCGGTCAACTCGGGAGCCCAGCGCTGCTTGTCAGCGGGCGCGGTCTGGTAAAGCCAGCGGAGGTGAGCCCACCAGAAACCGCCCTGCTTGGGACTGGAAATGTCGTCGGGGGTATCGGTGACCGAGTGATGAAGTCGATGATAGGCTACCCAACTGGCTGGATGTCCGGAGCCATTGAACACAGCCCAGAAGATCAAGAACTGTTCAACAAAACGGTTCACTCGGAGAGTCTTGTGAGCCAGAAGGCGGTGGTAGCAAACGGTGGTACCGAGGCCACCGAACGCGATAAACAAAAGGGTAAGGCCAAGAACTTTAAGACTGGGAATCGGGAAAAGAATCAAGCCAACCAGCGAAAGCGCGTGAATGAGGACAAGAAAGGCAAACACGCCTTCCTTCCTGTGAACTGGCTTCCAGAACGGCCTCTCCCAAGGACGTGATTCCCGCGTGGCGCTGAGTTCCATGTAGTCTCCAATGAGTTGATAAAGACGAGAAGCGCTTCGGTGCGCGTCTGCAAAGCCTGAAGGTCAGGCTCAACAATACCACGTTCGGAGGTCGAAAACAGAGAAACTGCGCAAACTATTAACGGAACAATAGGACGGTAACCTCAACGGCAACTATCCACTATCGAATACGCTTGAGGCGAAGAGAATGCATTGGAGCGAGCTTCTAAGTTCGGTGAGGGGGAGCATTGTGTGAAGGATCGGATTCGGCTAGCGTTGGGAATCGTTAACTCTAATTTTCCAAAGGATTTGACGGAAAATTCCGAGGAGGAGTTCGGTGTCCGCGCCAGAAAGCTGAAGGCGGAGAATCAACCGGCGGATCTTTTCGTCGGACGGAGATGCTGGGCGTTTGGATCTGGCTGAAGCAATGGGTTTCAGGTATCCGCTGGAGAAAAGTGCTTCGAGGAAGAGCTGGGTGAGCCGCTCGAGGTTTGCGGCAGTAGCAAGCGCTGATTTTGCTGGGGCACTAGACGCACGAGCACTCCGAACAATTTCATACAAGCAGAGGGCCACAGCCTGGCCCAGATTCATGGATGGCTGCTTGTCGAGAGCGGGGATGTGCAGGAGCCAGTGACAATAGCTCAGGTCTTCATTGGAAAGACCGCGCTTTTCTGAACCAAACAGAAGAGCGACGCGATTGCTTGAGGAGAGCCGCTTACGAATCAGTTCCGCGGCATTGGCAAGGCGCTTCACCGGGAGCGGAGCTTCGCGGCGGCTCAAGGAGGCAGTCCCTACGATGAGATGGCAGTCTGCAATTGCTGCGGCAACGGTTGGGAATTCTTCGGTTCTTGCCAGGATGGAAGAGGCGCCGACGGCGGAACGAGCTTCGTGGAAAGCAAGTTGGTGAGGATTGACGATGCGAAGCCGGTTGAAGCCGAAATTAGCCATCGCCCTGGCAGCAGCGCCGATATTGAGGGGGTTCCGAGGCGCGACAAGCACGACGCACAGCCGATCGAGTGGGGAGCCAGAAGTCACAAGAAACTAATGTACAGCAAGACGCGAGCGGTATCGCTGGACAGAACAAAAAACCGAGGTGCGAAAATCAACATCACCAGGGGGCAAGAACTTGCGCAGGCCTCACTCGTGGAATAGACTGTTGGCGGGTAGAACTAGAATTTCCGCCGCTGAGCCCGAAATTTCCCGCCATCGGAGTGGCCCAACGGTGAGGCTGAGTCCAATCGCTCCTCGGCTGTGCCGCAGTCATCGAACTTGAGTGGTGCCCACTTCGTTGGCGAGCGGGCTCAATGCATTGGGCGAAAACACCGGGCCCGCAGGGAGATCAGGTTGGCAACCCCTCTAGAAAAATGGGTGGATGAATCGGCAAAGTTAACAAAACCGGATCGCGTGGTGTATTGCGATGGGTCCGAAGCCGAATACCAGCGGATGATTCAGGAGTTGCTGAAGGGCGGGGATTCGTTCGCACTGAATGAGAAGAGCTACCCCAATTGTTATCTGCACCGCAGCACGGTAAACGATGTTGCACGCACCGAGCACCTGACGTTTATTTGCACGCCAGACAAGGATGAAGTTGGCCCCACAAACAACTGGATGGACCCGGAGGGCGCCAAGCACAGAATTGGAGAGCTCTTTGACGGAGCCATGCGCGGCCGCACGATGTATGTGGTTCCTTACATCATGGGGCCAGCAAATTCGCCGATCAGCAAAGTCGGCGTGGAAGTAACAGACAGTCCCTACGTGGTTGCGAGCATGAGAATCATGTCCCGCATGGGGAAGGTAGCGATGGACAGGCTGGGCGCTTCCTCAGAATTTGTACCTGGACTGCACTCGCTCGGGGATTTGGATCCAACGCGCCGATACATCGCTCATTTTCCTGAAGAGAAATTGATCTGGAGCATTGGTTCGGGCTACGGCGGAAACGCGTTGCTGGGCAAGAAATGTTTCGCATTGCGGATCGCCAGCGTGATGGCACGGGAGCAGGGTTGGATGGCCGAGCACATGCTGATTTTGGGGCTGGAGTCGCCGGGCGGAAAAGTGACGTATATGGCGGCGGCGTTCCCCAGCGCTTGCGGGAAAACCAACTTGGCGATGATGGTTTCAGCGCTTGAGAGCCAGGGGTACAGGGTATGGACAATCGGTGACGATATTGCATGGATGCAGATTGGGAGCGATGGGTACCTGCATGCAATCAATCCGGAAGCTGGTTTCTTTGGAGTGGCGCCAGGAACCGGAAAGAATACGAACCCGAACGTGATGGAGGCCATCCGAAAGAACACACTTTACACAAACGTGGCGATGACTCCGGCTCGCGAACCGTGGTGGGAAGGGATCGGAACTCCGGCGCCAGCGGGAACTCTGAATTGGAAAGGCGAGGTCTGGGACACCTCGAAGGGGGCAGCCGCACAGGCGAATTCAAGGTATACGGTGCCAGCGAGTCAATCACCCAGCATTTCTCCAAAATGGGAAGCTCCGGACGGCGTACCGATTTCTGCCTTCATTTTTGGCGGACGCAGAGCGCGAGTGGCGCCGCTTGTTTACGAATCATTTGACTGGCAGCATGGCGTGTTTGTGGGCGCGACGATGGCGTCGGAAACCACGGCAGCAGCGACTGGAGACGTGGGAATCACTCGCAGGGACCCCATGGCCATGCTTCCTTTCTGCGGCTACAACATGGCGGACTATTTCGGGCACTGGCTGGAGATGGAGAAGAAAATTCCGAAGCCGCCCAAGATCTTTCACGTGAACTGGTTCCGTAAGGGGGCCGATGGGAAGTTCTTGTGGCCGGGTTTTGGAGAAAACGTTCGCGTGCTGAAGTGGATTTTGGAGCGAGTGGAAGGAAAAGGCTCAGCACAAGAATCCGCGATAGGCTATGTGCCAGCGAAAAGTGGTTTGGACCGGGAAGGGCTAAGTATTTCTGATGATGCAATGGCTGAATTGCTGCGAGTGAATCCGGAAGACTGGCAGGATGAATTGCAAGATATTAAGCAGTTCTTCGATAAGTTTGGGGTTCGGTTGCCTAGAGCATTGCGCGAGGAATACGGAAAACTTGGCGGCAGGTTGGGGAAAGCGGTTTCTGCGTAGCCGATTTTCGGTAGCCCCTCCAAGAAGAACTTTGCAGCACTAGAGGGTTGGTGAAGGGCGGGAAGGATTGCCTCTGTCCTCAGATCGCGACCATTGTTGAAGAACAAAATTTATAGAATGTCTTTAATTTGCGGGTCGATGGACAGGTGAGTCGCTGGGATGCCGTTGATTGAATATCGGGTACCCCCGGATTCCGTAAAATGGAAGAAACGGCTGATGTGGTAGTCCTCGTCAAAGCCTGAAAAGAGCTGTTCAAGCTCGGCTGAAGCCAAAGGAAAAGCCGAGAGCGCGATGGGGTCTCCGAACGCATTTACACTCGATTGATAAAAGCGGACAAGTTCAGACAGAGACATTTGACAGGCTCAGGCCGCGCGCAGCTAGCCAGGAACATTTCTCCTGCGGCAAATTGTACTTCGCGCTGAAGTGGAAAGACAGGGACGATAGGTTTGTTCAGGAATTTGTGGCCAGCAAAGCGATTGGATAAGATGCTGCGTGGCACTTAGAAATGACTGGAGGAGGAATTATGAGTATAGAGGTTGGCCAGAAAGCACCCGATTTTGCGTTGCAGAATCAAGAGAAGAAGGAAGTGAAACTATCTGATTTTGCGGGCAAGAAAAACGTAGTGATCGTCTGGTATCCGCTAGATTGGAGCCCGACCTGCACGAATGAACATTTGTGCTTTGTGAACGATATGAAGGCTTTCGAGACGCTCGACGCGGAGGTACTGGGAGTGAGCGTGGACAGCGTATGGTCGCACAAGGCATTCGCGGAGAAAATGGGAATCAAGTATTCACTCTTGGCGGATTTTCATCCACGGGGCGCGATGAGCGAAAAATACGGAATTTACCTCGCGGATAAGGGGATCACCGGCCGTGCCATCGCGATCGTAAACAAGACTGGCAAGGTGGCGTGGTTCAAGAATTATGACATTCCGGTTGTGCCGGACTTGAAAGAGGTCGCCGCGGCGCTGGGTCAGGTGAAAGCGGCAGGAGCTTAAGTAGCATTCTTAGAATTGGATGGTTTCACTGGAAAGGGGCTGGCGCTTGCCGGCCCCATTTTCTTTGGGATCATGAGTTCGCCTTCGAGGTTGCCATCGCGGCGCTCATGCGTCGTGCTCCGGCTCATGGATGAGATTGAGTTTGTAGCGCAGAGGGAGGTTGAGCGAAAGCGCGTACAAGGAGCACTAACTGCCAGCGCTGGTCGGATGTTAGACGGCTCTTGAAGGGAGGCATCGGGCGGCGGCCTTGAGATATTTGATAAAAGATTTCGCCATCCGTGACGCGGCTCAGCAGAACAGAGTTAGTGAGGTCGTGCGGGGCGGGTTTGTGCATGTAGGCTTCTGGTCCGTCACCCTTTCCGTGAGAGCCGTGACATTGGAGGCACTCGTCGCGGTAGATCGCACGCGCGGCAGTCAAGTTCGAATCCGAAGGCTGAAGCGGATTCTTAAGGTGCTTGAATTCTTCCGGGACTGCCCAAGGCTTGAACTCATCAAGGGCGGAATGAACCAGAATCAGGGCAATCCCGAGCAGGAGCCCGGCAAACAGGAGCTTTCCAGCTCTTAAATTGCGCTTAGACTTTGGTGGCATGGCGAGTAAGAAAATCTTCGCACAAGCCGCCA
>Ga0209698_10006600_pt1 | contig 12306 bp, 13 predicted proteins | sample LitLauG_LLR_2012_FD_187203 | JGI IMG/M metagenome (GOLD analysis project Ga0209698, IMG submission 187203) | Freshwater sediment microbial communities from Pennsylvania, USA - Little Laurel Run_MetaG_LLR_2012 (SPAdes) (version 2) | ecosystem: Environmental > Aquatic > Freshwater > Creek >...
TGGCCGGGGCTCACCGGGTGCCTGCGGGTGACGGTGGGCCTCCCCGAGGAGAACGACCGGTTCCTGGCCGCACTGACCGAAAGCCTGCGATGAGCCCAGCCGCCCCCGAACCGTCCCCGCCCGACCTGTCCGACCGCCGTGCGGCCCGGGTGTCCCGGGCCACCAAGGAGACCTCGATCGAGGTCGAGGTCGACCTCGACGGCACCGGCGTCACCGAGGTCTCCACCGGACTGCCCTTCTTCGACCACATGCTGGCCCAGCTGGGCCGCCACGGCGGCATCGACCTGACCGTGCGGGCCGTGGGGGACCTGGACGTCGACGCCCACCACACCGTGGAGGACGTCGGCATCGCACTGGGCGAGGTCGTTGGCCAGGCCCTGGGGGACAAGGCCGGGGTCACCCGGTTCGCGTCGATCTCCCTCCCGCTCGACGAGGCCCTGGTGGACGTGGCCCTGGACCTGTCCGGCCGTCCGTTCCTGGCCTACACGATCGAGTTCGCCCCGGACACCCCCGGCCTGGGCACGCCGCCGTTCGATCCGCAGCTGGCCGAGGAGTTCTGGCGGGCGTTCGTGACGGCCGCCGCCATCACCCTGCACGTCCGTCTGGTCACGGGGAGGAACACCCACCACATCGTCGAGGCCTCGTTCAAGGCCGTCGCCCGCTGCCTGCGCGAGGCGATCCGTGTCCAGGGTGGGGGCATCCCGTCCACCAAGGGCACGCTGTGAACCCGCCCGCCCGGTGATCGCCGTCCTCGACTACGGGATCGGCAACCTGCGGTCCGCCGAGAAGGCGCTGCAGCGCGTCGGGGCCGATGCCCGCCTGGTCGGCGACCCGGACGAGGCCGCCGGGGCCGATGGGATCGTGCTGCCCGGCGTCGGTGCCTTCGGGCCGTGCGCGGCCGCACTCCGCTCGAGCGGCCTGGGGGACGTGGCCACCGACGCCATCGCCCGGGGCCTGCCCTTCCTCGGGATCTGCGTCGGGTTCCAGCTCCTCTACGAGGGCTCCGAGGAGGACCCCACGGCGCGCGGCCTCGGGGTCCTGCCCGGCACGGTGCGCCGGCTTCCCATCGGGGTGAAGCATCCCCAGATGCAGTGGAACACGCTGGACGTCGGCCGCTCCGCCCTGTTGGCCGGGGTGCCGGACCCGGCCTGGGTCTACTTCGTCCATTCCTACGCACCCGAGCGCACCGACGACACCACGGCCACCTGCGACTACGGCGGCCCCGTGGTGGCGTCGGCCGAGCGCGGCCCGGTGTGGGGCACCCAGTTCCACCCCGAGAAGAGCGGATCGGTCGGCCTCGGGATCCTGGCCAATTTCGTGGCCGCCGTGGGCGCGACGACGACGGTCGGCTGATGGACCTCTACCCGGCCATCGACATCCGCGACGGCGGCGCCGTCCGCCTCACCCAGGGAGACTTCGACCGCCAGAGCGAGTACGGGGACCCGGTCGAGCTCGCCCGACGGTTCGTCCAGGGCGGTGCACCGTGGCTCCACGTCGTCGACCTCGACGCCGCCCGTTCCGGACGGCCGGTGAACCGGGCCACCGTCCTGGCCATCGCCGCCGCGGTCGACGTGCCGGTCCAGACCGGCGGAGGTGTCCGGGCGTTGGCCGACGTGGCCGAACTGCTCGACGGCGGACTGGCCCGGGTCATCCTCGGCACGGCCGCATTGGACGACCCGGGACTGGTCCGGGCGGCCACAGCTGCCCATCCGGGCCGGATCGCACTGGGGCTCGACTACCGCACGACGCCCGACGGCCGGGCCGAGGTGGCCATCCGGGGCTGGGAGCAGGGCTCGGGACGCACGGTCGGTGAGCTGCTCGACGATGTCGCCGGTGCGGGTCTGGCTGCCGTCGTCGTCACCTCGATCGAGCGCGACGGCATGCTCACCGGCCCCGATCTGGAGGGTCTGCGGGCGGTCCTGGGCTCGACCGAGGTGCCGGTGATCGCCTCGGGCGGAGTGGGCTCGGTCGTCGACATCGAGGCGCTGGGTGGCCTGACGGTCGCGACCGCGGGCGGTCCGGTCCGCCGACTGGAGGGTGCAATCACCGGCAAGGCCCTGGTGGACGGCCGGATGACCGTGGAGGAGGGGGTGGCCGCATGCGCACGGTGCGCGTGATCCCGTGCCTCGACGTCGACGACGGACGCGTGGTGAAGGGGGTCCGGTTCACCGACCTGTTCGACGCCGGCGACCCGGTGGAGCTGGCCACACGCTACGACGCCCAGGGCGCTGACGAGCTGGTGTTCCTGGACATCACAGCATCGTCGGACAACCGCCGGACGATGGTGGATGTCGTCGCCCGTACCGCCGAGCAGGTCTTCATCCCGTTCACCGTGGGCGGGGGCGTGCGTGCGGTGGACGATGCCCGCAGGCTCCTGCGGGCCGGAGCCGACAAGGTCGGGGTGAACACGGCCGCGGTCGACCGTCCGGGGCTCATCGCCGAGCTGGCCGACGAGTTCGGGAGCCAGTGCGTGGTGGTCGCCATCGACGCCCGACGCCGCCCCGACTCGCCACCTGGCGCCCCGGCCTGGGAGGTCTTCACCCACGGCGGACGCACGTCCACCGGACGCGATGTGCTGGCCTGGGCCGAGCGGTGCACCGAGCTCGGGGCCGGCGAGCTCCTGGTGACGTCGATGGACCGTGACGGCACACGCGACGGCTTCGACCTCGAGCTCACCCGGTCGATCGCCGACCGCTGCCCGGTGCCCCTGGTGGCCTCCGGCGGAGTGGGGGAGCTCGACCACCTGGTGGCCGGGGCCGTGGACGGGTCGGCCGACGCCGTACTGGCCGCGTCCATCTTCCACCTCGGTGAGTTCACCGTCGCCGACGCGAAGGCCCATCTGGCGGCTGCCGGAGTGGCGGTCCGCCCGACCTGACCGGTTTCGTGCGTCCGCGCCCGACACGTCCCCGGTGCCGATCCCACCGGGTCCGGGCGCCGGTGGGCCTGCGGTAGCCTGCCACCGTGGCGATCACGACCTCGGAGGCCCCCTCGGCGGGCACGGACGGCAGCGGAGCACAGCTCCCGATCAACGTCCTGGCCGACCGCGTCCTGGTCCAGGTCGGTCAGGCGGACGGGGAGCGCCGGTCCCGGGCCGGCATCCTGATCCCGGCGACCGCGCAGGTGTCCCGTCGTCTGACCTGGGCGGTGGCCGTGGCCGTCGGCCCCCACGTCCGCTCGGTCAAGGTGGGCGACAACGTGCTCTTCAACCCCGAGGACCGGTTCGAGGTCGAGGTGCAGGGCGAGGAGTACGTGATCCTGCGTGAGCGGGACGTCCACGCAGTGGCCGCCACCCGATTCGACGGCGGCACCGGCCTCTACCTCTGACCGGACCGTCGACACACCCACCGACCGAACCCGATCGACGACCCGATCCCACCGACAGGGAGCACCCCGTGACCACCTCCGCACCCGAGCCCACCTTCGTCGCCCGCCCGATCGCGCACACCACCGCGGAGCTCGACGCGGTCACCTACAACGGTGACGGGCTGGTCGGCGCCATCGTCCAGGACGCCGGCGACGGCGCCGTGCTGATGTTCGCGTGGATGAACGCCGAGTCGTTGGCCAAGACGCTCGAGACGGGCCGGACCTGGTTCTGGAGCCGGAGCCGCCAGGAGTACTGGTGCAAGGGGGAGACCTCCGGGGACCGCCAGTACGTGCGCAGTGTCCACTACGACTGCGACGGCGACTGCCTGCTCGTGACGGTGGACCAGGAGGGATCCGGCGCCTGTCACACCGGGAACCGCACCTGCTTCTACCGCGCCTTCGGCGACGGCACTCCGTCCGCCTCGTGACCGAGCCGACCGGACCGGGCACCGACGGGTTCCGGGAACTGGCGCGCCGGCACCGCATCGTCCCGGTGTGGCGCGAGCTGGTGGCCGACACGGTGACCCCGGTCGCAGCGTTCCTCCAGATCGTCGGCACCGGTGACACCAGCGGCTTCCTGCTCGAGTCGGTCGAGGGGGGGGAGCGGTGGGGTCGCTACTCCTTCGTCGGGCGCAATCCGCTGGCCACCGTGGTGGCCCAGGGGACCGACGTCACCTCGCGTGGCGAGCTCGACCTCGACAGCCTGTGCGGGGGCGGGGTGACCGGCTCGAACGGGATCCTGGCCGCACTCGAGTCGATCCTGGACACGTTCGACTCGCCCGACCTGCCCGACCTCCCTCCGCTGCACGCCGGACTGGTGGGCTACCTCGGCTACGACGTGGTCCGCGAGGTGGAGCACCTGCCCCGGGTGCCCCCCGATGACCTCGGACAGCCGGACGCCATCCTCGCCGTCATCGGGCAGCTGGCCGCCTTCGACCACTGGCGCCAGCGGGTCGTGCTCATCGACAACGTGGTGGTCGACCCGGCCTGGGGCGACGCCGAGCTCGACGGCGCACTGGCCGGGGCCGAGCGCCGTCTCGATCAACTGGCCCTGGACTGCGTGCGTCCGACTGCCGAGGCGCCGCGGCTGCTGCCCCCCCGCCGTCCGCCGCCCCCCGACGTGACCCGCACGATGACCGACACCCTCTACCAGGACGCCGTGCGGGCGGCCAAGGAGCACGTGGAGGCGGGCGACATCTTCCAGGTCGTGCTCTCCCAGCGGTTCGACCTGGGCGAGCTGGGTGCGGACCCGTTCGACGTCTACCGGGTGCTGCGACTGGTGAACCCCAGTCCGTACCTCTACTTCCTCCGTTTCCCCGAGGTCACCGTGGTCGGGGCGTCACCCGAGCCGATGGTGCGCCTGCGGGAGGGGACGGTCATCTCCCGCCCGATCGCCGGGTCCCGGCCGAGAGGGGGCACGCCGGAGGAGGACGCCCGACTGGAGGGCGAGCTGGTGGAGGACCCGAAGGAGGTCGCCGAGCACGTCATGCTCATCGACCTGGCCCGCAACGACGTGGGCCGGGTGGTCAGCTACGGCACCGAGGTCGTCGACGAGGTCATGGTGGTCGAGCGCTACAGCCACATCATGCACCTGACCTCCCAGGTCTCCGGCTCCCTCGCCCCCGGCAAGGGCCCGATCGACGTGCTCCGGGCGACGCTGCCCGCCGGGACCCTGTCCGGTGCCCCGAAGGTACGTGCCATGCAGATCATCGACGACCTCGAGCCGACCAAGCGCGGCGTCTACGGGGGCGTGGTCGGGTACCTCGACTTCTCCGGCAACCTCGACACGGCCATCGCCATCCGGACCATGACCGTGGCCCCCGACGGCCGGGCCTCGGTGCAGGCCGGGGCGGGCATCGTGGCGGACAGTGATCCGGCCATGGAGAACGCCGAGTGCGCCCACAAGGCGGCCGCCCTCCTGTCTGCCGTGGCCATGGCCCGCGAGTCGGCCCCGGCGGCACCGGCATGACCGGGGATCGACCGGCCGACAGCGGGTACTCGGCCCTCCGGACGTCCGCCGGTGCGCGTGCGATCCGACGGGACGTCCTCTCGGTGGCGGGCCCCGAGGCGCTCGCCTACCTGCAGGGCCAGTGCAGTCAGGACCTCCTGCCGCTCGCCGTGGGCGACTCCACCGAGGCGCTGGTGCTCAGCCCCCAGGGCAAGGTCGACGCCTGGGTCCGGGTCACCCGGACCGGGGAGGAGTCCTTCGTGCTCGACGCCGACCCCGGGTGCGGGCCGGCGGCGCTCGCCCGTCTGGAGCGCTTCAAGCTACGCACGAAGGCCACGATCGAGTCCCTCGACTGGGCCTGCCTGTCGATCCGGGGCCCTGGCGTCACCGGGCTGGCCGAGCCACCGGTGGACGGCCCCCTGCTGGCCCTGCCCGTCGGGTGGCCGGGCTGGTCGGGGGTCGACCTGCTCGGTCCGCCACCGGTCGACGACCCGGACCTGACGTCCTGGCTGCCGCCGGGGGTCGTCCCGTGCGACGAAGAGGCGTGGGAGGCGGTGCGCATCGAGGCGGGGGTGCCCGAGGGCGGTCGCGAGGTCACCGACTCGACCATCGCCGCCGAGGTCGGACTGGTGGACCGCACCGTCTCGTTCACGAAGGGATGCTTCACCGGCCAGGAGCTGGTGGCGCGGCTCGACTCCCGTGGATCGAAGGTCGCCCGGCGCCTGTGCGGCGTGGTGGTGGCCGGGGACGGACGTCCGCCGGTGGGCGCCGCCGTGTGGACGGCCGACGGGGGGCACGAGGTCGGGACGCTGTCGTCCGTGGCGTGGTCACCGGCCCGCCAGGCCGTGGTCGCGCTCGCCACCCTGCACCGCCGGGTGGATCCGCCCGAAACGGTGGGGATCACCTGGGTGGACGGCACGGAGCACCGTGCCGTCGGCGACGCCCGGCCGCTGCCACTTCCGTCCGCGTAGGGGGCCTGACCGGCCCGAGGCCCGCATCCACCGCGCTACATTTCCCCGCAGGCAGGTTCCGGTGACCCGACCGGGGGAGACCGCCACGAGTGGGGGAGTGCGCATGACGACCGACGCAGCCGCGGGTGACCGCCCGGACGGGACCGTGCAGATGGACGCCGATCGGATCACCACGTCGACCCGTGATCCGGCCGCCATGCGGGGACAGTTCCAGGAGTGGCTGCGGGCCACGCTGCCGGAGGGCAACGACGCCGAGGTGGTGGAGCTGTCCAGTCCCGAGAGCAACGGCATGTCGTCCGAGACCCTGCTGGTCACTGCTCGGTGGAACGAGGACGGCACCACCGTCGAGCGCCGCCTGGTGGCCCGGGTCGAACCGCCGGCCACGGACTACCCGGTGTTCACGACCTACGACATGGACATGCAGTTCAAGGTGATGCGCCTGGTGTCGGAGCAGACCGAGGTCCCGATCCCGGCCACCCACTGGTACGAGCCGGACCCGTCGGTCCTGGGGGGAGCGTTCTTCGTCATGGACAGGATCGACGGCGTGGTGCCGCCCGACGTCCTGCCCTACACGTTCGGGGACAACTGGGTCTTCGACGGTACCGAGGAGGCCCGGCGCACCATCCAGGACTCCGCCGTGCGGGCCATGGCCGGCATCCACTCGATCCGGGCCGATGCCCACGACCTGTCGTTCCTCGAGCTCGACCAGCCCGGGTCCACGTCGCTGGAGCGCAGCCTCAACCAGTGGAAGGCCTATCACCGGTGGGTCGTGCAGGACACCCCTTCGCCGCTGCTCGACGCGTGCTTCGTCTGGCTGACCGAGCACCTGCCCACCGACACGGGCCCGGACGCGGTCTCGTGGGGTGACGGACGGATCGGCAACATGATGTTCCGGGACAACGAGGTCGTGGCCGTCCTCGACTGGGAGATGGCGGCGGTGGCCCCGCCCGAGGTCGACCTGGGGTGGATGTGCTACCTCCACCTCTTCTTCCAGGACCTGGCCGTGCAGCTCGGAGCGCCCGGCCTGCCCGACATGTTCCGACCGGTCGACGTCGCCGCCACCTACGCCGAGGCGGCCGGCCACCCGGTGGGGGAGCTGAAGTGGCACATCGCCTACGCCGCCATGCGGCACGGGGTGATCATGCGCCGGGTGACGGAGCGGTCGATCTTCTTCGGCGAGGCGGAGGCCCCCGCGGACATCGACGACCTGATCATCCACCGGGACACCCTGCGGGGCATGCTCGACGGGAGCTACTGGACCGGCGTGGCCCTCTGATGCGCCACCGGTCCGATAACCCTCGACCTCTAGTTCGGACCTGAAGGGGTAACCGTCCAGTAGAGGGTCAGGGTGCGCTCGACGTGGTGCACCTCTCCTGGACGTCGGGACGGCTGATACTGATGATCAGTATCGGAACGCCGACTGCATCGTTGTGCCGGTACCCGATCACACGCCGAGGCTGTCCTTGGCGGCGGCCTCGAAGAGGCGGTGGGGCAGGAGGCGCTTGCCCAGGATGCCCACCCGTTCGCCCATCTTCCCGACAGACACGCGGCGGGCGGGGCGGGCCACGGTGAGCACCCTTGCGATCACCTTGGCCACATCGTCGGGTGGGACACCGTTCCGCTCGTCTTCCTCCATCTTCCGCACCGCCTTGGCGCTGGCGGCGGCGTACGGGTCCGGCCCGTCGGGGACCACGACGTCCCTGCGGCTGGCGGTGAAGTCGGTGCGGACGTTGCCGGGCTCGACCATGGTCACGTGGATCCCGAAAGGTGCGACCTCGTAGGCTAGGGCCTCGCCGTAGCCCTCCATGGCGAATTTGGAGGCGCTGTAGAACGCCTGGAACGGGATCCCGAGCACGCCCCCGATGGAGCTGACCAGGACGATCCGCCCTCCTCCGGCGGAGCGGAACGCCGGGAGCGCGGCCTGGACGACCCGGACGGCGCCCCAGAAGTTGGTCTCGAGCTGGTCCCTGGCGTCCGCGATCGGCGTGTGCTCGACCGACCCGGCCAGTCCCCAGCCGGCGCACGCCACGACGGCGTCGATCCGCCCGTGCTGCGCCACCACGCCGGTGATCCCGTCGGTCACGGAGGTGTCGTCGTCGACGTCCATCACCAGTGGATGCCACGTGCCCGGCGAGGTGCCCCGGCGACTCGCTCCGATCACGGTCCACCCGTCGGCGTGGAGCCGGTCGGCGGTGGCCAGGCCGATCCCGGCCGAGGCCCCGGTGACGACGGCGACCCGTGTGGATGCGCCGGTGCTGGCTTCGGTCATGTGGTCCACTCCCCGGTCCCGGCGCCCGTGGGGATGCGCCGTCGCTGCCTTCCTAGCGCACGCCGACCGACAGCGGGGCCGGGTAGGTCACCGCCCGGCGACGTCCACCGGGCGGAGCTCCACCACCATCCGGGTCCCACCCGGCGCCGCCCCGCCGCCTGTCGGCGGAGACTCGGCGTGCACGGTGGCCCCCATGGCCGCGGCCAGCTCCGCCACGATGGCCAGCCCCAGCCCGGTCCCCTTGCGTGACGCTCCGGCCCGGTCGGACGTGACATGGCGGTCGAAGACCCGGGTCAGCTGATCGGCAGGGATGCCCGGTCCGTCGTCGTCGACCCACACCAGCGCCCGTGACCCGTCATGGCCCACGCCCACCACCACACTGCTCCGGGCGAACGATGCCGCGTTCTCGACCAGGTTGGCCACGATCTGGCCGAGCCGGTCGCTGTCCGCCACCACCGGACAGGGCTGCTCGGAACCGCCGGCCAGGTCCAGCCGCAGGCCGAGCTCGCCGGCCCGTGGCCCGAACCCGTCGACGACCTGGCGCACCACCCGGGAGGCATCCACGGGGCGCAACTCGAGGGAGAAGCGGTCGGCGTCCAGTCGGGCCAGGTCGAGGAGGTCCTGGACCAGGCGCTCGAGTCGGCGGGCCTCGGCATTGATGACCGCGGCGGCGGCCACCGGGTCCTCGACCGCCCCGTCGACCACGGCCTCGGAGTAGCCGCGGATCGAGGTCAGGGGGGTGCGGAGCTCGTGGGAGACCGACATCAGGAATTGGCGCTCCTGGTCGCGCGCCCGGACCAGGTTGTCGCCCATGGCGTTGATGGCTTCGGCCAGACGGGTGAACTCCGGATCCTCGTGGGCGCGGACCGCCACCTTGGCGTCGAGGTCCCCGTCGGCGATCCGCCCGGTGGTGTCCACGGCCGCCTGCAGTGGGCGGGTGAACCTGCGGGCGAGCGCTGCGGCCACCAGGGCGGCGGCCAGGACCGCCGCCAGTCCGATCCAGGCGAAGTACCGGAGCCCGTTGAGCGGGCCACGGATCTGGCGGGTGACGACCAGGATCGGCGTGCCCGTGGTGGCGCCCGGCAGGTGGGTGGGGACGGCGGAGTAGGCCAGCAGCCCGGCGGTGTGGCCCGTCACCTGACGACCGGCGAGCAGCTGTGACGGGCGCAGCTGGGCCGCACCGAGGCCGGCACCCGGGTCGCCGGTGAACGTCCCGTCGGGTGCGAGCAGGACGAACCGGACCGAGGTGAAGTCACCGGCGCTCGACACGACGGCGAGCTCCTTGCGGAACGACAGCTTGGTGAGCCCGGCACGGTCGGCGAACGTGCCGGCGATGGCCCGGGCCTCGCCCGCCAGCTCCTGCTGGGCGGTCGACACGGCGGCCCGGCGGATGAGGACGAAGCTGCCGATGCTGGTGACGGCGACCGTGGCCACGACCAGGGTGATGACGGCGATCGTCAGGCGGCGTCTCATGCGAGCCGGTAGCCGACGCCCCACACCGTGGCCAGCGGCAGGTCGGCGCCGAGCTTCTTGCGCAGCTGGCGTACGTGGACGTCGACGGTGCGCTCGTCGCCGTACCAGTCGGGGCCCCAGACCCCGTCGAGGAGCTGCTGGCGCGACAGGGCCAGGCCCTGGTTGCGCACCAGGAACGCCAGCAGGTCGAACTCGCGGGTGGCGAGCGGCACCACCTGGTCGGCGATCCTGGCCTCGCGGCGGCCGACGTCGACCACCACCTCCCCGAACTCCACGACGGCCGGACCGGCGGCCGTCGTGGCGGTGGTGCGGCGGAGGATGGCATGGACCCGGGCCACCAGCTCACGGGCGCTGAACGGCTTGGTCATGTAGTCGTCGGCCCCGAGTTCGAGACCGAGGATGCGGTCGACCTCGTCGTCACGCGCGCTCAGGATGAGGGCGGGAACGGCCGGCGACCGGGCGGCGAGGTTCCGGCAGACGTCGAGTCCGTCGAGTTCGCCGGGCAGGCCGATGTCGACGACGACCAGCCGGGGCTGCTCCCGGTCGATCACGGCGAGCCCCTGCTCGGCGTCGTCCGCCTGGAGGACGCGGAAACCGTCCCGGCGCAGGTAGAGGGCGACCAGGTCGCTGATGTTGTGGTCGTCCTCGACCACCACGATGCATGCCTCCGCACTCGCCATCGGACCAGCCTGCCATCGGAGGCCCCGGCTGCGTCGCCATGGTTAGGGAAGTGTGAGCTGGGCCACCACCGGGCCGGGACGGCTCACCGGTAGGCTGGCCGACGATGCCGGCCTACCTCGACTCGATCCTCGCCTCCCACCGCGCCGCCGCTGCGGTCGACGCACGCGACGTCGGCGCGGTGACCGAGGCGGCCATGGAGGTCGACCGCCGCGTGGGGGCCTCCGGACGGCGGGACTTCGTCGGAGCCCTGGTCCGGGGCAGGTCCGACCGGGGGATGGCGGTGATCTCCGAGATCAAGCGCCGGTCGCCGTCGAAGGGCGATCTCGACGTGGCACTCGACCCGGCCGTCGTCGCGGAGGAGTACGAGGCCGGCGGCGCCTCGTGCCTGTCGGTGCTGACCGACGAGGCGTTCTTCGGGGGCAGCCGCGACGACCTGGTGGCAGCTCGCGCCGCCTGCTCGCTGCCGGTGCTGCGCAAGGACTTCACGGTCGGTGCACTCGACGTGTGCGATGCCCGCATCATGGGCGCCGATGCGGTCCTCTTGATCGTGGCCGCCCTGGACGACGGCGAGCTGACGGAGCTGTCGGCACTGACCCGTGCGCTCGGGATGGCCGCCCTGGTCGAGGTGCACGACGAGGCCGAGCTCGACCGGGCCCTGGCTGCCGGGGCGGACCTGATCGGGGTCAACCAGCGGGACCTGCGCACCTTCGAGGTCGACCGCGACCGGGCGGTGCGGATGGGCGAACGGATGCCCGCCGGCGTGGTCGCCGTGGCCGAGTCCGGCATCCGGGACGCGGCGGACGTGGCTCGACTGGCCGGGGCCGGATACGCGGCGGTGCTGGTGGGGGAGACGCTCGTCCGGTCCGCCGACAGGATCTCGGCCGTGGACGGCCTGCTCGGCGCACGGGCATGACCGGGCCCGCGTCGGCCGGTCTGGACGGGCCCGAGCTGTTCGTCAAGATCTGCGGGGTCACCTCGGAGGCAGACGCCCTCCTGGCGGTGGGCATGGGGGCGTCTGCGGTGGGGTTCATCTTCGCCCCCTCGCCTCGCCAGATGGCACCGGCCGCCGTGGCCGACATCGTCAAGCGCCTTCCGTACGAGACGGTCACGGTGGGCGTGTTCCGGGACGAGTCGCCCCGGCGGGTCGTGGAGATCGCGGGGCAGATCGGCCTGCGGGCCGTCCAGCTCCACGGGTTCGAGTCGGCGGAGGACACCCGCTGGGTCGCCGATCGGGTCAACTGGACGATCAAGGCGTTTCCTGCGGGCCACCGCAACATCGAGCGGTTCGCGGAGTACGGGGCGCAGACCCTGCTCGTCGACGGGGCCAACCCCGGATCGGGGGAGCTCTTCGACTGGCGGCTGGCCGAGGGGATCGTGGACCCCGGCCGGTTGCTGGTGTCCGGCGGGCTCGGTCCGGACAACGTGGCGGCCGCTGTCGCACACCTGCACCCCTGGGGGGTGGACGTGGCCAGCGGCGTCGAGTCCGCCCCGGGGGTGAAGGATCCCGGGAAGCTGCGCGACTTCGTGAGCGCGGCACGCGAGGCCGGCCGCAGGGTCGCGCGGGAACACGGCTCCGGGGCCGACGACGGCGACGCCCCCGA
>Ga0209698_10006601_pt1 | contig 12306 bp, 14 predicted proteins | sample LitLauG_LLR_2012_FD_187203 | JGI IMG/M metagenome (GOLD analysis project Ga0209698, IMG submission 187203) | Freshwater sediment microbial communities from Pennsylvania, USA - Little Laurel Run_MetaG_LLR_2012 (SPAdes) (version 2) | ecosystem: Environmental > Aquatic > Freshwater > Creek >...
CCACGGAGCGGACGTCGAGCGCGTCGGCGCCGGCGGGCAGCGTCGCGTCGATGCCGGCTGCGTCGAGGAGGGCCCCGAGGGTCGTCACGTGACGTCCTGGAGGAACGAGACCGACCCCCCGGACAGCACGGGCGTGACGCCGCGCGTGCTCGGCACGCCGTAGCGGTGCAGCGCGTAGCCCATCACTCGCGCGAACACGGGCGCCGAGACGTAGCCGCCATAGATCACGGGCGTGGGTCGCTGGATCACGACGATCATCGACAGTACCGGGTGCTCCGCGGGGGCGAACCCAACGAAGGTGGCGTTGTAGGCGCCGGGGATGTACGCCGCGCGACCCGGGTACGGGATCTGCGCGGTCCCCGTTTTGCCGGCGATCGTGTAGCCCGCGACGCCCGCGGAGGTGCCCGTGCCACCCGAGACGACCTGAACGAGCATGTTGGTCAGCGTGCTCGCGACGTCGCTCGGCAGCGCGCGCCGCGACATCGGCTTGGCCACGGGCACGACGGTCCCGGCCGCGGTGACGCGGGCGCGGACGAGCGACGGGGTGATGAACGTCCCGCCGTCGGCGATCGTGTTGTACGCGTCGAGCACCTGCAGCGGCGTCACCGCGTCCTCCTGGCCGATCGGCAGTGCGGCGATGTCCGTCGGGGAGAAGCCGGCGGCGTTCATGAGCAGCCCTGAGGACTCGCCGGGGAAGTTCAGGCCGGTGGGCTGTCCAAAGCCGAGGCGCTCGACGCCCGCGAGCAGCCCGGACTCCCCCACCCGCTGGGAGATCTCGTAGGTGCCGATGTTCGAGGAGTACTCGAGGATCTGCGTGGCCGTGTAGCGCAGCAGGCCGTGCTGCTCGGCGTCGTGGAACAGGTGGTTGTCGATGACGACCTGGTCGGGGATCGAAAAGGGCGTCGTCGGCGTGATCTGGCCCGCGAGCAGGGCCGCGGAGAACGGCACGATCTTGAAGACGCTGCCGGGCTCGTAGGTGTTCGTGACCGCCAGGTTGTTCTGGGCGTCAAAGACCCCGGGGACGCCGGTGGGCGTGATCCAGTGCTGCGACTGTGGCAGCAGCGGGTCCTGCTCGTTCGTGTTGATCAGGTTGGCCATCGACAGGATCTGGCCTGTCTGGGTGTCCATCACGATCGCGGTCCCCGACAGGGCGTGGGCGTCGACGAGCTCGGTGCCCAGCGCCTGCTCGGTCACGAACTGGAGCGGGGCGTCGATGGTCAGCTCGAGGCCCGTGCCCGTGACGGGCTTGCGCAGGACCGTCACCTGCGTGCTCGGGAGGCGCACGTCGTAGTTGGGTGAGCGCAGGATCCGTTCGAGCCCGCCGCTGCCGGCGAGCAGGTGCTGGAACTCGTACTCAATGCCCGCCGAGCCGATGCCCGTCGACTGCTGGGTGCCGATGACGCTCGAGGCGAGCGAGCCGTCGGGATAGGTCCGCTGGGACGAGGAGATCGTCGTCACGCCGGGGTACAGCGCAGGATTCGCGTTGAGCTCCTTCGCGACGAGCGGGGTCACGTTCGCCGACAGCACGGCCTCGCCGTTCCTCTCGAGCTTGCCCTTGTACAGCACCATCGAGGTCAGCGCCTTGTAGATGGTCGACTCGGGCGCGCCGAGCACCGTGGCCAGCACCGCGGCCTCGCGGGCGGGGTGGTACACGAAGTTGTCGTCGACCACCGCGGCGGTGACCGGGACCGACATCGCCAGCGCCTGACCGTTGCGGTCGTAGATCGGCGCTCGCAGCGGCGTGATCTGCACGTCCGAGACGAGCTGGCTGTTCGAGACGCTCACGAAGTGCGACGCGCGCACCACCTGGAGGTTCACGAGCTGGACGAGCAGGAGCGCGGCGGCGACGAGCATCGCGAGGCGCAGCATCCCCAGCCGGCGCGACGCGAGCGCCGGGCTCCTGGCGCCGACGACCTGACGGCGTGCCGGGCGAGGGCGGTCGCCCGACGCGACCCGGCGCGGGGGCTCGGCGCGTCGACGCTGCGCGGGACGGGCGGGCCTCGTCATCGTCCCGGCGTCAGCGAGCAGCAGGGTGCGCCGGAGAGCACCGGTGGACCGAGACGATGCATCAGGGAGACCGCAGGAAGCTGGAGGATCTCGCTCGGCGGGCCGAGGTGCAGTCCGATCGCGCTCTGGGCCACGACCGCGGGCGACTCCATGTGCGTGACCGCGGCGAGCTGCTGGGCGTACGCGGACTCGACGTAGCCCAGCTGGGTCTGCACGCGCTCGAGCTGGAGCTGGTCGGCCGCGAGCACGGAGTTGCCGATCACGACGCCGAGCAGGCACGCGACGACGATCCCGACCGCCACGCCGACCGGGTTGAGGCGGCGCTGCTTGGAGCGCGCCACCGCCGCCCGCCGCGTCGGCGCGGCATCACGCTTCGGAGCGACCGGGCGCAGCGCGGGTCGCGCCGGCGCGGCCACTCCGCGGGGGGTAGCGACGGCCCGGGCGCCCGCCGTCGCGGCACGCGGGGTCACTGCGGCACCGTGCCCAGGCGGACCGCAGCGCGTAGCCGGGCGCTTCGTGCTCGGGGGTTGCGCTCGATCTCCGCGGAGCCGGCCTTCTGCGAGCCGCGCGTGACGAGGCGCACGGTGGGGACCGCGCCGCAGACGCAGGGCAGCTGCGGTGGGCAGATGCACCCGCCCGTGGCGGCGTCGCGCAGCGCGGACTTCACCAGGCTGTCCTCGCCGGAGTGGTACGAGATCACCACGAGGCGTCCGTGCTCGCACAGCAGGCCGAGCGCCGCGGATATCCCGTGAGCGAGCTCCTCGAGCTCGCCGTTGACTGCGATGCGCAGCGCCTGGAACGTCCGCGACGCGACGTGACCGTGCCGCCGCGCCGCGAACGGGACGGCACGCTCGACGGCTGAGGCGAGCTCTGCGGTGCTCGTCGGATGCGACGCGAGGATCGACCGCGCGATCGACCGAGCGAACCTTCGCTCGCCGTTGTCCGCGAGCAGCGCGGTCAGGGTCTGCTCGTCGACGTGCTCGAGGAACTCCGCCGCGGTCTGGCCCTCGTCGGGGCCCATGCGCATGTCGAGTGGCCCCTCGTGGCGATAGGAGAACCCGCGCTCCCCCACGTCGAGCTGGTGCGAGGACACGCCGAGGTCGAGAAGGACGCCGGCGACGGGCAGGGCGGCGTCGAGCTCGCCGGCGCCGCGGGCGGCCTCGAACTCCTCGTCCATCGTCGAGAAGCGCGCGAGCCGGCACACGGCGCGCGGACCGAACCTCGCGAGCGCGGCGCTGGCCGCGCGCAGTGCCGCGGGATCCCGGTCGAGCCCGAGGACGACAAGGTCGTCACGGGCGGCGAGGATCGCGGCGGCGTGACCGCCGCCGCCGAGGGTCCCGTCGATGACGACGCCGCGCGGCACCGCGCCGAGCAGCGCCGTGACCTCCTCGAGCAGGACCGGCGAGTGAGAGAACTCCTGGGCCATCCGCAGCCCCCCGACCGGTGCAGTGCGACCGGGGTAGGGGCCTCGGCGACCGACGGGGAAGAGGGCGGAGGAGGAGTCTTCCACCGACCCGGTCGGGAGGCTGCGCATGGTCCTGGTGTGCCGCAGTGGCAACGCGGTTGCTCGTGCTCCTCTCTGTCTCACTCGGTCTCCCCGAGGAAGATCGCCTGGGCGGGGGCGACCCGCACCGTCCACTCCTCGGGATTCCACAGTTCGATGTGGTCGATCGCCCCGACGACGAGCACCTCGCCCTCGAGGCCCGCGAACTCCCGCAGGTTCGAGGGGATCCCCATGCGTCCCTGACGGTCGATTTCGACTTCCACCGAGCCCGCCGCCCACACCCTCGTGAAGTTGCGGTCCGCCGCGCTGCCCTCGCGGGCCGCGACGAGCATCTCGGACATCTGGCGGTCGAACTCCCCCGGGGTCCACAGCGCCAGGCACCGCTCGTGGTGCTGGGTCAGGCAGCCGCCGCGCTCGAAGCTGGACCGGAATCGAGCGGGAAGGATCACGCGACCCTTCACGTCGAGACTGTGGTCGAACCTCCCGACGAACCCCGACACCTGTGTCCTCCCGACTGGCACGAAGGCTCCTCCCCTTCGAACCACTTCGCGCCACACTACGCCCCTTCCCCCCACCTGTCAACCACTCGGACACACCTCCGAGGCACTCTTGGCCGCCAGCGAGAAGCTGCGCGTCGGCTCGGAGACCGGACGCGAACACACGACGTGCACCAGTCCCCTTGGCCCATTTCGCACCGGGGCACCGCCCGGCGCTTCGAGTCGCTGTGGCACCGACGCTGCCCGCCCGAGCGGTGCGGCTCGACGCCGGGTCGATCCTGCAGCCCTCTCGCACCGAACCCCGGGCGCGCGATCCGCTGTTGCCCGCCGACGCGCCACCTGGACTCAAATAGCTGTAATATGAACTACGTGGTGCCATCGCGACTTGTTCTAGCACATTTGTCACTCGAATCTGAACTATTAGAGTGTACTGATGGAGTTATTCAGTGATATCTGAATCTTTAGCGACCACCCCGGAGTGGGAACGGCGGATCGGTGCCGACCTGCGGCGGCTGCGGATCCTTCGTGAGCTGACCCAAGCGGAGCTGGCGGGGCTCGCCAACGTCTCGGTCTCCTCGGTCAAGCGCCTCGAGGACGGCGACGGCTCCTCGCTCGCCACGGTGGTCCGAGTGGTCCGCGCCCTGGGTCGCGCAGAGTGGCTCGCCGGACTCGCGCCGCCCTCCCCGACCGTCAGCCCGGTCGCGGTCCTGCGCGAGAGCCGCGCGGTCGAGCGCTCGCTGCCCGCACGCGTCCGGCACCGCCGCCGTCCGAGCGCGGCACCATGAGCTACACCCCCGCGAGGGCCATCGAGGTGTTCTGCTGGGGAGAGCCCGTCGGCGCCGTGGCCCTCGACCCCGCATCGGGGTTCTACGCATTCGAGTACTTCGACGACTGGGTCGCCGGGGGCGTCGAGCTGTCGCCGCTGCACCTCGCGAACCGCCCGGGCGTCTTCGTCTTCCCCGAACTGTCGCGCCAGACGTTCCACGGGCTCCCCGCCATGGTCGCCGACGCGCTGCCCGACCGGTTCGGCAGCGCGCTCGTGACCGCCTGGATGGCGGACCAGGGGATCGAGGAGCGTCAGATCAACGCGCTGGACCGGCTCGCCTACGCCGGCGACCGCTCCATGGGCGCGCTCAGCTTCGCGCCGCCGGCCACTGCCTCGGGCGAGACGCCCAGCTTGGTCCAGGTCGCCGACCTCGTGACCGCCGCGCGCGCCCAGCTCGCCGGCACGCTCGACGCCGTGGGCGCCCACGAGGCGCTCACCCAGCTCATCACGGTCGGATCCACCGCGGGCGGCGCGCGCGCGAAGGCCGTCATCGCCTACAACCCGGCGACCGGCCAGATGCGCTCCGGTCAGCTCGATGCACCGCCGGGCTTCGAGCAGTGGCTGCTCAAGCTCGACGGCGTCGGCGACCCGCGCGGCCAGAGCGACGCGCTCGTCTCCTCGCAGCAGTACTGCCGGGTCGAGTACGCCTACTACCTGATGGCGCAGCGCGCGGGCGTGGAGATGGCCGAATCAAAGCTGCTGCTCGAAGACGAGCGCGCGCACTTCATGACGAGGCGCTTCGATCGCGCGGAGGGCAACGAGCGACTCCACCTGCAGTCGCTGTGCGCGCTCGCACACCTCGACTACAACCTCGCGCACACCCACTCGAGCTCGAGCTGGCTGCTCACGGCGCGCCAGCTGGGCCTCGGGCCGAGCAGCGCCAACCAGATCTTCCGGCGGATCCTTCTCAACGTGATGGGCGTCAATCGCGACGACCACACCAAGAACGTCGCGTTCCTCCTCGCGCGCAACGGCAGCTGGCAGCTCGCCCCCGCCTACGACGTGACCCACTCGAACTGGGGCGGCGAGTGGACCCAGGGGCATCAGATGAGCGTGAACGGCAAGTTCGTCGGCATCACCCTCGACGACCTGCGCACCCTGGCCGATCGCCATGAGGTCCCCGACATCGAGCGCTGCATCGCCGAGGTGTCCGCCGCGGTCGACGCGTGGGGCGACGCCGCGCGCGAGGCGGGCGTCGACGCCGAGACAGCGGCGCAGGTCGCCAGGGACATCGACGAGCTGCGCCCCCGGTGAGCCCGTCGGGATCAGGCGAACGCGCCGGAGCGCTCCTCGAGGCCCGGGACCGCGTCACGGAGCACCGCGAGGAGACTCGCGGCCAGCGCGTCGGCGCTCAGCGACGGGGCGATGAGCTCGAGTGACGCCGCCGCGCGCAAGGCGGGCATCGGCGGGGCCCCGGGCGCAAGGTAGTCGAACAGGTCCCCCGGTGGTCGCGCCGGCACGATCGCCGAGACGAGCACGCCCTCGCGGCTCCTCCACTGCGACAGCCCCAGCATCTTGCGCCCCCCCACGCTGATCTCGCCGGGCCCGAGTCCCGCGAAGCAGGCGATCGCGCCCAGCTCGCCGTCGACGAGACCCGAACGGTGCACCTCGCCCTCGACGCCCAGCGAGCCCAGCGCCCGACGCCACCACTCCCCGACGACGCACGCCGTGGCGCGGACGTCGTCGCCGGCGACCGCGCTGCTCGCCGGCAGCCACATCTCGAACCAGCAGTCGTCCTCTCGGAGCAGCACCGCTCCCCCGCCACCGCGACGGCGCCGCAGCTCGACGCCGTCGCGTCGCAGCGCGTCACCGTCGAGCCAGGAGTGGTCCTGGCGGCTCCCGAGCACCACGGTGCTGCCCCGTGGGCGTCGTCGGCCGAGCGTCGCGCGCCCGAGGGGCCGCAGCGCGTCGACGTCAAGCAGCCAGCGCGTCTCGAGGCTCACGAGGCGAGCGGGAGGAACGGCTCCCACAGCGGATCGGGGTCCTCGATCGGTCGCCACCGCCACCAGGTGCCCTGGGGCGCTCGCGGCTCGTGGCGCAGCCGCCATCCCAGCTCTTCGAGCAGTCGATCGCCCTTCTCGACGTTGTGCTGCCGGCACGCCGCGACGACGTTGCTCCACTCGTGGTTGCCACCCCTGCTTCGCGGCACGACGTGGTCGACGGTGTCGGCGTGCTCGCCGCAGTACGCGCAGCGCTGCCGGTCGCGCGCGAGCACCGCGCGGCGCGTCACGGGGGGGATTCGCGCGTGCGAGGGGAGGCGAACCAGCGTGGTGAGCCGCACTATCGAGGGCACCTCCACGTCGACGCGCGGCGAGTGGATCACCCGCGGCGCGTCGTGGGTGGCGACGGCCTCGGCGCGGCCGACGAGCAGCAGGACCACCGCGCGGCGGTCCGACACGAGCTGCAGCGGCTCGTAGGTGGCGTTGAGCAGGAGCACGCGCCCCATGGCCCGGAACCCTACCGTCGGCGCGGTCCGCCGCGGCGCGACCACACGAGGACCTCGCCGAGCGACGCCGCGTCGGGCTCGGCCCGCTCGTCGCCGTAGGCCGTCTCCATCCGGAAGCGCCAGTACCGCTCGTCGGGCACCGGCAGGAACGGCGGTCGGCGCCACCACCCCGTGGGGGCGAGCCGCGTCGCGGCGAGCACCGCGGGCCACCACAGCGCCGGGCGCACGCAGATCGACCGAGCCGCCGCGCGAGCGCCGCGACGCGCGACGCCCTCTGCGCTCCCGTCGACGTGCCGGACGTTCACGACGCCAGCCAGGTCGCGCCCGCCGCGCGCATCGCCACCGCGGCCGCCCCGACGAGCGGGGCCTCGTCGCCGAGTCCGGCAGGGACGACCCGGCACTCGGCGGCGAAGCTCAGTCGAGCCCGCTCGGCGAGCTCGCGCTGGGCGGCCTCGAAGAACGGCGTACCGAATCCCAGCGCGACCGATCCGCCCACCACGACGAGGTCCAGGTCGAGAAGGCTCGCCACCGAGGCGACGGCGCGGCCCACCATCGTGCCGGTCCGAGCGCGGACCACTTCGCCCGCCTCCTTGGCGGGGCGACCGGTCATCTGGGCGATCGCGGTGCCCGAGCTCTCCGCCTCGAGGCAGCCGTGGCCGCCGCACGCGCAGGCACGGCCCTGCGCCTCGACGATGACGTGCCCGACGTGCCCGGCGTTGCCGAGGCGCCCGTCGAGCAGGCGGCCGTCGAGCACGAGCCCGCCGCCCACGCCGGTGGAGACCACCATCGCGAGGTAGTTGCGCGCGCCGCGCGCCGCGCCCAACCAGCCCTCGGCGAGCGCGAGCGCCTTGGCGTCGTTGTCGACGCTCACGGGCAGCGCCAGGCGCTTGCCCAGCGTCTCGGCGAGGGGAAAGTCGCGCCATGCCGGGATGTTGAGCGGCGAGACGAGCAGGTCGCGCATCGGGCCGCCGCAGCCGACGCCGCACGCGACGAGCGGCGCGCCGGCGCGCTCGCGCACCGAGTCGAGCAGGTCGGCGGCGGTCTCGAAGAGTGCCTGCGCGTCGGTGCCGCCCGGTGTGGCCACGCGATCGCGCACGAGCAGGCCGCCGGAGGTGTCGACGACGCCCGCGGCGAGCTTCGTGCCCCCCACGTCGAGGGCCAGGTAGGCGCCGGTGGCGGCCGGCACCGGCTCAGTCGTCGTCTCGGCGGAAGCGGTTCTTGAACCAGTCGCGGGCGTCGTGGACGCTCCGCTCGATGCCCTCGGCCCCCGAGGGCTGCGAGCCCTGGAAGCCCCGGGTGAGGTCGTGCCAGCTCGCGCGCCCCATTCGCCGCAGGTTGCGCTGGACCACGACAGCCGAAACGAACATGATCGCCACGCCGAGCAGTCCGAGCGGGAGCCACGTCGTGAACAGCCCGACGAGGACCGCGAGGCCGAGCAGGAAGGTGAACGCCGCCCACTTGGCCTGACGACCCGCGTGGCGGTAGACCGACTCGTTGCGGACCTTCTCGGCGAAGTCGGGGTCCTCGCGGCTGAGGGACTCCTCTAGCTCGGCGAGGATCCGCTGCTCATGGTCCGACAGGGGCACGGTTCCTCCTTCCGCCGCAGAGACCGGTTGCCATCCCGCATCGTAGTTCCGGAGGGGTCACGGCACCACGTCGCTGGACCCCCGCGGGCAGGCCCCGTGCGGACTGACAAACCCCCGGTCTCATCGCGGGGCGATCGCCACGAGCTCGGTGGCCGCGGCGACGAGCACGAGGTTGTCCCCGATCGCGGGGGTCACGAAGTGGTTCTGGGTGCCGCCGAGGTCGTACTGGAAGCGCAGCGCCCCGGTCGCCGCGTCCAGGGCGTACAGCGTCGATCCCCCGGGGTAGCCAGCGACCGACCAGATCAGGCCGTCGCCGTAGACCGGCGAGGTTCCCACGACGCCGGTGGACCACACGACCGTCCCGTAGGGGGCGAGCGCCGAGACGCGCACCGCGTCCAGGCCGCCGCTGCAGGGCACGACGACGAGCCCGTTGGCGAGGGCGTCGGCCCCGTTCGCCTGTCCCTTGCCGACGCAGACCGGAAACGTCCTCGCCGCGGAGGTGACGTGCCCGAGGTTCGACGAGCTGAGCACGTAGCCGGTCTCGGTCTTTCCCACCTGGAGCAGCAGCCCGCCGCCGAGCAGCTCGGGCGCCCCCGAGCCCAGGTCGAGGTCCGAGGCGTTGTCGGAGTAGAACGTCGACGGGGCGTAGTAGTCCTCGAGCCGCATCGTCGCGGAGAGCTTGAGGACCGCGTCGGAGTAGTCGAACGCGTCGCCCGCGCTGACGGCGTTGCCGTTCCCGTCGGCGACGTAGACGTTGCCCGCCGCGTCGACGCTGGGCGCCGCGCCGCCCATCCACACCGCACCGCGTCCCTGGTTGTGGCCCCTGGCGACCTCGAAGCGCGCGATCCCGGCCGTGCCGGCCTCCGGGATGCTCTCGAGCCATCCGTGGTAGTTGCCGCAGTCGCCGTCGTTGCCGCCGAAGCCGACCAGCACCCGGCCCGCGTCGAGCGCGAGCGACGCGCGCTGCAGCAAGAAGATGAGCTGCTGGCCGGGCGGATCGATCGTGCGGTTGAGCTCGACGGCGCCGTTGGAGAGCTTCAGGCCGAACAGGTGGTGCACCGGCGCCTCGTGCAGCGCGCCCGTGCCGAGCACGCCGACGACGAACAGCTCGCCGCGGCCCTCGTCGATCACCGGCGTCGACACGACGCCGATCCTCGGGCCGATGTCGCCGCAGGTGCCCGAGGGCTGCACGTAGGGGGTGCCGAGCGTGCGCGACCACAGGGTCTTGCCGGTCTGGGTCGAGACCGCGTAGACCCGGTCCTCGAGCGTCGTGACGAAGGCCGTGTGGCCGACCACGAGCGGTGAGGCGTACATCTGGTCCGTGGGTGTCGACGCGGGCAGGTGCCAGATGAACTTGGGCTGCAGCGTCGTGAACGTCCCGTGCAGCGCGCCGTCGGCGGTCCGCAGCTTGTCGTGGTGGTAGGTGGTCCAGTCCGCGGCCGGCACGGTCGCCGCGCGCGGCGCGAGCGCGAAGGCCGAGCCCGCCCCGGCGAGCAGCGCGAACGCCGCGCCGGCTGCAAGCAGACGCGACGCGACGGCGCCGGCGCGACGGGTGGGGCCCTGGCTCGGCAGTGCCATAGGTCCCGGATGCTAGGTGCGCCCCACGCGCGGCGCGCGGCAGGCATCTCCGCCGCCGGACCGTCGAGTCAGTACCGTTGCCCGAAAAGGGAGGGCCCGTGGAAGGCGCCACCAAGAGCCACAAGGTCCGTCGGGCCTTCTCGATCCTGTTCATCATCGTCGCGGCGGTCCTCGCCCCCCTCGTGGTCACGTCCGGCTGGGCGATCACGACGGTGACCAACACGAACCGGTTCGTCTCGACGATGTCGTCGCTCGGGAGCAATCCCACGATCATCAACTACGAGGCGACCGAGGGCGCCAAGGCCGTCGTCGGCAACATCGACATCACCAAGCGCATCGAGGCGAGGATCCCGGGCCCCGTCGGCCAGTACCTCGCGCCCCTGCTCGCCACGCAGGCGGAGAGCCAGCTGACCAAGGCGTTCACCGCGGTGCTGTCCTCGCCGAAGTTCCAGAGGGCCTGGGAGGCAAAGCTGCGCTTCGTCCACTCGACGTTCGTCAAGCTGATGACGACGAACCCCTCGAAGCTCCAGCATGCGAGCCAGCTGGCCATCGACTACTCACCCCAGGTGCTCGACGCGATCAGCCAGCTCGACAAGCGCGGCATCACCGTGTTCGACCCGCTCAAGGCGACCCTCGGGGGCAACAAGAGGATCCTCGTCTCGCTCGCCCAGGGCAAGCAGTTCAAGCAGGTCCAGTGGTACTTCCACCTCGCGGTCCAGCTCCGCTACGTGCTGTGGGCACTGCTCGTGATCCTCGCGGCGATCGGTGTGGTCCTCGACACCAAGCGACGCAGGGCGGGGATCTGGCTGAGCCTCGGCGTCGCGATCAGCTGCCTGGTGATGCTCGTGATCCTGGCGTTCGCGAAGCACTTCGCGATGACCAACGCGCCCACCCCGCCCGACGTCGCCAACGCGCTGTTCTCGACGCTGACGAACTACCTGCGCTGGGAGCTGCGCGTCGCGGTGCTCCTCGGGGCGGGGGCGGCGCTCGCACTGTGGATGACCGGCCCGGGTCGTCGCGCGACCTCGCTGCGCCGGGCCATCGCCAAGGGAAGCTCGGCTGCGGCCAGGAGGGCCGGAGGCGTCGTGGGCGAGGAGCATGCCGACAGCTTCGAGTCGGGCGCCTCGCGGGTCCTCGGCTTCGTCGGCGCGCACGGCCTCGCGTTCGTGGGGGGCGGTGTCGCGATCGCGCTGCTCTGCGCCGCCGCGTGGGTCGACTCAGCCGGCGGGCTCATCTGGACGGTCGTGCTGACGGTGGTCTGGGTGGCGGTGATCATGGCGCTGCGCCGGCGGTTCGCGCCGCCGACGGGCGCGGGCGACGTCCCGAGCGCCCCGGCCTAGTCCCCTCGGCGCGACGGTCGGTGCCAGCGACGAGACAGCCACACGACGAATCCGCCGAGTCCCGCGGCCACCACGATCACGAGCACGATCGGCGCACGCGCCGAGGAGACCCAGAAGTGGATGGTCACCGTCTGCAGGTTCTCCACCGCGAACCACAACAGCAGCACCCCCGCGACCACCGCGAGGACCGTGCGCGTGTCGAGTCGACGGTGACCGGGCTGGTCGGGGTGCTCGTCGGTCATGGGGCCTCCTGACGCCATGATGTCCCAGATGCCGCCGCGCCGCGAGGACCACGACCTGGGCGACCCGCAGCGGCGGACGGTCCTGTTCGTCTGCACCGGAAACATCTGCCGATCGCCGATGGCCGAGGTCGCGTTCCGCTCGATCGCGGCCGGGACGGCGCTGGGCGACGGCAGGGTGCTCGCCGACCTCGTCGACACCGAGAGCGCCGGCACCGCCAACTGGCACGTCGGCAGCCAGATGGACCCTCGCGCGCGCACGGCGCTCTCGGTGTCGACGAGG
>Ga0209698_10006602_pt1 | contig 12304 bp, 9 predicted proteins | sample LitLauG_LLR_2012_FD_187203 | JGI IMG/M metagenome (GOLD analysis project Ga0209698, IMG submission 187203) | Freshwater sediment microbial communities from Pennsylvania, USA - Little Laurel Run_MetaG_LLR_2012 (SPAdes) (version 2) | ecosystem: Environmental > Aquatic > Freshwater > Creek >...
TTTGGCGTCCCCGACGGGACGACTTTGAACCGCCTTCTCACAGTGCGGGAGCGGCTATATGCCTGCTGCGACGTGTTCAAAGGGGTATGACTAGGTTGATGCGTTGCATGCGGTTGGACCGCCGCCGTCGGGACCTTCAGGTCTGGGATTGAATCCTCTCGAACGCTGTAAGTTAAACAAAATGGCAATGTTTTTTTGACAAACTGTGCGTCATCGAGTCTAGAATGTCCACGCCCAAGGAACCAGCCGGAACGGCACGCAGGTAAACCATGAAGACAGAGAAACAATTATGCAGCTAAGCGCAGCCGATTTTCAGAAACAATATGCTGGTATGTCGGAAGATGATCTGGCGCGTATCGACCGGATGAGTCTTGGTGAAATCGCCCAAGACTGCTACGTCAGGGAGGTTGCGTATCGTGCAAGTGCGGAATACCGTGACAAACAGCGTCAGGACGCCGCAGAAGCGGAGGCGAAAGCGGTTGCCGAGACAAAGAGGTGCTTTTTTTGTGGTGCCGAGCCTGTAAGTGCCGACTGTGCTGCGCACGTCGAGATGCACTCTGGGTATGAGCGTAAACGGGGCTTCAGAACAACGACGAAGCGGTGGATCCCGCAGGAAGTACAAGTTGCTCGTTGTTCACGCTGCCAACGAGTTCACCGCACCGAGCGCCATGTGAGAATCCTCGCTGGCGTTCTTTCAATCCCCGTGTTCGGCTTGCTGCTTTTGATTCTCGTGGCGGGAGCACAAGTCGGACCCGCCATCTTCCTTATTGCTCCGGTCCTTTGGTACGGCCTCCTATTGGTTGGGTCGTCGCTGTTAACGTGGTTTCTGTATTTGCTTCCGAGTTGCCGCAAGACCAACCCAATTCACCATGCATACAAGAGCATCGCTGTTGAACGTGCGATGCGAGCAGGATGGGGAAAGGGTGCGCCCTTGACTTTCTCTTGGGACCTAGCGCGGATGTTCAGAAGATTTGTTGGGCTAGTGGAAGTGCCACGAGCAAGCCAGACCTCGTTGTCGACGGGTGCGTGAGACTCAACCGCGAGAGCGGCGATTGTTGGTGGGCAGCGAGGCGCGAATTTGAGCACGATTATGGCCTTTGAAGCGTCGTCTGGGTCACCTCGACTGGAACAGTGAGCGCAGGAGTGGAATATCCCATCTGCTCCAATAGCAGCATGACACTAACCCTTGTGAACGCGGCGTGATTACCCGGGCCAATCATCACCTTTGCGATAGGCAAAAGCGGCGTCCTCCGTTTCACCCATGCTGGCGTCGCCAAGGCCAGATATCGAGCCAGCATCGTTTCTTTTTGCTTGAACTGCACTCGACCGAAGTCAGAAACCGTCAATTCGTGGACGAGACGAAATTCGTTCTCTGCCTTCCATTTTGGAGCCTTGGCGAGTGGAGCTAATTTGTAAACCCATTCATCCCAAGCGAGGTAGAAGTCTTTAGCCCACTGCTCCGGGTCTTTCAGGCGTTCGCCGTGAAGCCCTTCGAGGAAGAATGCTAACGTTGCTTCGGCCAACTCTTTCGCGACCTTCTGTTGACGTTCTCTATCGTAAACAACCTTATAGAGCCTACTCGTTGCTTCACGAAAGAGGCCGCGAGCAAAGAACCCTATCGCGTAACCGTTCTTCTTCCCGTATCTGTCCCACTGTATCGGATCATCCTCCTCGCCGCTGAAACAGGTAACGAAGAACTTGCTTATACCGTGTGTGGGCGCGTTCGGATCATCCTTCACGAACTCCAACACTTGTTGCAGAAAGAGCCGCGCTGTCTCGTCGTCCTTTTTTTCGTCTAGGACTTGCTGGACTGCGGCCTTGAAGAGATCGGTCGCATACTTTGTCTCGCTGCTATCGTTCAGCGATGCGACCTGTGTGGCGTAAAGGCTCGATGACTGAATGATGCCTAGGAAGCCGGGGCCATCCGTGTAATGCCAGACGATCTTGTCTGACGGGAAATCGAAGAGTCCGATTTCAGTTGCTTTTTCGCTTACAAAAACGCGGTATTTCTCGTTCTCTTCTGCGGTCACTGGCATGGCAGTATTTTAGAGCAGAGAGCTGCAACTCGGGCCACTATCCCTCATTCACAAACTTACCCACCAGATTTCCCGAGGTTGCGGAAGATCTCTAAGACCGGAGGCGCGGGGGTATCAGGCTCGCCCTGAATATAGCCTGTCGGTTGGGGCGAGAAGATGCATTGCGTCGCTTGTAGCAGCACAGCACTCTTAGTCGCTTCATCGCTCGCTGCGCTTGCGAACGCTTGGAACGTCGCGAGCGCATTTTGCCGATGGCGATTGACGACGGCATTGTGGCGATGAGCGCGATACGTCCTCCCAGTCCAGATCGCGGCAGACAGCAAGACCGAGAATATGAAGATCTTAGGGATCGCGAGCTGCACACTCTGCGATGGCGTCAGAATAGGAAGCACATAGATAGCGCGAATTACAAACCCGACGCCAGACAACATGGTCACGGCCGCAAGTAAGATCGTTGCCCCAAGCCAAGGCTTCGCATCGCTTACGTTGCTATCGGCCTCCTGTTTGAAGTGAACGAAGTGCGCCGAAACTCCGGCTTCCTGCGCAATTTTTCTGACTGCCTCAACCGCCTGTTCAGCAGCCTCGCGCGATTTCTTTAGAGCTTCAGAATTTGTCTGAGAATCTTGATCAATCTTTTTCAGTGCATCCTTTGCTTGATCTTCCAATCGTTCGAAATCCGTACCCTTGCGCACCGTAAAAGCAATTATCGGGGCAAGCACTTCAAAGGCACCGTCATAGCTGTCTCTAATCTGATCGATGATTTGATTACGCATCGCGATCGGGCTTTGGGCATATTTTGCAAGCGAGAAGTTCTGAACTTGCAGAAGCTGGTCTAGTGCGGGTCTTCCTACCTGCTCGATCTGCGTCAGTTTCTGAAAAGAGAGATCGTCGAGGTCGGCTTCGTTGAGAGCATGAAAAAGCCGCAGAATGCGTGAGAAGAAAATCACGCCAGATTCAAAATTCAGGTCGCTTCCAAGGTCTTTACGGGCCAAGTCGCCAGCCTTGAACTTTGCGAGTTCGCTCAGCAACGACTTTACGCGTGCCCGAACATCATTTTCTTGTTGAAGTTGCGCCATTTACGACCTCCCTTTTCGCGCCCCGGAGATGTTCGAAATGATGGTAGTTGGGAAAACTGGGCAGGCACGGTGATGAACATCACCAATGCACGTTTGAGAGACGACGGGCCAGATTGGACTAAGTGAAATGACTCGCATAAGGTCACAACTGCACCATGAAATTCCACTGCCAGTTCTCAGACTCCTTTGTGGTATACGGTTCCGACGTGCGGATATCGAGGAGTGGTTGCAGCGATACTCGGAAGCAGGGCGTGGACGATGATCGAGCATCATTCAATCGTTCTAGTCATTCCTTGGCTAAGGCTTCTCTTTGACTTCGTTCAGCGAAGTGTCAAATATAGCGGCAAACTTCCATCCAACGCCTTCGGACAAGGCGCTCTGCTGCTGTTTGACCGCCTCTTCGTAGGTCTGTGTAGTGCCAAAGCATTTGGTGTTGCCAGTTGCACTCGATACAAAGACCGCAAACTTCCATGTCTTCTCTGACACTTTCCCTCCTCTTCACCAGCAGCGCGTCATTGGCTTCAGACTGCTGGTTTACGATGAACCTCCGATTGGTTGAGTGGCAGCAGGTGTCCCCACAGTGTTTCGGTCACCTTCCAGTGAGCGAAGGCACACGGATGCTCACCCCAAGCGCAAAGGAACTCTTCCAATAGGTCTGCGTCGGCAGCGTTCCTTTGAAGCCCGAGCCTAGGCTCTCTCCAACATAAAATCCCTGCGTCAGACGAACGTCATGCCCGTAATGCCATAGCGGGCTGAACATAAGGGCTCGCCACGAGATCGAGAAGCCGCTCGCAAAGTCGGCAGACACGGTGTTCGGATTTACTCCGACGGCCCCAGTCCAATAGAGATTCGTCTTCCAGCGACTCCACGGCAGGTCGTTAGTAATGCGGTAGTTCGCTGCCGCGAACGGAACAGCAGTGGGATGCAGCACATTCTGCGCAACAATGTTGTCCGTAATCACTCCGCCGCTGTAAACGGGTGCAACAGAAAACGAGCGGACTGCTAGACTGGAAAAGAACACACCCGCCGATGCTTCCCATCGCAAACTAGATAATTTATCGGTAGGAGAGTCTGCAAAGGTGATCGGAATGCTTGCCAGCAGCTTTTTCTTAGTTGGGTCAGGAACAGCCTCCTGTGAGTAGACAACCATGTTGAGCGCATTCAATGAATACGTAATCGTCCGTGTCACCATATTGTTATAGACTTTTTCATTGTCCGGACTTACCTCTAGGAGGATGCATTGAACGCTAGGGTCTTTTTCTTTGTCATTGAAGTCCGTGCATGGTTGGGATTGGTTATTCAAAGCATCGAGATCGCTTATTCTTTGGCTGTACCCTAAGAGATCGCTAGCCACGGAGTCAGCCAGTTTTTGTAGAGTGCCCAATTGTTGTATTGCAACCGCGTCAGTTGCTTTGTTGGTGTTTGAAATAAATGTAATTCTTGCCGATATCGCATTCTCTTGAGTCAAAAACTTTGTTATGTCGTCTTGGATTTCGTCCGTGTCCCCGCTGCCGATGGGAGTGCCCGGAGGCGTTCGGGAATCGGGTGCGACCAATGCTTCGAGATCCTGATAAATGTCGATCGAGTTCTGGGCTAAAGTCGCAAAGCAATTTTGAAATGCCGTCACTTCCGATGCAACCGTCCCCCCTGCGGGAGTAGTGGTCGCCGTGATCGCCGGGTCCGTACATGGGTCGACCGCCACGTTGTTCCGGATAAAATCAAGGGCGGTGTGAAACTCTTGGGCCTTAGCTAGGTTGGGCAGCAATCCTTGCACTATGCTGGATGTAACATCCGGTAAGAGGGAAACCTGCCCGCTCTGGTAATCCAAGAAATACCGCTCGTAACGCTTTGGGTTCTCTAACAACACTATGAGAGCCTGATTTGAATACATTTGAACCGCAGATGGGGACAAGGGGTTCGAACGGTCGATGATAAGCTTGCAGGCCCTGTTTGTCTTGCTAAGCGAACAGTCGGGGAATCGTGTTATTTGGTTCCCATCGAATACGCCAGTCCCGGAAAGCGGAACACTCAAGTCTGCACTTGGACTAGTGATGGTGACTGTGCCGCTCTCGGGACCAATCGAGGCGGGGTTGAATGTCACTTGGAACGAAGTGCTCTGTCCCGCCGCTAATATCTGCGGAAAGGGAAGTGATGTTAAGCGAAAACCCTTTCCGCTCGCTGAGACGTTCGAAATAGTGACGGGGCCTTGGCTGTTGTTCCTCAATGTTTCCGTCTGACTACTAGTAGTCATAATGGCCGTATCGCCAAAAGAGATGCTGTGATATTCGGGCGTGAGAGCCCCAATCGTTACTGTGCCAGAGAGCGGGATGGTCAGATTGGGGTTCGAACCGTCGGAGGTAATAGTCAGACTACCGCTGGCTGTCTGGATACCGGCAGAAGCGAAATCGACAGAAAAAGACGTGCTCATGCCGGGACTGAGTGTCGTGGGCAGCGCCAGTCCGGCCACGCTGAATCCAGTGCCGCTGATGGAATCTGCGGAAATCGTTACGCGGGTTCCTCCGTTGTTGGTTAGAGTTACTGCTTGATGGCTGATTGGATCTTGGACCTTGCGGAAGGTGATGCTCGCTGGATTGGGCGAGAGCCCCCCTTGTGTGACGGCTGTACCGGAGAGCGGGATAGTCAAGGTTGCGACGTTGGAAATGATGGTTAGGGTCCCGCTCGCAGCTCCAGCAGCGGTCGGAGCAAAAGTGACAGTAAAGGAAGTACTCTCATTGGCGTTAAGTGTCTTCGGCAGGGATAGTCCAGCCAGACTGAATCCAGTGCCCGTAATGGAGTTCGCCGAGATCGTGATGCTAGCAGCACCAGTGTTGGTCAACGTTACCCCTTGACTGCTAGTTCCGACCGGGACGTTGACAAAGGCGACATTGGCGGGACTCGGCGTGAGTTGCCCATTCGCAATAACAGGGAAAAGCAAAGCTAAGACGATTAGGCAAAACAGCGGGTGGAAGCACTTCGTGAGAGGAATTGTAAACATCGGGATTCTCTCCTATCGCGTTGGCTATGCAGCGCAAAGCTGCACACCTTCGAGACAACTGTTCGTACTTTAGGGAAGAATCCCTTTAAGAACGTTCCAGAGACTACTTGGAACAGAAATTGTTCTTATCTAGGATTGATCGGAGAGATTATGCATGTTACGAGAGGATGTCAAGACAATTTGTCTGTCATAATTTCACCATGTGCGGGCGATACCGACTCTCGCGAAGAAAGCAGGTTGTTGAAGAGTATTTCGACACCGCCTCCGGCGAGGAAGACTGGACTCCTCGTTACAATATTGCTCCCACTCAGCCTGTCCCGATCATCCGCCAGAATCCGAAGGAGCCAGTCCGGGAAATGTCGCTCGTGCGGTGGGGCCTAATCCCATCATGGTCGAAGGACTCGTCTGCATCCGCCAAGATGATTAACGCGAGATCGGAGACAGCCGGGACATTACCAGCTTTCAGGGATGCGCTCAAAGCTCGCAGGTGCTTGATCCCGGCAGATGGCTTCTATGAGTGGCAGAAGAAGGGGACAACAAAACAGCCATATTGTTTCGAAGTCAACCACGGAAATCTGTTTGCATTCGCGGGGATCTGGGATCGTTGGAAGAATCCGAGCGGCGAGATCGTAGAGACTTGCTCAATCCTAACCACGACACCGAATGCAGTGACCTCACCTGTGCATGACCGTATGCCAGTAATTCTTGATCCCGACGGTTACAACCTTTGGCTCGATACCGGAATGCGGAATGTGAACGTCGCCGCTGAACTATTGAAGCCCTACGATGCAAATCTGATGCGGTGTTACCCAATAGGCAAGAGGATCAATAACGTCATCAATGACGATCAAGCGTGTTCTGCGCCCATTGAACTCGTCGAGATTCAGAACGATCTCTTCTCGTAGGGCGATTGTGAGGCCGATGGACAAGCAAGGCAAGAATCCGAGTAGTATGGTGCGGTCGTTTTGTAAAAGACACGGCATCTGCGTCACTTGCCGCCGCGATTGGACTGTACGCGGTACAACGCGCTGCGAGAAATGCAACAGGGCGCTCTCGGTGTACCAGAAGTCATACACGCGGCACAACTACGAGCGCGACGTCAAAGCGGGCGTTTGAGGAGATTATCGCCTTGGGAGTTTGTGTCTTTGGCGTTAACGCGCTAAATTAGCCAGTTCGCTGTCTCAGTGAGCGGAATGCCAGTCTCCGATCGGCCAAATTCGATGGACAACGTGCTGGCGGACATGCTGAGGCACGCCCGCTCAGAACCGAGCGGATGTGTCTGGTTTCTACCGTTCATTCTTAAGAGTGATGTCGAGTCGCTTTTCGCGCGCTTGAACCGTGGTAGATTCAAAACGGAGCACGCCGCGATCGATGATTTTCGCCTTTTGCGGATTTCGAAATATCCGAAGCTTGGGGCAGCTGATGAAGACGGGACAATTAGCGGCGATTTTGTCCTATTCCGGATCTTCGAAAGAATTTGGTGTTTAGCCTCTCCGGAACGGGCCAAGATTTTCTATGGTTGTGCCCTCGGAGCCATTCAAGCCAATTCTCGCATCGCTTCACAAATCTACATACCCAATCGCGAGTACCAAAACATCTTTGACCACGTTGCCCAGAACGACGTCAACCTGACGATCCTCCAGCACAGCGAATACAACCGTTTGGAAAGCACGGTCACGTCGCTCAAAAGGAGGCGCGACTATAAGTCTGTTCTAGCGGAGATACATACTAAGAATTCCGTCATTCGACGAGTCCGCGCGGTTGCCCAGCGAAAAAAAGAGCCTCCAATTATTATTTTCTCGCTGTCTAACAACGGTATTCTGGCAGTTCGCGACGGTTCAATTAGTTTTTTCAGTGATGTCATACTTAGCGACGTCGGCAGGATCGGTACGATCCGTGACGTCCTATTTTCCAACAAAGAGCGAGAAAGATTAAACCTACACCCTTTGAGACTAGTTTTTGAGGAAGAAGTCCTCGCTCACAAGTCCCAAAACGCTGAGTTCATAAGGGCGTTGACCTCTTTAGGCCAATCGGCAGTTGCCGTCTTCCATGCGAACCCATATCTTCACTGTCTCTACACGGATTTCCGCGACGGTTCTTCTTTCAACGTTTTTGCCAGTTCCCCGTCAACTGTGGACGTCGTACCTAGCATAAGGGCTTCTGTCTCTTCGTTGACCAAGCTCTACAGAGGAATCTCGGAGGGGTTCGCTGATTGTGAAGTTTCGGAGATCAAAGATGCACCGCCTGCAATCGACGATTTCTTCGGGATATAACGCTTAGGGACGGTGACAAGTGAATGATCCACGCGACAAGATCGAAAAAGACCTGAGGAACGACTACAATAATTACGATCAAACGGTTGACGTAGTCAGTTGTTGGCAGGCGATTTCTGACTATGTGCTGCACGCGGATTACTTCTACAGATTCGGGAAGTTCCGGGACGATTCCGATAGCGACCTAACTCCTGACTTCGCAGTGGCTTGGTCAGCCGACGACACTGAAGCAGATTTAGGTTCTCTCATCTGCGACATTAAAAAATTACCCAATCCCTACCCCGAGAGCGCATCCGACGTTGAACTAGCCGAAGCCAAGAAACATTTCGGCTTCAATGTGGAAGAGGTGTTTAAGTATGGGCAGAGTCTCCGGTACGTATCGGAGCAGTTTGGATTGCCGAAGCTCACTTTCAGGAAACACGACGTTGTTCTTCTGACTCCCAGTGAGGTTTCGAGTAATGTGTACAACTATCTTAAGGAAGCTTTGCCTTCGCGCCCGTTTAATATCGGACTCCCTTTGGTTCTTGTGGAGTACACATACAATGAAGCCGACCAACTCCAAAGATATGTCTTTGTGTGGAAACAAGGAGAAGCCAACAGTCCATTTTCGAGTCCACTCCTCAATGAAAGGATGATACGCAGGGGACAGCCTCTGCTCGGCTATCCAAAGCACTTCATGCCCCACAAGATTAGGCACGTAACCTGCAATGATCCCGCGCCCTCGATCTACCTCATTGTGTTCCTTTGGGTAGAAGTGTTCATAAAATTTCTGACCGACGAGCAATTTGAGATTTGGAGCCTTACGAGCGCAAGCACTGCGGTTGAACTTGTTCTTCGACCGGTGGATGTCTTCAACAAAGTTAGAGACGAGTACGCCACCGATATCAACCTTCATGACATCAAGAGAGCATTCAAAGACCTTGTTAGGATAAAAAGAGCGATCTTGAAAGACCCAACTTCTGAGACTTATGTCATTTCGTTTGCCAACTTATCCGGCAGATATTTGAGGGAGAATTCGGGACAGGAAGGGCTGGACCAAAAGGAGAAATTTAAAGAATACGGCAGGCTGTTTGCTACTTTGCTCGCGGAGAAAGACCTCAAGGGCGACGGTTCCCCACGTGCGCTTCGCCTCCGATCCAGCAGGAAGGCACCAATCAACTACCCATTGCTACCTTTTGGAGACAATGACTGAGGCGTACACGTCGTCGTCGGTCTGCTTTGCCTCGTCTGACCCTATCTCAAGGCCTCCACGATTTTGCTGAACAGAGACTCTCCTGCGTTGCGGGGGCTTATGTATGGCGCTTGAGGGTTTTTCAGGTATGGAATGTCTGCCAGCCGTGCATCAACATCTGTCCAGAACCCCCGTGCTCTCATTCCGACGATCAATTTCTTCCCAAGTGCTTTCTTGACCATCTCAAAACAGTAATCCTGAGAGGGAAGGACACTGCGCTTAGGAACGCCGTTTCTCTTCGAGTGATAGGGGAACCACTCGATCACACATAATCGTTGCGCGATCCTCTGCCGATTCAGTGCGGGATGCTCCAACAACCAATGCACATGGTTAGTCCACCAATTAGCGCAAGCGGTCCACTTCAAATCCGGGTTCAGCGGGTAGAAAGGAAAGTTCTGCTCTTCTTGGCGCAGATTGCAGAGCAAGGCTTCTCTGAACGCTGGATCGTCATGCGCTTTCTTGTCATCTGGAGAGTCTCCGGGATTCATATTCAACAGTAGAACTGTTGCAGAATCGGGATTTCCAATGAAAGGCTCGGGGAGAGACTCAAGATTAATCGCGTGTTCACCTCGACCACTTGCCGTGATCTTCCGGCTCAATGTTGCGAGGTTTTCCCGATCAGCCGGGAGCACGAACGGCGGTTCTGACGGTAGGTCAAGCCAAGGGTTGAGCATGTGATAGTCAGGCCCGAAGTAATTTCAATTCCCAGCGCCAAAGACATCTTGATTGGCATTCAACTGATCGTCGACGTTCAAATCATAGCGGATCGTCAGCACTCGATAGCCTGAGTCCGCTAGCTTCCCGCGTTCCCGTTGGTCCGATTCTCGCCTGTTTGGCTGGTCGTGGTCAGGTCCATCACAAAACACACAGATGCCCGGTAATCCGTCACGATCATAGTAAAAGTCTGCCTCGGCATAGATCTGTTCCTCGGGACGGTACTGAGCCCGATCCGGCAATCGACGACCCGTGTCATACAGCCGCTTGAGGAATTCGCGCTCTAACGACGAATTCTGGTCGCGGCGTTCTTCGAGCCAAGCATACTGTTGCTCCCGGCTGCGTTCAGTCTTTTTTGTAGTGGTGGACTTTAGCAACGCTAACAGGAATTCTCGGATGAGATGTCGATCAATTAAAGGGTGCGAAGGTTGGTTGGAGTAGCTGAGTAAGCAATCGTAGCAGGCCCGACTGCATCTTTCGGCCCAGCCCGGACGCTCCTCACCCGTGCTTGGGTCAAAGTGACACGCTTCGAGGGCCTTCTCTACGACCCGCGCAAGGGCGTCAGGGTATTCAATCAGCCGCTGCCAAATTCCATTTCCTCCTTCGGCAGCTTCCCAGTAGAGCAGTCTTCGGTTCTCCCCGTCTCCAATTTGTTCCATTGCGATTTCTTGCTGCTCGACTTGAAAGAGCAATTGCATCCCGCGTTGCAGAGCGTATCCCAAAGTCGAAAGGAACTGGTCAGTGACGTTCAGGCCATCCGCGACTGGACGAACAAGGAGCAAATTTCTCGTGTCCCGCACGAAAGGCCGGATGCCAGTTCGCAATTCGTTGCCGACGGCATCTGGGGCTCGATCATCATCGTCGGGCCGTCGTGCCCAGTATCCAGTCCTGATATCCAGTGTGAAGCCGGGTCGGTCGGAACGTCGCCAACGTTGATTGACACGCCACAGTTCAGCTTGGGGAGCAAAAGTGAGTTGCAGAAGTTCGTGACCTTCAGGGTCTCTGGCAACGGCCTGTTGCTGAAGTGCCCCGCCATCCGGACTCGGCGCGAAGCGGTATTTCGTTTCTATTTGGAACCCCTCGCGGACACGCTCTTCTTCGTCGCAAGTAATACGCTCCACTCTGAAGCCCCGAACCGTTGACATCTCAAACAAAGTCGGTATGTACTGGCTGTGGGCTCCATCGAGTAGAGTCCCGCAGTAGTCGCAACGGTCTGCCTTGGCGTGCTCTCGGTCATGGAAATAGCCGCAGGAGTTGCAAAACTTGGCTTCGACCATTCGGCTGTCAACGCCCCCCGGAGGAAGCACGCAGCGAGCCATGCGGTACTTTCGGCCTTCGTGATAGATGACATTGCGAGGGCCAAATTCCGCGAGACCGAGAAAGCGGGGACGGTCAATCACATGCACATCCCTACCTGTCGGTATCAACGCCCTGAGCGGTAGGCGCGGGAAGTTGTAGCCGGGCAGGAATCCCTCGCTCGCTAGATAACGGTAGGGGTAGAAGTCGGATTCCACGGATTCCTCGCTGCGGTTCAGCAGAAGGTCGATTTCACGCTTGGCTTCCTCAATGCGCCGATCCGCTTCGCGCCGCTCTTCCCACTTTGCGGTCGGGCGATTGGATATGGTCTGATTGTCATCCCGCTGCCGAACGGCACCCGTGTAGAGTTCCCGCCAGCGGGCGAACGACATGTCGAAGGCTTTGGGTGCGTTCAGAAGCGTTTCCCGAATCCACCCCTCTCGATACCAAGGCGCACGGGCTAGGTCTTCACCGCACGCATCCACAATGCGCTTGCATTCGGACAGGGCCTCCCTCAGCATTGACTCGGAAAGGTCAACACGGTGTTGTATGTCAGGTTGCAGTGGGAACCCAGCTTGTTCCAAGTCCAGCACGTTCGTCATGTCACGGCCCAACGAGCATCCCGTCGCGGCCAACCAAACTGAATGAAGGTGGGCTTCGACGAGTTCTTTGTTGCCCAACTC
>Ga0209698_10006603_pt1 | contig 12302 bp, 9 predicted proteins | sample LitLauG_LLR_2012_FD_187203 | JGI IMG/M metagenome (GOLD analysis project Ga0209698, IMG submission 187203) | Freshwater sediment microbial communities from Pennsylvania, USA - Little Laurel Run_MetaG_LLR_2012 (SPAdes) (version 2) | ecosystem: Environmental > Aquatic > Freshwater > Creek >...
GCCCGCATCCGTCGACGCCAGCTGCTCCAGGTTGTTCTTCAGGAGGCTGACTTCCACGCGGCCGCCCGTGATCCGCTTCTTCGGCTTCGCTACGTCCGCAGCCGCTGTCGGCAGCGGCGCATTGCCCATGCCGACCAGGTAGATCCGGTAGACCGGAATGTCATGATTCAGTACCAGATAGCGAACCACCGACTCGGCCATCTTCTGCGAGTTCGAAATCGCCACCTGCCCGTTCCCCGACGAGAAGCCCTGCACCTCGACCACGTAGCCGCGCTGGCTCTTCAGCGGGGTGGCCATTTCGTCGAGTGCTGCCTTGGCATTCTTGCTGAGGACCGTTTGTCCGGGCTTGAAAAGAATCTCAGTCTGGGTCGAAGGCTGATACTGATCAATATTCGTGACCACCTGCTCGACCGTGTTCAAGCGCGTGCTCGCCTTATCGGCCGTCTGCTGCGCGGTCTGCGCCTTGTTGCCGGCTTCGATCGCATGTTGGTCGGCCTCAGTTGCCTTGGCCGAAGCAAGCTGGATGCCCTGCTGCGCGCGCGAATCCACATCCTTAATCTGCTTGGTGTTCGATGCCGTCAGCTCATCGAGCTCGTTAATGCGGTCGCGAATGGGTTGCGTCTGGCGCGCCACATATTTCTTGCGCGCAAATGGATTCACTCGTCCCCAGAAGCCTTCGCGCATCTCGGGCTGCAAGGGGTCTTTGCCGGTGGCCATGTCGGCCTTGGTCATGCCCGTGGTGGCCGTAGCCGGGGCGGTTTGGGAATTACTCTGCGCGAACACTGGCACTGCCAGTGCCACGCACAAGATTATCAATCCAATGATGGTGCTGTTTTTCATGTGAAGCTTCCTCCAGTTGGGGGAGTGGCGATTGCACTCCAGGCGCTTTCCGCGCACTTTTCAATTGCGTCATTTCTAACTTAGCCTACAAACTTGAGAGCACCCAGTGACGCCGTCGATGCCTCGCTGACTGGCCTTGATTCGCTTTTTATGTAAACAGTTTGGATGCCAAATGCGAACCCTGAAAACAGAACGGCAAGTACTTTATTTTCATGAACATTGTAACCCATCGCCGCGCGAATGCCCAATTCTCCAACGGTAATTTTCGCCGGAACTGATATAAAAACTGCGTATTCCCTTTTATCTTGGATTCGCGAAGAAGAACTGAGGAAGCAATTGAAAAGCCATGAAAGTCCGAATCGAATGCTGAAATCCCTGATTTTTTCCTCCGCCATCGTCCTTATATCCGCGATTCTGCCCGCCCACGCCCAGATGACACCTCAGTCGTTGGCCTCGGCCCGCATCCCCGCCGATCGCATGCAGCAATACTCCGATCTGGCGGTCGACTGGATGCAGCAGTATCTCCGTATTGATACTACCAATCCCCCCGGAAATGAGATGCGCGCGGCCCAATTCTTCAAGAGCATTCTCGACCAGGAAGCAATCGAAAACCAGGTTTTCGAGTATGCGCCCGGCCGCGCCGACCTCTGGGCCGTACTGCCCCACACCTCCGACCACCCAAAGCGCCCCCTGATTTTCCTCAACCACATGGATGTCGTTACCAGCGACGCCGCGCACTGGTCCTTCCCTCCCTTCAGCGGTCAAGTCGTCAACGGCTCCATGTATGGCCGCGGCGCGCAGGACATGAAAAATGAAGGCCTCGCGCAACTGGTCGTGCTCATCATGCTAAAGCGCGAAAAAGTCGCGCTCAATCGCGACATCATTTTCCTGGCAGTTGCCGACGAAGAGGCCGAAGGCACCGGCACCGACTGGTTCATCGCCAACAAACGTGACTTGCTGCGCAACGCCGAATTCCTCATCAACGAGGGTGGAGAGAATCTGCTGCAAGATGGCAGGGTACGCTATGTGGGTGTGGACGTCGGCGAGAAGACCCCCCTTTGGCTGCACATCACCGCGCACGGCCGTCCCGGGCACGGCTCGCGCCCGATCCCCGAGTCGGCGCCCAACCGGCTCATTCGTGCCCTCAACCGCCTCCTTCAGTATCAGCCCCCGCTGCGTGTGTTGCCGGTCGTGGATGAATTCTTCAAAACTATGGCTCCCTACGAGCCGCCGCAACGGTCTCGCATGTTCGCCGACATCCGCAAGGCAATCCAGGACAAACGCGCTCAGCAGCAAATCGCTGACGATGAATCTATCAACTTCCTCCTGCGCGACACGATTGCCGTCACCATGTTCAGCGGTTCGAAGCAAACCAACGTCATTCCCCCCGAGGCCTGGGCGAACGTTGATGCGCGCCTGCTGCCAGGAGCCGACCCCAAGGCATTCCTAGAGTCGATCCGCAAAGTCATCAATGATCCCGACGTCACCGTCGCACCGGCAAACGCAGAGTTCCGCATAGCGAACTCGTCCCCGACCAATACTGCCCTCTACGGCGCGATTCGAGAAGTCTCCGAGGCCTACTTCGGAAAAGTCCCGGTGGCCCCACGCATCACCAGCGGCTACACCGAAAACCAACGCTACCGTCCGCTAGGCCTTCACGCCTACGGATACACTCCCTACACCGCCACCGAGGAGGAAGGTTCCACCGAGCACGGCAACGACGAGCGCGTAAGAGTAGAAGAACTACGCCGCGCCCCCAAGATCCTCTATGACGTAGTAACCCTGGTAGCCGCGGGATCGTGACCGGTGCGATCGTACGCGCCTAATATTTGAATGACTGAATCTCCGTCACGCCAGGGTCTGGACCATCCACATAGCCGCTGCGATTACTCGGATGCAGCGCGATGTGCGTGAACACCACGTTCGATGCGTTCGAGAAATTGAACCCATTCAGCGACTCCACCAGATTGCCCTTCGTGTCGTACACCTGAATGCTGCTCCCCGAGCCCGTGCTCGACACTGACTGTGCCACAAGAAACAACTTGTTCACCGGATCGTACTCCACGTCTGACCCGCTCTGCAGTTGGTTTGTCGCCCCCGGCAGCGTTACTGCGAACCCGGTTTTCTTCTTCAGGTCGTAGAACTCCACGTTGAAATCAAGTTCCGTCGTCGTGCAGGCGATCCCGTCGTCTGAGTCCACGGCGATCCCGTTCACAAAGCCCGCTCGATATGGCTGCGGCCCCGGAAGCCCATTGAACTCGCTCACTTTGCCCGACGTCAAATTCGCCAGTGCAATCACCGGCGGCGGGCCGCCCACCGCTCCCGTCGATGATGCGATCACCGCTTGATTCGTTTTACTGTCATACGCGATCACCGGACCACAGCAGATGGCAAATACCGGATTAGTCAGAGCAACCCGACGCTCAAAAGTGTTCGCCGCCACGTTCGAACCGAACACAAACGCGGGTCCGGTGCCGGCATTTTCAAAGGCAAGCACGGCCGTGGTCGTGGAACCCTGGATTCGACTCAGCCCCAGAATAATGTCGTTGCTCGCCAGCGGCGGCGTCCACGTGCCCGTAAATTTGTTCGAGTCGAGCGGATTCAGCTCTTCATAAATCCGCTTCACAACGTAAATCCCTTTCACATGCTCGCGCTCTACCAGCCCGATGCTAGTGCCGGCAATTCCCAGCGTCAAAAAATCGTCCTCAGTCTCGATCTTCTCGACAACTTTTAGAATCTTGCCAGTCGCCTGATCGAAAGTTTCGACCGCAGCTAGCACTTTTCCATTGGCGAGGAGCTTCGCTTCGCTCAACACGCCTTCGGTGCCGTTTTGGTCAATATCAAAGCCGAAAATCTGCCCGCCAAACTGGCTGTGCACAATCGTTTTTCCCGGACCGATCGCCGCTCCCGGCCTGCTGCCATTGCCCGGTTCGCCCGGCAACCGAGCCGAAGCCTCCGGACTGCACAACCAACACGCGAACATCAGAATGGCCGCTCCCCCTCGACACCACAGAAGAACATGCTTGCGTTTCATGGTTTCCCTCACCCTTGCGGTCGATATTTCCCGTGAGTTTGCTCCCGCAATAGCGAGAGACTACCGCCAAATCTCGCAATGAATGTCATCTCAAAGTCAAGAATTTGTAAATGATTCCGTCCTGGTTTTGGGTGGCGCAGTGCTTCCAGCCGCACAGGGCACAGGCCGTATTGCAAGATCGAGTCATCCCGAGCCCAGCCGAGGGAGCTTGGATCCCTACCTTACCCCAAAGCACAGCTGGGTCCGGCCGCGGAGCCACCACGGGCGGTGAAGGGTGACCTGCACCCTCTCTCCTGCTCTATCATCTTGTAATCATGAAATGGAAATTGCTTGCGTGCTTGACCGCCCTGGCAACTTTGGCTCATGCCGAGAAAACTCCCTTCGATCTCAAGCAACTCAAGCTCCCCGAGGGCTTCCACATCGCCGTCTTCGCTTCCGGCATCGATGGCGCACGCATGCTGACCTTCACCCCAAGCGGCGTGCTCCTGGTCAGCGAATCCGGTGAAGGCAAGGTCGTCGCGCTCCCCGATTCGAAGCACACCGGCAAGGCCGAGCGGGTCGTCACCGTGCTCTCCGGCCTCAACGAGCCTCACGGGATCGCCATCTTCGAAGGCAAGCTCTACGTAGCCGAAAACGACAAGGTTCGCCGCTACGACTGGGACGACTCCAACCTCAGCGCTACCAACCCCAAAACGTTAACCGCTCTTCACAGCGGCGGAGGCCATTCCACGCGCAGCCTCATATTCCGTGCCGGGAAAATGTACGTCTCGGCTGGATCAAGCTGCAACGTCTGCATCGAGAAAGATTCGCGCCGCGCCACCGTAATGGAATTCAATCCCGACGGCACCGGCCAGAGAATTTTCGCGAAAGGCCTGCGCAATAGCGTCGGCCTCGCCGTGAATCCGAAGACCGACACCGTGTGGGTCACCGTCAACGGCCGCGACTGGCTGGGCGACGACCTGCCGCCGGAAACGATCTACGATCTTGGCGAAGGCGACGTTGACGCCGGTTGGCCGTATTGCTATGGCGACCGCATCCCCGACCCGAATTTCACCAAGCCCGGAGAGAATCGTTGCCAAAGCGTCATCGAGCCCAAAGTCCAGATGCAGGCGCACTCCGCCCCGCTTGGGCTCGCATTTTATGAGGGCACAGCATTCCCGTCTGAGTACCGCAACAACATCTTCGTAGCCTTCCACGGTTCCTGGAACCGCAGCGTCCCCACCGGTTATAAAGTGGTGCGCGTAAAACTCGACGACAAAGGCCAGCCCGTAAGCGGGGCGCAAGATTTCATCACCGGCTGGTTGGCCCCAGGAGAAACCAAGAAAGGCCGCTGGATGGGACGCCCCGTAGGCATTGTGTTCGGCTTCGACGGTTCCATGTACCTAAGCGACGACGCAGGCGGCGTGATTTATCGGGTGACGTGGGCACAGTAAGCCGCCTTACACTGGCTTGCATGCTTCCCGGCTTGCATTATCCGACCGGAATCCGGGCCGTTCCATTCCGGTTGCGAGCGCTATTACCTGTGCTCGGAAGTTGACCACCAGGCATTCGTTGCATGAGCTTTTCTTGACAAAAGAGCGACCCTTAGCCACACTCGCAACCGGAGCTGCCAAACCCGCCCGCAGCAAGGTTTCTGTCACCAGACGTTGTGAGGTCCGTCACTCCGTTTGGCCTTGACAAGGCCGCCGTCGGGGAGTACTAACAGGGCTTATAAGCGGCTCGTGGGCGCGTTTGTCGGCGCCGCGTTGTCCTCGCCTCCCGAAGAGCAGTTGCCATGACGGGATGCAACACCCCTCAGGCGAGTCGATTCGAACCTTCAGAACCGTAGATCACAGATCAACGACCTCAAAGGAGGTTTGCGATGAAAAAGCTCGTATTGCTCGCAACAGTTTTATTAGTCTCTGCCACTTTCACCTATGCTCAATTCCAATTCACCAGCATCGACTATCCGGGAGGCTTTGGAACCCGTGTCCGCGGCATTAACAACCACGGCCAGATGGTTGGTGAATACACCGACCAATACGGCAATTACCATGCCCTGCTCATCAAGGATGGCAAGTTCATTCCGCTGGCCCCAGGAACGATTCTGGGTAACGAGTTCAGTGATGCCTTTAAGATCAACGATCGCGGCGACGTCGTGGGATGGGTCTGTGACCTTGTCGCCTGCCATGGATTCCTGCTTCGCAAGGGTGTGCTGACGATCCTCGACTTCCCCGGTGCCAGCGACACATACGCCTCTGGCATCAATGAATCCGGCACCATCGTAGGCGCTTGGGATCTTTACGACTCCAGCGGAAACTTCCTCTATGAACAGGGCTTCACCTGGAAGGACGGCAACTTTACCGAAGTGACCTTTCCTGGCTCAGGAGACACGTACCCATTTGGGATCAATGCCCGGGGCGATTTTGTCGGAGGCTGGGATGCCGGCCCGACCTCTACCACGGGACATGGCTTTGTCTTCTCGCAGGGACAGTTCCTCAGCTTCGATGCGCCTATCCCTGATTTCTGCATTACGCAAGCGGACGGTATCAGCGCGACTGGCAAGATTGTTGGACAGTACTACAGTATCAGCGACTGCGCCGGCGGCGGCCTTACCGGGCACGGCTTCCTGAAGGTCGGAGATACCTTCACCAGTATCAACTATCCCGGCGCGGTCTTGACCACGGGATGGGGCATTAACTCACGCGGCCAGATGGTCGGCGCCTGGTATGACAGTTCCCTCACTGCACATGGTTGGCTGGCACAGGGCGACCAGGGGAAGCCCTTATCGCTAAAGGGGCCGGGACTCGGGCGCAGCAAAACCACCCCCTCAGTCCGTCACACGACATCGCTTGGACGACAAGCCGCAGTGCCGACACGTGCGCAAAGGATGTCACAGTGACAATGATCGGGCCATGCAGACGTGACCGGGATCCTTAAACAGCTATGCAGAACGACTAGCGAGCCGCCTGATGCCTGGGCGGCTTTTCTTTTGCCACGCTGGTCAACTTCCGCCGCGTCCCGCGAAGGCAAGGCGATGCGCTGCGCGTTGTGGCAGCCCCGATTGCTGACGATAAATCGCCATAACACTCACAACCCAGACTCGGCTCGCCACTTCATGCGTAGTCGCAGGTCCGTGGCTGCGAAGTTTTGCCCGCATCACCGATGCCGCGCACCCGTTCGCTAGATTCTTTGCCCGAGAATTCAGTCGAGAACGGCCCCTTGTCCGCTATTCCCCGCAATACTTCTCATACTGCTGATATATGAACGGGTCCGTCATCCCCGCAATGTAATCGCAAATGACGCGCGGCAGCGGCTCCTGCGCGGCTTTCTCACGATAGTTCCGCGGTAAGTCATCAGGTTCTTCCATCCAATGCGCAAACAGCTCTCCCACAATGCGCTCCGCGTCCTCTTTCTCTCCTTCGAGCGCCGGGCTGAAGTAGAGGTTCTCATAGAGAAAATCCTTAAGCTGGCGTCGTTCCTGCTCAACCTTCGGACTGAATGCCGCCAGCCGCGCCGGATGCAGCCGGATCGCTTCGACCGAATGCACGCCGGCCACAGCGACGCGCTCCCGCGTATTCTCAATCAGATCGCCCACTTGCCGGTCGAAGACGCGCTTTAGCGCCTCGTTGAATTGCAGCTTCTCCGCCGCCGCCGGATAAAGCTTACGCACGTCTTCATAGCAGCGGCCAAAAATATCCACGCTTTCAGCAATCTGCTCCACCGTAAGCAGATGCGCTTCGCAGCCATCGTCTAAGTCGGCGGTGTTGTAAGCAATCTCATCGGTCAGGTCGATAAGTTGCGCCTCCAGCGGAGGCCGCTGATCCAGCAAATACTCAGCCAGCTCCGGATGCTCCGTAACCGAGTAATCGTGCGAATGCTTAATGATCCCTTCCCGAACCTCGAAGGTAAGATTCAGCCCGCGAAACGCGGCGTACCGCAGCTCGAAATCTTCCACGATGCGCAGCGCATGCAGGTTGTGATCAAACGACAACCCATGCCGCTGCATGGCCGCATCCAGCGCCTTTTCTCCCGCATGCCCAAAGGGCGGATGCCCCAGATCATGCACCAGCGCCAACGCCTCCACCAGATCCGCATTCAATCCAAGTTGCGTCGCAATCGTCCGCGAAATTTGCGAGACTTCGATGGTATGCGTCAGCCGGTTGCGAAAGTGATCGGAATACCGCCGCGTGAAAACCTGCGTCTTCGCTTCCAGCCGCCGAAAAGCGCGCGCATGCACCACGCGGTCGCGGTCGCGCTGAAAATCATTGCGGTAAGGATGCGGGGGCTCGGGATGCCGGCGTCCGCGAGATTGTTCTACATGGACGGCATAGTCGGCGAGCATGGAGTCAGTGTAGCTTACCCGTGCAGTCCCAGAGTCGGGCGAACCCCAATGCCGCGGGACCCCCTAGAATATTCTTCTTGACCCTGACCTAACGTCAGACCCGAGCATGTTTGCGAAAGGGAATTTCCAGTGAAGCCTGGCCACGACCGAGCCTATCGCGTGCGGGAATTCGCCGAACTGGCGGGAACTACAGTTCGTGCCCTGCACCACTACGACCGGCTCGGGCTGCTCAAGCCGCGGCGCACCGAAACGGGCTATCGCCTGTATCAGTTCCGCGACCTGGAGCGGCTGGAGCAAATCGCGGCCTTGAAGTTTCTCGGAATTCCCTTGAAGCAGATCAAGGGCTTGCTTGACCGGAGCACGCTCGACTGGCCGGAAGCGTTGCGTCTGCAGCGCCGGCTGCTTGAGGACAAGCGGCGCCTTCTAGAGCGCGCCATCCGCGCCATTCGCGATGCCGAAAAGTCGCTCCGGCCCGGGCAACGGCCTGACGCTGCGCTTCTAAAAAAAATTATCGAGGTGATCGAAATGGAAAACAACACGGACTGGGCCCGAAAGTACTACAGCGACGAGGCCTTGGAGAAAATTGAAGAGGGTAAGCAGCGCTGGTCGCCGGAATTACAAGAGCGCGTGACGAAAGAGTGGACCGATCTCTTCCGCGACGTCGAGGCTGCAATTGCCCGTGGGGACGATCCGGCGAGCAAGTCGGCGCAGGCTCTCGGCGCGCGCTGGAAGAAACTAGTGGAAGCCTTTACCGGCGGCAATCCCGAGGTCGGAGCCGGCCTCAACCGGCTCTATGCGGATCGGCCAAACTGGCCAGAGCAGGCCCATCAACAGATGGCTCCCTTCAGCAACAAAGCTGTCTGGGATTACATCCACAGAGTGACAGCGTGTAAGTAGAAAGCGAGTCGTGATGGGTTCGGGCGCCGCCGCGTCAGCATCGTGCCCGGGCTCATCGCTTTGTGCTAACGCAGCGTTCCGAGCGCGGCCAGCACCTCCGCCGATTTAGGAATCTCCGGAATCGTCGCCGATACCTTACGCCAGCGCTCGCGGCCATTCTCATCGAGGATGTACGTCGTGCGAATGGCGATGTCCTCATCCCCTTTGCCGTGGGGATGCAGCAGCCCATACTGGCGAATAATTTCCGCACCCGGGTCGCTCAGGATGATGAACTTCCCTCCGCCGGGATTGTTCCAAACCATGTGCGCGTGCTCCTGATCGTCCACACTGATGGCAACCAGGCGCGCGTTTGCTTTCTTAAAGTCTTCGGAGTGCTGCGCGAACTCGCGCAGTTGGCTCATGCAGAACGGTCACCAGTAGCCGCGATAAAAGACCAACACCACCCGCGAGCCGCGTAAGCTGGAAAGTGTGAACGGACGTCCGTCCTGATCGTTCAAAGTGAAATCGGGTGCGGGCTGCCCATCCGCAAACTGCGACTGCGGCTTGGGCAAGATCATCTTCCAGGCGACCAGCCCCGCGGCTACTGCCAACAGGAGGCCAGCGATCAGCAGCGTCTTGCGTAGTAGTGACATTTCGACCCGAGAGGCGTACTACTGTTTGCTCGCGTCTTCGCGCGCCAGCTTCATCTTGGCGGAGTCGAGCTTCTTCTGTACCCGCGCCACATCGCTCGGGTCCACTTCTGTTGCAATCGTGCGGTTCCACTCCGTGAGCGCTCGCTCCCAGTTTGCCGCCGCCTGTTTCAAGCGCCCCGTTTTTTGATATAGATCGCCCAGGTGATCGTGCACCGTAGGATCGGTGTTGATCTTCTGCGACGCTTTCAGCAGATTCTCTTCCGCTAGGTCATATTTTCCGAGCCGGAAGTAAGCCCATCCCAGCGAATCCAGATAAGCTCCATTGGCCGGATCGAGGTCGACCGCGCGCTTGATATATCCAAGAGCCTCATCCAGTTGCATGTTCTGGTCCGCCAGCATGTAGCCGAGATAATTCAGCGCCGAAGCGTGTCCCGGATCGCCCGCCAACACCTTCTTGAACTGCCCCTCGGCATCGGTGTAGCGTTTCTCGCGCTCGTAAGTAGAGCCGCGGAGAAACCAGACATATTCTTTCTCTTCTTCTTTCGCCGATAGCTGTTCTGCCTTGTCGAGCGCCTGCTCCGCATCCGGGAAGCGGCGAAGCCGCGTGTTCATCTGCGCCAGCGTGATGTAAATTTGCCGGTCGTCGGCATCGCCCTTCAGCAACGAGCGCACATCCTTTAGCGCCTCGTCGGCCTTCCCCATGTCGGCCAGCTGCGCATCCATCACCATTTTCAAGTCGCGGCTGTTGGGAAGCTTCTGCACGGCTTCCTTGGCAGCATCGGTGGCCTTCTGCCATTCCTTGGCTTCACGCCACGTGTCGATCACCTGCTGGTAACCACGCTCGATGTTGTCATTTCCGCCCAACGCGATCATCTGCCGGAACGTTTCGCTCGCCGCCTGATAATTCCCCTGCTCCCGATAGATGGTCCCCAGCCGCTCCAGAAAAACCGCCCGGTTGCTCTTCGCGCTGCCCGTGTAGTTGCCGTCTGCCTTCTCAGTCTTCTTCAGCAGGTCGCGCATAATCGGGACGGCCTCGTCATATCGTCCCTGCGCCTGGTAAATCGAAGCGATGTTATACGGAACTTCGATCGAGTCCTGTACCATCGACGACGCCTTCCTCAGGTTTTCGAGAGCCAGCTCGAACTTGCCCTGCTTGCGGTAGATCTCCGCGATGCGAATATAGGTCTGCGCGTCTTCCGGGTTCGCATCCGCGATCACCTTGTACTGATCGAGCGCCGCGTCGCTCTGTCCATCATTCAGCAGGTTCTCCGCCAGCCCGCGGATCGCATCGAGGTTGTCGCGGTCCAGTTCGATGGCGTGCCGGTAAGCTTCCACCGCGTTCTTGTATTGCTTTTGCTGCTCGTACGTGTATCCCAGCGCCGAATAGAGCTTGGCGGAACGCCCGTTCTTGGGCACCGAACTAAGCACGTCGGTCGCGCGCGAGGTATCGCCCAGTTCGTTGTAGAGATAGGCCAGCGTGGTAACCGCTTCTTCCGAATCTGGCTGCAGCTTCACCGCCGTCTTGAACTCGGCCTCCGCTTTTTGCAGATCGTTGTGCAGACGATAAAGCCGGCCCAGCAGCAGGTGGTCGTCCGTGCTGTTGGGTTGCAGCCGGACAATCTGCTCATATTGCTCAATCGCCAGCTTCAGCACGCTTTCCGATCCGTTGCCCGCCTCCATGTCGCCCAGCGATCGCAGGTAGATTCTCCCCAGCAGCCGCCGCGCTTCCAGATTGTTCGGATCGCGCTTAATGATGTCCTGCGCCTCAATGACTGCGTCGCGAATGCGCCCCGTCTTGGCGTAGAGCTCGGCCAGTCCGGAGGTCAAGTACGCCGAGGTTGGATCGGCATCGATGGCGGCCCGATATTCCTCAATCGCCTTGTTGGCCAGGTCGCTGCGGCCATAAGTCGAAACCTGCTCTTCATACATGTGGGCGAGAGCGAAATGGTAGTAAGCGGCGGCCCGGTCGGGCGCTTTTTCCTTGATTGCGGAAGGCGAACTGGCCGTCGAGGAGTCAGCCGGCGCGGAGCCCGCAGCCGCCGAAGGCGCGTTCTGGCCCCATAAGAAAGACCCGGTTAGAAGGACAACAAATAGCCCACACTGATTTTTCATGAACCGTCCTTGCAAGATTGCAACCGGAAGATTGCAACCGGAAGATTGCAGCCGCCTGACTAATTGGATGCCGGTTTGCCGCCTGCCGATTTCCTATTCTACCCTTGCTCCGCCCTCAACCGCAGAGAAACCAAGAGCAGCCACTAAAGCCGGAAGTACAGGGGCTTCGGTAGGTTATAGATCGTAGCGCCGGCACCCTGCCTGCGGTTCCGTGGGCGCCCCGCCCGCGGCCTCACCCGACAAAATAGGTGGGCGAAGGCTGACCCCAGGCTGCGGGCTATTGCTGGAATTCAACTCCCGGAGGGACAGCCGAATCCTCCCGCACCCGAGCGCCGAAAACCCTTACGAAGCTCTGATTAAGTCCCCCGTGCACCCCTGTGTACCCTGTGGTTCAAGCTTTTTGCCGCCACCTAATCAGGGTTTCTAATGCCGAAAGTGCCGCACGCCCGTAAAGATCATCGCC
>Ga0209698_10006604_pt1 | contig 12301 bp, 16 predicted proteins | sample LitLauG_LLR_2012_FD_187203 | JGI IMG/M metagenome (GOLD analysis project Ga0209698, IMG submission 187203) | Freshwater sediment microbial communities from Pennsylvania, USA - Little Laurel Run_MetaG_LLR_2012 (SPAdes) (version 2) | ecosystem: Environmental > Aquatic > Freshwater > Creek >...
CCGTATCCACCGCCCAACAGAACTCTACCATTAGGACCATGTTCTGCTTCATTCCGGACCTCTGGCGCCTGCGTCTCTAACGGGTTTCTTTGGTGGCTTTGCCTTCTAGGATGGTTATGTAACCGCCCTTTTCGTCAGCCATTTCATACTTCATTGTGTACTGAGTGGGTGATGACATCGTAACTGTAGTTCTTCCTTTGATGGCATTGCCCGCAAACTTGTCTTCCTCCATCCACGTCCAAGTATTTCCGTTAACCGATCCTGTGGCGGTACCCACGAGTCCGACACTGTTGGCGTAATAGGATGTGTAGACCTTCGCATGGCTGTCGTAGGCCATGATGGCGAGGCGCGTCGGTAATTGCCCCCCTTCAGCGCGGCTCTCGACATAGAATCCCCCCGGCCCCAATGTACATGTTTCGGTGCTGACAGTTTTACCGGCGGGCACAAACTCGTTGGCTTTAATCTCGCCTTCCACAGTCCATTTGCCAAGGAAGTACTCCAACTTCTTGTGTTCGGGACCAGGCTTGGGTGGCGCTGGTGGAGCTTGTGCGAGCAATAGTGATGTGAATCCGCAGATCAGAATGGCGGCGACCGACGATCGTGTGCTCATTTCGTGAATCCTCGTCAATGTGCGCACAGTAGCAGCCGGGCCGTGACGTGTCCCGAAGGATTTGTTAAGATTGGCCGAAAATTTAATGGCTAGCCGGGAAGTACTTCATTTCGACGAGTTCGCGCTGGACGTGGGAGAGCGGCGGCTGCTGCGCGGCACCGAAACCGTTCGCTTGTCACCGAAGGCCTATGATGTGCTGGTTGCGTTGGTGCGGCAGTCGGGGCGGTTGGTCACGAAGGACGAATTGCTGGCGCAGGTTTGGCCCGAGTCGTTTGTCGAAGAAGGCATTCTCAATGTTCACGTGGCAGCACTGCGCAAGGCGCTCGGCGACGACACGCGGCCTCCGGCCTACATCGAAACGGTGGTGCGGTCAGGGTACCGCTTCATCGCTGCAGTCACGTGCGATCTGGCCCACGAGAAGCCATTAACACCGAGCGCCATAACGCGACCCGTCGAACTCTACGAGCTAGTCGGCCGCGGCCGGTCTCACCTGTTGTCAGGCTCGTACTTCGAGTTGCCTGCCGCCGTGGACGCCTTTCGTTCCGCGATCGAGATCGATCCGACCTATGCACCGGCGCACGCCGGCTTGGCGCGCGCACGGTGCCTGCAGGCAGTGTTTCGCGCGGTGCCGCACCAGGAAGCGTTTACAGAGGCGAAAGCGTCCGCCTTGCGCGCGCTGGCGATGGACAGCGCCTCGGCGGACGCGCAAGTTGCCCTTGGCACCGTCCTTTTTTTGAGCGAGTGGGACTGGGCGGCGGCGGAGCGCAGCCTGCAGCGTGCGCTCCAGATCAATCCGGATCACACCGAGGCGCTCCTGCAGTATGGGTCGCTCCAGGAAGCGCTCGGACGGCTCGACGATGGGCTGCGATGCAAGCAACAAGCGCTCGCGCGCGATCCGCGAGCGCCCGGCGTTCTGGTACAGATCGCCATCTCGTATTGGCATCAGCGGAAGTACGACGAGACGCTTGCCTGGGCCCAGCGAGCGCTCGACGTCGACCCGAAGCATGTGCTGGCGTGCCAATTCATTAACAAGGTCTATTTGAAGATCGGGGACGTCAATAGATTCGCGGCCTGGACGGTCGGCCAGGCCATCGCGTGGGGCCTTCCCGAAGAAAGAGTGGCGGTTTTGAAACAGGTCACCACGGACATGCAGCAGGCGTACGCGACGGCCGGCCTCTCCGGAGTGAGGCGATTCCTGGTGGATCAGATCACGAACCCGCAACTGGACTTCGACGCGTTGCTGAAGATGGCATTCTTCCGCGCCGTTCTGTATGGGGCAGCAGGCCGGCTCGATGAAGCGTTCGACTGCCTTGATCAGGCCATCGCGTTCCGCGACCCTGCACTCGTTCACCTGGCGGTCGCACCGGATTGGGACAGCCTGCGCGGTGACCCGCGGTTCGGAGAACGCCTGCGATCGATGGCGCTTCCTTCGATCGCCCATGACAACATCGGCAACGTGTAGCGGATGCGGCGTCCTACCCAAAAGCGTACGCGGAGTATCTGGCTGTCAAGCCGGCGGCCATCGCAAGGAAACCATCCAACCTCTCATTTGAGGAGGCAGCATCTGTCCGGACGTTCCAAGTGCAAGACGTGGAAAACAGGAAGTTGAATTTACCGCCGCTCAGTTCACCGCATTTGACGGCGTCATCATCGCCGCGAGCATTTCATCCTGCGCTGCAAGACGATCCTCGCTCATGCTGTGGGCGTAAATCCCGAGCGTCGTAGTCACATCGCTGTGGCGAAGCATCTTTTGTACAGTCTTCACGTCTGTTCCCTTCCGAACTAGGAAACTCGCCAAGCTGTGGCGCAGATTATGGAACCCGAAGCGGACTTTCTCGCCCTCCTTGAGCACGCCCGCTTTTACCGCAGCCGGACGGAGATGATCTTCGACCAGCATGTTGGCTACGCGGGGCTGCTTACCTTTAAGCCGGGTGCTGGCAAACACCCAATCCGTCGGCCGACCGTAAGGAGTCTGCTCCTGCCACTGGCGAATGAAGCCTGCGAGTAGCGGGACCAATGGAACTGGAGCCTTGCTCGACGCACTCTTTGGCTTGCCAATCTTGCCGCCCGTCCACGAGCGGCGGACGAAAACCTGCTGGCTGTCGTAGTCCACATCCGCCCACTGCAAACCGAGGCACTCGGAAATGCGAAGCCCCGTAGCCGCGATCAGGAGTGTGAGAGTGCGCTCCGGCTGAGGCATTGCCATGAGAATCCTGAAGCATTGTTCCGGTGTGATGATCTTCGCCTCGTATTCCGACTGAGTCTTCACCCGGACAAACTTCATGGGGTTGGCTTCCCCGGTGCGAGGAATCAGGCCATAGGTCTGCCCGTGCTTAAAGACCAAGTTCATCACACGGCGGATCTTGTCCACAGTAGGGTTCTCTAGATTCTCCATTCGCTTGGTCGCTTTCAACCACTGCATGATCTCCAGCGGCTCAACCTCCAGCGCGGGACGATTTCCCCAGCGAGGAATCAGTCGATTGTTCAGGATTTGAAGGTAGCGTTCTATGGTGGTGTGGGACTTCTGGTCGTCCGCTTCGGCAAGTTCGCCTAGCTCATACTTGATATAGTGCCGCGCTAGATCGCCGAACATAACCCGGCCCGTCAAGCCCAATTCGTGGTTACGGTTAAGGCCGCGATGCTCCACTTCTGCCCAGGCGTCTTTCTCCCTTGGGAGAGAGGACAGCGCCCCGACAACGACCGTGTTCTCCACCCTGTGACCGTCCGTCTCGCGGGTTCGGTAGTAGTGGTACACCCACACTTTGCCCGCCCTCCTGCGCTCTTCCTTCGTTAGCCAACCTCGTTGCGACATCTCAGCCTTCCGTCCCGCTAGCGCCGGGGACTGCCGTGGGCCGAACCATACTGGTTCTCTGCCGAGATGAAAACCAAGGTTTTGTCGTCGATTCAACGGCGTCAGCAATTTCTGATAGGCGGAAACGCCACACTCGTCTCGCACAATCGCCGATAGGGTGACCGGGCAACTTGCCTGCCCGTGCGAGTTCCAGAATGCGACGCCTGTTGAGTGATAAGAATTTTCCGGCTTCGTCGGCGTCAACGAAACCTTCAAGTGATTCAGGGGTCATTGCCGTGCTCCGAAGGTCTAATACTTTAGGAGCACAATGCGAAGAGGATACTGGCTCCTTCGTGACCTACGTTATCTACCGGGGCCCTCACCTTCGACGGAGAATAGGCCGGGGAAGAAACATGTCCAAAGTTTCCAGTCTTACCATCAAGCAATTGAAGTCCCGGCTCATCCGGGTCGCCCGTCGCTCTCGTTCGGCAATGGCTCCGCTGCTTTACAGACTGCGCGAAAAGATTTCCGCACAAGGGAAGAAGGGCCAAGGCTTCGGGATATGGTGCGAAACGCACCTAGACATTAGCCGACGTACCGCTGACCGTTGGGCTAACGAATACGCCCGCAAGCACGGGCTGAAAACCTTTAGACAAATGACCAAAAGCCGCCCCAAGCAGAACACCAAGACTGTAGACGGCAAGGTCACGATTCAGGTCAGTTGGGTTGTTACAGAAGCTGAGCAGGAGCAGTTCATCGAGGCTATGGGCGTGTTAGGGCAGGATGCGCAGCCGCTCATCTACAAGACAGTAATTCAAGCAGCGAAGGAGCGCCAACGTGCGGGTCAACGAACACGGTCTGCCAAAGCGGGAGCGTATTGAGGAAGTCGTCATCCGACCTAAGCTCTCACTGGCTGAAGCCGAGAAGAAATTCAAAGGCCGCTACCTCAGCCACGAGGACTACGATCTCCGTCCCACGAAGAGCCTCTGGGGAAAGTTCGAGGACGGCAGAACGGCATTCATTTACCTAACGGATGGTCTATCAGCGAACTCTATTGCCTTCGAGACGACGCACGAGGCTGTCCATCGCTTGAAGTTCAACGATGTGAAGAACTCCCGCCGCGCCGGGCTCAAGAAGAGCAAAGGCGGAGAGCTGGTTCTGGGCTATGTGAATTTCCCCTTTCCACGCGCTGCTGCGAACACTTACAAGCAGTGGGAGGAGTACTCTCGCTTTGTCTTTCTCCTCCAGTGGATTGGTGCAATAATCCACGCCTATCTCCCGGAGTATCACGCGCAGCAGTTGGCCATAGCGCGAGAGCAGATGGAGTTTCTCCCCGGTCTGGACTACCACCGAGAACCGACGATCAAGGAAACGCCCGAGCAGATTCACAAGTTCTACAAGAAGCTGTTAGACGATGAGCATCCCGTCGCGCAGGCTGCGTTCCCGATCTACAGCGCGTTGCAGATTAACAAATCCACGCTGTTCCGGTCCCACGCGGACGCGAAGAACGAAGGCGGACTCGCTTGCCTCACAGCATTCGGTAAATGGGCTGGCGGAGAGTTCTGTCTGCCGCGCCTAAGAGTTGCATTTCCGCTACAACCAGGCTCTGTCCTCATCGCGGATAACAACAACGAGCAGCACGGAAATATCGGGCCGCTGGTGGGCAATCGCATCTCGGTGGTGGCCTACCTCCGAGCGATGAAGAAAGCCGGGCCTAACGCGAAAGCCGCCCGCGCCGGGAGATCCTGATCGTTGCCTCCCGATCCAAGAACGTGACATGCGAGTTGCCTGCATATTCTTCTGCCGCAAAGAACAGCGTGTCCCGCATGAGTTCGTGATCCCTCCGAACGATGGCATATGACACCAGACACTTTCTTTGACCTGTTCGTGGACAGCGTGTTTTGCGATGTTCGTACTCGTCCAAAAACTACGAAGGCGTTGATGACGCTGTGTCAACGCGTTCCCGACGAGACCATAAATGAGTGGCCCCGAATCGTTGTATTTGCTCCCGATCCGTCGCTGTACGGCTCTTGCGTTGGTCTCAAGCCGAGCGATCTAGAGTCTGATGATGCCTTCATATATTTGTCGCCCTCGTTGGAGCGGCATTCGCAGGCCGAAGTCGATTTCAGTGTGGCACACGAATTTGCTCACGCTGCGCTGCGGCATCACCTGGCGGAGAACATGACCCTTTCGACGGAAGAAGTTAAGAAAGGGTACTTGGGATGGAACTCGGAGGTTGCAGCAGACAAGTTGGTCGAAGATTGGGGCTTCACGATACCCAAGCGCCGGAAGCGTAGGCGGTAGAACGCCGGATGACGGAGGCTATGGGCCGAGCAAAAGTTTTGCGGAATTTGAGTTCCGCCCAGTATTGAATCTATAAGAGGCCAAGAGCCAGAGATAGAGTCCAGCGACGCAACCCAACGAGGTAGGGTCCAGCGACAGAATCCCGCGCCAAGAGCCTCTGACATAACAAGACGAGACAAGGAGAAGGGAGCCTCATGGCTCCCTTTTCATTTGGCCTAGCTTCCCAGATTGCCGTGCTCATCTCCCTCCGGTATCGGCCAACCTCCTATTTCCAATGCCAGTAGCGGAAATTTCGGAACTTCCGACCCCATTGGTAACGGGGCAAATCCCCATGGAGGAACCGCAAATGCAGATCAGTTTGAAAAACACACTCAAAACAGCCCGGCTAGGCTTCGACGCTCGGCTGGCCGAAGTACTCATCGGCCGACCCGACTTGCCCTACAGCCAGATCGAGAAGGACTTCGGAATCAGCGAAACGGTGATTCGCCGGGTCATGAAACAGTTCAGCATCGGCGCTCGCAAGCGCGGGCCGAAACCGGGGAAGCGGGAAGCGGGGGAACCGACGAAATGACTACTCCATCCCCAGAATACATTTGCTGGCACGAGAATGAGTTCATGGCTGACCGCGCCGTCGTGCGGATGCAGCCTCATCAGCGACTCATGTATCGCGCTCTTTGCCAGGTAGCCAGGTACTGTGAGACCCGGCCCTACCTGCCTGACGATGACAACGAACTCTACATCTTGGCTGACGCCGATTCCCTCCATCACTGGAAGGCGAACCGCGAGGCCGTCCTCGTGAAGTTCCAAAAGGTGACCGTGGACGGGAAGTCTATGCTGGCTCACAAACGAGTCTCGGCTGACGCCGCTAAGTACGAGGAGTGGGTGGCTCAGAAACGGGGAGCCGGAAAGGCTTCCGCTGATTCTCGTCGTCAACGGGCGTTGGACGGTCGTTCAACGGGTGCTCAACAAAGTTCTGAAAGTACTGAAAGTTGTGAAAAGGTAAAGAGTAATGCAGTACTGCAAAACGGGGAGCCAGAACCCATTACTGTTGGCCTTAACACAACTTCACAACCGCAGAACGACAAAACTCCAGAACCCGCCCCGTTGCCGAGTGTAAAAGACATAGTTGAAGACATCGGAGGTCACCCAATTGCCCTTTGCAATTTCTTCGAGAAACACATCCTCGCTTCGAATGACGGGCGCAAGAACCGGGGAAAGAAGATGGCCGATCCCCGGCCCGGCAACTGGCGGAACACTTGGGAGCCTGACTTCCAGCGACTGATGGACAGTGGCTATACCTTCTCCGATCTAGTGAAGATGATCACCTACAGCTTCGGTCCCCGTTGGGTGGACTTCACGTTTCGCCCGCTGAATATCGTGAACAATCACGACAGGCTCGCGGGCGATTTGAAGATTCCGGTTCACGAACTCGTTCCGACGAAATCTGCCGCTGAGAAGCGTGCGGCTGCGGCCCAGCGTCGAAATGCGAAGGAAGCTGAAGAGTGGATCGACTACCTCGATCACCACTTGTGTAGCGAAGGTTGTGGTACGGGCGTTGAGAAGGAGGGGCGAGTCTGCATGAACTGCCAGATGAAGTGGCCCGGTGCGTACATGGTGTGGGACACCCGCTTCAAGGAAGGTGACCGCCGTCGGACCTATGAAATCTTCTTCGTTTGCGATCCGGCTGCGGGCGGCTGCGGAAAGGAAGTTGGTAGCCTCACGACTCCAAATCAACTCTGCCCGATCTGCGCTCAGAATCGTCAGGCGGTAGGTCCTGCGGGGTTCGCCGCTATGACAGGAGGGACGCGAGTCCAATGATCAACCACGCTGCGCTGTCTCGCCAGCACGACTTTAGATTTGCCAACCAAAGGAGGAAGTTCAGTATGACCGAAGCAGAATGCATTATTCAAAAACTAAACCGGACGGCCCGGTACTTGGTCCGCCGAGGCTACGGAATCGCACAGTTGGTCTTCTCCGACTTGTCTTTCGTGAGCGTCACCGCGTGGGCACCTGATGCCCTCACGGAAGTCAAAATGCTGTTGCGGCAGGGTGAGCGACCGCTGGGCTTCATCGCCCGACTGAGCGAGCGCCGGGGGCAACCGTTCGTGGAACCTTGGGAGCGCGGAGACCTAGCGGCTCTCGTGACGCTGAATGATATGGCGCGCTTTTGGTACCACCACAGGATGTTGAGGGAAAGTGAGTATCAAGAAGACAGTAACAATGGCGACGGCCAGAAAACGAGGAAAACACAATGAACGACATGAAGGCTAACGACCCTAGGAGTATCAATCAGCAATTGTTCGAACGGGGGGCTCGCTTTGAATGCGAGCGCAGCGCGGGCACAGGTAGGTATGTCCCGTGCGGCAGACCCGCCACCCATGTCATCGAGTGGCGACATCAGGACGGCGACCGCGAACATCGCCTACTGTGCACAGAGCACGCCGTCGAGCAACAGCGGTTCTGGTCCGAGATGTACTGGGACACACGCGTAGAGGTCTCCGACATTGAAGACTGGCAGCTGGGAATCCGCTATGGCGGGCGGACGGCGACTCGTGTTGGAAGCAGGTATCAGCCCTTAACCGCATGAGAACGATTACGCCGAAGCCTTGCTTCGCAAGATTCCTATCGCAAATCTGCCAAGGCCGCTTCCGCGCAGTAATAACCCTCAGAGCAACAAAGTGCCTCGGAGGGCAGCACAACAGGATTGAGTTTCCGGTCGGATACGGCCCGCGTTCCTTTCTTCCTCCGAGGCAAGGCGCGGGCCGTGCGCTTTGAGGAGAAGATATGAAAATCAAGTGGGACAAAGTCAAGTGGAACAGCGAGCGAGCGAATCGTGAGGGTTGGGATGTGTTTGATAACGGTGACACGCTTGAGATACAGCGGCTGGATGACCCTGAAGGGTTTGACCCATCACTTGGGTACGACGACCCAAAGTTCGACAGCGATGAGGATGCAACCGCCTTCGTCACAAGCCGTGCCGCCGATGGCAGCGAATACCACCAACTCGCATTGAAACTGCACAATGCCGAACTGGAAGACTAGCCCACAAAGGACAACCCAGCGTCAGAACAATCTCGCGACCTTCCTCGCGTACCTCAAATTCTGTCGGCTGCACCCCGCCTACCACCCCTGCTGGGCAAATCAGTTTCGCATCATGGACTGGATCGATGAGCGTCGGATCGAAATGCTCGCCGAGGGCCGGCCACACTGGGTTCCTTCGTTAGATGACTTCGAGCATGCCATGAGGGACTGCTGGGATGATTTGGTCAAACGAGAATGTTAAGCAAAAGTGAGTATCAAGAACACAACGCCGATGGGCCACGAAGTAAGGAAGCAGAGGAACTATGAGCATAGATCGCTACTACATAGCAGTGGAGGGCAATTGGGTCCGCATCTACGAAGAGGTGTCGTTTTCGAATTTCTGGGTGGACATCTGCCACGCTCTGCCTTTCCTCATTGACGAGAGGTACTACTTTCCCGACCTTGCTTCGGCCCTCGACTTCTACCTGGAAGGCTGGAAGGAGCGTCAGTTTGAAAACCCGGACGGCTCTGGGCAGGGGTTGGACCATAGCGGATTGTATTCACGCGGTCGTTTGATTCATGGGATGTCCATACACGGCGATGTACCCGGCCACGAGGGGGAGAACCTGCGCCGAACGCTCGAGGCGTATGCAAGGAAGATGGACGAAAGCTGATTTGGCACGGCAGCGTTTACGACTACCGCCAAGACGGTGGGGGTTACTACCGGTTTGCCGACGATCTTGACAATATGCGGACCGAAGTCCGTCTAGCGGGTGGCAATTTTCCGTGGTCTCCGACTTATCCGTCAGAACAGATAGGGAATCAGCGCCTTAACGCGCGTCTTGTAGGCAGGGTATTCATCGGGAAAGCTGCGCACAAGTAGGCTTTCCTCCTGGTTCAGTTTTATCCAAAAACCCACTGCGAACGAAGCAAGCCCCGCAAACGCAATAAGCAAGCCGGAGGCAATGGCCGTTCCCAGGCCCATGAGCAGATGGCCGGTGTAAATGGGATGGCGCATAAACCGATAGGGTCCGCCTTGCACCAGCTTGTGCCCTCGCTTTAATTCAACATCCTGGCTCCACTCCGTGCCCAGCGCTTTGCGCGACCAGATGGCCACAAAGAGGCCCAACGCACAGATGGCCACACCCACCGAATCCGAAAAGACTGTACGCCGTATCGCGACAATGCCGAACGGATGCGCCCAAGCGGCAATGAACAGGAGGAAGCCCAACCATACCGGCATGCGCGCCAACCGAGCGGCAAAATTCTGCGGTTCCGCGGCGGATTTGACCAAGCGGGCACTGATGTTCCAGTACACCACGAGCAAAACCCAGCACACCAGAATCAGGATTCCAGCTAGCATTAAGCCCATACTATTGCCCGCGTGACCTGCACGCCAATACCCGACCAGGCGTTATCGGATTACGGGCAACTCTGACGTAACGCGATTAGGTAAGGTTTGCCGACAACACGCTCAGAATCGTCGGGCCGCTCAGAATTCCAGGCGTGCCTGAAATGCGATCATGCGTGGACTGCTGTCGCCACCTAAGCCCACGCCCAGCAGACCGGTGGGCGGTGAAGTTGTATAGGTAAGCGCTCCAAATCCCGTCTGCGTGAAAGGTTTTCCCGGAATCCCCGCCAGCGCCATGCTAGGAAGCCCAAAGTTGGGATGGTTGAACACATTGAAGAACTGGGCTTCTACCCTGAGTTTCACCCTCTCGGTCACAGGAAACCATTTCGTGAGATAGAAGTCATTCCAGACGAAATCGGGACCGCGCAGGGCATTGCGGCCGAGGTTTCCGAATTGGCAATGCCGTGGGTCGTCGCCACCGAAGCATTGGCCAGTACTTGGATCAACGGCGGAAACAAAGGCAGCCGGATTGAGCCACTGGAGGGTGCCCGCCTGCGTTACGCCCGGGACAGGATCATGCTGATAGAGCGGGACGCCGGGAACGACGCTTGAGAACTGCGGTCCGCTACCCTGCACAATGCCGTTTCCGTTGGCTGAATACGGCGTGCTTAGGACCGAGAACGGAACTCCGCTGTGCCAGAACATGGTTCCTGAAATTTGCCAGCCGTTGAGCGCCTGTGCCAACTGGCGATTCTGAAAGTGGATTGGCAGCTGATACACATATTGGGCATTGAGGTTGTGCCGGATGTCATAGTCGCAAGGACCGTAGTCGCGGGCGAGTTCTCCGGGCAGAGGGGAAAGAATCCCTCCCGCCGAGAACTGAAGGAATCCTCCATTCGAGACCGTATCCATGCAGCGGCTCCAGGTGTAGTTGACCTGTCCCTGCAGGCCATGTCCCAGGCGCTTCATGGCGGTGAGCTGAAGGCCGTTATAGTGACTGTTCTCCCCGGTGGCGAGCTGGGTCACCGCGCTGAACCGCGGATCGGTTGGCTGCATGTAGGGGAATGGTGCAAAGCACCCCTGGCACACAGTCTGGTATCCGTTCACTTGGGTTAGATAGGGCTGGTTCACAGCACGTGTTCCCACATATCGCGCCAGCAAACTCGCCGTGGTTCCGAATTGATGTTCAATTCCGAGGCTCCACTCCATGAAGTACGGAGCATGCAGAGTGCCAGTGGGCACCGCTGTAATTGCGACGGGTGGGAGGCACGTTGCGGGATTTGCCTGTGAAGATGTGCACGAAAGCTGGCCCTGTGGAAACCCCGCACTAAATCTCTGATTTGCTGCGACGGTCGCGTCCACTGCGCTGTTCGGTACTCCAGGCGCGATTGTGCTGCCACCCACCGTGCCCAGCAGACCTCCCTGGAAGGTTTTGACGTAAGGAGGATTCGTGCCAATCAGGTCGGCCACGCTGCCCGGCAAGATGTCGCTGAAGATCCCGAAACCGACTCGCAGAACGGATTTCGGCTCGACCTGCCATGCGATCGCGGTTCGCGGCTGCAGAATGGCCAGCGGTGTGGATGAAAACAAATTGCCGAGATGAGTCTGGATGGCCGCATTCAGCGGCTGATTCACATCATGCGAGATCGAGCTGAAAGAACCGCCCAAGCGCGCGATTTGGTCATGTGGATTGAGCGGGTTCGAGTTAAAGGTGTCGCGCACGCCGAACGTCCAGGTAAGCTTCCGCGTCACTTTCCAGGTGTCCTGGGCATATAAATCGAGATTGAGGAAGCGGAATGGTTCATTTGCGGACAGGGGAAAAGTCTGGGTTGCAGTAGATGCCACCCCATAGATGAATTGCGGCAACGTCGTATAGGCCACGGTTGGAACTGTGCCCTGCCCGAAGTCATAGTCATTCAAGCGAAAGATTCGGGTGTTCGTGCCAAACCGCAGTTCGTGAGCGCCATGGCTCCAAGCAAGGTTGTCATTGATGAAGAAGCGAGAAGCTCGCCTGCCTTGCACCCACGTATTGTCGAGCCCTCCAATCGTGGTGAATGGCGCATTAGCGCCACTGCCCTGCAACACGATCGGGAATGCCGAGAGAGTTTTCTGTAAGTCGCTGGGGCCAAACAAGCTTTCGTACCACGAAAACGCTGGATTGAAGTAGTTCACCAGATTTTGTGAGAAGACGTGGGTGTAGCCCGCTGCGAACGAGTAGAGAGGC
>Ga0209698_10006605_pt1 | contig 12299 bp, 5 predicted proteins | sample LitLauG_LLR_2012_FD_187203 | JGI IMG/M metagenome (GOLD analysis project Ga0209698, IMG submission 187203) | Freshwater sediment microbial communities from Pennsylvania, USA - Little Laurel Run_MetaG_LLR_2012 (SPAdes) (version 2) | ecosystem: Environmental > Aquatic > Freshwater > Creek >...
CGTCTATTGCGGCAGTGGCAAAGGAACTGACCAGGAAAAGCTCTAGCCCGATACACCTTCGAGGCTACACCTACGTATACAGGTCATTAATCCCCGACCAGGAAGAAACGTACGCGCAGGAGGTAGGGGACTTTCTTCGCATACCGGTCAAGTTCATGCCAATGGATCAGGCGCAGCTTTTCGAGCGCTGGGACGACCCTAGGGTAATTGGCCCCGAACCGGTGGAAGACCCATTCCTTGGCAGAATTTTCGACGCTCACCGCGACATTTCCACTGGCTGCCGGGTTCTGTTGTCCGGGGACGGCGGCGATGAGCTGCAGACCTTCCAGATGTGGCCCTACGTGCGAGATTTGCGCCGCAGAGGGGAATGGCAGCGGCTGCTGACAGACGTGGCAAACTACCTGTGGGTCAGGCCCTTCCCTTGGCGGGGCATCCGCGCCCGAGCGTTGCGTTGGTCCGGCAGAGATCCCGACCAGCCCGTGTTTCCGCAATGGCTGGCTCAGGAATTTAGTCGCCGGGCAAATCTGGAAGCGCGATGGAAGGGAGAGAGCCAGCAGCCGAATTCGTGGCCGAAGCATCCCATCCATCCAAGAGGATTCGCATCGCTGGCGTCACCGCTATGGACGCACCTTTTTGAGCAGGATGATCCGGGAGCGACAGGTTGCCTCGTGGAAACGAGATACCCTATTCTGGACTTACGCATGGTGAATTATTTGTTGGCAGTGCCTCCATTCCCGTGGTTATACAGAAAGACGCTGGTGCGCGAAGCGATGACCGGAAGATTGCCGGAGCGCATACGAACGCGGCCGAAGACACCACTGCAGGGCGATCCGGTGTCGGCACAACTGCGAGTGGCTGGAGCGGAGTGGCAGGAAGAAATTCCCTGGAGCGCGGAGTTGGATCGCTACATTGATCGAAGAACGATGACTGCGCCGCATGATAAGATGGATCAAGAAGAAGCAAGTGAGTGGTTGAGGCCGTATTGTCTCAACATTTGGTTGCAGTCGGCGCGCAAGATTCGATATAACATACATGCGGAGGCCAGTAATGGCTAAGCCCGTAAAACGGGAAGCGAAAAAACCTTACTCAAAACCGATGTTGACCGTTTACGGGACGGTTCGGGAACTTACGCAGACGCGAGGGACAACTGGCCGGAAGGACAAGGCTGGTAATCGTGCACCGGCACACACGCACTTCCCCTGAGCACAGTGCCCGCATTAGCAGCTTGCTGCGAGGTTGGTGTGGCTACTGGCGTTCTCTTCTCTGTGAAAAAGCAGTTTGGCCTCTTTCCTCAGCCCGAAAATGTCTGGGCGTTTCTCCCCGAGACAGGCAAGAATTAATCGATTCGGAATAGATTGCCAAGATTCAGAGATCCGGGTACAAGAAAGAAGTGGACACCTTTCACACTGCCTTCGGTTTAAAGATTAGTTCCAACATTGCCATTCCAGGATTGGTTTCTCTGAAATTCCCCGGCGCAACTGCTGACCTTCGAGTTCACTTAGGGCTTTCTCCTTATTCTGAAACTCAACTTCCCGACCGATCGGATGAACTTACATACGTCAGCCCTTGTACGGATGATGCCGGCAATGCGGCACTGCGAATCTGGAAATCACCAGACGGCTTCTTTTTGCGCGTGGAATACTTCGACGGCACGCAATTCTGGCTGGAGAGGGCGGGAAATGAAATTTGGACGACCTGGCCGGAGGCTTCAACACTCGAAGATGCGTGCTCCTATCTGGTTGGGCCCGTGCTTGGTTTACTGTTGCGGCTGCGCGGAATCACCTGCCTGCATGCCAGTGCCGTGGTGCTGGACAATTACGGCGTGGTATTCGTGGGAGGGGAAGGAGCCGGAAAGTCCACCACTGCGGCGGCCTTCGCGCTGAATGGATACGGTGTGCTCTCTGATGACGTCGTGGCCCTCGCCGAGAATGGATCCGGATTCCTTGTCCTTCCGGCGTACCCTCATCTTTGCCTTTGGCCGGAATCCGTCAACATGCTATTGGGATCGCCGGACGCCCTCCCACAATTCAGTAAGAATTGGGAGAAGCAGCGCCTGTTTCTAGGAGAACGACAAACGCATTTTGCAAACCGCGCTATTCCGCTGGGAGCTGTCTATTTCCTGGGCGAGCGGCGTTCGGAAGCAGCGCCCGCAGTAGAAGCGTTCCGTTCCCAAAAGGCGCTATTGGCCTTGGTCGCAGACACTTTTGCCACTAAAGTCCTCGATCGTGAGATGCGTGCCAGAGAATTTGACGTTCTTGGTCGGCTCGTGACCAGCGTTCCCATTCGCCAAGTCTTCTCGCATAGTGATCCTTCGCGGATTCACGACTTCTGCCGCGTCATCCGAGAGGATTTTGCGGCCCTCAAGAAAACTTCCGAGGACTCGTCTTTTGTACTTGCGGCAAGGTTTGAATCTACCTTCGAGTAAAACGCGTTATCTGATACGATACAGTCGCCCTGCCACTTTTGAAGTGGTTTTTCCCATTTTGGGTCACTATGCTAGCTGTGTGCGGCATGCTTGCTCCCTCTCCCAGTAAATCAATCGTGTGTTTGCTTCGAGTAGCCGTGCTTAGTTCCAAATCGGGAAATTCGAGTTCGACGGTGTGGTGAGTCCACTTTGGGAGCAGTCCGCAATGACGGTAATGAGCAGCTACAGGTCCTAGGAGGATGGTTACCATGAAGCTGAAGGGTGCGTGGGCAATGGCGGCGAAGTTCATCAGCGTGGCCGCAGCGTTCTGTTGTGTGATGCTTTGGACCGTCTATGTGGGAGTGGGCAAGCGTGGTGGTCATACCGGTGAATCCGGAAGCAGGACTGTAGACGCTGCTAGTAAGCCGGTAGCTCCGAAAGACAAATCAGCATGGGCTGAAGCTTATGGGCACCTTCCGATGAGCTTTGAAGAAAACCAGGGACAGACCGCCCGAGAAGTCCGGTATGTCGCCCATGGAGGAAGGTACGAACTGTTTCTGACACCGCAGGAAGCCGTGATGGCGCTGCGCCCCAGCAGGCATCTCGATTTTTCGCCGCAGCATCGTTCTGCTTACTTGCGGGCCCTGCGAGAGCAAGGGCACGCCGCTCAGCCTGTGACTGCAATTCGTATGCGTTTTGAGGGAGCCAATCCAGAGCCGCAGATCTCCGGCGCGGAACGCCAACTGACACACGTGAATTATTTCACGGGGAGCGATCCCAAGAACTGGCACACGGACATCCCGGCTTACGCGCGCGTGAAGTATGCGGGAATCTATCCGGGTGTGGACTTGGTGTTTTACGGCAATCAACGGCGTCTCGAATACGATTTCGTAGTTGCACCAGGAGCCGATCCGAAAGCTATTCAACTGAAGATCGATGGCGCGCGCAAGATGCGCATCAATTCGCGCGGTGATTTGTTGCTGAGCGTTGCCGAAGGCGAAGTCGAACTCCAAAAACCCGTCATCTATCAGAAGCTAAATGGGGAGAAGCGCGAAATCGCCGGACATTATGTGATCGGCGGCGATCACCGAGTTACTTTTTCGGTTGCCGATTACAACCGCAAAGAGCCGCTGATTCTTGACCCCATACTGGACTACTCGACGTACCTCGGCGGCAGCGGAGCCGAGAATACTACTTTACCTGTCGGGATCGCAGTGGACAGCGCGGGCGATGCCTTCGTCGTTGGAGACACATTCTCCGCTAATTTTCCTACTACCGCGAGTGGGCTGACTCCGGAGCCCCTGACAGGAAATTTGGGTGCGTCATTTGTGGCGGAGCTAAACCCAACGGGTACTCAACTCCTTTATGCTACGTATCTTACAGGGAGCACAACGAATGCAAGCGATGGGGCTACTAGCGTTGCAGTGGACTCCACGGGAAAAGTTTATGTTACCGGAATCACCCTAACGGCCGGATTCCCTTCGAAGAATCCTATTACCATTCCGCAGACCTTTGTTGCCGACATCACGAACGGAACATGCTTCGTTACGGAACTCGATCCCACGCAAAGCGGCAATAACTCGCTGGTTTTCTCGACATACCTGGGAGGAACCGACGGGATGGATCTTGCCAATGGCATCGCCGTCGACGCCAACGGAAATATTTACGTGGCAGGACAAACCTTTTCGACTGATTTCCCGGTGGTGAATGGAGTTACGTTTAATACGGCCAACGCGGGTAATGCTTTCGGATCGGCTTTTGTCTCCAGGATCAACCCCGCAACTTCCACTCTGATTTATTCGACGTATCTGAGTGGAAACGCGGCGAATGCGGCCAGCGATCCTACTATCGGTGGAGAAAATGCCTACGGCGTGGCTGTAGATGTCTCTAACAATGCCTACGTGACTGGAGGAACCACCTCCAGTAATGCAACGGGCTTTCCTTCCAGCGCGAACGCTAACGAACCAGCTCCTCCGGCGGCCAACGTTACAGGCAGCGCGTTCGTTACGAAAGTCAATACGGCAGGGAATGGAGCCCCCTCTTTGGTTTATTCCACATATATCGCCGGGTCCGCGCAGGAGACCGGATACGGCATTGCGCTGGGGCCCAACAATATCGCCTACGTTACCGGCCTAACAAGGTCCCTCGATTTTCCTTTCACAACCGGGGCATTCGACACGTCCGGCTCGGGCACGGGGAAGGCATTCGTAGTTCTGGTGGATACGACAAACGCAGTGATTGGGAACCCCCTCACACCTTTCCGGTATGCCACTTTTCTCGGAGGATCGGGAGGCACTGTCGGTTTCGGGATCAAAGTAGACGGCACCGGTAACGTCTATGTAGTTGGTGGCACCACGTCTACCGACTTCCCAGGGACCAACGCTGGCACGCTGCTCGGCGGTTTCCAGACCACCCTCCCGAACCCTTTCGGCAGTCCCTTCATCGTGAAGTTACTACCGACCATTGGCGGCAATGGGACGAATGACTTGCTCTATTCGACCTACTTCGGAGGCACCGGCGACGGCGCGAACACCGACCAAGGCTATGGAATCGCGATTGATTCAGCGAGTCCTCCCAATGCTTACATTACGGGCCAGACTTTTTCCGCAGATATGCCTGTGTTTCCCGCCAATGCGATCCAGACGGTTCTCGGTATCACCAACAATCAGTTATGCGGGACTGCGCCGTGTCCCGATGCGTTCGTCACGAAGCTGACGCCGATAGCCACGATGACTGTCCTGCCGGCAGGTGGAACAACTCTCGACTTCGGCACAGTTCAGATCGGCACCACTAGCGCTGGGCAGACCGTTACATTGACGAATAACACTGCCGGGAATATTGCGTTTACGAGCGCCGCATTGAGCGGCACAAACGCAGCAGACTACTCAGTTTCAACCGCCGGGTGTTCTCCCAACATCGTGGTGGGGACGCCATGCGTCGTGACTGTAAAGTTTACGCCGACGGTGGCGGCGCCGCCCTCCGAAGTCGCTAAGCTGACCATCACCGATGCCGATAGCACAACCAGCCAGCAAGTCTACAATCTGACGGGCAAGGGCACGAACACGACGTTACCGGGAGTCGGGCTTGTTCCGGCGAACCTGGCTTTCGGCAACCAAGCGCTGAACACTACGAGTACTGCGAAGCCCGTAACACTCACGAATACCGGAACGGGCGCTTTGACGATCAATTCGATTGCCGCCTCAGGCGATTTTGCCGAAACGAGCACCGGCGCCACCGCTTGCCCGATCAGCCCCGCCACTTTGGCGGCGGGCGCGAATTGCACGATCAATGTAACGTTTACGCCGACTGTGGTAGGCGCTCGGGCTGGAAACCTTACGATTACGGACAACGCGGCCGGAAGCCCGCACATTGTTCCTTTGACCGGAACCGGCACGGGCGCGCCAGCCGTCGGTCTCGTCCCGGCGAACTTGGGGTTCGGCAACCAAGCGCTGAACACCCTCAGCACCGCGATGCCCGTGACGCTTACGAACACCGGATCCGCCGCTTTGACGATCAATTCGATTGCCGCCTCTGGCGATTTTGCCGAAACGAGTGCCGGCGCTGGCGCTTGCCCGATTACCCCGGCAACTTTGGCAGCTGGCGCGAATTGCACAATCAACGTAACGTTTACGCCGACTGCCCTAGGCGCTCGTACAGGAAACCTCACCATTACGGACACCGCCGCCGGTAGCCCACACGTGGTTCCATTAACTGGAACTGGTACAGGCACGCCGGATTTTGGGCTGACCGGCCCGACTGCGGCGCAACCCGTGACTCTCGGGCAGACGCTCAACTTTAGCGTGACGGTGACTGGAACAGGTGGATTCAATTCTCCGGTGGCCCTGGCTTGTACGGGCGCGCCGGCGCTGGCGGTGTGCACGGTTACTTCACCGGTTACGCCACCAGTGGCGCCGCCTTCGACGATACAAGCGCAAGTGAGTATGACGACGACGGCGCTGGCGCCGCCAACGGGAATACCGACTCCAACAGCACCGCCACAGCAAGTTGTACCGCTGCTCTTGGCGCTGATGCTGTTGCTTTCTATGGTGTGGGCACGGCAGCCACGCCTGCGTCTCGCAATGGCGACGGCTGTGCTGATGCTCATTGCGTTGACAGGGTGTAACGGACTCAAACACCAAGGTACGCCGAAGGGCCCGGCCACTTTGACAATCACGGGCACCTCCGGGGCGTTGAACCACAACGTCCAGGTACAAATATCGGTCAACTGAAGAAGCTGGATTCCGAACACGAAGCCGCGCGTGATGGAGACATCACGCGCGGTTTTCTTTTAGCTAGCTTGAACCCGGGACTTTCTTGGCACTTTCCTTGAAGTTGGATCGATTAGTCCTTGTTCTCCCGGTGGCGGTATTTGCGCGCGAGACGAAACGGGCGGCGCAGGGCATCGAGTAAATGATTGCGATCCCCTTGCTGCACAGCATTCCAATCATCCTCGGTCGGTGAAAAAGAAAGCCTGAACAAATAAGCGGGCGCGGAAAGCAGTCCGCCGCGCATGCGCAAACGAAATGCGGCACGCTCGAGGAGTCCCGGCGGCACATTGCCGGCAGCGGGCATCCACTTTCCACATTGTTCGGCGAGCCGGGCAGCCATTCTATCGGCCTGCACTGCAGCGTGAACTTTGCCCGGCAGTTGCGCCTTGAGCAGATGGGAGGCCAGGCGCAAGCCGGTGTGCAGCATGCGTTCAGCGCCAACAGCTCGCGACGAATCCGCAACGCGTTCCCAATCAATGCCGGTTTGGCGCGAGACCAGTGCCGCAACATCGGCAACCCACATCAGGCGCTCCCAAAAGTGCTTTGCTCCATGGATGCAAATGAGAACCAGCTCGTCTTCCAGGGAAAGAGCGGGAACGTCGTGAGCGTCCACGCGCACGCAGATTTGCCGCGCGAAAAACTCCTCGAGCGGCAGACGACGAGGGAAGTAGCGCAGCGTTAGATCGTTGTGCAGTTCAACGAGAAGCTTCGAATCCGGCTTGGAGAAAAGATATTGGCCGGGAATTTTTCCGGCATCGATTGCACTGAGTGGGACCGCGGGCGCGTACCCTGCGGTAATCATCAATTCCGTGGCGCGGCGAATCTCACGTTGCCGAACCAGCAAGTCCAGGTCGCCGTAGCCGCGCACTGACGGATTGCCGTAGGCCTGCACCGCCAGAACCGGTCCTTTTATGGCCACCGCGCTAATTCCATTCGCTTTGAATTGCTCCAATAGCCGGAACAGCTCCGCATTTAGCCGCAGCGTGAAAAAAGTTTGCGCACGCTGTCGATCGGCAAGCGTCTGCGTGATTTCTGGCGGGACGAGATCCCCTTCGAGTTCATGGATAGCGGCTGCCAGGTGGCCCTCCACGCCATGGTCTTCAGCGAGGGTCAGCAACCGGGCCCAATCCACGGTTCCCAGCAAGTCCCCAAGCCGCCGCGGATCGCCTGCGGGAGAAGCACACTCAAGCAGCGCGGACCATTCGTTCTTGAACGAAGGCAGACCTGCGGTTTGCGAAGAAGCCGTCAGTTCGGGCATGGAGGTTCGCGGTTAGTGTAGACGATGGGAAGAAATATTTCGCGCGATATGGAAGGAGATTGCTCGCTGCGCCCGGGGGGCTACTTGCCTATCGCGGCAGACAAGCCGTCGTCACCGCGGCCACGGCGGCGGACATCAATTCCCAGGCGCTTGATCTTCTGGTTGAGCGTGGAAAGGGGAATCAAAAAACGCTCGGCGGCTTCCGTCTGATTCCAGCCGGTGCGTTCCAGCATATCGATGATGATGCGACGCTCGATCTCATCCATGATCTGGAACAACGACGGCTGCGGATTATCTGCAGAAGAACGAGACCCGGGTTCGCCGGGAAGCGGCGGCAGAAATTCCGAAAGCTGCAGGCGCACTCCACGAACGATTTCCTTGCTGCGAATGCTTTCCGGCAGGAGGTCCGCATCAACACGCTCCTGGGTGGAGAGGACGACCGCGCGCTCGACGACATTTTCCAGTTCGCGGACGTTTCCGGGCCAGTCATAATCCATCATCAGCTTCATTGCCGCAGGCGTGAATTGGCGCATGGGCTTGGCATTTTCCTGGCAATACCGGTCCAGAAAATGTGCGAGCAAAAGCGGCACGTCTTCGCGGCGGTCGCGCAGCGGCGGAATCTGCAAATGAATGACGTTCAGGCGGTGATACAAATCCTCGCGGAAACGGCCCTCGCGCACCAGTGTGAGGAGTTCGACGTTAGAAGCAGCCACGATGCGCACATCGACTTTGAGTTGCTCGGTGCCGCCGAGGCGCATAAATTCGCGCTCTTGAATCACGCGCAGTAATTTGGCTTGCGTCTCCGGGCTGATGGTGGCGATTTCGTCGAAGAAGATTGTGCCTTGATCGGCGACTTCGAAGAGGCCTTTCTTCGATGCCACCGCGCTGGTGAAAGCGCCTTTCACATGGCCGAAGAGCTGGGACTCGAGGAGATCCACGGGGATCGAACCTGTATTTACGGGAACAAAAGCCTTGTCCGCGCGGGTGGAGGCTGAGTGAATGGCCTTGGCGATAAGTTCCTTGCCCGTGCCGCTTTCGCCGCTGATGAGGATCGTGGAACGCGAAGGCGCGACCTGCGTCACAAGATTCAGAAGCACCTGCATCTTGTCGCTCTTGCCGACGATATTCGGAAAATTGAAACGTTGCTTCAGGGCGCGCTTGAGCTGGACGTTTTCATCGCGCAGCCGGCGGGATTCTACCGCTTGCGCCACTTGCGCAAGCAATTCATCGTTGGACCATGGCTTGGTGATGTAATCCATCGCGCCATTCTTGAAAGCGGCGCGCGCCATATCGATGGAACCGTATGCGGTGATCAGGACGACAGAGAGTTGCGGGTCGCGGCGATGAATTTCCTTGAGCATGTCCAGGCCGTTGCGATCCGGCAAGCTCACATCCAACAGGAGAAGATCGTAGGGGTGCTGCTCCAGTTTTTCGAGGCCAGACTCGCCGGTTTCCGCGCTGGAAACACCGTAGCCTTCCCCCTTCAGGAGAAGTTCGAGGCCCTCGCGGATTTCTGATTCGTCGTCTACGACTAGGATGGAGCCCTTAGACATGGACCGCTTTCTTTACTGCGGGAAACTCAACGTGGAAGGATGTGCCTTTACCGGGCGTTGAGCGTACGTCAATTTTTCCCGCATGTTCCTTGATGATGCCGTAACTCACGGAAAGACCGAGGCCAGTGCCGCGACCGCTGGCTTTGGTGGTGAAGAACGGGTCAAAAATGCGATGGATGTGTTCACGCGGGATGCCGGCGCCGGTATCCGCCACTTCGATTTTGACGCTGCCATTGTGCGCTGCGGTGCGGACTTCGAGCATTCCCCCGGTGGGCATGGCGTCGCGCGCGTTCAAAAAAAGATTCAGGAACACCTGCTGCAACTTGTTCGCGGAACCGCGAACGGCCGGCAGCGGTTCCCCGAGTTGCATTACAACCTGAATGCGCGAGGATTTCAAAGGGTGAGCCACGAGCGACAGGGTTTCTTCAACCACCCGGTTCACATCAATGTCCGCAGCTTCCGCCGCGCCGGTCCGCGAGAAATTGAGCAGGTTGTTGACGATTTCACTGGCGCGAAAAGTTTGCTTGACGATCTTTTCAATGATCGACTGGCGCGGGTCGCCTTCCGGCATCTGCTTCGCGAGCATCTGAATGTAGTTGGAAATGACGGCGAGCGGCGTATTCACTTCGTGTGCAACGCCTGCGGCGAGCAATCCCAGCGAAGTCAGCTTCTCGGTCTGCGACATTTGCTCTTCCATGCGCTCGCGTTGCGTAACGTCATCGAAGAGCAGCAGCCGGCCGATGCGCTCATTCGATTTGCTCACCAGCGGAGTGATGGAAACATTCAAGGTCAACAATTTGCCCTGGTGCTGCAGTCGCTGCTTATAAATGCCGGTGATCTGTTCCTGGTCGCCACGCGCCGCGATTTCGCGCGCCAATTCTTCCGGCAAGAGCGAGCTAAGTTGGCGCCCAACGGCATCCTGACGCGCCACTCCAAAAAGCTGTTCCATGCGCGTGTTCCAGGATTCGACGAGGCCCTCAAGGTCCACAGAAAGCACGCCAACGTTCAGAGATTCGACAATGTTTTCGCTGAAATCCTTGAGGCGCGCGATTTCCAATGCTTTTTGTTCCAGCGAGCTGTAAAGCTGCGCGTTGTCGAGAGCGACCGCGACGTAGCCGGCAATCGTTTCCACCAGTTCGACGTCGTCGCTGGACAGAAAATCGCCGTCCACCGTTTTGCCAAGGCCAAGCACCGCAACGGTATGCTCGCGGATGCGGCACGGAACGAAATAGTTGAGGTCCAACTGCTCCAGCGTGCGTCGGACGGAGTCGCTGACGTCTCTTGCCGCACGGGGCGACTCAAAAAAGAGCGCCCCGCGGGCAAACTCGGGCCGGGCCGGCTCGAGGAAACTGAGATCCAAGGACTCGGAAAGCCGCACGCCCATGGAACGGGCAATGCGCATTTGACCGGGTTGCACCGCGTTTTCCACAAAAATCGCCAGACGGTCGACCAAGAGCGTTTGCGAAATACGGTCCATGACCGACCCCAGCATGGGGTCGAAACGCACTTCATTCGTCAGCGTGCGGCCAAATTCGATCAGTGTGCGGCGGTAATCCAGGCGATCGCGGTAGAAGAAGCGATCCAGACGCCCTTGAATCCAGGCGCGGAACGGCTGGAACAGGAACGCGGCCATGACGATGGCGATCATGCCGCCGACTGGGCCACTGGTGGTCGTATGGAAAATCTCGGCGATCAGCGCGACCAGCGCAAAGTAAATCGCAGCCACGCCGGCGGTGGCCGCCGTGTACGCCAAACCGCGCTTGAAGATAATGTCCACATCCATCAAGCGGTAGCGGATGACGGCGTATCCGAAACAAAGTGGAATCAGCACCAGGCTCAATACGGAAAGTTGCATCCACGGACGAAGGGGCACGCCAAAAACCAATGGCGCGATGTAAAGCAAGGAGACCGGCAGACTACCGACCAGAGTTCCACCCGTGAGCCACTTCAATTGCTGGCGAAGCACTCCGGACGGCGCCTCGCGGTAGCTCCGGTAAAAAACCAGTCCTGCTGCGAGGAAACAGGCCGCGAGAAAAGCAAATTCAATTCTGTTGAGCAAGATGTACGAAGCCAGCCAGGGAACCCAGCCGAAAGCATTGAGCGCGGTGCTCAAGTGGATCAAAAGCAGAGCGAGCGGTGGAAAATAGACTGCCAGCAATTTCGAAGACGAACGAACAGCGGTTTCCGTCCGCCCGGGAAATACCAGGGCAAAATGGAGAAGCAAGGCCGGAGCCAGCAGCCGCGCTACAACCTCCGCCCAGTAAATCTCCCAGTCAAAGGTGTCCAATTTCCCGCTGAAATGGAAAGACCAAAGGACGAACGAGATCAAACAGAAAACGTAAAAGTGCACGGCGCGAGGCGCGTTCCAGCGGCGAATAAAAATGAACAAGCCGATGAACAAGTAAAGCAGACCAACGATTCGCAGGTAGTTTTCAGTCGCGAGAGGCTTGTCGGCTGGGGCCGTGAGCAGGGGCGTCTCGAATTCCTCGCCACCACGGGAAAGCTTGTAATGCACCTGCGTCCAGAGCCCGGCACGGTCCAGCCGTTTGGCGACTTCCGCGGCCCTTTTGACCGGAACGCTGTTGACTGCCAGCAAAATGTCCCCAGGATGAATGCCGGCGTGAATAGCGGGCGAATTCGCGGAGATCCGGCTGGCCTGAACGCCATGATCGGTGTCTAGCCAAGCGACGCCGTCGTAAACCACTTCAAAACGGCTGCGTTGGTCGAAATTAATCAGGGCAAAAATCACCGCGGCCAGCGTGGTGAGCGCCAGCACAACGGCCCCAAGGCTGACTCGCAGGTTTTGCCGCATGACT